>Ga0210377_10001279_pt1 | contig 22979 bp, 22 predicted proteins | sample PLM4_65_b1redo_FD_155480 | JGI IMG/M metagenome (GOLD analysis project Ga0210377, IMG submission 155480) | Groundwater sediment microbial communities from an aquifer in East River, Colorado, USA - PLM4_65_b1 redo | ecosystem: Environmental > Terrestrial > Soil > Riparian zone | place: USA: East...
TCAAGCGCTTGATTGACAACGCGCTCTCGGTGAATTCGATCTCCTCGCCCGACTTCAGCAGCTGCTCTTCCGCGCCCGGCTCGAGCGCGATGAACTGGTCGCCGAGCAGGCCCGAGGTTCGGATCGAGGCGGTGCTGTCGACCGGCAGCGCGAGCGACGAGTCGAGGTCGAGCGTGACGCGCGCGCGCAGCTGGGGGTCGAGCTCGATGCGCGCGACCTGGCCGACCTTCACGCCCGAGATCGCGACCGGCGCACGGGGCGCCAGCCCGCCGATCTCGTCGAATGAAGCGATCACCTCGAGGCCGCCGGGCCCCTTGTACGAGAGGCCGCCTACTTGGATCGATAAGTACGCGAGCGCGCCGAGCCCGGCGAGCACGAACAGGCCGACGATGAAGTCACGGATGGGCGAGGGCTGCATCGGCTCACGAACCTCCAGCGAGCAATGGCACGCTCACACGGACCACAGCGCGGTGATCACATAGTCGAAGAGTAGGACGGCGAGCGACGCGGCGACCACCGTGCCGGTCGTCGCCGCGCTCACGCCGGCGGACGTCGGCTCGGCGTGGAAGCCCCGGTAGGTGGCGATCGTTCCCACCAGCGCGGCGAAGACCACCGACTTGACGAGGCTCTGGGCCACGTCGTCGTGGAACTCGATCGAGTTCTCCAGGCTCGAGAGGTACGTCCCGCCGTCGAGCCCGAGCAGCTCGACCCCGACGATGTAGCCGCCGAAGAAGCCGAACACGATGAACAGCGCCGAAAGCATCGGCAGCACGAACAGCATCGCGAGCGCCTTGGGCGCGACCACGAAGTCGACGGGATCGATCGACATCATGCGCAGGCCGTCGATCTGGCCCGTCGTCACCATCGACGCGATCTCGGCGGCCATCGCCGAGCCCGCACGCCCGGTGACGAGCAGCGCCGTCAGCACCGGCCCGAGCTCGCGCACCAGCGACAGGCCCACGACCGCACCGAGGGAGCCCGCTGCGCCGAACCGAGTGAGTGTGTTGTAGCCCTGCAAGCCGAGCACCGCGCCGACGGTCGCCCCGGCGAGGCAGACGATCGCGAGCGAGAGCACCCCGCTGTCGAAGACCTCGTTCACGAGCCGGCGCAGACGGTAGGGCTTCTTCACGGCGACCCGTCCAATGTGGCTCAGGAACAGCGCCACGCGGCCCAGGTGCCCGACGAGCTCGAGCGTCCGCAAGCCCAGCGTCGAGATGGCGGGCGCCTTCATACGCGCCCCGCTGAGGCGGTGGCCGGCACGTGCCGCGACGTCTCGTCGGGGCCGTCGGAGTCGGCCCGCAGGAACTCGAGCACGCGCTGGTCGGTGCTGCGCAGCAGATCCTCGGGCGTGCCGGCGATCGCCCTGCCGTCGACGAGGAACACGATCCGGTCGGCCATGCGCAGCGACGACGCGAGGTGGTGCGAGGCGATGATCATCGTGAGCCCCAACCGGCGGTTCAGGTCGATGAGCAGCGCCTCGATCCGGCGCACGTTGATCGGATCGAGGCCCGAGAAGGGCTCGTCGCACAGCACGATCTCGGGATCCGTCACGATCGTGCGGGCGAGCGCCGCGCGACGGCTCATGCCCCCCGAGAGCTCTCGCGGGTAGAGGTTCCCGGTTTCGGGCAGTCCGACCGCGACCAGACGCCGGTTCACCTCGGCGGCGATCTCGTGCTCGGAGAGCTGCGTGTGCTCGCGCAAGGGCAGAGCCACGTTCTCGAAGATCGTCATCGAGTCGAGCAGCGCGCCGCCCTGGAAGAGCATCCCGATGCGCGCTCGCGTGCGGAAGAGCTCGCGCTCGGAGAGCCGCGTGACGTCCTCTCCGGCCACGTAGACGCTGCCGCTCTCCGGCCGCGAGAGGCCGCCGATCAGGCGCAGCATCGTCGTCTTGCCCGCGCCGCTGCCTCCGAGCACCACGGTGATCCGGGCGCGCGTGAAGCCGCAGGAGAGGCCGTCGAAGACGCGCCGGTCCCCGCGCCGCAGATGGACGCCGTCGAACCTGACCCGGAACTCGTCCGCGGGTCCGCCGTCCATGGCCCTTTGCCCCCCAGACGTAGCCATCGGCACGCCAGCGCAGCATTCTAAGGGTCTGCGAGTGTGAGCGAAACCTCCCCGAGCCGCATGCACACGAAGCGAGCGAAATGCGCCGACAGCGGGCGCCGACAGCCTGCGGCCGCAGCCGGTGTCTCGCGGCGGGTCGCCGCCGCGGCCCGCGATCTCGTGCGCGAGATCGCGCCCTTGCGCTTCGGGCCGCCGGTGGCCTGCGTCTACAACCCGCTCGACTACGCGCGGCGCCCGCACGCGCGCTACGTCGCGCGCTACGCCGCGTCGCGCAAGCGCGTGATCTTCCTCGGCATGAACCCGGGCCCCTTCGGCATGGCGCAGACGGGAGTGCCGTTCGGTCAGGTGGGCCACGTGCGCGACTGGCTGGGCATCGAAGCGCCGGTCGGCAGCCCGCCGCGGCCGCATCCCAAGCGTCCCGTCGAGGGCTTCGCGTGTCGCCGCAGCGAGGTGAGCGGCGCGCGGCTGTGGGGTGCGGTGGCGGCGCATTGGGGGCGTCCAGAGCGTTTTTTCGCGCGCCACTACGTCGCGAACTACTGCCCGTTGCTCTTCCTCGAGGCGAGCGGGCGCAACCGGACCCCGGATCGCCTGCCGCCGCACGAGCAGGAGCGGCTCTTCGCGGCGTGCGACCGCCACCTGCTGCGCCTCGTCGACGCGCTCGGCCCGGAATGGGTGGTCGGGGTCGGCGCCTTCGCCGCGCAGCGCGCGCGGGCCGCCCTCGGCGACGGCGGACCGCGGATCGGACGCATCACGCATCCAAGCCCCGCCAATCCGCGTGCGGCGCGAGACTGGGCCGGATCGGCCGCTCGCGAGCTCGCTGAGCTCGGACTGTGCGGGCCGCAAACAGGCTAGTTCGGCTCAGCTCCGCTCGGCTGCGCCTCGCTGCGCGGCCGCTTCGCGGCCTTGCCCCCGGCGAGCCTGCGCTTGCCCACCTGGCTCACGAGCTTCCCGTCCGCCCGTCGCCGAGAAACCCAAGCCCGTGATCCGGGGCGAGTAATCAGAGAACGCCGAGGTACGACGAGACCACCGCGATCAGGGCGGAGAGCGCCCACAGCAGCGCGACCCACAGGGCGACGCGGCGGCGTTGCCGCGCTCGGCGGATTCCGTCCGCGGAGAGCGTCACGAGGATCGCTAGCACCGCCTGCGCCAGCAGGCTTCCGCCGCGCAGCGCGGCGAGGAGCAACAGCGCGCCGCCGAGGGACGCGTGGACGACGAAGATGATGAGGATCGGCCAGAGGGCTTGATCCTCGATGAACACAGCGAGATGGCGGCTGAGGCCGGTCGCCTCGCCAGTCTTGGACCGGTCGACGCGCTCGTCGTCGGACACGCGCACGATGCTAGCGCCGAGGAGAGCGCCGCTAGCCGCCCGTCTCCGCTTCGACCTGGCGCATGTAGGCGACGAGTCCCGGGCGCGAGAGCAGCTGCTGTGTCGAGCCGGGCATCGAGCCGCGCTCGACCGAGTGCAGCATGCCGTACACGGCCAGGTTGGCCATGCTCGGGCGGTCGGCGTAGAAGCACGGCCGCGTGCCGAGCAGGTCCACGAGATCGTCGAGGCGGTGGCCGATCCCGCGCGAGATCGCCCGCGAATCGGGGCCCTTCTCGCGTCGACCGGTGCGCCCTCTACCCGCGGGAGTTGACGGAACGTCCCTACCCGGACGTAGGATGCCCGCTGATACGGACCATCCGCGCCCGCCCTCCCGGTGACCGGGGTCACGGCCGGACCTGGGCGACGGGACGAAGCTGCCGGGGATCCGCGGGCGCTGCGTGGCACCGCGCGCGGATGGGAGGGACTCATGGGAGTCGACTCGGGCGTGCAGGCGTGGCTTCACGCGCCGGGCGCGCCCGCCCGGGCGCAGCTCGCGGCGCTCGCGCCGATCCGGCGCGGACGCGCCGCGCTGCGCGCGTTCGCTCCTGCGCGGCGCTACCAGATCCGCGAGGACGCCGGCGCGCGCGCGCTGGTGTGTGCGGAGGCGCCCACCCTGCGCGTGCAGATCGAGCGTGGCCGCTGCGCGCGCGCCTCCGAAGCGCGCCACGCCCCGCCCGGCACCATCTTCGTGGACGGCGCCGCGGAGTGCGAGCCCTTCGCCGATCCGGTACGCGGCGTCTACAACCTGGATCACCACGAAGGCTGCGTGCGCGCCTTCACACTCTCCGCCTGCGAGCAGGCCATGGTGCTGGTGCTGCGCGGGCTGGATCTTCGCCGGCGCGAGTGGACCGTGCTGGCGAACGACGCGGACCTCGACGCCATCCTCGCCATCTGGGTGCTGCTGAACCACCACCGCCTGAGCGCAGCCGACGGGCGCGCGCGCGCCGAGATCATGCCGCTCGTGCGCCTCGAGGGAGCGATCGACGCCCACGGGCTCGCCTTGCAGGAGCTCGCCGCGCTGCCGCCGGGACTGCTGGACGAGACGCGGCGCCGTATGGAGCGGCTGCGCGACTGCGAGCGCGGGCTGCGCGACAAGGGGCGCTGGCAGAAGCTCGATCTGCTGGAGTACACGCGCGAGCGCCTGGAGCAGATCGACGCGCTGGTGTACCCGCAGGACGCCTTCGCCGACCTGGTGGAGATCGAGGAGCTCGGCCGCGTCCCGTTCGAGCAGGGCTCGGTCGCGCTGGCCTGCCACGCCCATGTCGGCATCTACGAGGTGGAGCGCCAGCTCGCGCGCTTCCACGGACCCCGACTCGGCGTGCTGGTGCTGCGCCAGCGCGAGGGCGTCTACACCGTGCGCCAGGTCGACCCGGCGCTGGCCGGGGGAAATCTCGAGACCCTCTACGCGCATCTCAATCGCATCGATCCCGCGGCGCGCGCCGGCCAGGCCGACCGACGCTGGGGCGGGTCGGGCGAGATCGGCGGCTCGCCGCGGGCGGGCGGCTCGAAGCTCGGACACGACGAGATCCTGGCCGCGTGCCGCCACGTCTATGCGCGTCGGCCTCTGCTGCGCCGGCTCGCCGACGGCGCGCTGGCCTGCGGGGTGGCGATCGCGGCGCCGCTCGCGGCGCTCGCGGCCTTGCACGCGCCGTCGTGGCGCGCCGCGCCACGCCCGGAGATCGCCTTCGCCCTGGCGCTCGCGCTGCTGGCGGCGGGCGTCTTCACCCTGGCGGCCCGACGCGCGCACGGCCTGCTCGGCTGGCGTCGTCCCACCGGACTCGGCTGGCTCGGCGCCCTGCCCTTCGCCCTCGCGGGTGCGGCGGCGGGCGGCGCCTGGGTGCCGGCCTCGGCAGCGCACGCTCCCTGGCTGGAGGTGCTGCTCGCCAGCGCTCTCGGCGCGCTGGGTGCGGAGCTCCTGTTCCGCGGCTTCCTGCACGGACGGCTCACCGCCTGCGCGGCGCCGCGCCCGCCCGGCAGCGCGACCCTGGGGTTCCCGGTGCTGCTCTCGGGCCTGCTCTACGCCGCGATGGGTGGCGCGCTGACGGCAGCAGGCGCGCTCGCTCCGGGACTGCTGCCCGGCGCGTCGCAACCCGCTCTCGCCGTGGGCGGCGGTCTGCTGCTGGGCCTGGCCGCCGGCGCGGTGCGCGAGAGCTCGGGCAGCGTCGCGCCGGCCGTCGCGCTGCACGCCCTCTGCGCCGCGGCGCTGCTGGCCGCCGCGCAGCTCGGCATCTCGGGGTGAAGCCTCGATCAATCGCTGAAGTGCATCGCGTGGAACGGGCCGAAGCGCTCGCTGAGCACTCTAGCGCCGGGAGAACGCGCCGAAATGGCTCCGATGGATCGTGTAGAGCGCCCGGTAGAGGCCGTTGGCGGCCAGCGTGATGGCGACCCGCAGCGAGGTGGCGGATCGATTCACGTCTGTGCTCTAGCCAGTCACTTGGACGGTTGGTCGTATCCTCGTCCGAACGCCGCGACAGCCTCTCGCCGGGTCTGCTCGACGATCGATGGCAAATCGGCCTGCGTGATGCGGCGAGTGCTTCGGCGCGGGAAGGGGAACCCGTTGGCGGCAACCCTGTCCTCGACATCGATCTCCAACGTCGCGTCGTGCTCGAACCTCACGCCTTCGAAGCTGGAGGGACTCCGCAGCCGAAGCGGCGGGCCGGCGTCGTCGCAGCCGATGGACGGGCCTGGCTCTGGAGCAAACGCCATCGAAACCAGCCACGGCTCGAGCGACGGCCCGGCGTCGAAGTTTCGCCGTAGCAAGAGCTGCCCATCGGGAAGGCGCTTGCTCGAGTCCCACCATCGCCCGTCGACGGCGTAGATCGCTGCGGTTGCCGACTCCTTGGTGGTCGTCTGCATGCGATTGAGCGCCATCTCGATCCAGGCGTTCATCGCGCCTTCGTACTCGACGTCGTCGCTGGTGTCGTGGAACAAGATGATTCCGCCGGCCAGCTTGATGCCGAGCAGGCTCGAGTAGAGATCTTCGGGCGAAAACGCCGACATCTTCTCCGGCCAGTACGGCACCGGGGAGTAGCCATACCAGCTCGCGATCTCGTGCCACGTCGAGATCTGGAACGCGAGCCATTGTGCCAGCGCTACCGCCAGCGGGTGGCGACCGACGTCGGCAATTCGCTCGGCATCGATCGGCTGAAGCAGAATGCGGCGCTTGCCGCCCTGGTCGGCCAGCTCGATGACAGCGCCCGTACCCATCTGACGTTCGATCTTCGCAGCCAGGTATACGGTCACGTCGGCGTAATCGCGCAGGTGCGCCAGATCGATGAAGCCGCTGCGGCAGGTGTAGACCAGGCCGTTGTTCTCGCGCGTGAGCCCGCCGGGCTCCTCGCTGGAAATCGACTCGAGAAGCCCGACGTTGTACTTGTGCGGGCCGATCTCCTCGGGCCCGCGCATGTTGTGGAGCACGTACCCGGGGATCGGAACGCCGGCGTAGACGATCTTGAAGTCGTCGCCGAATACGCAGCAGGGTCGCATGTTGGTTGGCTCAGGGGGTTCGGGAATCGCGGCCGGGTCGAAACCATGCGTGGGGCCGCCGTAGGAGTCGCCCAGTGCTGCGGCAACGTCGTCGCCGGGCGCGCGCACTTCGACCGGCGCGCGCCACAGCGGAATCGTCGAGGATCCGGCGCACCCGAGAAGCGCAGACACGAGGAGGACACGGGGAAGCGGCGCGTGTCGCCGTCGGACACGTCGTGCGGCGCTACGCTGCATGATGTCCCGACCTCGACGCTCTACTGCGCCATTGTCGCAACCATGGATGCCATCCCACCGATACGCCCATCGCCACGGGAACGGCTGCCACGGAATGCCTCCAACGCGGACCCAAGGTACATCGCTTCACCAAGGCGAGGCTGCGTGCAGGCGAGGCCCTTGCTGAATCCCAGCGCGGCAGCGATGAGCGTGACGATCAGGAAGATCACTGACCAGGAGAGCATCGAGATCCCCTTTCCGACCCCTGTCTGGAGAAGCCTCGTGCCCGAGTCCTCGTCATGAGCCTCGATCGGCGTGCGCACGGGACCATACCCGCGCGGCATCGCGGCGCGCGGCCAGGAAGAGCGAGCGATGGTGGGCGTGGATCGCGGCGGCGTCGCGTGCCTTCTCTGGCGCGACCAGGCCCAGCGCGCGGCCGATGCCCTCGACGGCGTCGAGCACGTTGCTGCCGAGCGCCTGGATGCCGCCGCCAAGGCCCTCGGCCGCCGAACCCCCCGCGCCGAACACGTCGCCGTGCGCGAGTCCCTCGATGACGCCGACGGCGCCGCCGACGACCGCGCCGCCGGTCTCCCACGCGACATCGCCGACGCGGCCGAGGCGCGAGAAGGGAAGCTCCCAGAGCGCGATGAGCTTGCTCGAGCGGTCGAGGACGGGATCGTCGAACGGCCCGCCGAAGAGCAGCGTGAGCGGATGTGTGCGCTCGGGCGAGGTCGCGACCGCGGCGCCCCGGCGGATGATCCCCTTGCGCACGTCCATCGAGACGACCAGGTCGAGGTGGTCCACGCCAAGGCTGGAGCGCTGCGTGGCGTCGACGTAGGCGGGGAAGGAGTCGAGGTCGATCCCGGTCAGGGCGGCGTGGGCGACGAAGGTCGGCTCCGTGCTACCCGACGACGTCGTCCAATGGACGATCGCCAGCGGCGCGGGCTCGTGCCCCGGCTGCTCCAGGTTCGCGTCGAGGGTGATCTGCCCGAACCGGTCCTGCGGCTCTCCGCTGCCCGTCTGCACGTCGAGGACGGCGGCCTCGATGCCGACGATGCGGAGCGTCACCCCGCGCGCGCGGTCGTCACATTCGACGGTCCCCCCGTGGACGAGCACTTCCTCCCACAGGGTCGCGGGCCGCGGCGCCGCCTGGGGATCGGTCCTCCGCCGCTCGATGATCTTCCCGACGTTCGTGCGCCCGTCGGCCTCGACGCGCGCGTGGACCACCGGATCGTCGAAGACGAGACGTTCGACGATGGTGCGCCCCTGGTAGAGACCGCGCAGCGAGATCCGCGCTTCCAAGCGCTTCGCGGTCAGGACCTCTTCATCGCCGTCGAGGAGCCGCACGCCGTGAAGCTCTGCGCTGCCATCGGCGATGGACACATCCTGCCGCTCGGCCGTCATCGTCAAACCGTACTGCGCCCACAGATCGGGCAGGAGCTTCGTGCGGACGTACCACGGCGCTGCGAACCAGCCGGCAGCGGCCAGCGCGGCGAGCACCCCGCATGCGCCGAGCGCCCAGCGGACCCATCGTTGGAGCAGAACTAGATTCGCCCCAGGAGGAACAGGATCAGGATGATCACCACCACCAGGCCGAGACTTCCGCTCGGGGCATAGCCCCAGCTTCGGCTGTGCGGCCACGTAGGCAAGGCGCCGACGAGCATCAAGATCAGGACGATGAGTAGGATCGTGCCCAAGCTCACGAGTTGCTCCTTTCGCTTATCGCTCGCCCGCCGGCAGGCGGCGTAGACGCTTTCGGACGGATAGGACTGACGAGCGGGATTCTACTTGAGGTTCCCCCGATTTGGGGCTTCATTCCCTCGCTCGGCCCCGAGTTGACAGAACCTCTACGACTCGCACGTAGCATGCCCGCTTGAACGGACGATCCGCCACCGGCACCTCATCCAAGATGACAGCGTCCGGCAGGTGGCGCGCGCGATCGCCACGGAAATTCGTGGCGGAGCGGGCTATCTCCCCTTGGTCGGGAAATCCGCCAGCGTGCCGGCCACTGCCTTCTCGACCGCGCCCGCGTCGAGGCCTTGTTTGATGTCCCCCGTCGCGGTGCCGACCCACACTTCGCGATTGCTCTTCTGGTCCACGGCGCGGATCGTGAGTCGGGTTTCGGTTGTGCTCGTCACGCCCTGAGAGCCGACGGGGACCGAAGTGCTGACCCCACCGCCGACGTTACCGCCCCATGACCCCACGCCGATGCCGATGCGGACGGGATTGGACACTTTCTCCGCAATGTACGCTGCCGTTTCGAAGCTGATGCGAATGTCGGGATTCTCCGCGACTTCGCGGTAGCCCTTTTCAATGAGCTGCGTGCGGATCGCATTGTGAATGTTCGCATCCGCAATCGACAGCGGCGGATTGCTGGAGCCGGGGCTCTCACTGGCCGACTGCCAGCCGAATGACGCATACGCGGCAATCTCCGCCCCCGGAGCGATCACCGACTCCGTCTTCGATGGCGCGCTGGTCGCACATCCCAGCAGCACGAACAGCAGCACGAACAGCAGCACGACAGCGGAACCACGCATGGGTAGGATCATGAACAGACCTCTTCTGGTTGCATCCGCACGCCAGCACTGCGCGCCGAAAAGCCGCTCGACGTCGGATTGATGGGAGCGCAACGACGTCGTCCAGCGGCATTATACCCGCCGCGCGGAACGCCCCGCCGCGAGCGTGAGATGCCGCTTGAAACGACCACCCTTGCGGCGCGCAGTGCTCGGTGCTCCTTGTGCACGGTCGCAACGACGACGTCATCCCCCTGTGCGCAGCGCAGGCGCTGCAGCGCTCGCTTCCGGGCAGCGAGCGCGTCGTGCTCGACGACGCTGGACACTTCGCAATGCAGGATCAGCCGCAGAAGTTCGTGGACGTGGCGGAGGAGTTTCTCCGGGTCGATCCCACGCTGCCAGCCTCGCCGTAGGGGCTGCGCAGGGGAGAGGACGAAGAGGCGCCCTTTCGGCGGTCCGCGAACGGACGCTGTGGCAACTCGACGTTCCGCGACCAGCGGGGAGGGATCGCTCCCGCCCCGCTCGTCCGCGCAACGCGAGCTCAGAGCATGTCGGGGAGGCCGCGGCGGATGCTGAGGCGGCCGAGCGGCACGAGCACCTTGTCGGCCGTGCCTCCCGACACGAGGTCCAGCACGCCGATCAGGTGCGCGTGGCCCGTGCGAAGGACGTCTTTCACCTCCGCAGGGTCGTCCTTGTCCGAGAGATCGCTGTTGCCGAGGAGCTTGTCACTGGGGTCGCGATCGAGCGAAACGAGCACCGCCTGGGGACAGCCCGTCTGCTGGTTCAGGTGCAGACGCCCCGCCACCGTGGCAAAGCCATCCACGATGCCGTCGGTGGCGTTGCCGTTGGCATCGACGTCGAAGCGCGCGACGAAGTGCGCGCGATCCGGCGCGGCGGCTCGCGGACCCTGCGCCCGGATGGCGTCGAAGCTCGTGCTCTGCGCGACCGTCGCGATCGCGCGAGCGGCGAATCGGTCGAAGACGACGAGCTCAGCAGAGCCGAGATCGCACGCGATCGTCATCGCCAGCACCTGCTCGGGATGACTGGTGTCGCCGATGGGACGGCCCATCGCGAGATCGACGAGCTGGTGACCGCGCAACACGACGGAATCGAACGCGGGCGCGTTCGTGACCGGATTTTCGCCCTGGACGGTCCCCAACATCAGCGCCGTCGTCCGAAAGGTCCTGAGGTCCACGCTGACCGCGGCGGCCGTGGTCGCCACCGCTGCGAAGGTGGCGAGGACCAGAGGGCTCCACTTCTTGAGTCTCATGCACTCTCCTACGGGAGCATTCCCTTCGGGGAACGCCTTCCAAGCATCGAGCTCCTGCCCCATGCAGGTCGACACCTGCTCGAACCCCGGCCGGGTCCAATAGTTGCGCGGGGCCGTCACCCGTTGGGCGCGGACCGCAGCGGTGGCGGTCAGGGCCAGAAGCGGAGGGGAGCCGAGCACACGCACGCGGTCGCCGAGCCGCAGATACGCGGGACGGAAGTCGTGGCCCCACTCGGAGACGCAGTGCGCCTCGTCCACCGCCGCGAGCGCGACCCCCGACATCTCGAGCGCCGCGCGCGCCTCGTCGCTGGCGAGCGTCTCGGGGGTGGTCATCACCAGCAGCGGCCCGCCCGAGCACACTTGCTCGAGCGCCTCGCGGCGGGCGCGGCCGCGCACCGTCCCGTCGAGCCGCACGCAAGGAATGCCGCGGGCGGTGAGCTTCTCGTGCTGATCGCGAAGCAGCGCCGAGTCAGCGGGCTGCTGCCACCAGCTTGCCGGCGCGCAGGGAGGGGCGGCGCCCCCCGGGCGTCACTGCAAGGTCCGCCGCACCCGCTCCCGGAGCGCCTCGAACTCGCGGCCGAGGATCTCGGAGGCTCGACCCCCGGCGGACTGCACGCGCTCGCGCATTTCGTGCAGCCGGGACTCGAGCTCGTCCCGGAGCCGCGGCAGGCCGGTCGCCAGTCGCGCTTCGAACAGCTGCCGGCGGGCCGTGCCGCCGAGATCGTCGAGCTCGCGGCCGAGCTGGGCGAGCAGATCGTCGAGGGCGACGATCCCGACCACTCCGCCGTCCTTCACGATCGGGATCCGGCGCACGCCGTGACGAGACATCCTCTCGATCACCTTCTCGAGCGGATCGGTGGTCTCCGCGGTGATGGCCGGGTGGCTCATAACCGCGCTTGCCAGCGTGTTCCCTGCGTCCCGCTCGCTCGCGATCACTCGCACGGCCAGATCGCGATCGGTGACGAGACCCAGCGGGCGCCGCTCTCCGTCCACGATCACCACGCAGCCCGCGGCCTCGCGTTCCATGCTGGCCGCCACGTCGCAGACCGACGACGTGTCGGGCAGCGTGACGACCTCCTTGCGGTAGTGTTCGGTGGCAGTCATGGCGGTGACCTCCTCTTCGAGCCTGAACGATCACGATGCGGATGGACCTTGCTCCGCCCGAGGTGCCGTCGACAGTTGGCGGCGTACCACCTCGCCGAGGTCTGCCACCTCGGTCGCCAGCGCCCGCAGCAGATCGTCCTGGGAAAGGAGAGCCACGAGCTCGCCCTTCTGGTCGACGACCGGCAGCCGTCGCAAGCCGTGCCTGCGCATCATCTGAGCGGCGTCCGCAATCGAGGCGGTGTCCGGGATCGTGAGGGCCGGGCGCGCGGCGACGTCGCCCAGACGAACCATTCCAGCGTCGCGCTTGCCCACCAGCACGTAGAGCGCCAGATCCCGATCCGTGACCATGCCGATCGGCTTCTTCCCCTCCACGACGACGAGGCAGCCGATGCCCTGCTTCTGCATCTGCTGCGCCGCCGAGCGCGCCGACAGCGTGAGCTCGGCGGTCTGCGGTGTCCGTACACCGAGATTTCGAATTGACATCGCCGTCCCCCTGTTCGAGATGCGTTCCCTTCCATTTCGAAAGCATCAGGCGTGCCATCAGCTGGAGCTCGTTCGCCCGGAGCGGCGAGGCCGCTGCCGACGCAGGGTTGCTGCGCGGGCTCTGGCCTCCGAGGAACCGGCTGGCCGCTTGGGGCGGATTGTCCAGAGAGAAAAGGCCGAATGAGGCGGCGAGCCCCCGTACCCGGTAGCTTCTGGGCGCCATTTCGTCGGCGCGGCGTGCCACCTTGCCGGCATGCGGGTTGCTAGATCGACATGACGGAGAGCACCGCCAAGGGAGGATTCGAGATGACGATTCGCGCTCGCGACCTGATGCAGACGTCGCTCGTCACGCTCGCGGCGGACGAGCCGGTCTCCGAGATCGAGCGGGTCTTCGCCGAGGAGGAGATCCATGGTGCGCCGGTGGTGGATGACCAGGGACGCCTGATGGGAATGGTGAGCACCCTCGATCTGGTACGCGCAGCGGTACGGGAGAAGGAGACCGATCGCGAGATCCCGAGCGAGTTCGAGGAGATCTTCGACGTCGCGCGCGGCGAATGGAATCGCTTCATCGAGGTGTATCGCGAGCGCGTGAAGGCGCTGGTGGCCGAGGACGTGATGACCGAGGGCGCCATCAGCGTGGAGGCGGACGCGGAGGTCTCCGAGATCGCCCGGACCATGCGCGAGGCCCGCATCCACCGCGTGGTGGTGGTCGAGGACGGTGCGGTGCGCGGCATCGTCTCGAGCTTCGACCTGCTCGCCGTGCTCGAGAAGAGCGGCGGATGACCGATCCCGCAGTCACGCGGTCCTATCTCCAGAGCGAGGTCGAGTCCCTCGAGCCCCTCGCCCTGATCGCCGCGGGGCCGGCCGGAAACCCCCTCCACATCATCGAGATGATGCGTCGGGAGGACTCCCGACTCGAGGTCCGGGTGCCGGGGCGACCGCTCATCGCCCCGCCGCTTCCCGTCCCGGTGCGCGGCGCACTCCGCGATCGCGGCTTCGTCTCCGTGGATCCGGCCGATCCGACCCAGCCCTGGGCGCGAGAGGTCGCCGACTCTGCCGCGGCCGTGGACCTGGTCTGGCACCTCTTGACCGAGGTCTTCGGGGAGAAGTCCGAAGCCAACCTCGACATCTTCCACGGAAGCCACCGCGCCGAGCACGAGGCGCAGCAGAAGCTCGCCCAGATGCGCACGCGCATCGAGAGAATCCTGACCGAGCTGTACGAACGGCGGCCCGAGCAGGACGACGACGGCGACTACCTGCTGCCGATCGGCGCGGTGCAGGTCGGAGTGGCACCGCGGGTGGCGCCCGGAGGGCCGGCCGTGGCACGCATCTTTGCAATCACGAACGTGGGCGTCTCCGTGACCCCCGAGCTGGGTCTGTTCCTCGCGCGCCTCAACTTCGGGCTCATGTTCGGGCGCTTCGCGCTCGACGCCGAGCACCAGGCGATCTGGTTCGACGAGACCCTGCTCGGCGATCAGTTCAGTGACGAGGAGCTCCGTTTCACGATCAAGGTCGTGGCCACCACCGCGGACCACTGGGACGATCGGCTGAAGCAGATGTTCGGCGGCGCCACCTATCAGGAAGTGCTCACCGGCCAGGCCGGACTCAAGACGCCGCCCGTCAAGCCGGGTCAGGGCGGCTACCTGTAGGCGTCGCGACGGCTGCGGGCAACCGGCGCGGCCCCGTCTCAGCCGATCCAGCGCTGAAGCCGCGCCGCCTCCTCCCTCTACGCGCGGGAGTTGACGGAACGCCCCTACCCGGACGGAGGATGCCCGCTCATACGGACTATCCGCGCGGCATTCTCGGGACGAGCAGCGCTACCTCGCGCTCGGCGTGACGAACGACCGGCGTCACCTCCTCATGGCGTTCACCGTCCGCCGCAGCATCGTCCGGGTGATCTCGGCCCGACCGATGAGCCGAAAGCGAGCGGGCCGCATATGAAGAAGCGAAGTAAGAAGGCAAGCGACGCCGATATGGCGTCGTACTGGCTCGAGCACGACAGCACAGAAGAGGTCGACTGGTCGCAGCCAGGCGTGCGACTCGAATTCGACCCCTCGGTGGAACGGCCGACGCGCTCCGTAACGGTGCGGCTACCGCGGCGTCTGGTGCAGGAGCTGCGCATTGCGAACGGAGCCGGTCGCTCCATATGGTCTAGCCTTCGGATTCCGGCGCACGGGCAGCCGGTGGAGGAAGGCGGATGAACAGGCGCTGGCTTTGCGCGGCGGTGGCGCTCGCTGGGCCGTGGGTTGCAGATCCGGTGCTGGCCGCGGGCAATGCCTGGCTCGAGGCCGGCCGCGCCGCGGCCCGCGAGACGCGTGCACAGCAGGACGTCCCCGGACCCGCGCGCAACGTCATCCTGTTTCTCGGTGACGGCATGGGAATCACGACCGTCACGGCGGCGCGCATCCTCGAGGGACAGCGACGCGGAGAATCCGGCGAGGAGAACGTGCTCGCCTTCGAGAGCTTCCCCTACACCGCGTTCTCGAAGGTCTATTCGACCGACTCGCAGACGCCCGAGTCCGCGGGCACGATGACCGCGATCGTGACGGGCGCGAAGACGAGCTCTGCGGTGCTCTCGGTCGACGAGACGGTGCGCCGCGGCGACTTCGAGGCGGCCGCCGGGCACGCGCTGGCGACGATCCTCGAGCAGGCGGAGCAGCACGGCCTCGCGACGGGAATCGTCACGACCGCGACCGTCACCCATGCCACGCCCGGAGCGACCTACGCGCACTCACCCGACCGCGACTGGGAGAACGACGCGCGGCTCTCGGACGCCGCGCGTGCGGCAGGCTTCCCGGACATCGCGCGCCAGCTGCTCGAGTTTCCACACGGCGACGGCATCGAGGTCGTGCTCGGGGGCGGGCGGGCGAGCTTCCGGCCGGCGGGCGCGGTCGATCCGGAGTACCCGGCCCAGAAGGGCGCCCGGCTCGACGGCCGCGATCTCAGCGAGGAATGGACGAAGCGCCGGCCGCGGTCGGCCTACGTCTGGAGCCGGGAGCAGCTCGATGCCATCGATCCCGCCGCCACGGATCACCTGCTCGGCCTGTTCGAAGTCTCCTACATGCAGTTCGAGACCGACCGTCCGCGCGACTCGGCCGGCGAGCCCTCGCTGTCCCAGATGACCGCGAAGGCGATCGATCTGCTCGCGCGCGCGCCACACGGGTTCTTCCTGATGGTCGAGGCCGGCCGCATCGACCACGGCCATCACGCCGGCAACGCGTACCGCGCGCTCGGCGAGACGATCGAGCTCTCGAACGCCGTGCGCGTCGCGCTCGCGAAGACGGATCCGAAGCAGACGCTCGTCGTGGTCACGGCGGATCACGGCCACGTCTTCACGTTCGGCGGCTATGCGAAACGCGGCAATGACATCCTCGGCAAGGTGGTGCAAGCCAAGGAGAACGAAGGCGGTGGGCCGGCAGGGCCCGCTCGCGACGCCACCGGACTGCCCTACACGACGCTCGGTTACCTGAACGGTCCGGGCTACACGGGCGCATCGGCGGAGCAGGCGGAGGGGCCGAAGCACTTCCCCCACCGCGGCGCCGGCTACCGCGCGGCGACGAAGGGCCGGCCCGACCTCGGAGCGGTCGACACCACCGCCCAGAGCTACCTCCAGGAGGCGACGGTACCGCTCCCGAGCGAGACGCATTCGGGGGAGGACGTTCCGGTGTATGCGACCGGGCCGGGCGCCGAGCTGTTTCGCGGCGTGCGCGAGCAGAACTATCTCTATCACGCGATGGTCGAAGCGCTCGGCTGGAACGCGGCGCCTTCGCAGCCGGCTCGCTGAACGCTCAGCGCAGATCGCGCGAGCGTTCTTCCCAGGTGCCGGTGGGCGTGCGGAAGATCAGCACGCGCTGGTCCGTCGTCAGCGTCGCGATGTTCGAGCCCGCGGTGATCGATTCGATGCGCTCGGCGGCGCTCAGCTTCACCGGGAAGAAGCCGCCCTTGAGCGGCGAGAGACCGAGAGCGCTGCGGTCGGTGACGACCACGGCCACGTTCGCGCCGACCTGGCTCACGACCACGCGCTCCCTGGGCCCGAGCCGATACTCGACGAGATTGCCGCTGCCCCCGTCGACCCCGATCGCGCGCCGGTTGGTGAGCACGATCGCAACGCGGTCGCCGAGGATCGGCGCGACCGGCGGGTCCTCGCTCCGCTGGTAGCTCGCCTCCTGCCAGGACGCCGATCCCGTCGCGACGGCGAGGATACGCCGGGTCGTGATGGCGACGCCGACCTTGCCGCGGGCGCCGAGCCAGAGCACCGATTCGTCGAGCTGGAGCCGCTCGGAGATCTCCCCTCCGTGGCGCGCGTCGATCGCGAGCAGATCGCGATCGATCAGCAGCACCTCGAGCACCTCGGCCAGCGGCACCTGATCGCCCGTGATCGGCTGGGCCGGCGCTGCGGCTGCGGCAGCGACGAGCCAGAGCGCGAGGATCCACGTCGCGGGCCGGCACCTCATGCCGAGACGGGTAGCGCTAGACTTCGTCCACCGCCGCGCTGGCGCCGAGGTTCCCCATGACTTCCACCCATCCGAGCGATGCACCCGACCCCAGGACCGAGCTCTCCGTGATCCCCGATCAGATCGCCGCGCTGCGCGCCAGCTTCGAGCGCGGCAAGACGCGCCCGCTCGAGTGGCGGCGCGCGCAGCTCGCGGCGCTCGGGCAGCTCGTGAGCCAGGGTGCGGACGAGCTGCTGCACGCGTTGCACCAGGACCTGCGCAAGCCGGTGCTCGAGGCCTGGGGCGCGGACGTCGGCTACGTGAAGCAGGACGTGAAGCTCGCGCAGAAGAACCTCGCAAAGTGGATGCGGCCGGAGCGCGTCGCGACGCCGATCCATCTGCGCCCCGCAAGATCGCAGATCGTCCGCGAGCCGCTGGGTGTCGTGCTGATCATCGCGCCGTGGAACTATCCCGTTCAACTGCTGCTGGGACCGCTGGTGGGCGCGATCGCAGCCGGCAATTGCGCCGTGCTCAAGCCCTCGGAGATCACCGCCCACACTTCGGCCGTGCTCGCGAAGCTCGTGCGGCGCCATCTCGATCCCGAGTGCATCGCGCTCTTCGAGGGCGGCGTCCCGGAGACGCAGGCGATCCTCGCCGAGCGCTTCGATCACATCTTCTACACGGGAAACGGAACCGTCGCGCGCGAGGTGATGGCCGCGGCCGCCAGACATCTGACGCCCGTGACGCTCGAGCTCGGCGGCAAGAGCCCGTGCATCATCGATCGCGACGCGGACCTGGCGGTGGCCGCGCGGCGCATCGCGTGGGGAAAGTTCATGAACGCGGGCCAGACGTGCATCGCGCCCGATTACGTGCTGGTGCACCAGGATCGCGAAGCGGAGCTGATCGAGGCCCTGGGCCGCACGCTGCGCGAGTTCTACGGCGACGATCCCGCTGGCAGCCCGGACTACGCCCGCATCCCGAACGTGCGCCACCACCGGCGGCTCGCGGCGCTGCTCAAGGATGGCGAGGTCGTGGTGGGCGGTCAGACCGACGAGAGCGATGGCTACATCGCGCCGACGGTGCTGCGCAATCCGAGGCCCGACTCGGCGGTGATGACGGACGAGATCTTCGGCCCGATCCTCCCGGTGCTCACGGTGCCCGACATCGGCGCCGCGATCGAGTTCGTGAACCGGCGCGAGAAGCCGCTCGCACTCTACGTGTTCTCGAACGACGCGAAGGTGGGAGAGCGGGTCGTCGCCGCCACCAGCTCGGGGGGAGTCTGCATCAATGCGACGCTCTGGCACATCGCGAACCCGATGCTGCCGTTCGGCGGCGTGGGCCCCAGTGGAATGGGCGCCTATCACGGACGCGCGAGCTTCGAGACCTTCAGCCACCACAAGAGCGTGCTGACCCGAGGCACGCGCTTCGATCCGAAGGTGATGTACCCGCCCTACACCCGCTTGAAGACGGCGATCATCAAGCGCCTGACCTGAGGGCGCCGGCTCGCAGCGATCTCAGCCGAAGAGAACGGGCAGACGCCTCGGCGCGCGGAAGATCCGGCCCGTGATGTGCACGTCATCGGCCGCGGGATCGAGGCGAACGTTCGGCAGACGGTCGAGCACCGCGTTGATCACGACGTCGGTCTCCATGCGCGCGAGATCCATGCCCAGACAGCGGTGCGGCCCGAAAGCGAAGGCCATGTGCTGCTTCGGCGGGCGGAAGATGTCGAACTTCGTGGGCTCCTCCCAGCGCGTCTCGTCGTGGTTCGCCGCGCCCAGGCTCACCTGCACCATCGCGCCCTTCGGAATCTTCACACCGCACACCTCGGTGTCTTCGGTGCACAGGCGCCCGATCCCCGTGAGCGGCGCCTCCCAGCGCAGCGCCTCCTCCATCGCACGCGGGATCAGCGCGCGGTCCCGGCGCACCGCCTCGAGCTGCTCCGGGTGCGTGAGCAATCCGAAGATCAGGTTGCTCGACGAGCGATAGGTCGTCTCGGCGCCGGCGGGCAGCAGCAGCCGGAGGAAGCCGAGGATGTGCTCGTTGTCGAGCCGCGTCCCCTCGAGCTCGGCCTGGGTGAGCACGCTGATGATGTCGTCCTTCGGGTGAGCACGCCGCGCTTCGATGATCGGCGTCAGGTACTCGCCGAGCTTCTTGGCGGCCGCGAGGCCGTTCGCGAAATCGAAGGCCACGCTGATGAGTCCCACAGCCCAGCGGTGGAAGCGCGGCAGATCCTCGTGCGGAAGTCCCAGCAGGCCGGCGATCACGTACACCGGGAAGGGGAAGGTGAGCTCGCGCACCAGGTCGGCGCTGCCGCGGGCGGCGAAGGCGTCGACGTAGCCGTGCACGATCGGGCGGACCAGATCGTGCTCCCATTTCTGGAGCGCCTTGGTCCGGAAGGCCAACTGGATCAGACTGCGGTAGCGGCCGTGCTCGGGCTCGTCCATCACCAGGATCGTCGGACCCATCACGAGTCCGATCGTGTCCTTGTAGGCGGACGAGGAGAAGCGCTTGCCGTCGCGCAGCACCTCCGACACCGCCGCGTACGAGGACGCGACGTAGACGTCGGGGACCTTGGAACCGAGCGCCATCGCGGCTTCGCCCATCAGCTTCACGAGGTCGATCTTCTGGATGGGCGCCTGGCCCCGCGCGGCCGCGAAGTCGGGATACGGATCGCGGCAGGTGTCGGACCCCATCGCACGGTCGAACAGCTCGAAGGGGTCCCAGCTCTCGTCGTCGAGCGTAGTGACACTGCCATGTGTCGATTGATCCGCCATGTCGTTCCTCTCGGCCCGACGCCCGTGGACGAGCCGCGTCGGCTGCTGGTCGAAAATCGCGGCAGGCGCGCGATCTGCGTATCGTCGCCGCGTCCGCGCGCGGGGTCAAGCAGCGGGCCGCCTCCGGAGCATCCAGTTCGACTCCCGAACCAACACGGGCAGGCCCGCGCGCGCGGCGGGAGGGATAGTGATAGGCAAGCGCCCTGCCCCGGAGTAGGCTTTCGCAGCGGCGCTCGGCACGCCGCGCGAGGTCCGATTGCTCGATTGCCTGATCCAGAACGGGAGCGTCGTCGACGGCACCGGGGCGCCACGGCGCACGGCCGACGTCGCCATCGAAGCCGGACGCGTCGTCGAGATCGGCCGCGTGGATGCGCCCGCGAAGCGAACGCTCGACGCGCGCGGGCTCATCGTCGCGCCCGGCTTCGTCGACATTCACACCCACTATGACGCGCAGGCCTTCTGGGACGGCACCCTCAGCCCCTCGCCCTTCCATGGCGTGACGACGGTGGTGGGCGGAAACTGCGGCTTCAGCATCGCCCCGCTCTCGCGCGAGGCGGCCGGCTACATGAAGCGCATGCTGGCGCGCGTCGAGGGCATGCCGCTCGAGAGCCTCGAAGCCGGCGTGCCGTGGGATTGGACGAGCTTCGGCGAGTATCTGGCGCGCCTCGATGGCCGGCTCGCCGTGAACGCGGGCTTCCTCGTCGGGCACTCGGCCCTGCGCCGGGTCGTGATGGGCGAGGCCGCGATCGGCGAGATCGCGAACGACGCGGCGCTGCGCGCGATGGTGGACCTGCTGCGCGAGTCGCTCGCGCAGGGCGGGCTCGGCTTCTCCTCCTCCGCCGCGCCGACGCACAACGATTCCGAGGGCCACCCCGTTCCCTCGCGCTACGCGACGCGCGAGGAGTTCCTGGCGCTCGCGCGCACGCTGCGCGACTTCCCGGGGACGACGCTCGAGTTCATCCCGACGGTCGGGACCTTCAGCGAAGCGCAGCAGGACCTGATGGCGTCGATGTCGCTCGCGGCGAACCGACCGCTCAACTGGAACGTGCTGGGCGTCGCCTCCTACGCGCCGAAAGCCTCCGAAGCGCAGCTCGCGGCCTCGGACTACGCGGCGGCGCGCGGCGCGAAGGTGATCGCGCTGACGCCCTCGCAGGTGATGAAGCTGCGCATCAATCTGGCGACGGGCTTCATCTTCGACGCGCTCCCGGGCTGGGCCGCCGTCCTCGGGCTCCCGCTGCCCGAGCGCATGCGCGCGCTGCGCGACCCCGCCGTGCGCGAGCAGCTACACAAGGGAGCAACATCGGAGGCCGCGGGGGCGATGCGCGCGATCGCCGTGTGGGAGAACGTCACGATCGAAGAAACCTTCGACCCGCGCAACGCGGCGCTGCGCGGCCGCAAGATCGGCGCGGTCGCAAAGGAGCAGAACAAGACGCCCTTCGACGCGATGCTCGATCTCGCGCTCTCCGAGGACCTGCGCACGTCCTTCTCGCCGTTCATCCCCGGCGACGACGAAGCGAGCTGGCAGCTGCGCGCGAAGGTCTGGCGCGACCCGCGCACCGTGATCGGCGCTTCCGATGCCGGCGCGCACCTCGACATGATCGACACCTTCACGTGCACGACTTCACTGCTCGGACCCGGCGTGCGCGAGAAGAGGCTGATCTCGCTCGAGGAGGCGGTCCACCAGCTCAGCAACGTGCCGGCGCGTCTGTACGGCATCCGCGAGCGCGGCCGCCTCGCGCCGGGCTGGCGCGCCGACATCGTCGTGTTCGACGAGTCTCGCGTCGGGCCCGGCCCCATCCACACGCGTCACGACCTGCCCGCCGGCGCCGCGCGCCTCTACGCCGAGGCTGAGGGCATCGAGCACGTGCTGGTGAATGGAGTCGAGATCGTGCGCGGCAAACAGTTCACGGGCGCGCTGCCGGGAACGGTGCTGCGCTCCGGCCGGGACACGGAGACCGTCGAGGTCCCGGGCGGCCGCACCGCATAGAATGGGAGCCTGACGTGCCGCAGATCATCGACGCCGATGCCCACGTGGTCGAGGGTGCGAGCTTCGCCCAGCAGGCGCTCGCGCGCTGGCCGCAGCTCGTGAAGTACCAGGCCGGTGCGGACGGCAAGGGCGGCTTCAGCATGGAGGGCCGGCGCTACCCCGAGCCCGAGGGCCCCGGTGCCGGCTGCCCGCCGCAGCACGGCCTCACCGATGTGCCGGGCAGCGATCCGCACACGATCGAGGGCATGCTGCGCGACGCCGACCGCGAGGGCATCGAGCGCATGGTGCTTTTTCCGAGCATGGGCCTCGCCGCGCCCACGCTTCGGGACCTACGCTTCGGGGCGGAGTTCTCGGCGCTCTACAACGGCTTCATCGCCGATTGGTGCAAGCGCTCGGGCGGACGCCTGTTCGGCGTCGCGGTCGTTCCGATCGAGGACGTGAAGACCTCCATCCGGATGATGGCCGAGGCGAAGCAGCAGGGGCTCGTCTGCACGCTGGTGCCGCCGGCGCTGAGGGAGCGCAACCTCGATCACCCGGATCTGGAGCCTTTTTATGCCGCCGCCGCCGATCTGGACATGCCGCTCGGAGTGCACGGCGCGCCAGGTATTCATTTGCCGAAGATCGGCGTCGATCGCTTCACGAACTACATCCAGGTGCACTGCGTGAGCTTTCCGTTCGACCAGATGACGGCGATGACGTCGCTGGTCTCCGGAGGCGTGTTCGACCGCCACCCGCGCCTGCGCGTCGCGTTCCTCGAGGCAGGCGTGACGTGGGTGCCGTACTTCGTCGACCGCCTGCACGAGCACTGGGAGAAGCGCGGCTCGTGGATCCCGAACGGCTGGCAGCGCGATCCGCGCGAGTACGTCGCGCGCGGTCAGATCTACGTCTCGTGCGAGCCCGACGAGACGGTGCTGCCCGCGGTGCTCGACGCGCTCGGCTCCGACTTCGTCATGTACGCGAGCGACTACCCGCATTGGGACGGCGAGTTCCCGAACAGCACGCGGGCGCTGCGCACGCGCACGGACCTGAGCGAGGCGTCGCGGCGCAAGGTGCTCGGGGAGAACGCCAGGCGTTTCTACGCCCTGCCGGTCTAGGAACTTCGCTCGCCTGCGGCAGGTTCGATGACTTCGCTCGCCTGCGGCAGGTTCATTGACTTCGCTCGCCTGCGGCTCGCTGCGCGCTTCGCTTGCTGATGCCTAGACGTGGTTGCGCAGCATCAGCTCCTTGGGATGGGGATCCAGGTAGACCTGCCCGAGCAGGTAGGCGACGCCGAAGCGGCGTGCGTGGTG
>Ga0210377_10001280_pt1 | contig 22964 bp, 17 predicted proteins | sample PLM4_65_b1redo_FD_155480 | JGI IMG/M metagenome (GOLD analysis project Ga0210377, IMG submission 155480) | Groundwater sediment microbial communities from an aquifer in East River, Colorado, USA - PLM4_65_b1 redo | ecosystem: Environmental > Terrestrial > Soil > Riparian zone | place: USA: East...
CCTTGGCATAGGCGCTGCTCTTGATGGTTCCTGCGGTGCCGATCACCCCGACCTTGCCGCTCCTGGTCACGGAAGCGGCGCGGCGGGCGCCCGGTTCGATAACCCCGATGATGGGGATGGAAAACTCCTTTTTCAGTGCGGCAAGAGATACGGCAGAAGCGGTATTGCAGGCAACCACGAGCATTTTGATATCGCGGCTCACCAAAAAGGCGGTGATCTGCCGCGAATAGCGGGTAACCGTCTCCGGCGACTTGCTGCCATAGGGCACCCGCGCCGTGTCCCCAAAATAAATGGTATCTTCCTGGGGGAGGACTTTGATTATTTCCTTGAGCACAGTGAGTCCGCCGACCCCTGAATCGAATATCCCAATAGCTTTCCAGGCCACCCTCTTATCTCCCCGCAAACAATGCTCTGTTCCCGTTTCAGCAAATATTTGATAATATTTTATACCATGAGACAATGTCAAGCCATTTGCTCCGCCGTGGCCGAGACAATAACACTTTAATTTATCGATAAAATCTGTTATGTATTTCTCATTTCTACAGCAATGGAGAAATAAATGGAAAAGCGGGAACTTCTCAACAAAACGGTAGAAACCCTCACCCCGTTTGAAACCGGGCATATCGTCAGTTTCATGAAGAACATCACCTTGAAAAGCGCGATGGAAACCCCCTGGATTATCGGGATTTTTCTTGTTATCGCTTTCTATGCGGTAATCAAGCGCTCCAAGTTTGTTCTCGGCTGCCTGTTTTCCGCCATATCAATCATGCTGCTGGTCCGGTTCACCCTCCCCGTGGAAACGGAAGCGGAGATTTCCCTCCACTCGACACTCCCCTTTGCTTTCGGCGCACTGGCAATCGGCGCTGCCCTGATTTACTTCATCTTTATCAAAACGGAGTAGCGCCACTTGTCCAGAATCGGCTTCACAGTAATGGAAATGGTGATGGTCGTTGAAGGGGGATGAAGATACTATCTTGGAGCGAGGAACCCTTATCTCTCCTGTCGGTACTCCGCCGTCGGCCAAAAGGGAATACCGCCACGCGGAGTGAACTCACCCCTGACAGTCAGCCACTTCGGCGAGAGGAGCTTTACCAGGTCGTTACAGATACGATTTACACCGGCTTCATGGAATTCTCCGTACATTCGAAATGAGCCCAGATAGAGCTTGAGGCTCTTGCTTTCGATGCACAGTCTATCCGGCTGGTAGTCCAGCACGATTTTAGCAAAGTCCGGCTGTCCGGTTATTGGACAGAGGCATGTAAACTCCGGGCACTCTATGTGAAGTGTCCCCACTACACCCGCCGGATTCGCATCAGGGCAAGCAAATGGGCTGGGAAACGACTCCAGCAAGGTTGCATCCGGTTGGTCATAGCGGTATGTTGTTTTGCTCATGCCAAGAGATTTTAGTTCTTTGTGCCGCGGCATTGATAATTCTCCTTTTAGTTAATCCAGAATAATCGACATCTTAGCACTGAATCATTTGTTAATCAATTTCCCAGAACAGGTCTGCTGTGAATACACGCGCCATCGGCTGCGCAACAATAGATACGTGAGAAGTAGCGGAGGAAAAGGATGAAGATCGGCAAAAAAGACTGGATATTTATCGCTATTGTCAGCGCGGTTGTGATTATTTTCATCGCCATATCCGGCGAAGAGAAGACCAAAAAGGTCCCCCTCGACGACAAGCACAAGCCCTTTTATGAGATCGTCAAGCAGACCGGCAGCAAGATGGAGGCGGACAAGGGCTGTCCAGCCTGCCACAATGAACAGGCGGGAGGAGTCCCGTTCCCGCCGAAACACCCGCTCAAACCAAAGGATGGCCCGATGCGCTGTCTGTTCTGTCATAAACTCAAAAGTCAGTGAGAAGTGAACGGGGAAAAGGAAATAGTGAATTTGCTGGCAGACTATTACAAAAAATCGCTTGACTCTTCACTCTTCACCCTTAACTGTTCACGGCCTTTATGACCACCCTTAACCTGACAGTTGAGCTGGAGCGGCTGATCGCCGATATCGTCCTGCGGATGCCGGAGTTCAGCCACATCGACCCGCGCCAGCTCCTCATCTGCATCTCCACCACCAGAGGCGGCGGCATTCACGGCACCTACGCCAAGATCCACCCGCTCCGCTTCACAGGCGGCAGCCGGACCACGACAGCCCGCCGCGGCCGCCGTACCTTCACCTGCACCATGCCGACCATCAGCCACCGCGGCACCGAAATCCTCTATATCATCTATTTTCTCGTTCCCCGCTTCACCAACCTGCCGCTCCGGGAAAAGCTGATAACCGTGCTCCACGAGCTCTACCACGTCTCCCCGGAGTTCAACGGCGACATCCGCCGCTTCCCCGGTAGAAACTACGCCCACGGCAGTTCCAGCAAAAAGTACAACGCCCTCATGGCAACGCTGGCGGATAGCTATCTGGGCAGTCTGGAAGACAATGGTCTGCTCTCATTTCTGGAGGGTGGGATGGAGGAGCTGCGCGCCCGACACAAGACTATCGTCGGCAGGAAGTATCCCGCGCCACGACTGCGGGTAGAGCCCTGCTGAAGGCCCCTGCTCCTATTTATCCAGCACCTCCCTGATTTTGGCAAGGAGAGCACCAGGGGTCACCGGTTTGGTGACGAGGTCGAGCCCCGCGGCATCGATCCCCTTGCGGCTGATCACATCGGCGGTATAGCCGCTCATGAAGAGTGTCTTCACTTCGGGGTCGATGGCGCGGATCTCGTCGAAAGCCTCCTTGCCGTTCTTGCGAGGCATGATGACGTCCATCAGGACGAGGTCAACCTCGTCGCACTTCTCCCGGAACCTCTCCACCCCTTCTTCCCCGTCTGCCGCCTCGATTACCCGGTAACCACACTCGCTTAACAGCTCCCGTAACAAATCCCGGATATGTTCACTGTCCTCGACGACTAGGATCGTCTCTCCCTTTCCCCTGGCAGGGAGGGGCGCTGTTTTGCGTTCATCTTGAGGAACGATGCCTGTGAGAGGGAAATAAAGCCGGAAGGTCGTCCCCTTGCCCGGCTCGCTGTAGACGTTGATGAATCCACGGTGCTGCTTGACGATGCCATAGGCGATGGCAAGTCCGAGGCCTGTTCCCTTTCCCACCTCCTTGGTGGTAAAAAACGGTTCAAAGATATGCTCACGGGTCGCCTCTTCAATGCCGTTGCCGGTGTCGGATACGGTGATGAGTGCATAGCTTCCCGCCGTTCCGAAGCCGTGGAAGGAGATGAAACTCTCGTCGATATCAGCCTCCTTTGACTCGATCAGAAGGCTTCCGCCGCCGGGCATGGCGTCACGGGCGTTGGTGGCGAGGTTCATGAGGACCTGCTCAAGCTGCCCCGCGTCTCCAAGCACGGTGAGGGGGGCATCGGCAGGGATGACCGTCATCTCGACATCTTCGCCGATGATCCGGGAGAGGAAACGGTCGACCCTTTTTATGATGTCGTTCAGGTCGATGGAGCGCAGATCGGATGCTTCCTTGCGACTGTACGCGAGAAGCCCCTGGGTGAGGGCCGCGGCCCGGTCCGCCGCAGTGAGAATGTGACTGACGTTGCTGCGAAGCGGGTCGCTCTCAGCCATCTTCATCAAAAGAAGGCTGCCGTAGCCGATGACGGAAGTGAGAATGTTGTTGAAATCGTGGGCAATCCCCCCTGCCAGGGTTCCAATCGCCTCCATCTTCTGGGCGTGGCGGAGCTGTTCCTCGGTGCGGCGCTGCTCGGTGATGTCCCGACCGATCTCGATCACCCCCCGGACCTGGCCGTCGGCGTCGAAGACCGGGACCGTCCGCAGGTCGATGGTTCTGTTGTCGGTGGTGGTGATGATCGTATTTTCCGTTTGGCTGCTGGCGATAGCGCGCAACGCCGGGCACTCTTCACATGGCTCCGCTCGCTTTTGGAGGGTGTGAAAGCAGAACGTCCCTTCGAAACCGGCAAGGTCTGCACCGTATTGCCGGGTTGTCGCCTTGTTGGCCCAGGAAATCCGGTTGCCGGAGGTAAGAAAGATGCAGTCGGGAATGGCGTCGAGGAGGGTATGGAACTGTTCCGAGAGGGCGCGGAATCTCTGTTCGCTCATTTTCAGCGTCTCCTCTGCCCGCTTCCTCTCACTGATGTCGCGGATGATGCTCTGGCGGAAGGTCCGACTGTCGATAGTGATCAGGCGGGTGCACACTTCGACCGGAAAGACGCTCCCGTCGCTGCGCCGGTGCACAGTTTCGAAGCATGCGCCCTCACCATCCACGATCCTGTCCCACTTGCTGCCAATGTCGGCCAGCGCCTCCGGCGCCCGCAGGTCCCGGCCTGTCATACCAAAGAGCAGCTCCCGCTCATAGCCGTATACCTCGATGGCCCGGTCATTGGCGTCGACGATCCGCCCTTCTTTGTCGTAGAGGAGGATTATGTCATAGGCGTTGCGGGTGATGTCGTCAAGCCGGCTGGTCAGCGAACGGCGCTCAAGTTCGGACCGGCAGAAGGCACTTGTGATCCGGGCATGCTGCTGGCGCCACCAGAGGAGGATGACCAAGCCCGCCACCGTGGTGAAGACTATGACAAGGGTTGTCACCAACCGCTGCTGGCGGTGGATGGGCGCCAGGATCTCCGCCTTGTCGACCTTTGTCACGAGCAGCCAGGGGGCACCGTTCACACGGGTGACGAAGGTTACGACGGGGACCCCCCGGTAGTCATTCCCTTCCACCAGCCCTGTTTTGCCGCGGCTGGCAATGGCCGCCGGCAGATACGGGGTATCGACGGGAAACCGAAGGGAAAGGGCGGTATTTTTCTGGTGGCGCAGCTCGTTGAGGAAGACCACCTCGTTTCCCTCGCGACGGACGACGAGGGATTCGGCAGTCGGGCTCGGATTCGGCCAGGTCTGGATGAGGGGAAAGAGTTTCTTTGGCGGGTCGATGCTCAGGTAAACGGCGCAGCTGCTTTCCTTGCTCCCCACGCTCCCGGAGGGAAAAGGGGCGATCAGGCCGAGTTCTGGGTGGCGGCCCGTACTGTCTGCCTCCCAGTGGATATCGTCAAGGACTATGCTTCCCGATGTCAACGCTTCCCTGAGGATAGGCTGAAAATCTGGGCCGAACTGCCGGGAGATGCCAACGCTGAGCCGCAGCCGTCCTTGCCGGTCAATGAGGTGCACCCCTCGGTAGTTGTAAGTCCGCACGAGATTACTGAAACGTTCCAGGATGCTCCGGCCGTCCGTGTCATCGGGGGCGCCCCGCGCAAGCCACTGCTCGACGCGGCGGAAAAAGAGCGGGTTGTCGGTCATGGTCCGGGAGTTGTTCCGCTGTCCATCGAGCCATTCCTCTATCTGTCTTTTCTTCAGCATGGCGACGGTTTCCATCTGGGTCGCGACTGCACTCCTGATGCTCGCTTCGTAGCGGTCGAAAACGAGGTAGCCGCCTGTTGCAATGGTAAGGGCCAGCAGAAGGAACGCGATCAGCGGGACAAAGAGGCTTGGCCGCATGGACGAGGCGGGCTCGCCAGTATCAGTGAAACCTACGGCTTGAGCGAAAAAACCGGAGGTGAGGGAATTACGGACGACATAGTAGAACAGGAGTGAGGTGATGGCGATGAAGAAAATCCCCTTCAAGGTCTGTAACCGTGAAAGGAGCGCAGGGTCAGAGGTGAACTGCGTAATCAAGGCGTCCGAGGCATAAATCCAGAGTAAGGCAAGGATGGCGTAAAAAGTGGCGAGCTTGATTGCTCGTACCCTGACCGACAGATGATCGGGCGGGCGCTTGTCGCCGGCGTCTTCAGGAGGAGAGGGTTTGCTTGCCATGTCATTATGCTCCCAAAGGGCCTGACTGAAAGGGTGCTTCAGCATCTATGATGACGCAAATGGCGTCATGCCGCAACCGCTCCAATTCTACAGGCTCAAGCATCCGTTCCTCCATTTTGCCCCCCTCACCGTTATCACAGCGATAAGGATAGAGAGGGGTCAGAGTAAAATCCCCAGGCCGAGAAGGACCTGCAGGGGGTAGAGCACGAGAATGAAGATGCCGAGGGCGAAATGGATCGTACGCCACGGCGGCGCCGGCCCCTTCAGCCTTCGCGAGACTAGGAACGAGGCGCCGATGAAGAGCACCAGTGTTGACCCGGTAAGGAAGTGATAGGGATAGTGGAGGATGTGGCCATGGTCGATGAACGCCAGGGTCGCCCCGACGAGGAAGCCGCAGATTCCCAGGGCCGCCGCGATCGGGCCTGCCCGGCGGTGCCGTTTGATCGCCTGCACGAGCGGCGTTCCGGCGAGCCGGTTCTTCCGTATCTGCAACCCGAGCCATCCCTGGCGGATGAAGAGGAGCATGACGAGGAAATTGAACGTGCCGTGCGCTAATTTAAGGTACTCCATGGCCTTCTCCACCAGGCACGTTTCATCTCTATCTTCAAGAGATACTCAGGCTAGCCTCTGAGATCACCGATTCATGTATTCCGAATTCTAATTTATATGAACTGTGGGTGACCCAATTCTCCCAACTTTGGGGCATGGACCGCAGGGAGGAGAACCGGCGACCTTTCGATAACGGTTCTGATACTCTACAGAGACCCGTTATTCACAGGCGGTCCCACGTTCAACGCCAGCCAGTATATGCCGAGCTGTCGGACAGCCTTGCTGAACGCTTCGAAATTGACCGGTTTTTCGATGTAGCTGTTCGCCCCCAACCGGTAGCTGTCTATCCTGTCCCGGTCTTCGTCAGATGTAGTCAGGATGACCACCGGCAGCAGTTGCGTATGCTCATCGGAACGAATCCGTCTGAGCACTTCAAGACCGCTGAGCTTGGGCAGATTAAGGTCCAACAGCACCAGTTCGGGCAGGTGGATGCTGTCACGCCCTGCGAAGGAGCCGGTTCCGAACAGAAAATCAACGGCCTCGGCGCCGTCGCGTGCAACGACAACCTTGTTCAGGAGGTTATTCATTTTAAGGGCTCGGATGGTCAGGGCCTCGTCGTCCGAATTATCCTCAACCAACAAAATCGTCTTTTCATTCATGAAATCTATCCTCCCAATGTAAAGAAAAAGGTAGCCCCTTTGCCCTCATCGCCCTTTGCCCATATCCGCCCGCCGTGGCGAAGGACGATCCGTTGCACGGAAGCAAGTCCAATCCCAATTCCTTCAAATTCGTCAGACCTGTGAAGTCGCTGAAAAGGGGAAAAGAGCTTGTCCGCATACTCCATATTGAAACCTGCACCGTTGTCTTTTATGTAAAAATTTGTCTCGCCATCGTTCTTCATGGATCCGAACTCGATCCTGGCGTCAGTGTTGTTTCGAGAATACTTCCAGGCATTGCCGATCAGGTTGTCAAGAACCGAGCGGAACAATGCAGGGTCTGCATATACATCCTCAACGGGATGTATCACGAATTCAACAGACCGGTCCGGCTCACCCTGTTGGAGCTCTTCCGCGACCTGACGCGCCATCTCACCCAGGTTGACGGGCATACGGTGAATCTCGCCGCGGGTGATACGGGAAAGGCGCAGCATCACGTCAATCAGTTCCCCCATCCTGACGCAGCCATTGCGGATACGCCTCAGGTAATCCTTCGCCTCATCGTTCAGGCAGCCGCCGTAATCATCAATCAGGGCGAGACTGAACCCGTCGATTCCGCGCAGCGGAGCACGCAGGTCATGCGAAACGGAATAGGCAAAGGCGTCGAGTTCCCTGTTGGTTGAGGCAAGCTGCTCCGTGCGTTCCGTTACACGCTGTTCGAGCTGGAGGTTAAGGCTCAGAAGCTCCTGTTCCGCCTGTTTACGCTCAGCCGTGAGGGTTTTGAACGAGCGGACCAGCTCCGTGACTTCCGAACTTTTTGGATTTATGGCCAGTTCATCCTTTTCATTCAGTTCGCCGTATGACCTGAGCGCCTCGACCAGGGTGTCCACCTCCCTGGTCGTCCGGCGCGCAAGCATGAACGCCATTAATACCCCTGCAAGCATTACAGACAGGCCTACAACAGTGACAGTTACAAGCGACGCTACCATTTTCCGGTCAATAGCGCGGCGTTTGAGCCCGAGGTGCAGCACTGTCCCGGCCTGGTCTATCCTCGTCGAAATATCATACATGACCATCCCGGCAGTATCATGGAACTCCCAGAAGTAGGGCTGCTCTGAGGCCGGTGACTTCTCCAGCAATGCTGACGGCACCCCCCTGGCAAACGTCGATACGTACGGTTCACCGTCTTTTGTAATAAATGCATAGGTAAGGACATCACTACCTCTGACTTCTCTGTCAAGCTGATCCTTGATCGCCACCCGGTCATCCCAAAGGATCAGTCGCTGCGCAGCATCCGCCAGAAGCTGTGACCTTGTGATCCAGAGATTCTTGGTCAGTACGCGGTTCCGCTCAATGGTGAAACCGATATAGAAACCGCTGATGACCACTGTCATCAGCGTCAGAAGCCCGGCAGTTCTAAGGAAGATAATCTTCTTGAGGTGCATGGAGAATCCTATCTGCCTTTCCGTTTTTCCAGCCAGCGGTTCATCTCGCGCACCGTGTCATACATCTTGTCGTCCCTTTCGACAAACCTGTCGACCTGGATTTTCGCCAGAAGCAGAGCAGATTCTTTCTCCTCATGAAGGGTGAGAAATATCTGTTTCAACTGTTTCTTGGTGGCAGCATCCATGGCTGGATGGACAACTATGGGAGGGATGCCGTAGGGAGGTGATTTTTCGATTATTTTTGTGCGTGACGTGAGCGCTGGATTTATGGTGTTCAGGAACTCCCATATCAGGGAATCGACAGCAGCGCCATCGGCCTGCCCGTCAGCAACCGCCTTTATCGAGTTGTCGTGGCTGTTGCTGTAGAAGTATTCGCGAAAGAAGGATGCTGGCGTCTCTCCCCGCCTTGCCAGCATGTACGTCGGCACGAGGCTGCCGGTGTTGGAATCGGGATCGGTAAAGGCGAATTTCTTCCCTCTGAGGTCGTTCAATGAGTTATAGCTGCTGTCACGGTGAGCAAGTATGTAAGAGTGGTAGACCGTTACCCCGTGAACGACCGGCACGGCGATCATCTCCATGCCGAATTGTTCGTGACCCTTGGTATAGGGGCCTGCACAGACAAAAGCAGCGTCAACTTCCTTGTTCATCACCATTGTGTTTACTTCCGCATAGGTACGGCGTTGGGAAAAGACCGCCCGCCTCCCCATGCGGTCGGCGACCAGCCGCAGGAGCTCTTCGTAGTACTGCCTGGTAGTCTCCGGGGAGATCATGGCAGCAACGGCGATATGCAGCGGAGTTCTCAGATCCTTCGACGTTGTCGCCGCGGTTTCCGGAACGACCTTTTCCATATCAACCTGCGACGTACTGCTGTTGCAGGAGACCGCAAGCAGTGCCACCGGTACGAGCAGAAACATGAGCATGCAAGATGGTAATATCCTTCTGCGTACTGCTTCCAGTCCGGCAATCAACCTTTGCAGCATGTGACAGGTCATCCATCCCTCCATACCATTGTTGTTTCCGAAGTCGCATTGTAAGCAACCATTAAATAATAGCAAACCTTTTTTAAGCTCGAAGGGAAAGGCTCGCCGAGTTCCATTCCCTGTTTGTCCAACTCTCTCGCAATTATGCCTCTTTGCTTGACACCTGTTGCGCCAAGCTTCTTGACCATGCAGGCTCAGAGAGGCAGCAGGGTCTTTTCCCTGAAGCAGGTCCGTACACGCCGCCTGAGCACTTCCCCGGAATTGCTCAGGGCAAAGACCAGCCCCGGTTGAGCACCGGCGCCGGTGCGCTCCATCACATAGAGCAGGTCATCGACGTAGAGAAGGTTCGTCCCACCGCCGGCATGGCTTTCGTGCAGCTGTACCAGCCGCTCGATCCCGCCCGGCCGGCCGGGCTCAGCCAGGGCGTAATTGAAGTAGTCCTGCCAGAAAACGCACGGATACCCCTCGTGGGTGAGGATGTAAGCGTAAGCAAGCATCTTGTCGTTCACCACGCAGTCGTTGCCGGAAAAGTCGTGGTTGTCGACGAAGGTCACCGCCTCGAACGAGCCGCGGACAATCCCAGTAAAACGCCTGAAGCAGAACGCCCATAAGCCACTCCTCCTCTCCGAATAATCGAATAATGCACAAATTTTAAATAAACCTAGACCTTGACCAGCCTCACCAGCGAATCATTGCAGGAGGCGCTCCCCCCCACCTTGTCCATCATGCAGCTGTTCTGCAGATGCGGATCGAGCCAGATGGCGGCATTGGCATTGACCCCCCCTCCCCGGCGCGGGTCCCCCTTGATGAGCATGCCGTCGATGGTCACGTCCGTTGCGCCGTTGGCCCAGTTGCCGTGGCCGGGGGTAAAGGCAACCACTCCGGGGCGGATGGTCTCGGTGACCTGCACCATGCCGATCATCGGCTTTTTCAGACCATTAGCCAGATTCCATACCCCTTCGGGGTTGGTTGCCGACACCACCCTGACCCGCTGGCCGCTCGACAGCCCGAGCCGCCTGGCATCCCGAGTGCTGATGACGATGTTGTTTTCCGCCATGAGATCCGTCAGGTACTGGTTACTTATGGTCCAGCTTCCGGTCATCCTGACATCCTGTTGGCTGATGAGCTGGAGGTCATACCCCTCCGCCAGTTTCAGCGGCTCGCTGTCCAGGCTATCGACAACGGGCAGATAGCGTGCCATGCCATGGAAATACCTGCCGGTGAAGGCATCCCTTATCTTCGCGGTTTTCTCCTGGTAGAGATTTATCAGCCTGCCGTAGCTGTTTGCGACATGGTCCCCCCTGTAGGAGGCTTCCTGGGTGTCAAAACGGCCGCCACGGTTGAGGATGTGAATCGCCTTGGTCATGCTTTCCAGGCTCAGGTATTGACTCCGTTCGAGGTCGAGGAGATTCTTCGGCAGGTGTTTGTGGCTCCGGATGAAGGTATCCACCTCTTGCCAACCGGCATCGATGACCGGTTCCTTGCCGTCGTAGGCCAGGTTGGCCACCAGCCGAAAATAGAAATCATCGGGGCGGGTAAGCCCCTGACCGGGGGCAAAGCCGTCCTTGCCGAAACCGGGGATCTCCAGTTTCTCCGCCAGGGCCAGCAGGAGGGTCTCCATGGAGATCGGCTGCTCTTCGCCAAAGACCTTGACGACCTCGTTCTGCGAGCTGATTATCGGATGACGCACCGACTGGAGCCGGACCGGCATGTTGGGATGGGACCCCTGGAATTCCCAGCGCTCAAGGAAGTGGAGGTCGGGAAAGACATAGTCGGCATACATGGAAGAGGTGCCGATGGTGATGTCGCTGGCAACGAAGAGCGGCACCCTTTCCAGGTCCGTCAGGACCCCGATGGTGGTCTGCCCGGCGGGGAGGTCATAGGGTAATGATCCCATGGAGGAGAAGAGCGCCTTTATCGGGTAAGGGTAGGCCGCGGCGATGGATGGCAGGATCTCCTGGCAGATTTCCGTGGCAAGGGGCCACCAGTTGCGCTTGGCCGGATAACCGGCAAAAATGGTCGACTCCTCGTAGAGAGCATCGTGACGAATGATGGAAAGGCCGAACGGCTTGCCCCTGCCCGGGGAAAGCCTATTCAGGTTGTACGGCTGCCGCTCATTGCTGCTGCCGTCGAAGTTAAAGTTCGCTGCGGCGATCATCCCCCCCTTCCAGTCAAAGTTGCCGACGAGCAGGTTCAGGTTCAGGAGCGCGGTAATGGTGTAAAAGCCGTTGGTGTGCCGGGCTGGACCGCCGTGGACATCGACACAGGCTTTTTTGCCGAAGGAGGTGAACTCCTTTGCCACCGCCTCGATGACCCCTGGCCCGATGCCGCAGATCCGCTCGTATTCGGCCATGGTTTTTTCCCGGGCCGTTTCCAGCATGAGCTGCAGGGCGCTCTTGACCCTGATCGCCCCCTTCTCCCCCTTGAGTTCGGTGCTGACGAACAGTTCACCCCTCACCCGTAGCCGCACATCGTTCGGGTCAAAGGCCACAGGTGCGCCGTCCCGGATGGCTACCAGGTATTCAAGACCGAACTCCTTCCCCTCCTTGTTCTTTCGCAGCGCTCTCGGCTTCAGGCCGAGCTCTGAGGCGCGGAGAAACTCCCCGGGGTTCCCCTCCCCGTCGATCTTCACCAGCCAGGTGGCGTTGCACCAGGTGGGTTCCTTGTCGGAAGCCGCCGCGGCCCTGTTGGCGTTCGCCAGATAAACGGCGTCAAAGCGCTTGTTTTCCAGAATCCAGCGGGTCATCCCCATGGCAAAGGCTGCATCGGTTCCCGGCCTGATCGGCACCCAGCGGTGAGCCTTGGCGGCAAGCTTGGTGAAGCGCGGATCGACGACCGCAATCCGCAGCTTCCCCTCCACAAGACGCTGGGTGATCCGCGGAGTCCGGTTTGGCGGGCCGTTATTGCCGTCAAAGAGATTGGCGCCGACGAAGAGGATATATTCCGAGTTTTCCTGATCGGCCTGCCAGTAGAGCTGCTGACCGTCCCCGAAGGTATCCCCCCCATATTGCTCGCTCATGGCCTTGCCGGCGGAATAGAGGGACCCGTGGCGGGCCATGGTGTCGCCATGGCTGTTGACCGTGCCGAAGCTATCGCTGAAGCGTCTGGTAAAATCACTCCTCCCCCCCTGGCTGTTCCCCGAGAAAGAGACGAACTGATTATTTCGCGGACCGAAATCCGGGTGGTCGGGATCGATGAGGAGGTGGAGGCTTGCGGCGTGCTTTGCCTTGAATTCCGCCACGGACATCTGCTTTTTGCGGATCTTTGCCACATCGGCGCCCAGCTCTTCGAAGAGCTGCGGTTCCTTCAGCGCGTAAAGCGCCTTGAGCCCGGTCACCAGCCGCTTCTCTTCGCCCGGCACCCGGGAAAACAGCATGCCGCCGTTGACAATCTCGGCCACCGCCTGATCAAAAGGAACGGTAACCCACTTCCCTTCGCCGCGCCTCCCCGCGCGCTTGAGGACCTTGCGAATCCGGTAGGGGTCGTACGCCCCCTGGTGGGCCGACTGCCCCCTGGGACAGATGGCGCCATCCACCTTTGCCCCCCTGGCGAGCGACTCGGCCATGGGCAGGTGCGGATGGAGGGTGAAAGGGCTGTAGGGATTGCCGTCCACCTTGACGGCAATGCCGTTCAGTATCTTCACCTTGATGCCGCAGCCGGTGTCGCAGTTGAGGCAGACCGTGTAGAGGGTGTTTTCCGCCCGCATCAGCTCATAGGCCTCTGCCTGGGTCAGTTCACCCGCCTCCACCCGGGCGATGAGCCCGCGGGCAAAGTCGAGCTGTGACGCCACCAGCGCGCCGCAGCCGATCATCGCGCTGTTCTTGAGGAACGCGCGCCGTGAAATCCCTTTATTTTCGAGAAGGTCCTTGTCTTCATGCTCACCCATCAACGCCCTCCTGTTATCAGATCCACGTAAAGATAGCAAAAATAGACGCAAAGGCAACAGAAGAAAGTTGCAGGACTTGTAGTTATCATTTCAATAACATAAACGGTTAAAGAGCAGTCACAGGATAATACTTGACTTAATGCCGGCCAGCCTGCATATGTAATGTACCGCCATTGACGAAACATTAAAGAATGCTCTTCCAGTGATCCGCAACAGCTCGTAAGGTTGTGCAAACTATTTGGCTGGTCACGGATTTTGCATTCGGTTTGCTGTTATTTTCCTTAGACGCCACCCAACAGATGCAGTGGAATAGCGACATCGGTCATTTTCGGCTAACGGGAAGATGGCGCAGCCAGCATTCATTAATTCAGCAAACTGTGGGTCTCAGCCGGCAACAAATCCATCTCATGCACTGGTGGCCTGGATATTGCTGTCTTATATGATCAAACATGGCAGAGATAAAATGAATAGGGCCTCGGCTTCAAACGGCTGGAATAATGCTTAGGCCCGAGCCTATCAATCACTGCGATATATTATTTCACCAGGAGGCATCAATGTTAAAAAGACTTTTTCTCTCGCTGTTCGCTATCCTTTTCATCCTTCCCCACACCGCGCTGGCTGATATCACCTACAGCGGCTCTTCTACCATCGGCACCGGCATTTTGAAGGCGGGCGCTGTGGAGGCTTTCGAAAAGAAAAGCGGGATAAAGTTCGCTTCCGTGGAGATCCCCGGCTCCGGCAAGGGGGTCAAGACGCTGATCGATGGGAAGGTTATGCTGGCGGGTGCTTCCAGACCGCTCAAGCCGGAGGAAAAGAAGGAAAAGCTCTCCTCGACAACCATCGGCTATGATGCGGTAACGGTATTCCTCCATAAAAGCAATCCGGTCAAGAATCTGACCAAGGAGCAACTCAAAGGGATTTTCACAGGAAAGATAAAAAACTGGAAGGAAGTGGGTGGAAAGAACGCCCCGATCGTGCCCAACACAGAAATTTTGGACGGGAAACGGGCGACTATCGAGATGTTCCAGGAGCATGTCCTCGACGGCGCACCGCACGCCAAGTTCAAGCAGATCGACCTCCCCCGCGATCAGATCGTTGAGGTCGCAAAGGACGAAAACGCCATCTGTTCTGTCAGCCTCGGCCTCTACGCCACCCTGCCAGCCGACATCAAGGATAAGGTCAAGTCTATTTCCGTGAACAGCATCCTTCCCGACGATAAAAACGTCCGTTCCGGCGCCTACCTGATCTCCAGGCCGCTGAACCTGGTGACCAAAGGTGTGCCGAAGGGAGAACTGAAGGAGTTTATCACCTTCATGCTTTCAACCGAAGGACAGGCCATTGTAAACAAAAACTTCGTACCGGTACGAAAAGCACTGTAATTTCCCAAACCTGACAGCGCCGCATGAGCGGAATGCGGCGCTTGATCTTTTCAGTAGGAGTGCTGCCCTTGAAACTCAGACAAAAACTGAATTTTGCCGATCGGATGAAGATCACGACCAGGATGCTATCTCTCATTTTAGTGGTCTTTCTCGGCTTTTTCATCTCCCTTGGCATGGGTTATTACACGATCAACGAGGTAAAAATCGGCAGCAAAATCTATTCGAGCATCAAGAACTCCAAAGATTCCATCGAGCAGATTGCCCTCCTGAAGTCAGACCTGAACCAGATCAGGGCCGAATTGATCAACCTGATCGATGAAACCAGCAGCGATGGACAGCAACAAATACTTGGCAATCTCCAGCAACTCACGTCCGACATAAACGAAAAATTCAACACTATCCTGACGAAGCTGGAGTCGGAGGATAAGAAGGTCGCAGTCCAGGATGCCCAGGTCACATGGCAGGAATTTTCCAATACCATGGAAAACGAACAGATCCCTGCTGCCCGCCAGGCAAATCGTGAAAAGGCCCGCGAGCTGGCGAAGGGCACCCAGAAGATGCGCTACGATCGTTTCATCGAGCAGGTTGGCAGCACCGTGGATACCCTGCGCCTGGAGATTGAGGATCGCGAGGCCGTAACGGCAAAGCTTATCAGGCAAAAGATCATCCTTGCCGGCGTCATCAGCGCAGCGCTTTTCATCTTTGTGCTCTTCACCATAATTGTCGTTGCCAGGTCGGTCACCAAACCTCTCCTGAAAGGGGTCCTGTTCGCTCAATCGGTGGCGGAGGGAAACCTTTCCGAGACCATCGAGGTGGGTTCAAGGGATGAGATCGGCGAACTCTCCGCCTCGCTCAATAGAATGGTGGAAAGCCTGAGCCACATGGTAAACAGGATCAGCGCCTCGACTCGGGACCTCGCCAAGGTGTCCGGTGACATCTTCCAGGCATCGAGGACGGTAATTGAGACTGCCGACCTCCAGGCGGTTGACATCAAAGAAACCTCCCTTGCCGTACAGGAGATCAACGCGTCTGTGGAGGAGGTGGCGCAGGGAGTTGACGGCCTCTCCGTTTCCGCATCGGAAACGTCTTCTTCCATATTGGAAATGGCTGCAAGCGTGGAAGAAGTGGCTGCCAACATGGATTCCCTGGTTGAATCCGTAGAAGAGGTCGGTTCTTCCATCACCGAAATTGCGGCGGCAATCAAGCAGATCAGCGAAAGCGCCTCTGCTCTCATGGACACCGCCACCACCACCGCCTCCTCCATTTCCCAGATGGACGCCTCGATCAAGGAAATCGAAAGAAACTCGCTGGAAACAGCGGCAATTTCCAGGGAAGTCCTGATGGATGCCGAGATTGGAAAAGAATCGGTGGAGGCCACCATAGCCGGCATGAACGAAATCCGGAATTCTTCCCTGATTACCGCAGAGGTCATCACCGCCCTTTCCAAAAAGGCCGAAAGCATCGGGGCCATTATCAAGGTCATTGATGATGTGACCGAACAGACAAACCTGCTGGCCCTCAATGCAGCTATCATTGCCGCCCAGGCAGGCGAACACGGCAAGGGGTTTGCCGTAGTCGCCGACGAGATCAAGGAGCTTGCCGAGAGGACCAGGAGTTCTACCGGAGAGATCGCGCAGTTGATCAAAGGGGTCCAGCAGGAGACCGATAGGGCCGTGAAGGCGATAGACACCGCGGAGAGGAGTATTGAGGAAGGCGCTCTCCTGTCCGGAAAATCAGGTCAGGCGCTTGAAAAGATCGTTAAAGGCGTCAAGAGCTCGACCGACCAGATGAACGCAATTGCTCGCGCCGCCATGGAACAGGCGGGGGGTAGCAGAATGATCAACGAGGCTATGGAAAAGGTCTCCAGGATGGTTCAGCAGATCGGAAGCGCTACGAAGGAACAGGCAAAAGTCAGTGATTACATTGTCGCCACGGTCGAGCGCATGACCGGTTTTGCCGGCCAGGTACGCATATCCACCAGGGAACAGGCCAAGGTGAGCGGCACGATTGCCAACTCCACGGAAAACATTACCGGGATGATCAGCAACATCAAGTCGGCGTGCACCATTCAGTCCGAGTCCAGTATGAGAATAGTTCTGGCAGTCACAAAAATTGAAAAATCTACCGGAAAGAACCTCGATGCAACCAAGATTCTCGATACGGCTGTCTCCAGCCTTTCAGAACAGACGGGAATCCTCCAGAAAGAAATGAACGCCTTCAGTGTCAAAAATGAACGGGTAACAACCGCAGAACCGCAAGATAATATGACTGGTGCGGTCAAGAACGACTTGACCGGTGATTCGTCGTATATTGCTGCCTGACAGTAGTTACGCTGCCGATGTCGGCGCATTCTATTCTTTACACGGGACTGTCCACAAAAAAACGGGCTGCACATTGTCAGCCCGTTGATATATTCCGCTATTACCCCTTCAATTAAACCTTGAGCAACCTCACCTTCGTGTCGTAGAAAGAAAGATGATCTCCGCTTGGATAGCGTTGCAAAAGAATAAACTCGATTAAGCTTCCCTTGTTCTATTTATAGAGGCCATCGAGGTTTACACCGGCAACGTAGTAGACACGCGGTGCGGTTCCCAGTTTTTTCTTCAGCAGCTGGACCTTGTTGGCCTTTTTCACCCTGGCGATGAGACTCGCCGGATCATATTCGTCGCCGAAATAGCCCACCCGGCCGATACAGCCGGTGATGCACTGGGGAAGCAGGCCGTTTGCCAGCCGATGGCTGCAGAAGTGGCATTTGCGGACAGCGCCGATCGGTCGGTTTTTCTCTTTGCGCGGCCATTTCCTGCCGTATTCAAAGGAAGGGAGGGTTTCGTAGAGCTGCAGCTCTGGGGTCCCCGCCGTATGGAACGAGCCGTCATCCATGGTGCGGGCGTTGTAGGGACAGGCCGGGACACAGTTGCCGCAGCCGAGGCACTTGGTGTAATTGACCGGCACGATTCCGTTGCCGATCCCCACCGTCTCCTTCCAGGTCGCCCCATCGGGACCCTTGACCGGACAGACGGGAACGCAGGGGGGCTTGTCGCACTGCATGCAGGGCTTGGGCAGGAAGGACCTCGATACCTTGGGATATGTTCCCCATTCATACTCGAAAACCGGCCGGTACCAGAGTTTCGGCGGCAGCTTGTTTTCCGAGACGCAGGCAACGGTGCAGGCATGGCAGCCGACGCATTTGCGCAGGTCAAGGAGCATGGCCCAGCGCCGCTCAAGAGCGGGCCTTTGCAGTGCCCGTTCCAGGTCTTCCTGCATGATGATCAGGATGTCCTTTTCCATCTATGCCCTCCACCGGTTTAATGATGCCACTCTGGCGGCAAACGCCGAAGACAGTGCAAATAATAGAGGAAAAACAGCGCAAGCGCAAAGGTGTTTTATCGCAACGCTGGTTGACAGGCATCAATCACCTCGCTACAAGTGCCATGAATCTGCGTCAATCCCATCGCCCTTTGGGTGTGGGTCTATCCCGACAGGATCACTTCCAAACCGGAATGCGTAGGCATCGGGAAAACAGCATGTCCGTACACGTATCCGCCTGAGAATATTTCCCGGTTGCAGGTAAGTACGCATTATAGTATGATTATTGGTAAGTCTTTTCAGGGAGGATTCATGCATACCAGGACCGATGTTGACCGGGTAACCATCTCGCTGCCTCACACCCTTGCCAGCCAGGCCGAGACATTGCGTGCCGAGTTGAAGCTTTCCCGGTCAGAGCTTTACAAGATTGCCATGGAGCGGTTTATTGAAGAACAGCGTCGCTCGCACCTTGCAACCATTGCTGCCGAGATGGCCGAAGAGTACCGCACAAACCGTGAACTTACGGCACTGACAGCCCTGGACGGGGAGGAGTTTGCGTGAAACAGGGGGAAATCTGGCTGGTGAATCTGGACCCTACCATTGGCGCGGAGATACGGAAAACCCGCCCTTGCGTTATCGTTAGCGATGATGTGGTCGGTGTCCTTCCTCTCAAAATAATTGCGCCACTGACTGACCTCAAGACGCGCTATTGCACGGTCCCCTGGATGGTCGTCATCAAGCCTGACAACGTTAACAACCTGACAAAACCGTCAGCGCTGGATCTTTTCCAGGTGCGCTGTGTAGCGGAACAACGACTTGTGAAAAAAATCGGCGAGGTATCCCCGCAGATCTGTGCTGCAGCGCAAAAAGCACTGAAGGTGGCATTCGGAATAACATAGCTGCGGACAAGAACTTCCCCAACATTCCCCCTTGCTAATATCTGCAGTCCCAGATAGAACTCTCCATGAAAACGACTGCCTTGATCAGGAGTCAATCAACTTCCGTGCAAATGCCATGAATCTCTGACCTGGCCTCAATAAAAAACGGGCTGCACATTGTCAGCCCGTTAGAATCAATCCGGTTTCATCTCCTTTTTAAACTTTGATCAACCTCACCTTCGTGTCATAGAACGAGACGCTCCCCCCCACCTTATCAATCATGCAGGTGTTCTTCAGGTGCGGGTCGATCCACATGGCGGCGTTGGCGTGGACCCCGCCGGCGCGGCGCGGGTCCCCCTTGATCAGCTTGCCGTCGATGGTCACGTCCTCGGCGCCGGTTGCCCAGTGGCCGTGTCCAAGGGTGAAGGTGATCACGCCGGGACGGATGGTCTCGGTGATCTGCACCTTGCCCACCATCGGCTTCTTGGTGCCGTTCTTCAGATCCCAGACCCCTTCGGGATTGGTGGCAGAGACGACCCTTACCTTGTCCCCCTTTTTGAGCCCGAGCCGCTCGGCGTCAACTGTGTTGATTATAATACCGTTTTCCGGCATCAGCGACGTCAGGTACTGGTTGGAGATGGTGCGAGACTTGGTCATCAGGATGTCCCGCTGGGTGATCAGGTGGAGGTCGTATCCCCTGGATTGCTCCACCGGCAGCCGGTCGAGGGTGTCGGCAATCGGGACGTATTTCGCCATGCCGTAGTAGTGCTTGCCGGTGAAGGCATCCTTCACCTTGTAGGTCTTCTCCTGGTACAGGTTGATCTGCTTGCCGTACTTGTTGGCCACATGGTCGCCCTTGTAGCTGTTTTCCTGGGTATCAAAGCGCCCTCCCCGATTGAGGAGATAAACCACTTTTTTCCAGTTGGGTCCGGCAATCTTCTGCCAGCGGTCGGCATCGAAGACATTCTTCGGCAGATGCCGCCGCGCCTTGAGGAAGGTGTCCACCTCCAAGGCGTCGGCATCGGGTACCGGCTCCTTGCCGTCGGTGGCCACGTTGGCCACCATGCGTATATATAAGTCGTCGGGCCGGGTGAGGGGCTGGCCATCGGCGAAACCGTTCGGCCCGAATCCCTTGAGCCCCAGCTTCTCCGCCAGGGCGAGCCAGAGGGCCTCGTAGGAGATCGGCTGTTCCTCGCCGTAGACCTTCACCGTCTCGTTGGGCGAGGCGATGACCGGCTGGCGGACCGGCTGTACCTTTACCGGCATGTTGGGGTGGGACCCTTGCATCTCCCAGCGCTCCAGGTAGTGCAGGTCGGGGAAGATGTAGTCAGCGTACATGGTGGTGGTGCCGATGGTGATGTCGCTGGCGAAGTACAGCGGTACCCGCTCCAGGTTGACCAGCGCCTCGATCATGGTCTGCCCGGCCGGCAGCGAGTAGGAGGGCGCCCCCATGTAGGAGAAGACCACCTTGACCGGATAGGGATAGGCGTCGGCCATGGAGGGGAGGATCTCCTGGTAGACGTCGGAGGATAGGGGCCACCAGTTCCGCTTGGCCGGGTATTTGGCCTGCTCGAAGATGGTTGATTCCTCGTACTTGGCGTCGTGGCGGATGATGGAGAGGCCGAAAGCCTTGGTGGCCTTGGGGGTGATTTTCTTGAAGTTGAACGGCTGCTTGTCCGTTTTCGTCCCGTCGGTGTTGTAGGTGGAGGCGGCGATCATCCCCCCCGTCCAGTCGAAGTTCCCCACCAGCAGGTTCAGGTTCATGAGACTGGCGATGTTGTAGAAGCCGTTGGTGTGCTGGGCCGGGCCGCGGTGGACGTCCACCGCCGCCTTCTTGCCGTACGAGGTGAACTCCTTTGCCGTCTCCTCGATCACCTTCGGTTCGATGCCGCAGATGGCGGCATACTCGGAGATCGTCTTCTCCTGGGCGGTCTCCAGCATCACCTGGAGTGCGCTCTTGACCTTAACGTCCCCCTTCTCACCCTTGAGGGTGGTGGTGACGAACAGCTCCCCTTCCACCGCTTCCTTCTCGTCGTTCGGGTCGAAGGCAATCGGCTTGCCGTCCTTGAAGACGACCAGGTACTCGAAGTCGTACTCCTTGCCGTCCTTGTCCTTGCGGACCTCCTTGGTCTTGAGGCCAATCTCCGAAGCCCGCAGGAAGGCCCCCGGCTTGCCGTCCTTGTCTAGCTTCACCAGCCAGGCGCCATTGGACCAGGTGGTCTCCTTGTCCACCGCCGCCGCCGCCTTGTTGGCGTTCTCCAAGTACTTGGCGTCGAACTTTTTATTCTCCAGAATCCAACGGGTCATCCCCATGGCAAAGGCGGCGTCGGTTCCCGGCTGGACCGGCACCCAGCGATTGGCCTTGGCGGCAAGCTTGGAAAAACGGGGGTCGAGAACGGTGATCTTCACCTTGCCGTCGACGATGCGCTGGGTCAGGCGGGGCGAGCGGTTCGGCGGGCCGTAGTTGGCGTCGAAGAGGTTGGAGCCGACGAAGAGGATGTACTCGCTGTTCTCCGTATCGGGTTGCCAGTAGAATTTCTGGCCGTCCTTGAAGGTATCCCCCACGTACTGCTCACTCATGGCCTTGCAGGCGAAGTAGAGGGAGCCTTGGCAGACTGTGGTGTGGCCGTGGGTGTTGACCGTGCCGAACTGCTCGGTGAACCGCTTGGCGAAGTCGGAGCGGCCCCCCTTCTTGCGGCCCCACCAGTAGACAAACTGGTTGTTCTTCGGCCCGAAGTCCGGGTGGTCCGGGTCGATGAGGAGGTGGAGGTTGGCGGCGTGCTTGGTCTTGAACTCGGCTACCGTCATTTTCTTCTTGCGGATCTTGGCGACGTCGTCGGCCATTTCGGCGGACACCTTGGGGTCCTTGAGGGCGTAGAGGTCCTTCAGCCCTTCAACCTTCCGCCCCTCTTCACCGGGCACGCTGGCGAACAACACCCCGCCGTTGACGATTTCGTTTACCGCCTGGTCGAATGGGATGGAAATCCACTTCCCTTCGCCCCGATTGCCGGCCCGCTTCAGCACTTGGCGGATGCGGTACGGGTCGTAGGCTCCCTGGTGCCCGGCCTGCCCCTTGGGACAGATGGCGCCGTCGATCTTGGCGGCCTTAGCAGTGTCCTCCTTCATGGGGATGTGGGGATGGAGGGTAAAGGGGTTGTAAGGGTTACCATCCACCTTCACCGCCACTCCGTCCATGATCTTCACCTTGATGCCGCAGCCGGTGTTGCAGTTCAGACAAACCGTATAGAGGGTGTTCTCCGCCTTCATCAGCTGGTACGCTTCGAACGGGGTGAGCTCTCCAGCCTCGACACGGGCGATGATCCCTTGGGCAAAATCGAGCTGGGAGGCGACCAGTGCGCCACAGCCGACCAGGGCGCTCGTCTTCAGGAAGTCCCGACGGGAAACCTTCTTCTGCTCATTGTTATCAAGCTGTTCTTTTTCTTTATTGGTATCGTTAGAAATAGCCATGGAAGACCTCCAGATTGACATAACCAACATAGTAAACACGCGGCATGGTACCCTTCCCCTTCTTCAGTATCTGGATCTTCGCCTTGTTTGCCTTGATCACCTGCGCCACCAGGCTCTCCGGGTCGTTCTCGTCACCGAAATACCCCATGCGGCAGACGCAGGAGGTGATGCACTGGGGAAGCATGCCGTTGGCCAGGCGGTGCATGCAGAAGTGGCACTTGCGCACGTTGCCGACCGGCTGGTTCTTCCCCTGGCGCGGCCAGTTCTTGCCGTACTCGAAGGAGGGCATGGTTTCGTATTTCTGGACTTGCGGGGTGCCGGCCGTGTGGAGGGAGCCGTCGTCCATGGTGCGGGCTGTATAGGGGCAGGCGGGAACGCACTTGGCGCAGCCGATACACTTGGCGTAGTTGACAGGCACGATACCGCTGCCGATCCCCTTCGTCTCCTTCCAGGTGGCGCCTTCCGGTCCCTTGACCGGACAGGCGGCCACGCATGGGGGCTTGTCGCACTGCATGCACGGCTTGGGTAAGGATGTTCTCGTCACCTTGGGGTATTTCCCCTCCTCGCGCTCGAACACAGGACGGTACCAGAGGTTCGGCGGCAGCTTGTTCTCAGAGGCGCAGGCGACGCTGCATGCCTTGCA
>Ga0210377_10001281_pt1 | contig 22954 bp, 21 predicted proteins | sample PLM4_65_b1redo_FD_155480 | JGI IMG/M metagenome (GOLD analysis project Ga0210377, IMG submission 155480) | Groundwater sediment microbial communities from an aquifer in East River, Colorado, USA - PLM4_65_b1 redo | ecosystem: Environmental > Terrestrial > Soil > Riparian zone | place: USA: East...
CGCCGACGCGGTGACCCAAGCGTGCGCGGACGCTCGGGCGGCCATCGTTTCGCGCTTCCAGCTCCCTACGAAGCCGGCCGCCCGGCCTTCCCTCCCGCGGGCCCAGGCCCTGTACACCGAGAACTGCTCCGTGTGCCACGGCCCCCGGGGAGACGGGGCCACGCAGCGCGCGAAGGAGCTGGACCCGGCCCCGGCCAGCTTCCGAGAGGCGGCGCGCCTCGAGAAGCTCTCTCCGTACCGCGTGTACAACGCCCTGACCTTCGGCGTGCCCGGGACGGCCATGGCCGCCTTCGAGGCCCTCTCCTCCGCCGAGCGCTGGGATCTGGCGTTCTACGTCTTCCGGCTCGGCCACGAGGGCCAGGACGCCCGGGGACCCGTGGCCGTGCCGCTCGCCGACCTCGCGTCGCGCTCGGACAGCGAGCTGCTCGATGCCTTCCGGGCCGAGGCCAACCCGTGGCCGGTGGCGGCCCTGGCGTTCGCGCGCCGCGAGGCCGCCTTCGCCGAGCCGGCTGCGGCAGCGGGCCTCGAGCGGGCGCGGCGCCTCGCCCGGGATGCGGAGGCGGCGTTCCTCGCCGGCCGCGGGCGCGAGGCCGATCGTCTCGCCATCGACGCCTACCTCGAGGGCTTCGAGCCCATCGAGCCGCATCTGCAGGCGCGCGACCCGGCCGGCGCGTCGGCCGTGGAGGCGGCATTCCGGGACCTTCGCGGCGCCATGGCCCGCGGCGACAGGGCTGAGGTTCGGGCACGAGCGCAGGCCGTGGACACGCTCCTCGTCAAGATGAGCGACGGTGAGACCCGCGTGGTCGCTCCCTTCTGGGCCGCATTCCTGATCTACTTGCGCGAAGGGATCGAAGCTGCGCTGCTCGTCGGGGCTCTCCTCGCCGCACTCCGCAAGCTGGGGCGCGACGACGCGAAACGCTTCGTCCACCTCGGGTGGGTCGGCGCGCTTCCCGCGGGCCTCCTCACCTGGTGGCTCCTCGAGAGGGTCCTCGCTCTCGGCGCCGATCGACGGGAGCTCTTGGAGGCGGTCGTCGCGCTCCTCGCGGCGGGGGTTCTTTTCTCGGTCAGCTTCTGGATGATCTCCAAGACCGAGTCCCGCCGCTGGGTGGCCTATCTCCAGAGGAACGTCGAGCGGAGCGTTAGCCGGCGCAACCTCATGATCCTCTCGGGGCTCGCCTTCCTGGCCGTCTACCGCGAAGCGGCCGAAGTGATCCTCTTTACCCAGGCGCTCCTTTTCGACGCAGGGGGCGCACGAGGCCAGGTCTGGGCCGGAGCGGCGGCCGGAGTGGCGGCGGTGATGGGCGTTGCGCTGCTGATGAGCCGCACGGTGCTTCGGCTCCGCCTCGGCCCCTTCTTCGCCGTGTCGAGCGCTCTGCTCTGCGCCCTCGCGATCTCCTTCGCCGGCTCGGGAATGCACGTCCTCGTGGCCGCCGGCTACCTCTCCCCTCGACCCGTCCCCTTCCCCGAGGTCCCCTGGATGGGGATCCATCCGGACCTGAGCGGGCTCCTCGTCCAGCTCACGATCGTGACGATCATCGCCACCGCGGCAGTCGCTGCGCTCAGGCGTCGCCCGGTCGAAGCCGCCAGCCCCGGCAAGAACCGCTGATCGTGCTCGTCCTTCTCGGCAAGCCGGACTGCGGACTCTGCCGGGAGATGCGGGTGGTCGTGGAGGAGGTCGCAGCGGAGCTGGACCTGGGCTTCGTGGAGCGCGACGTCCGGGATGACCCCGAGATCGAGAGGCGCTATCTCTTCGAGATTCCTGTGCTGATGCTCGATGGGCAGGAGATCGCGCGCCACCGGATCACGCCGACGGAGCTGCGAGCTCGACTAGGACGCCGCTAGCGAACCGACGACGGGCTCATTCCTTCTCGAAGGTGAAGACGATCCGTTCACCGGGAATCCCCTTCATCCGGAAGGCGAGAACGCTGCCGGTCACGAGGGAGACTTGCCGGGCCACCACGCGGAGGCTGCCTGCCACGAAGCCGCGCGTCGAAGAGAGGTCGAAACGCCACGTCCCCGGCCCGGAGGCCTGGACGAGCTGGGCCTCGTCTACGCTCGCGCCGCCGTCACACAAGCGACGCCGAGGGCAAGTACTTCGGTGCGCGCCGGTGCTTCGTCGCCTGCTCGTAGGCGTACGCGAGCTTCAACAGGCCGGGCTCGGCCCAGGCCCGGCCCAGGAACGACAGGCCGACCGGCAAGCCGAACACGAAGCCCATCGGCACGCTGATGTGCGGATAGCCCGCGACGGCCGCGGGTGTCGAGCACCCGCCGCCGACGAAGTGATCGCCGTTCACGCAGTCGGTCGTCCAGGCGGGGCCGCCGGTGGGCGCGACGACGGCGTCGAGCTTCTGGCCGTCGAGGACGGCATCCAGGCCCTCCGCTCGCGAGAGCCGCTGGTTCTTTGCGAGGGCTTCGAGATAGGCCGGCGTCGTGAGCGGTCCCTTCTCCTCGGCCTGCACGAACAGCTCCTGGCCGAAGTAGGGCATCTCGCGCGCCTTGTTCTCGTCGTTGAACTTGATGACATCGGCCAGGCTGCGCACCTTCGCTCGCGGGCCGAGCGAAGCAAGGTACGCGTTCAGGTCCGCCTTCAGCTCGTAGAGCAGGACCTCCAACTCCGTTTCGTCGTACTTCCCGGCGTTCGGGATGTCTGCCGGATCGACGATCACCGCCCCCTGGCGCTTCATCTCGGCGACGGCCTCCTCGAACAGCTTGTCCACGCCAGGGTGGAATCCGGCCAGCTTGCGCGCCACGCCGATGCGCGCGCCCTCGAGCCCCGCGGCGTCGAGGAAGCGCGTGTAGTCGGTCTCGGCGTGGCCGCGGCTCGCTGGCGTGGCGGAATCGCGCGGATCCGTTCCGGTGAGGGCGCCCAGCAGGATCGCCGCATCGCGCACGCTGCGCGCCAGCGGTCCTGCGGTGTCCTGGCTGTGAGCGATCGGAATGATGCCGGAGCGGCTCACGAGACCAAGCGTCGGCTTGATCCCCACGATGCCGTTCGTGGTGGCCGGGCACACGATCGAGCCGTCGGTCTCGGTGCCGATGGCGACCGCGCACAGGCTCGCGGACACGGCGCCCCCGGATCCCGAGCTGGAGCCGCAGGGATTTCGGTCGAGGGCGTAGGGGTTACGGCACTGCCCGCCCCGCGCGCTCCATCCGGAGGACGACCGGTTCGAGCGGATGTTCGCCCACTCGCTCATGTTGGTCTTGCCGAGCAGGATCCCGCCGGCGGCGCGCAGGCGTTCGGCCACGAAGGAGTCGCGGAGTGGGATCGAGCCAAGGAGGGCGAGCGAGCCGGCCGTGGTCGTCATCTGGTCGGCCGTATCCACGTTGTCCTTCAGCAAGACCGGAACGCCGTGGAGCGGACCGCGAGGCCCCCTGGCCCTTCGCTCGGCGTCAAGCGCATCGGCGATCGCGAGCGCCTCCGGGTTCGTCTCCAGGACATGGTGCAGCTCGGGGCCCTTCAGGTTCATGGCGTCGATGCGCGCAAGGTAGGACTCGGCCAAGCCCCGGGCGGTCAGCGCGCCGGACTGCATCTGCGCCTGGATCTGGGTGAGCGTCGCCTCCTCGAGGTCGAAGGACGTGCCGCCAAGAACCGACGCCCCGCCACGACCGACGGCGAAGGCCGCGACACCCGAGGCCGCACCGACGCGCAGGAAATCCCGACGGCCGATTCCGCTCATCTCCACCTCCGTCAGCCGAGAAGCCCGCTCCGGATGGCGAAGGATGCTAGCGAACCGACGAGGGGCTCATTCCTTCTCGAAGGTGAAGACGATCCGTTCACCCGGAATCCCCTTCATCCGGAAGGCGAGAACGTTGCCCGTCACGAGGGAGACTTCCCCAGCCACCACGCGGAGGCTGCCTGCCACGAAGCCGCGCGTCGAAGAGAGGTCGAAGCGCCACGTCCCCGGCCCGGAGGCCTGGACGAGCTGGGCCTCGATGCGGTTGCGCCCCTGCTGGCCCGCCGACACACCCAGCCTCGCCGAGCGGCCGGAGCCCGCAAAAGCCACCGACGAGCCGTTGAAGACGAGCTGGCCCGATGCGCCGGGGACCTGAAGGTCGCTGGAGATCGAGATCTGGGTCGACTCGATGGGGACGCCCGTCGGTGACGGCGAGGGGCTCGGGGGGGCCGGATCCACCGTGACCTCGCCGGTCGCACACCGTCTCTCCTGGGGCTGCAGGGCGTCGTCGCGCGGTTCGGCGCACCCTTGGACCGTCCAAGTCTTCGGCCGGGGAAGCGTGGACGATGGCGGGGCCGCTCCCGAGGGGAACACGTCGACGCTCTTCAGGTGGTACGTTCTGGTCTGCGAGCAGAAGGGTCCCTGAAAGTCCTCCACCCCGTCGCCGTCGAAGTCGTAGAAGTACTTCAGGCTGGTTTCCGGAACGCTGGCGCACATGTCGACCGTGACGTCCACTGGATCGGTGCCCTTCGTGGGCGAGACTCGGAACCGGAAGGACCAGCTCGTGGAGGGAGGTGTCGTTCCGGGAGTCGTAGAGGTGGTCGTCGTCGTACCCCCGGCCGTCGGCTGCGTGGTCGTGGTGTTGCCTCCGAAGGTCGTCGTCGTGTCGTTGCCGTTCGTTGCCGCGTAGATCCCGCCCGCGGCCCCCGCGAGGGCGGCGCCCCCACCGATCGCGGCTCCCGCACCGAGCCCCCCTGCGGCGAAGCCTGCGGGCATGGTCGGGAAGACCTGGATCGAGGCCTTCGAAAGGTAGGCCGCCAGCGGCTTGTCCCCGCAGTCGCTCTCCTTGGCCACGACGATCGGATCGTACTCGAGGGTCCGGGCCTCGGCGAAAGCCTTGTCCGTGGCGTGGACGTAGTAGTCCACGTGCTTGTCGATCATCTCCTTGCGCGGCCGGGGCAGGATGCCGGTCATGCAGGCGAGGTCGGCCTTCATCTCCACGTAGTACCAGCTCGTGCCGCCCTCGGCGCGAAAGTAGACCCGGGCCCGAGCGACGCTGGTGTTCGGCGAGAAACACGCACTCATCTTCGAGTACTTCCCCGCGACGATGCAGCCGACCTTCTTGTGGTCGATGGCGACGCCGGCCTGGCCCTCCTGGGCCGTGGCGACGGCCGCTCCCATGAGGACCGAAGCTACGGCTCCGCCGGCAAGAACTCTCTTCAGCATCGCTCGCCTCCGGGCACGGGCCTCACCGGCCCCTGCCACGTTCTATGGGAAGGAATACAGAGGGAATCTTAATGGTCCCTTGGCCCCAGGTCAAGGCTGGCGGCCGGCCAGCCGAGCGGCCCACGGCGTGCCGGCGAACCCGTCGGCCAGCCGCTTCCGCAGCGGTGCCGCGGCGGCTGCGTCGCCCGCCGCCTCCAGCGCCTGAACGGCGCCGAAGAGGGCCTGGGCTTCATGGGGCGACCCGGCCAGGTCGCGAACGACCTCCTGGAACGCCTCGGCCGCCTCCCGGGGGCGGCCCGAGCGGAGGAGGCTCTCCCCGCGGACGCACAGAAGGTCCCCCCGCAGCTCACGGGGGACGCCCGCCGCGAGGGCGGCGTTTGCATACTCGGCCGCCTCGGCGTATCGCTCCCCCGCGTAGGCCCGCGACGCGTTCTCATACAGCTCGGCGGCCGGCGACGGGGACGGCACCGTGAGGGGGCCCACCAGGCGGCCGGCGGCGAAGAGCGACAGGACCGTGATCGGCACGAAACCACCCCAGCGGCGGGGAGACGGGGGGTGGGCGCAGGCGTCGAACGCAGGCGCGGATCGCACCGGAGGGGCGGCCACGCCCCGGCGAAGCGACCGGACCAGGACGAAACCCAGCGCCCCGAGGGTGAGGCCCGCACCGATCGCGTCGGCGGCCGTTCGTCCGTAGATCAGGTGGACCGTCGGCTCGCGCGGGACCACCATCATGAGGGCCGGCGAGACGAGGAACGGCCCGTCGGCTCCTTCGGCCCGCCAGCGCGGATGGTACGAGACCTTGACGAGCAACGGGTGCCCCACCCGGCTCGTCTCGATCGTGATCCTCTCGGCTTCCACGGTCTCGCGGACCCGAACGCCCGGGTCGAGGGGGACCTGCGGTGGCGGCAGCCAGGGGTCCGCGTCGACCAGGGTGAACTGCGGGTCATCGGTGAAGACCAGGTGGACCGGGGACAGCGGCTTCTGCGAGAACCAGCGGTAGGCTCGGTCGCGCCATCCCTTGATCGGGGCACGGACCGGAGCGAAGGCCAACGGCTCGACGTAGGCACCGCTCCCCGCGATCCGGAAGAGGGCGTAGGGCGCCACTCGGCCTCTTCCCTCGACGTCGCTCCGGACCTCGAGGGCGGCGGTCAGCTTGGGGCTCACGGCCACCACGTCGGAGACGTTGAACAGCCGAAGGTGGCGCAGGGCGTTGTCGGTGTCGAAGGTGGAGTAGTTGCGGCTCCGGAAGGGGTTGGGAGACGTCTCCCCCAGCTCCGAGGCCAGGTAGTACACGAAGTGGGTCTGGAGGCTGGCCTGGTTGTAGACGCCTTCGAGAGTCGAGCGCCCCGTGAAGAACGGCAGCGTCTCGTACATCCGGATCGAGCCCGCCTTGTCGTGGAGGGCGTTGTATTCGACCGCCACGCGGGGATCCGCCACCGAGCCCTCGAGCCGCGCGGCCACCTCGCGGAACGCCGGCCAAAGCTCCTTCGCTTCGAGGCCGGTATAGTTCCACTCGATCCAGCCCCGCACCAGCGTCGAGCGGCTGTCCGCGTAGAGGGCGGCGGCAACGACGAGGCTGAGGGCCACCAAGTCGGCCGCCGCGAGCCAGGAGACGGCAAGGCCCAGGGCGGCGCCCCCGGCGAGGCAGACCGAGAGTTGCGCGAAGGGGACGAAGCGCACGTCGATGACGCCGAGGGCCGGGCCGGCCGCCGCCAGGGCGGCCCCGACGAGACCGGCGTGGAGGAGGAAGAGGAGCCTGTGGTCAGCGCCCCCGAGGCGGGGTGCCAACAGCAGAGTGCCTCCGAGGCCGAGAGCCGCGAGGACCAGCCATGGCCGAAGGATCCGGGGCACCAGGTTGGCCAGCGCCACCGTGATCCAGGGATCATCGTAGGGGGTGGTCCACTTCCAGTCTGCGAGGAGCGGCAGCAAGGTGATGCCGGCGAGAGCGAAGGCAACGAGGCCGACGGCCACGAGCCAGCGCAGAGTCCGGCCCGGTCGGCGCGCGGAGTAGAGGAAATACGACGCCGACAGCCCGGCCCAGAGGACCGCGTAGCCGTGGGCGAGCGCCGTGACGGCGAGGACGGCCGCGGTGCCCCACGGGCGGCGGCCCTGGGCGTAGGCCCGATAGACGACGCCGAGAAAGAGGACGCCGAAGCCGATCCCGTAAGTATAGGAGAACTCACCGGCAAGGGTGCTCACGATCGTCCCGCCCCAGATCGGGTTGTCTTCGACCAGAAGGAAGACGAAGGCCGACACGGCGCCCAACAGCGGTGCCGGGAAACGGAATCCCATCAGCCGAAAGGACACGTACGTCCAGATCGGGAGCAGAAGGATGCCGATGGCGGTCCCGAGCTTGAAGGCCACCGGCATCCCCGTCAGCGGCGCGAGGGCGGACATCAGCAGGAACGGCAGCGGGAAGTAGTAGAGCAGGAGCGGCTGGCCCAGGTAGGCGCCGGGGTACCAGCCATGGAGACGCAGCCGCGGGAGAAGCTGCTCGTGGAGCCACACGGCCGTGGGATAGTGGCACGGCGTGTCCCCCCCTGCCGTGATCGTGGGCAGGAAAAGGAGCGAGGGGTTCAGGTAGTCGAGGAGAAGCAGGAGGATCGCGGCCAGGCCGACGCAATCGGCCAGGAGCGCCCGGCGCCGGCTGACCGTCCAGGGCGTGCTTGGCGACACGGACCCGAGTCTACCAGGGTGTCTCGGCCTTTACGGGCGACCGTTCGTCCGGTACGATCGCCACCGTGAAAGAGGCGGCGCGCATCCTCATCGTCGACGACGACCCCGAGATCACCCGGATGCTCGCGCGCTCCCTCTCCCGGCTGGGCTACGTGGTGGAGGCCACCAGCTCCCCGGAGGAGGCGGTCTCCCGCAGCGAGACCACGCCGTTCGACGCGGCGGTCCTGGACCTGGTGATGCCCGGTCGTGACGGCGTGGACCTCGCCGCAGCCTTGAGATCGCGGACGCCGGGAATGCCGATCGCCCTCCTGACGGGCTATGCCCGCTCGCCCCTCATCAAGGCAGCTGAGCGCCAGCCAGGGACCGCCGTCTTCGCCAAGCCCGTCGCGATCGCGGACCTCGCCGACTTCCTCCAGACGGAGATTCGTTAGCTCGTCGAGCGCCCGAAGGGCGAGGCGCCCTCTCGGGGCGATGGGGGAACGGCTCCCGGCTTCCCGGCCAGCGAGATCGCGGCGATCCCCGCCGAGTCACTCGGCGGTCGCCTGGTCGTAGACGCGCCGGATCGTGACGGGACCGGAGAAGGAACCCTCGAAGCGAACGGTCACCACCAATTGGCGCGGAGTGCCGCCAATGTCGAATGTCTCGGTGATCTTGGGTCCCTCCTGCCGGCTGCTCTCGACGACGAGGTGGTCGTTTTCCCACCGCGTCCTCACCTCAGTGGCCGCGGCGTCCTTGTACTTCTTCCCGTCCGGATGAAGCGTACGCAGCCGCCCGTCCTTTTCGAGGACGGCGATCTCCGTCGCGGTCTGGGTGATCGACATCTCCTGCGGGGCTTCGAAGACGCTCCGCATGGCTTCCCGCGCGCCTTCTCGGCCCGCTCCCCGGTCACCGCCGCCCACCCCGCCACCACGGTGCCCCCCCATGCCGCCACCGGGGCCGCCGTAACCGCCGCCGCCCCCGGGGCCACCCCGCGGACGACCGCCTCCCCCGCCGCCGCCGAACCCACCGGAGCGCTCCCCTTCCCGGGCCTCGCGCATCTTCTGACGAGCGTCGTCGCTCTGCTCGGGGTTGAAGCGCCAGCGGCCGGAGAGGCTCGCCTCCGCTGCCGGAGACGGCTGCTGGCCCTGGGCGGGGCCGGCCACGCCGATCACCGCGATCGCAAGGACGATCAGCCCGTTCCTGTCCATGTCTCTTTTCTCCTCGGGTCGTGGCCCCGTGCGGCAGAGGCGCAATTCATTGGACGCCGCCTGCCGTGTCCGAGTCGCCAAGGGACGGCAAAATGCCTGTTAAAATACGTAACGTCTTCAGCGGCGTCCGTTTGCGACGGCCCGGGCGAGCCTCCGCTGGAGACGCTTGCGGCGCTTCGCGAAGTCGTTCCCCGCACGACTCCACGCCAGCCCGCGGAGGGAAAGGAGCTCCAGGGCGCGCTCCACGACCGCAAGGGCCGCGGCCAGGTCGCGGCTCCGGTGCTCATGGTGGACGGCCAGCTCCCGCAGGGCGAGCAGGTCCTCGGCTTCGGCGGCCTCCCGCCAAAGCTCGGCGGCCCGCGCGTAGTCGCCCGCTCTCTTCGCTCGCGACGCCAGGCGTAGCAGAGCTGCCGTCCGCAGGGTCCCGCGATCGCTCTCGATGGTCCGGCGATACTCGGCCTCGGAGCGTTCGTACAGCCGCGCCCGTTCCAGGACCCGGGCCAAGCTGAGGACGTCCCGGGGGTCTTCGGCAGAGCCTTCCTCGACCCAGCGGCATGCGGTCACCGCGAGGGCCGCGAGGGAGACGATGTCCAGGCGATTGTGCTCGAAGACGCGGGCCATGCTCCGGGCGTCGCGCCTGCGGACGTAGTCGAAGTAGATGCCGGGGATGGCCTCACCCGGGACGTCGCCCCGGCGGCGCACGCCGAGGAGCTCGGCCTCGAGGACCTGCAAGCGGCACGACTCGAGGCGCGCCTTCCAGAGGCGCCGCGCCGGGTGCAGGAGGTCCAGGTGTGGCGCGTCGGAGAGAGGGAAGCGGCGGCGGTCGAGACGGTAGCGGGTCTCGAGGAGCGGCACGTCGAACATCTTCCCGTTGAACGTCACGAGGGAGGAGAATCGGCGGAGGTCCTCGGCGAGCCCGGCGAGGAGGGCCGCCTCCTCGTGGTAGTCCCGCATGAAGTACTGCCGAACGCGGAAGCGGTCCCCGTCCACGAAACCGATGCCGATGAGGAAGGCCGCGGTCCCCGTGCCCCCGGCCAGCCCGGTGGTCTCGGTGTCGAGGAAAACGGCGCGGCTCAGATCGAAGGAATCCAGCTCCGGATCGCCCGTGAGAACGCCGACGCTGCCGGGGACGACGGCGTGGAAGCGGCTGAGGGGAACCTCTCCGTGGCGCGTCTCGATGTGCAGGTCGCTCTCGACGACGAAGAACTCGCCGCGCTCGTTCTCGACGCGGTGTCCCTGAACCAGCTCCTCGAGAGAGCAGGCGTGGGCCTGCGTCGTGCCGCGGCTGTGGGAAGCGGCGGCCACGAGGCGCTCGAGGCGCTGCTTCAGCGTGAGACCGTCTTCGTCGGCCTGCCCGAGGAGGGAGCCCTCGGGGCCGTCCTGGACGGGGGCTCCAGCGGCGGCCGCCTCCGGGCGCCTCAGCCGCCTCAGCCGGTCGACGACGCTGGCTCCCACTCCTTCAGATTTCGGGAGCTGGAGCGCCGTAGGCGCTCCATTCCTCGAGGGCCGGCCCATAGATGCCCGGCACCTTGAGGCCGGCCTGACGCATCAGGACCGTCATCTGGCCGCGGTGATGGGCCTGATGAGTGACGAGCGACATGAGGGTGTAGCCGCGGGCCCACTGGGAGCCGTACATCTCGTCTTCGACGAGGAGCGCGGCGTCGTTCCAGCCCGCCCGGACTGCCCCGAAGAGCGAGCGCGCAGTCGCCTCGTAGGCCACCGCGATGTCCGCAGCCTTCGCCGGTGGAGACGCGTGCTCCGGGGGCCCCTCGACGGCGAGCCCGGTCCGGTTCGCCATCTCGGGAATGGACAGCGTGAGATGCCACGCCAGCCGGCCGAGGGTACGGTGCCCGCCAGCCACGGCGCGCGCCAGCGACGCGTCGTCGAGGGTCTTCAGAACCTTGAGGGTCGCTTCGCTCTCGTAGCTCCAGGTCTTCTCGAAATCATCGATGACTCTGAACATGCTCGTGCTCCATTCCTAGCGGCCGTGTATGGCTTCGAGGATCGCGAGGGCCACTCGCTTGCCGCGGCTCCCGACCTCGCCCACGGGACCCACGCATGAAGGGCAGCCCTCCCGGCAGGGGCAACTGGAGATGAGCGAGGCGCTCTGGCCGAGGAGCCGAGTGTGGAGCCGGTAGAGCGGCTCGCTGAGCCCGATGCCCCCGGGATAGTTGTCGTAGAGGAAGACGTTGGGCTCGTAGTCGTCCCCCGGCGGCGGCTCCTCCTGCCCCCTCCAACCGAGGCGCATCAGCCCCCGTTCTATCCGCGCCTCTCCCTGGCCGTTGTCCCCGAGGGCCACGCCGAGGTCGTGGCGGTCGCACATCAGGAACAGGGCCGCCATCTGCCCGAGGGTGTACGACAACGCCACGACGCCGTCACGCCGCTCTTCGCCGGTGAAGGGGAGCGCGGCCATCACTTCCCTGGGCACCGTCAGCCAATAGGCCGTCGTGTGCATCTCGTTCTCGGGCATCGTGAGCTCGCCCGAGCCGACGTTCTCGTTGGTGTAGAACTTGATCTTCTTGAAGCCCACCACCTGGGAGGTCACGTGGACCTCGCCGCGGTTCCGCCGGGCGTTGGCCATCGCCTCATCCTCGAAGCGGTCGAGGATCTTCACTTTCGTGGAGGTGATCGCGTCGGTGTAGTAGTCCACGTCGGCCTCCCGAACGTGGACCCGCCGCTCTTCGTGGTCGTACTTTTCGACGAAGTAGCTGCGCCCCTCCAGGAGGTAGATGGCTTTCTCATGGACCATGGATGGGGCGCTGTCGTAGTCGACTTCGGCGATGATCCTCGGCTCCCGGGTGACGTCCTGGATCACGAAGTTGTCGGAGGAGACGCTGCGAAGGCTTACGGCGTCGGCCGGGTAGCTTTCGCTCGTCCAGTGCCAGCGGTCGCCGGCGCGGTGGAGCAGCCGCTCCTCCTCCAGGAACCGGAGGATCTCGGAGAGGTCCTCCTTGCCGAAGTGCTCGTCGGCCGTGAAGGGGAGCTCGAAAGCGGCGCACTTGACGTGGCTCACCAGGATCTGGAGGTTGTCCGGGTTGATCCGGGCCTGCTCCACGGGCGCGCCGAAGAAATAGTCGGGGTTCTTGGCGATGAACTGGTTGAGGGGCGTCGAGTTCGCGACCAGGACGGCGACCGACGTCCCCGAGCGGCGTCCCGCGCGCCCCGCCTGCTGCCAGGCCGAGGCGACGCTCCCGGGGTAGCCGAGGAGGATCGCGGCGTCCAGGCTGCCGATGTCGATCCCCAGCTCGAGTGCGTTGGTGGAGACCACCCCCAGCACCGATCCCTCCCGGAGTCCCTTCTCGATCTCCCGCCGTTTCAGGGGGAGGTAGCCGCCTCGGTAGCCACGGATGACCCCCTCGGAGCCGGGATATTTCTCGAGGGCCTCCTTCAGGTAGGTCACGAGGACCTCGGTCGCCAGCCGCGACGGCGCGAAGACGATGGTCTGGAGTCCCTTCCTGAGGAACGAGAGGGCCACGTCGCGGGCGCATCCCAGGGCTGACTTGCGGATCCCGAGCTGCCGGTTCACGACGGGCGGGTTGTAGATCGCGAAGAACCTTTCTCCGCGCGGAGCGCCGCTCCGGTCGATCAGCGTCATCTCGCGCTCCGTCAGCGCCTCGGCCAGCTCTTTCGGGTTGCCGATGGTGGCCGACGAACAGAGGAACCGCGGGTCCGAGCCGTAGAAGCGGCAGAGACGATGGAGCCGTCGGAAGAGGTTGGCCACGTGGGAGCCGTAGACACCGCGGTGGGTATGGAGCTCGTCGACGACGACGTAGCGCAGGTTCTCGAAGAGCTTCACCCACTTGGTGTGGTGCGGCAGGATCCCCTTGTGGAGCATGTCCGGGTTCGTCACCACGACGTGGGCCCGGGCGCGGATCGCCTTCCGGGCGTCCTGGGGCGTATCGCCGTCGTAGGTGAAGGTGCCGATGTCGGCGCCGAGAGCGTCGATGACGGCGTAGAGCTCCGCGAGCTGATCCTGGGCGAGGGCTTTCGTCGGGAAGAGGTAGAGGGCCCTGGCGTCGGGGTCCTTGAGGATCCCGTCGAGGACCGGCAGGTTGTAGCAGAGCGTCTTCCCCGAGGCCGTGGGCGTCACCACGACGGTGTTTCGCCCCGCTCCGACGGCGTCGTACGCTTCCCGTTGATGGGTGTAGAGGCGCCCGTAGCCTCGGGCGTGGAGGACTTCGAGGAGCCTCGGGTGCAGTCCGTCGGGGAAGTCGGAAAACTCGGGTGGCTGTGGAGGGAAGCGCTTGAGGGCCGTGAGGACGGGCTCCACCCCCAGCGTCTTCTCCATCTCGAGGGCCTTCAGCGCGGCGAGGAGCGTCCCTCCGGTGTCTTCACGGCGCGGGACGAGCTGCTGGCTCAGGGTGTGGGGCCCATGGATCCTCATTTGCCTCGCATCGTGCTCCAGAGGGGGGTCAGGGGAGGTCCGACTCCTACCATTCACAGTGGGTTCGGGCTAGACTCCCCCTCGATGGTGGACACGGGCGCGATCAGCAGCCACATCAGGGCCGTCCTGGCCGGCCTCGGCGAGGACCCCGACCGCGAAGGTCTCCGCCAGACGCCCGAACGTGTCGAGAAGGCGCTGGCTTACTTGACCCAGGGCTATTCCCAGGACGCGGAAAAGCTCCTGAACAACGCGCTGTTCACCGTCGACTACGACGAGATGGTCATCATCAAGGACATCGACGTCTTCAGCATGTGCGAGCACCACCTCCTGCCTTTCTTCGGGAAGGCCCACGTGGCTTATCTCCCCGCCGGCAAGGTGATGGGCCTCTCCAAGGTGCCCCGTCTCGTCGACATGTTCGCGCGGCGGCTCCAGGTCCAGGAGCGTCTGACGGTCCAGATCGCCGACACGATCATGGAGAAGGTCAAGCCTCGCGGGGTCGGCGTCGTGATCGAGGCGATGCACTTCTGCATGATCATGCGGGGCGTCGAGAAGCAGAACTCGGTCGCGGTGACTTCCTGCATGCGCGGCGACTTCCAGGCCCAGTTGCAGACGCGAGAGGAGTTCCTCTCCCTCATCAAGAAGAAGCACAACGGTCTGGGGTAGCTTGGCCAGCCTCCAGGACCGCTACGCCCCGACCGACCGGTGCTTCGGATGTGGCTCCGCCAACGAGAAGGGGCTGCGGATCAAGAGCCGACCGGAAGGTGACGAGCTCGTCGCCGACTGGGCTCCGGAGCCGCACCACGAGGCGTTTCCCGGCGTGCTCAACGGGGGGATCGTGGGCGCGCTCCTCGACTGCCACAGCAACTGGACGGCGGCCTGGTACTTCATGGGCCGGGACCGCCTGGAGAAGCCTCCGGCGACGGTGACGTCCGAGTTCCACGTGAAGCTGAAACGGCCCACCCCCACGGGCTCGCCGCTGCGACTCAGGGCCAGGGTCGTGGAGGCCAAAGGACGGCGTGCGACCGTCGAAGCGACGGTCGAATCGGGAGGCGAGGTCACCGCGACGTGCCGCGGCGTCTTCGTGAGCGTGACGGCCGACCATCCCGCCGCCAATCGGTGGTAATCGGCGGGCCCGGACCTCGACACCCGACAGTAGGCGTCGGAACTCAGCGGGGATGCTCTTCGGCAGCGGTTCGGGCGCCTGCACCAGTCGCGGATTGTCCTCCATTATAGTCCGACCAAACTGGAGTACACTCTGGATGTGGCGATGATCAAGCGGGCGTTGCGCATGGCCCTTCCCTCCCGTCAGTCCGCCTTCCTGTGGGGACCGCGCAAGACCGGCAAGAGCACCTATCTCCGGTCCGCGTTTCCCGACAGTGTCACCTTCGACCTGCTCCAGACGGACCTGATGCTCGAGCTTGCGAAGCGACCCGCGCTCCTCCGCGAGCGCCTGCTGGCCACCCCGTCCGAGAAGCGGCGCTCCCCCGTGATCCTGGACGAGGTCCAGAAGGTCCCGGCGCTGCTCGACGAGGTCCACTGGCTGATCGAGAACCGCGGGTTTCGCTTCGTCCTGTGCGGCTCGAGCGCCCGAAAGCTGAAGCGGGGCGGCGTCAACCTCCTGGGCGGGCGCGCCTGGCGCTACGAGATGCACCCCCTCGCATCCATCGAGATCGCGGATCTCGACCTCCTGCGGGCCCTCAACCGGGGCCTGCTCCCGGCCCACTACCTGGACCCCGCCTACGAGCGCTCGCTCCAGGCCTATGTCGTGGACTACTTGAAGGAGGAGGTCTTCGACGAGGGGCTCACCCGCAACGTAGCCGCCTTCTCGCGCTTCTTCGAGGCGGTGGGCTATTCCCACGGCGACCTCACGAACTACGCCAACATCGCGAGGGACTGCGGCGTCGACGCGAAGACCGTGAAGGAGTACTACCAGATCCTCGTCGACACGCTGCTCGGAACCTTCATCGAGCCCTGGAAGAAGCGGCAGGAACGTCAGGTCATCGGGAAGGCGCCCAAGTTCTACTTCTTCGACGTGGGCGTGGCGGGCGCCCTCACCCGCCGTCGCGTCCTGGAAACGAGGGGGGAATCGTTCGGCCGGGCGCTGGAGCACTTCGTCCTCATGGAGGTCCTGGCCCACCGCTCCTACCGGGAGCTTGGCTACGGGGTCCATTTCTGGCGGACGAAGAGCGGGCTTGAGGTCGACTTCGTGCTGGGGGAGGGCGAGGTGGCCGTGGAGGTGAAGGGAGCCTCACGAATCGACGCCTCGGATCTCCGTTCGCTGCGTGCCTTCGCCGAGGACCACCGCCCGCGCCGGACTCTCGTGGTGTGTAACGAGGCGGCCCCGCGCGTCGTCGATGGCATCGAGGTGCTGCCCTGGCGAGAGTTCCTGGACCGCCTGTGGGGCGGCCGGATCCTGACGTAGGAGACCGAGGTAGAATCCTTTCTACTCGGGCTTGGCTGGCTCCGTTGGCTTGCCGGTCTCGATCAAGCGCTTGAGGCGGTCGACCTGTGCCCGCAGCACGCCATCGACTCCGGCGGCGAGCTCCACCAGGCCGCCGGGCGCGTAGCCACCGACGTTGTAGACCAGTACGAACGCGGTCCCGTTGTCGTGTGGCGTCAGCTGCCAGGTCATGGCTCCGGCCACACCGCTGGATTGCAGGGGCCCCAACGCGCCCCTCAGCGTGATCCGTTTGTCCGGGACGACCTGGACGACCGTAGCTCCACTTCTTCCGCAAGGACTGAGCCTTGGTCGTTGCCCTTGGCGTCCTCATCCTGGTCTTCGGAGGCCCAAGCCTGCCCCCGGAAGCCAGGATCGAGGCGGCGCGAGCCATCGAGCGTGCCCGCTACGCCTTCGTTCTGAGCGCGACGTCGCCTTTCGACGACGCGTACCCGCGGCAGGTCTTCGAGAAGCGAGTCGCGCGCGAGATGAAGGAGGAGCGCGCGCTCGCGGCGGCATTCGGGATCTCGATCACGCCGGAGGTTCTCGCGCAGGAGTACGAACGGATCGAGAAGGACACCAAGGCCCCCGACCAGTGGGAGGCGATCAAGAAGGCGCTCGGGAACGACCGCCGGCTCGTCGAGGAGGCTTTCTGCCGGCCTCTCGTCGTGGATCGAGAGCTGCGCGCTCGCTTCGCCTTCGATCCGAAGCTCCACGAGGAGAGCCATACACGGGCGCGGGAGGCACGTTCCCGCTTTGTCGAGGGGAAACCCGTCGAAGGGGCCAGAATCCTCCGACTTTCCCGCCACGCGGAAGTCGCCGAGAGCACGGACGCCCTCCTCGACAGCGCCAAGGCCAAGGCCCGCGGTCCCCAGGTCTTGACGACCGAGCCCCAACCGAAGGCTGACCCACCCGTCCGTCTCGACCCCGAAGCGCGCCACGTCCTGGAGGGACAGCTCAAGAGACCCGGCGACGTCTCGACGATCCTGTCCGAGCGCGACCGCTTCAGCGTCTATCGGGTGCTCGCGGTGACGGCCGACGCCTGGACCGTCGAGGCCGCCGTCTTTCCGAAGCGGGACTTCGAAGCCTGGCTCGCCGGGCTCGAGTGATTCCTCTTTAGCAGGCACCGCTCGTCCCACCGCCCACGGGCAGCCTAGACCCGGCGCTCCCACGGGCGGTGCGAGATTGATTCGAGGTGGGATACCAAAGTGCACCATCGGGGCATGGAGTGCATGGAGTGCTGAGCGATCCTGGCCCCGAACCAGATCGGCCGCTTCCGCACCAGGTCGCTGACCACGATCCGATAGGTGTGTCGCTTCTTGATCGAGATCTCATCGATGCCGACCACCTTCGGGCCCGGCCTTCCCGCACGCCACAGTTGCTCCTGCATGTACTGCTTCTCGAGATCCTTGACCATGTGCCAGTCCAGAAGCAGTTCCTCGGCGATGTCCTTGATTGTCGAGGCAGAAGCTCCGGTACTGGCGACCACACGGGCACACGGTTCCGTCGGGCGTGGAGGTCGGCAGTATCAGGGAACCGGCTCGGCAGCTCCGTTGCCGAGGGTTTGGCGCAGCGGTATGATTAGGGGAACAGTATGAGCATCAAGGCCGCGTACAAGAATGGCGTGTTCGAGCCGCTCGAAAAGGTCGAGGGTGCGAAGCCCGGCAAGGTCTACACGGTGTTTTCCGACGAGGAACTCCGGGATATCCGGGAAACGTTTGGTTGGCTGAAGGCCGCCGAGAAGAGCTTCGACTTCTGGAACAATCCGGCCGATGCCGTCTACGACACGCTATAGGCGCGGCGACATCGTTCTCGTCTCTTTTCCATTCACCGACCTGAGTTCCTCGAAGCGACGCCCTGCCCTGGTCGTGTCGCCCGATTCCTTCAACGAGGCGACACCGGACCTCGTTCTCGCCGCGATCACTTCGAAGGTCGCAGAAGACACGGCACTCACCATCGACGAGGACGATTGCGTCGATGGTACACTCCCGAAAACGTCGGCCCTGAAGCCGACCAAGTTGTTCACGATCCACTCGACGCTCGTCCTCAAGAAAGTCTGCGCACTCCGCCGCGAGAAACTCGACGCTGTTCTCGAGGATCTCCAGCAGTTCTTCTCGTAGCCATTCCAGGCAAGCGCTGGAACACCATGCTGCGCCTCTACGGCCCGCTCGCCGCTCGGAAGCCCGAAGAGCCATTCTCCTTTTGCAGTCACCCCAGAAGAACGAGCGGTGGTTGCTCGTGCGCGAAGCGAGTGGCAGGCTCCTCCTACCCCTGTAGCCCTGTCGCCCAGCGGGCGAAGGCCAGCCACGCCGGTGTGCCGGACACCACGAGCCGCAGCGGCTGCGAGACGATGATCAGCAGGCCGCCCCACACCGTCGCGGGGTGCACGCGGCCGCGCGACTTGAGATCCCAGATCACGATCGGGAGCAGGAACAGGTCCGTCAAGCCGAAGAACAGGGGTGGCGCCCCGACCGTGATCACGCCCGGCCAGCGTGCGATGGCGGCCGTGATCAGGTTGAGCGACGCCAGGAGCATCCAGCGCTTGTGGGCTTGCGGATTGCCACGCTTGGCGATCGCCAGGCTGACGAGTGACGTGAACATCAGCATGTCGAACAGCGGCACGACGAGAAACTGCAGCGGCGGAACGGGAATCCCCACGAAGCCCGTGGGTCGTCGCGCTGCGGTCAGCGCACCCAGGACCCCCAGCACCACCATGCCGACCGCCAGCGCGACGCCCCAGCGGCCGAGCTTGCGATGAACGTCCGTGCGGCCGGCGGCGACCAGCGACGCCTGGGTGAGCAGCAACACGAACCACGCCGTGAAGAAGGCGCCATGCACGTAGAAGATCTTCTCGGGCGGCGACGGCCACGTCGGGAACAGCGGCCTCAGGAAGAAGCTGCGGGCGAAGCCGACGAAGACGGTGACGAAGATCGCTAGCGTCATCCCCGTGTAGAAGCGGTGCTCGCCCCACCAGCGGTCGCCCGGGATCGTCTGCGCGGCCATGGCTGTCACCCCCTCGCCGTCAAGCGGCATAGGCTAGCATGTGCTGGGATCGAGTGACTCCCCCCATTCGAGATCCCTGATCCGAAAGTGGCCATTTTAACCCAGGGAACCGCGAGTAGTCGCGGTCGAGGGTGACCCAGTCGCATTACGCCTCGATCGCCATCGCCGCGAACCAGGTGTCGGACACGAGATTGCCCCTGGCGTCAGCGTCCGCCGACCCGCGATGAACTTGTTGACCGGAAGCTCCTGGCCGGCTGACCACAGCCAGCTTCGATCTTGACCCTCGCCCCGCGAAGGGGGATAGTGTCTCCGTCAACGCAGCCACGGCGATGTGGTGGTCGGATGTGTTTCTGGCGCTCATGAGTCGAGCCTTGCATCCTGCCCGCGCGCAACCTGCCTCTCGACGCGGCCGGCATCGAGCTGGCAGGGGGACGACGTCGGCGGAGGCCCTCCGCCACCTGGGTTCCGCCTGACCCGCACTCTCGCACGCTTGGCGGTCGGGTTGTCCAATATGGCAAGCTCCACTGATATGGCACGCTCCCGCACCCGATCGTCCATCGGCCACTGCCCCCGCGTGCAATGAACAGCCGCTGGCTCACGTGGGGCGGCGTCGCCGGGGCGTTGGGTCTGGTGCTGTGGCTGGCGCTGCGCAATTCGGGAGCCCACGAGGAGTCCGCCGGCTCAGGTGAGACTGCGACGGCGCGGCGCACCTTCGCAGCTTCGGTCGTGGCGATCGGCACGATCAAGCCGCAGATCGGCGCCGAGGTCCGCGTGGGCTCCCGCATCTCAGGACGCGTACGCCGCCTGCGCGTGAACATCGGAGACCGTGTCGGGCGCGGCCAGGTGATCGCAGAGCTCGAGACCGAAGAGCTCGACGCCCTCGCCGCCGAACGACGCGCCGCGGTCACGGAGAGCGAGGCCGCGGTCACCAGGGTCAAGGCCACGACCGCCCTCGCCGCCGCGGAGCTGGTGCGGCAGGAGCAGTTGCAGGAGCAAGGCGTCGCCACGCGCGCCGATGTCGAGGTGGCCCGCGAGCGCCACGCCGTGGCGAGGGCCCAGCTCGCCAGCGCGGCTGCAGCGGCGGAGCGCGCGCGCGCGGAGCTCGAGAGTGCGCTCGTGCAGCGGTCGTTCGCCGTGCTCAGCTCTCCCATCGCCGGCATCGTCGCGTCGGTCGCCACGCAGGAGGGCGAGACCATCGCGGCAGGGCTCAACGCGCCGACCTTCCTCACCGTGGTCGACCTGGGGCGACTGCAGGTGAACACCTACGTGGACGAGGTGGACATCGGCAAGATCGAGGTCGGGCAGCGCGCCGTGTTCACGGTTGACGCGTTCCCAACCCGCGACTTCGAGGGCTCGGTGTCCGCGATCTATCCCTCGGCCACCATCCAGGACAACGTGGTGAAGTACGTGGCTGCCGTGCGGATTGGCAGGGACGCTGGCGTGCTGCGCCCGGAGATGACTGCGAGCGTGAGCATCCGACTCGAGGAGCGTTCCGCGCTCGCCGTCCCCGCGCGTGCGATCCGCCGCGAGGGCGGGCGCAGCGTCGTGTACGTCACCGGCGGCCCGAGCCCCGAGGCCCGCGAGGTGCGCGTTGGCTGGCGCGATGGCGCCTGGATCGAAGTCGTGCGAGGGCTTACGGAGGGCGAGCGCATCTTGATGGACCCGCCGGCCGGCGCGGACGCGCCCCGATGAGTCGCTCGAGCCGGATCGCACACGACGTGGTCGCGTCGCTGATCGCCGACCGGACGCGCAGCTTCCTCATGATGTCCGGCGTCGCGGTCGGCGTCGCCGTGCTGTCCGCCGTCATCGTCATCGGCCAGGGGACGCGCGAGCAGATCCTCGGTCTGGTGAAGAAGCACGCCCTCGACATGCTGATGGTCCGGGCCGGCGGCGAGGTGCAGGTCTTCGCGCCACGCGCCGACCGTGGCCTCAATGTGCTCTTCGAGGCGGATGCGCGCGCCATCCAGAGCAGCCTCCCCGGCGTGCGGCTGGTCAGCGTCGTCCAGAACCAGCGGGGCATCAACGTCGTCGCCGGTGACCGCTCCGTGGTCACGCGCGCGTTCGGGGTGGAGATGGACTGGCTCGAGATCCGGCACAGGGGGATGGCCGAGGGCGAGTTCATTTCCGAGTCCGACATGGCGGGGATGAGCCGCGTGGTGATGCTGGGCGCCGGCATAGCGCGCAGGCTCTTCCCGTCCGGAGGTGCCATCGGCAGCACGGTCCGCGTTGGCAACGATCCCTACACGGTGAAGGGCGTCTTGATCGAGATGGGCTCGGGCGCGGGCGGCGACGACTGGGACGACCGCATCGTGGTGCCGTTCACGACCTCGTCGCGCCGGCTCTTCAACCGGCCTTCGCTGGAGCAGATCGTGATCCGGGTGGCCGACGCACGGCGCATGCACCAGACAGCGGACCGCGTGCGTGAGTTGCTCCGCGTGCGACACAACGTCAGCCCCGGCGAACCGGACGACTTCTTCGTGCGCGAGCCCGAGGATGTCGAGGGTGTCGCGCTCGAGACCTCGTCCACGCTCAGGGCGATGCTCATCGCGGTCGCGCTCGTGGCGATCGTTGCCGGCGGGATCGTCATCATGAACCTGATGCTGCTCGCCATCTCACAGCGGGCGCACGAGATCGGCGTGCGCCGCGCCGTCGGGGCGCGCTGTGCGGACATCACGCGACAGTTCCTGCTCGAGTCGCTGTTCGTGTCCGTGGCGGGCGGCGTGCTGGGCGTCGTCACGGGTGTGGCGGCCGCCGCCGGGCTGGCCTCGGCCGGCATGGCCGCAGCCCGCATCACCTGGATGCCGTTCGTGATCGCCCTCCTCGCCTGCGCCGCGATCGGCCTGCTTTTCGGGATCCACCCTGCGCGTCAGGCTGCGCTCGTGGATCCCGCCGCCACCCTTCGCCAGCGGAAGCTCTGATTGCCGGGCACGACGAGCGCGAACGTCATCCAGGCCAGCGGGCTCACCAAGAGCTACCGCAAGGGCGCGCTCGAGACCCCGGTGCTCCAGGGCGTCTCGCTCACGATCGCCCGCGCGGAGTTCGTGGCGATCAGGGGCACGTCCGGCTGCGGCAAGTCGACCCTGCTGAACATCCTCGGCCTCCTGGACCAGCCAGACAGCGGGGGCTACCTGCTCGACGGTGTGGACTTTTCGCAGGCGGATGACGACGCGCGCTCCAGCGCGCGCAACCAGCGCATCGGTTTCGTCTTCCAGCAGTTCCACCTGTTGGACCGCGCCAGCGCGGTGCAGAACGTGATGCTGCCGCTGCTGTATGCCGAGGATGAACCGGCGGACGGAGCGGCGCGGGCCGCGCGCGCGCTCCTGGCCGTCGGGCTCTCGCACCGGATGCACCACCTGCCGGGCGAACTCTCTGGGGGCGAGCAGCAGCGGGTGGCCATCGCGCGGTCGCTCATCAACGATCCCGCGCTGATCCTCGCCGACGAGCCCACCGGGAACCTCGACGAACGCAACGGCGCCGAGGTGATGGAGATCTTCAAGCGACTGCACTTGGCGGGGCGCACGATCGTCCTTGTCACGCACGACCGCGCACTCGCCGGGCAGGCCGACCGTGTGCTGCTGATGCAGGACGGGCGCGTCGCCGTCGCGGGCGCCGCGTGACGCCATTCGCCGCGCGCAGCCGCAAGCTCTGGCGCAGCGCGCGACTCTCCTTGCAACTGCTCGCGGCGCACCGCCTGCGCACGGCCCTCAGCGTGACGGGGCTGCTGGTGGGCGTCGCGGCCGTAATGGTGATGGTGGCCATCGGCCGCGGCGCCGAGCAGCGGGTCGTCGAGCGCGTGCGAGCGATGGGGACCGACCTGTTGATCGTGACTGCGGCCCCTGCCCCGCGTATCGCAGGCAGGCAACGCCAAGTGGCGACCACCACTTTGATGCGGCCGGCGGACGCAAGGGCCATCGCGGATGAGTCGGCCTTCGCGATCGCCGCCGCCCCTGCCGTGCACCGGTCGCTCGTCGCACGCTCAGACGGGCGCAACACGACCGTCGCGGTCACGGGCACGACGCCCGAGGGCCTCCGAATCCGGAACGTCCACGCGGCGACCGGGCGACTGTACGACGAAGGCGAGGATCGCGAGAGGCGGCGCGTGGCGGTCCTTGGGCCGGTACTGGCCCGCACGTTGTTCGGCGTCACG
>Ga0210377_10001282_pt1 | contig 22951 bp, 20 predicted proteins | sample PLM4_65_b1redo_FD_155480 | JGI IMG/M metagenome (GOLD analysis project Ga0210377, IMG submission 155480) | Groundwater sediment microbial communities from an aquifer in East River, Colorado, USA - PLM4_65_b1 redo | ecosystem: Environmental > Terrestrial > Soil > Riparian zone | place: USA: East...
TGGGTTTCGCCGTCGAACAGCTCATGAATTCCATGCTGTTCAACGCCGGCCGCGTAGACATTGTGTCTTATGTCATCGTCGTGCCGTCGCTGTTTCTGGTGACCATACTGGCGGCCTACGTGCCCGCACGGCGGGCGTCCAGGATTGCGCCAACAGAGGCCCTGCGATACGAGTAGTCCGGTTGGTTGACGAATCTCGGGAAGGAGGAAGAGAGCGAAACCTCAGACGACAGGTCGCCCGGCGGGGGAGATTAGGCTCTCCGTGGCGACCGGCGAGACCCGCGTGGTGAGCTCAGCATGCCACCGCACGGGCGGCTCGGGCCTCCCGGCCCAGGTCACACAACGGGCCGCTGTTAACGCGCTGCTCGGCATTTTGAGAAGAGTGGGGGTTGGCTCCCCAAGCGACAGTCTCCTCGAACCTCCCAAGGCTCGGGTCGGCTTGCACTTTGGGGACCGAACGCTCGCTCGTTCAGAACCCCTCATCCCGGCCCCCGCGCCGAGTCATCCGACATTCGCGCTGCCGCTGGCCCGCTCACGCCCCGATTCTCGCCGACAATCTGCGTCCACATTCGGTGGACAGCTACAGGAAATCCCCGATTCCCTTGACATGCCGCGCGACCGGGGGTAATGTCCTCGCCCTGTTGCCCCGAAGGAGTCGCCGTGCCACGGCATCCTCCAGAGAATAGACAACGACGGCGGTCGGGAGCCCTGCTGGCTCTCGTTGCCGCCCTGTTCACCGTCGCCGCATCCTTCCACCAGCACGAAATCCCCGAGTTGCGCCGGACCGGCATCGCCGCCGACAACCAGGCGGCGGTATCGGCGCCACTGCACGACTGTCTCGCCTGTAGGGTGTCGCACGGCGTCGCCACGCTGGCCGCCGCGGTCCCCCTCCCAGGCCAGGCCGCCGCACCCACCGCGACCATCCGGCTCGCCACTGTTCCGATCCCTTCCCCGGCGACCGCGACTCCGTCCTCGCCGCGCGCCCCACCGCGGGCGTCCCTGATCCAACTCTAAGAGCAGGAAGAACAGGCCGGCCGACCCCGCCCGTGCGGGGCGACGTCCCGTCTTCCGCGGCCGCGCCGCCCGTCCTGTGGTGCCGGCCGTGCGATCACATTCCGATCGCCAGGATCCGGGGACATCAGGAGCACTCATTCATCATGCGCACCTCGCATCTTCATGCGTCATCGTTCCGTCTTGCCATCGTGGCGCTCGGGGCCGCCTGCCTCGCGAACCTCACCTCCGTTCGCCCGGCGCGTGCCGAAGAAACCGGCTCGATCACTGGAGCGGTGGTCAGCAATACCGGGGCACCGGTCCCCAAGGCCAAGGTCAGCCTCGCGGCGCTCCTGAAGCAGATCGAGACTGACGCCCAGGGAACCTTCCGCCTTGAGGGTCTACCGCCCGGGAGGTATCTCGTCGAAGTGGTCAGCCCGCGATTCGGCAGCGCGGTGATGGAAGCGCCGGTCGCTGCCGGCCAGACAACTAATCTCAAAATCAGTCTCGAGCTGGCCGTGCACCACGAGGATGTCGTCGTCAGCGCCAGCCCGTACGGGCGCGAGGCATCGTCGATCGCCCGGCCGGTGACCGTCCTCGACGGCACGGAGCTTCAGGCGCAGGACCAGCCGACGCTCGGCGAGACCCTGGCGCGCCAGCCGGGCGTCGCCTCCACCTACTACAGCCCCGGTGTCAGCCGTCCGGTCATCCGGGGTCTGGGCGGCGATCGCGTCCGGATGCTCGAAGAAGGGATCGGGGTCGGCGACGCCTCGAACGTCAGCGAAGACCACGCCGTCGCCACGGACGTCCTCGGGACGGAACGGATCGAGATCATCCGCGGCGCCTCGACGCTGCTCTACGGCGGCAACGCCGTCGGTGGCGTGGTGAACGTGATCGATGGACGGATCCCCGACCTCGCTGCCGACAAGAAGATCGGCGGCGTGTTCGAGACGCACTACGGCACGAACGCCGACGAAGGGGACGGGGCGCTGGCCCTGGATGGTGGATTTAGGCAGATGGCCTGGCGCGTCGCCGGCCTGAAACGGAATAGCGGCGACTTCACGACCCCAGACGGGACGCTCGAGAACAGCGATCTCGAGACCATGCAGAGCTCGGCCGGCGCCTCCTGGGTAGGCGAGAAGGGGTTTCTCGGCGCCTCGTATGGGCGCTACGACACCAACTACGGTATCCCGACCGACGAGCTGATCCGCATCGACATGAACCAGAACCGCTGGGACATGCAGGGGGCCTGGACAGCGCCGCTCGGTTTCCTGCGCGGTATCAAGGTGCGGTACGGGAAGGTCGACTATCAGCACTCGGAGATCGAGAGCACCGGGCAGGTCGGCACCTCCTTCCTCAACGACTCGTGGGAGGGCCGGGTCGAGATGACCCACCGCCAGGCCGGACCGTTCCGCGGCGCATTCGGGTTCCAGCTCGCCGACCGTGACTTCCAGGCGGTCGGCGACGAGGGGTTCGTTCCACCAACCGTGACCAAGAACCGGGCCCTGTTCGTGGTCGAACAAATCGGGACCGGCAAAGTCACCTTCGAGGCGGGGGCGCGCTACGACGACCAGGATAACGAGGTCTCGGACCCGAGCCTGCCCGCCCGATCCTTCGATGGCGTGTCCATGGCGGGGAGCGTTATCTGGAAGATGCCCAAGGACTACATCCTCGCTCTCGAGATCGCGCGCTCGGTCCGGCTGCCGACCGCCGAGGAGCTGTACGCGAACGGCCCCCACCTAGCGACGTTCCAGTTCCAGGTGGGCGACCCGAACCTCGACTCCGAGACCGGGATCGGATACGACCTCTCGTTCCGCCGCACCAAGGGACGGGTGAGCGGCGAGGTGAGCCTATTCAACACGGACTTCGACGGTTACATCTCCCTGACGCCGACCGGCGTTCTCATCGACGTGGACGGCGACCTGGTGCCCGAATACATCTACACCCAAAGCGATGCCCGGTTCCGCGGCGCCGAAGCGCATCTCGATATCGAACTGCTGCATCGCGACCCACATCACGTCACGCTCGAGCTGGGGGCCGACGCGGTGCGCGCCGACGACACCGGGAGCGACGAGCCATTGCCGTTCATCACGCCGGTCCGCTACAGCCTGGGCGTCGGCTACCGCGGGCCCCGTTGGTGGGGTCTGGTCGAGGGACGGCATACGAACGAGCAGGATCGCGTCGCCCCGAACGAGACCCCGACCGACGGTTATACCTGGCTCAACGCCACCGTCGGCTGCCGCCTCTTCGCTGCCGCGACGGTCCATGACCTGATACTCCGCGGCTTAAACCTGACCGACGTGCTGTCGCGTGACCACCTGTCGCCCCTGAAGGAACTCGTTCCACTGCCTGGGCGGGATCTGACTTTGTCGTATCGACTGACGTTCTGATCGGCTTAAGCGGGGGCCACGGTCTCCCGGGACCGTGGCCCCCGGTACTATCCAACATTAAATATGGTTGCCCCCGCCGCGAATCCGGCCGCAACCCGTTCGACCGCAATCGCTCGGCGGATCCGGGGCGAAATGTTGCGACCGGGCCCGATCGGGATTCAACGACCTCGGTCAGATCAACCACGTGACACCCGCGGCGTGGCCCCCGCCAACGGCAGGGGGCCAGAAAGCTTGCCCGAGGATACGCCCACGACCCTCCATGCCTCAAGCGACCGTGCGTCTCGCGGCATGCCGCCAGCGATGGGCCGCGACCGCCTCAGAAGGACAGGAGAAACTCCAGGAGCGGGACACATAGGATGCGATTCTTTGCGTCCCAGTCGAACAGGTCCCGTGTGACGATGATCCCGTGCGGGGCATCGAATCGTTCCAGGAACAAACGCACCCCCACGCGATCCTCTGGGTCGATCTTTTTCCGGAACTTCACTTCAACGGGCAGGCACACTCCGTCCACGCGCTCGGCTACGATATCGACTTCGACGGAGGGGGACTTTCGGTTCCCCGGTATTGTGTAGGCTCGCCAGAAGTGGACCTGCAGATTGTGATCACGCACAACGGACTGGACGAGCGTTTCTACGAGGGGCCCCAAGACGGTAGGGTCCGATTCCCAGAGCGAGGGGGCTCCTCGAAAGATCGCGTTGCGGACGCCCAGATCCGACAAGGCCATCTTGGCCGGCAGCCTTGCGGATGCCTTTTTGGAAAGCGGGTATCTGCGAAACTCACGTATGAGGAGCGCATCGGCCAGGTAATGGAGGTAGCGCCCCACGGTCGGCTGCGTCGTGTGGAACCCGGCGGAGTTCGCCATCTGGGTCAAGTTGGGCTGGGAGAGCTCCTGCCCCGTGAGCCGCGCCACGAGAAGATAGATGTGCCTCAGCAGTCGCGGATCCTGGACAGGGAAGAGATCGGGGATATCCGCTCCGAGAACGTTCTCGAAGACCGTCTGGGTCAGGTAGTCTGCCCACCGATCGTCGTCCACCTCGCCTGAATGGAGCCTGGGATACCCGCCTCGGTTGAAATACCGTTCGAGCTGCCGCTTGAGCGCCAGTTTCTGCTGCGCCCTGAGGTCGTGAATCTCGCCAACAAACTCGTGGAAGCCCGGCTCGAAGGCATCAGCGAAACGCCTGGGCTTTGGAAGAACCTCTGCAAGGGCTGGTTTCCAGGCCTCTACGACTTCCCGGAAGGAGAAGGGCGGCATCTCCGTGGAGAAGATTCTCCCGGCCAGACTCTCCCTCCCCCCGCGCGCGACCAGGACGCTGGACGAACCCGTGAGGACCATTCGGAGAGGAAAGGTGTCTCCCAGGTGTTTGACTTCCTCGTGCCACCTTCTCAGCTTGTGAATCTCGTCTAGGAAAACGTAAGGCTGTGCGCCCGTACCCAGCGGTCGCTTCATCATCGTGTCAGCGAACCAGTGCACTATCGCCCGAAGCGCTCCCGGAACTTCTCTGAGCACCTCCAGGTCGAATCTCACGAAGAGGATGTCGTGCGGCGGAACCGCGGCGTTCATGAGGTCCTGGATGATCTGATGCAGGCCAGTGGTCTTCCCCACCTGGCGCGGTCCCCGCAGCACCTCTATGAGCCTTCCCGGCCCTCTGAGACGACTCTCGATTTCCAGTGTCGCTCTGCGCCGATACTCCGGTGGCGCGGGCCTGACATTGCCCGGCGTGGTCCACCACGGGTTGAGATCCACCAGAACGTCGATGATTTCCTGGCTGAGCATCAAGCGGCTCCTATTGCTCCCACGGTACACGTTATAAACATGTTTATAGGTTGTACCAGAGAGCAATCCGCAGGTCAATATGGCCTGCGGGCGGGCATTTCGGGGGCCTGGAGCAGGCCTCGAACACTCAGGGAATGCGCATCCCGCTACGGGGATGGTGCCGCGCGTGCGAGGCGACGACATCCTCGACCGCGACGCGCGCATAGATCTGCGTTGTGCCGATCGAGGCATGCCCGAGGATCGCCTGCACATCGGGAGTGGCGGCCCCGCCCTGGAGCAGGTGGGTCGAGCAGGTGTGGCGCAGGAGGTGCGGGCTCACCCGCTTCCCGAAGCCAGCCGCCTCGCTGTACTTGCGGAGAATTGGATTGAGCGACTTTGCGCCCAGGCGCCGGCGGGTGATCGAGGCCAGGAACAGTGCCGGCTCCTCTTCCCTACCGAGGAACCGCGGTCGCGCCTCCCTGAGATAGCGCCGAATCGCCCGCAGGGCCGTTGCCCCGATCGGCACGACGCGGTCCCGTCCCCCCTTCCCCTCCCGAACCAGAACGCTCTCGGCGCAGAAATCGACATCGTAGAGATTCAGAGCGCACAGCTCGGCGCGCCGGAGCCCGGTCGAATACAGGGTCTTGGAGTTCCCCCGATTTGATGGACACTCTCTGAAAGGCGGCGGCGCTGGCGCGTCAGGTGCGCGCCCCCGTTGCAAGCGGGTGCGCCGCCGGTCGGAGTCTAGCACCAGGAAGGGGGCGCTATCCGTTCATCTGGTAGGACTGGAGTCGCCTGGCCTACTTGAAGACGGCGATGGCCCCGAGCACCGCAGCCAGCACTGCGACCGCAAAGGACATGTGCTGTATGTGCCTGGCTTCGAGGTGTTCGAGGACTGAACCGACTAGGACGGTCCTGATCTCTTCCTGGTGCGGATCGTACACCGTGTCGAAGAAGATCCCCTCATCGTCGACCCGTATATCCATCTTCCCGCTATGGCCACCAATCTCGATTTTCTTCTGCGACTCACGAAGAAGAGCGAGGTACGTGTCAGTAGACTGCGCGTAGAGTCGCGCCCCCTCGAGGCCATAAGCCTCAACGGTGCCGACTGCCTGAGCCCGCGAAAGCATCCGCTGCTTCGCATCGAAGCCATTGCCCCCATGGTCCTGCAGGTTGAAGGTGTCGATCTCGGTCAGGAAGAGATGGAAACTCGCCGTCGCGAAATCCTCTCGCTTCCACTGCCGCTGGGTCCCGATGCGGAGCGGGCTCATGCGGGTTACCGCTCCCGTGCGGCGCACGCGGTCAGGCGCATGAAGTCAGCCTCACTCAGGATCGAGATCGGCGAGCCCTGGACGATCAGCCGTTCGGCCTTGCGCTGCTTGGTGCTCTTGGTGTACCCGCCGAGCCGTTCGAGATCCTGCTGTCCGACCACGAGCACCGTGATCTTCTCGCTCACGGAGTCGCGCACCTCGCAGCCCAGCCCTGCGGCTCGCTTCGCCGCTTCGGCGCGTCTGATGGCAAGGGCGCCGGTGAAGACGACGACCTCGCCGGCCATCGGCCCGTCCGGGTTGCCCTCTTGAGCGATGCGGACATTCGTCGGGTCAATCGGCTGTCCCACTCGGGTCAGCCAACCTGGTACGTCGAGCCCCGACTCCGCGATCGCGCCATCCTCCACGCGAACCGCGCCTAGCTGACACAGGCTGGAGCGATCCGGGTTCGCGGTCTCGACGTCGATGGCAACGAAGGTCGGGGCCATGAGCATCACCTCCGAGGGAGGCCCGCACGCGCCCTTGCTCTGAGCCGCCCCTGGGTCCTTCAGGCCACCACCGGGGCCCGAGAGCCTCGATCCGTGTAACCCGTCTATCTGCAAGAGATTCAGCGGCGGGGGTTGGCTCCCCAAGCGACAGTCTCCTCGAACCGGGGCACCGCGATCTGCCGCCGTCAACTTGACTCATCGTGATGAGTCACTTATACTACGACACATGAGCAAGCGGCTCCAGGTATTGCTCGACGAGGCCGAGTATCGAGCGCTTCAAAAGGTCGCGCGAGCCGAGCGGATCACCGTCGCCGAGTGGGTGCGTCAGGCCCTGCGCTCAGCCCGGCGCCGACTGCCGACCCGGGATGCGGACCGCAAGATGGCGGCCATTCGTGCCGCAATCGCTCACGAGTTCCCCACGGCGGACATGCCGCAAACCCTCGCCGACATTGAGCGGGGCTACCTGGGTGCGGATTCGCGATGATTTTCGTGGACTCCAACGTTCCGATGTACCTGATCGGAGCCGCCCATCCCCACAAGGTCGAAGTGCAGCGGTTGCTGGAGCGTTGCGTGGTCGAGCGCCAGCGCCTGGTCACGGACGCTGAGGTTTTTCAGGAGATCCTGCATCGGTATGTGGCCATCGACCGCCGGGACGCCATCCAGCCCGCGTTCGACGTCCTGCTCGGCCTCGTCGACGAGGTTTTCGCGGTGGATGTGGCGACTGTCGAACGAGCCAAAGCCATCGTCCTCGAACGGCGCAAGCTGTCGGCGCGTGACGCCGTCCACATTGCCGTCATGGAACGGCATCAGGTGGGGAGGATCCTCACCTTCGATACTGGATTCGACGGCGTCCGCGGGATCGAGCGCATCACCTCCTGATCAGCACGCGCGGGTGAGCCCGACTTCCCCACCCGTTGACAAACAAGGCGCCCCGGAGCATAAAGACCGCGCTGGTCACCGGGCCCTTCTCCCGACCGAACGTGTGCGAGGTCCCGCATGAGATCGTCCTCACGGCCTCTGAGCCTACATCGGAGTCGCGGGGGAATTCTTCGCCTGCTCGGCCTCGCGCTGTCCATCGCCGCCACGGTCGCGTCGGCGGGTCTGTCGCCGGCCATCGCCGACGACATCGTCCTGACGCTGACCCCGGGGCCAGGCGCCGGGGAGAGCCAGCAGACCTGGACCGGCGGGACCTCCCCCTACCAGCTCCATCGGGCGGACCAGCCTCTGGGCGTCGTGGCGCCGGCGCACCTCCTCGGGCGGACGACCTCGGGGGCCGCCGGGCTCGCCGACCCGGCCGTCCCGGCGGAAGGCGGCGTCTACTACTACGTCGTCGTTTCGGGGACCTGCGGTGACGCGGTCATCGATCTCGACGAGGGTTGCGATGACGGCGGCGCGCTGCCGGGGGACGGCTGCTCGGCCGCCTGTCAGATCGAGACGGCGGCGGCGCTGGCGCTCACGCCGGGGTCCGAGGCGTTCGGGGCGGGCTTCGTCGGGACCGCGAGTCCGGTGGCGCCGTTCCAGGTCGCGAACCAGGGCGACATGACGAGCGGCCCGCTGTCGATCGGGCTTATCGCCGGCGACATGGGCGATTTCGCCATCCTGGCGCCGATCGCGGGCGACTGCGTGCCGGGCTCGGTGTTGCCGGGACACGCCTCGTGCGTGGCGCGAACGCGGTTCGCGCCGCAGTCGCCGGGACCGAAGACGGCGACACTCGGCGTCTCGGCGACGCCGGGCGGGGCGCAGCAGGCGACGCTCTCGGGGACCGGCCAGTGGCCGCTCACGCTCGACGTCGACGGCACCGGCGCCGTGACCCGCGACGGCGCGCCGGCGTGCGTCGGGACCTGCCCCGAGACGAGCGGATACGCCGACGGCGCCACCGTGACGCTCGTCGCTACGACGCAGAACAACAGCAACTATTACTTCAGCGGCTGGAGCGGCGACTGCGGTGGCTCGGGGCGAAACTGCACAGTCACGATGACGCAGGCGCGATCGGTCACCGCAACCTTCAGCCCGATGACCTACAACCTGGCGTTCGTGTCGTCCGCCACAATACCGCCCACCCTCGGGAGCGTCACGGCCTACGACGCGCAGTGCAACTCCCTGGCCACGGCCGCCGGCCTGAACAACGCGGGCGCCAACGCCTACATTGCCTGGATATCCCTGCCCTTCATGTCCGCCCAGGCGCGGCTGGGAGTTTCGGCGCAGGGGTGGGTGCGGGTGGATGGCAGGCCATTCGCGACCACGCAGACGAGCCTGCTGAACAGCGGGGTCGTCTACCATCCGCTGCGGATCGACGAGTCCGGCGTGGATGTCGGGAGCCGTCTCGTCATGACCGGCACGAGCAACGCCGGCCAGGCGCAGAACACCTGCCTCAACTGGACGAGCAACAGCGCCAGCGTCTTCATGACCAGCGGGGACGGGGCCTCCGGATCGGGGGGCTGGAGCGGCCCCATGTCCTCACCATGCTCGGCCGCGGCATCGATCTACTGCCTCATGAAGACCAAAACGGCGACGCTCACCGTCACACCGGAGACTGGCAAACGGATCTACCTCAGCGGGAACTACACTCCGGCCGTGGGAACCCCGCCGGATCAGCGCTGCGCCCTCGACAAACCGATCGGCCTCGGCACCGTGAAGGCGCTGGTCGCGACGACGGCATCGAGCGCCGCGAGCGTCCTGAGCCCGACCCAGCGCTATGTCCGCATGGACGGGGTCTTCATCGGCACCGGCGCCGATCTGGCCGCCGGCGGCCGCCTCACGAGCGGGATGTGGGAGACGGGCGCCGGTCTGTATGCCGGCGACGCGCAGCTCGCCTGGACGGGCGCCGCCACACTGACCGACATCGGCACCTCGGCCACCACCTGCGCGAACTGGCTCTCGACCGCGACGACGGGGCGGGTCGGCCGGGTCGCCTCGACGGACACAGCGTGGTGGAACGCCGGGTCGCAGGCGTGCTCGGCGAACACCATCCGGCTCTACTGCGTCGAGCAGTGAGGGCCGCGCCAGCAGCGGCTCCAAATCCTTAATTTCGTGCCCATGGCCACTTGCTTCCTGCTGCGAATCCGCCCGAAAAGCAGCGCCTACTTTCGGTGGACAACTACAGCCCTGCTTGGGCCTCACTGGTTAACAGATGACGAGGGTGCCAAAATCGGTCCGCTTCTGGATGGCACAACCCGCACGGTGTCTAGACGGACGAGAGCCCCGACCACCCGCGCGACCGGGGCTCGGGATGACGGGGGCCCCGAGGACTCGGGGCGGATAAGGTTTGGCTCCCCAAGCGACAGTCTCCTCGAACCTCTCGCGGCTCGGGTCGGCTTGCACATGGGGGGCCAAGCGACCGGCGGCTCAGAATCGAGGCTGCCATCGTGTCACCTGTGAACCCGGTGGGCTCTCCTCAACCACGCCGGCCCGTCTCCCGCCACATTCGTGCCGTCGGCCGCCTGCTGGCGCCGCGACTTTCGCGGAAAACCAGCATCCACTTTCGGTGGACAACTACAGCCCTCACTCATCGTCATCCAGGCGCTCCTGCAGGCGCTCCATCTCCTCTTGAAGCCTGAGGAGCCGATCGCGCAGATCGAGGATCACGGCGATTCCCGCCAAGTTCACTCCCAGGTCGGATCTGAGCCGCACGATCAGACGCAGGCGCGCCACCGCCGAGGCCGGGAAAAGGGCCCGGGAGCCGACGCCGGCCTCCGGTTCGAGGAGACCGTACTCGATGAGCTGCTCGACGAGGCCCGGATGAAGGCCGGCGGCGCTCGCCAACTCCTCGAGGCCCAGGACGACGTGCTCCATGCGCCAGACGACGATCTCCCGTGTCTCACCGACCATGGCTCACCTCGATGCGATCCCCCCGGGCGTCGAACCCCGACTCGGCCGCCAGCTTCTTCAACAGCTCGATCTCCCTCTCGCTCGGCTTCTGGGGCACGACGATCTTGAGTCGCACGTGCTGATCGCCCCGGCCACCGCCCGTACGCGCCAGCCCCTTGCCCTTCAGGCGCAGGACCTGGCCTCCCTGGCTGTTGGGCGGAACGCGCATCTCGACCGGGCCGTCCAGGGTCGGCACCCTGACCGTGCCCCCCAGAACCGCCTCCCAGGGAGTGACCGGCAACTCGACTTCGATGTCGCCGCCGTCGCGCACCCGGAAGCGCTCGTGCGGCTCGATGCGCACGCGCAGGTAGAGGTCGCCGCGCGCGCCCTTCCCGAACCCGGCGCCGCCCTTCCTCGGCACCCGGACGACCGCCCCGTCGTGGACACCTTTCGGGATGTTGACCGTGAAGCTCTCCGTACCGCCCTGCCCCGTAGGAATGCGGACCGACCGGCTCGTGCCGCGATGCGCCTCGGCCAGCGTGACGGAGACCACCGACTCGAAGTCGCCGCCGCGTGCGGAGACCGGGGGCCCGGCGCCGCCCGGCCCGACCCCGCCGAAGAGCACCTCGAAGAAATCGCTGAATCCTCCCGAGCGACCGGCCGTGCCGAACAGGTCGCCCAGGTCACCCATGTTGAAGGTCTGCCCGCGGAAGCCCTGCTGGTCGGGAGGCGGCGTGAAGTCCATTCCCGGTTTCCAGTTCGCTCCGAGGGCGTCGTAGCGCCCGCGCTTCTCCTTGTCGGACAGGACCTCGTACGCCTCGTTGATCTCCTTGAAGCGTTCCTCGGCGGTCCTGTCCTTCGGATTGAGGTCGGGGTGGAACTTGCGGGCGAGCTTCCGGTACGCCTTCTTGATCTCATCCGGCGGCGCGCTCCGGGAAACCCCCAGCGTCTCGTAGTAGTCGCGAAACTTGATCGCCATCCGTCTACGTTACGCTATTTCGGATGCCCTGACGTAGCCCTGACCGGACCTGAAAGCTCAGTCGGCGAGGAGCCCAACTTAACGGGTCATCAGGCTTTGATTGTCTTGGTCTTGGGTTCCGTGCCACTTGCTTTGATGGTGACCTTCACAGCATCTTCCATCGGATCTTTGAAGGGCACCTCAATTCGGAGCAGGCCGTGCGCGTATGTCGCTTCGGCTTTGTCAGGTTTCACCTGCCACGCTAAAGCCAGTGCTGAGACGTATTCGATATCCCTTGCTGGCGCTGTCAGGTGGATGCTGTCTTTCAGGATCTTCACATCGATGGTATCGGTTGGCGATCCTGGGATGGCGAACTCCACTACTAGCCTGCGGTTCTCCTCGTCAGCATACGCGACTGTGTTGGGCGCAACCTTGATCCGATGTTCTGGCATTTTGGCACCCTCCTTGTAAAACCAATCATACAAGATGTACTGGTCCGGCGGTTCTTCTGGGCCAGATCCCTGCCTGGAAGACCTGTCCCTCCTGGAAATTCCATCCGCCCTTTCCTTGCTTGGTCTTAGGGTCTGTCCCGGGGATACTCCCTGCTTCACGTCAGGCCGTTGAAAGCCCACGTCCAGGGAGGCCCCGGTGTCCATCCTCCGATTCATCCTCCTGCTCTTCCGCGCCCTCTTTCGGGACCGCTCGCAGCTGGCTCTGGAAAATCTCGCCCTCCGTCAGCAGCTCGCCATCCTCCGTCGCAAGGTTGTACGACCCAGGCTGCGCCGTGCCGACCGGGCCTTCTAGGTGAGCCTGGCGCGGGTTTGGGACCAGTGGCGCTCGGCCCTCATCTTGGTCAAGCCAGAAACGGTACTTCGGTGGCATCGGCAGGGCTTCAGGTACTTCTGGAGGTGGAAGTCGAGAGGTCGGCCGTGCGTCAGTCCGGAGCTCATCTGGCTGATTCGTCGGATGTCCCGGGAGAGCCCACTCTGGGGCGCACCTCGCATGCGCTCGGAACTCTTGCCCCTCGGCTACGACGTCGCCGAAGCGACGGTGGCCAAATACATGCCCCGACGGGGCCGAAGGCCTCCGTCACAGACCTGGCGCACCTTCCTTCGGAATCACCTTCGCGCCACGGCAGCCTGCGATTTCTTCGTCGTCCCCACCGCCACCTTCCGCCTGCTCTTCTGCTTCGTGATTCTCTCCCATGACCGGAGACGCATCCTTCACTTCAACGTCACAGCCCATCCCACCGCCGAGTGGACCGCACGCCAGATCGTCGAAGCCTTCCCGGGAGAAGGGACCGAGCCCCGATACCTGCTCCGAGATCGTGACTCCATCTACAGCGATTCGTTCCGTCGCCAGGTAGCAGGGCTGGGCATAAAAGAGATCGTCACCGCTCCTCAGTCCCCCTGGCAGAACCCCTACGCCGAGAGAGTCATTGGCTCGATCCGGCGCGAATGCCTGGACCACCTGATCATCCTCGGCGAACGGCACCTTAGGAGCATCCTGAGGAACTACGTCAACTACTACAACGTCTCGCGTCCCCATCTCTCGTTGGAGAGGAATGCTCCTGTCCCGCGGAGCATTGAGCCGCTGGCGCTCGGTGCCGTCCTGGCTGTCCCCCAGGTCGGCGGCTTGCATCACCGGTACACCCGGGCAGCGTAACCCGCTTTTGAAAATGGCGGAGGGTCTCGATTCGGGCGGAAAGATTGCGTCTGCTGTCGGCCCGGTCGATCCCCGGCGGCGTGACTCCTGAGCCGATTCTGCTCGTTTCATCTCGCCCAGGCAGGGACAGCGCTGGCGAGCGCGTTCGTTTTTGTGTCACTTTCGACCCGGATGGACTTTTCAGTAGGGACAGGCGCCGCGCGGCTACGGGCAGGGTGGAATCGCGGCGTCCCGCAAGGGCGATCCGAATGTCCCGACGCCGCAGGAGTTCCGGGCCCGGATGAGGTACCAGTAACCGAAACTCACATCGGGATCGGGGCGCGTATCGACGAACGGTGGTGACGCGACCGGGCCGAGACAGACGCCAGAACCGAGGTCGACGCCTCCTGTCGGTAGCAGGACCATTCCTGAGGCCGGCTCATACGAGGTGCCCGGTCCTGCCGACAGGGTCTGATCGATCCAGGTGATGGCCGCCGGGGCATCGGCGGTCATTTGCAGGTCCTCCACGTCGGTGGGCGCCGACCACACTGTCCCGTCGGTGTCATCGCAATCGTTGCCGCCGCACAGCGGATCGGCGTGGGCGTCACCGTCCATGTCCCGCGGCGCACCCGCCTGGCAGACCCCCGCACCGCAGGTATCGCCCACCGTGCAGGCGTCGGAGTCGTCGCAGGGGACCGTGTTGGCCGGATAGACGCATCCGGTGAAGAAGTCGCACACGTCGTCGGTGCACAGGTTGCCGTCGGCGCACTGTAGCGCCGGACCGGCGACGCAGGCGCCGCTGCTGCACACGGCCGGGAGGGAGCAGACATCGCCCGACAGACAGGCGTTGCTCGCCTCCGGCTCCTCGTCGACCTCGCCATTACAGTCGTCGTCGATGCCGTTGCAGATCTCCGGGTCGGCGCCGAGACCTCCTGGCAGCGGGTTGTCAGTCAGAGTGTTGACCACCGTGTTGGTCACGACCGCGGGGTTGAAGTCGAAATAGATGCTCGCGGTGTTGGTGATTTCAGTGCCGGATGGGAGCCCCGGCTTCGGGTTCGCGGCGAACGTCACGAAGCCGTGGCTCCCTGGCTCGTCCGAAGTGGAATCCGGCAGCTCGATGCCGATAAACGACCAGCTGAGGAGACCGTCGGCGTCGAGCGCCACGCCGGTGACCGGGTGGCTGGCGTCGAGAACATCGAGCGTGGTGAGGTCGAGGTCGGCGTCGAGGGTGTCGCGGACGACGATGTCGTGCGCCGGCGCGTTGCCCAGGTTCTGGAAGCGGACCTTGTAGGTGAGCCGCGTCCCCGGGCGCACCAGCCCCGGCAGGCCGCAACCCCGGGGTTCGACCCACTTGTCGTTCGGATCGTACGAGCACGAGATCGGGCCGGCAACGTTCACCGCGTTGGCCGACAGGGAAGGCGCCGGCGGGTTAATGGTGTCGACCACTGTGTCGAACACCCGATAGATCGTCGAGTCGGCTGTGACAACCTCGCCGAGCGCGCCGGACACTGTGCCGTTCATGCAGACCGTGCAGGCCTGCGACGGCTGCAAGCCTCCCGCCTGGTCCCAGCGAATCTCCACCTGGTGGGTGGTCGCGTTGCTGGTGTCGGTGATCGTCGGAACCACATCGCAGCCGCTCACGACCGGTGGCCCCGCATAAGCGAAGGTGGTGCTGCTCACCGCGAGGCGCGCCCCGGCAGCCGCCTCCGTAAAGCCGCCCATGTTGCGATACGTCGCGCAGAACTTGATGGCCAGGTTCGGACACGGGGTCCGCGACGGCGACGAGTCGTAGCGCAGCGTCACGCCGAGATCGTGGATGGGGTCGCAGGCATCCCCCGCCCCGTTGTGGTCGGTGTCCCGCTGGTTCGGGTTGAATACCGTCGGGCAATTGTCGCAGACATCCCCCAGGCCGTCCGGCTCCGGATCGTTCTGGGACGGGTTGGCGATCTCCGGACAATCGTCGGTGGCGCATGTGTTCGCCGCGAAGCCGGGGTTCCCGTAACCGTCCTGATCCGTGTCGGTGCAGGGGTCCACGGAGTCGAGGGTGCCATCGCCGTCGGTGTCGTCATCCGCTGTCGTCGGATTGATAAAGGAGGCGACCGGAACCTCCGGGTACCGGATGCGGTAGGCCCTCCCCGGCACCAGGGCAGCGGCCATCGCCGACGGGGTCCCTGCGCCGACCGAAATCACAACACCGGTGCACGGGTTGATTCCGGTGACAGTCCCGCGGGGAAAATCCGTGCTCGGCAGTCCCGCGGCGAGAGCGAGATCGTTCCACGTCACCAGATTGGTCTGGTACGGGACCGACACCCAGTAGGACAGACCGGTGGGTGCCAGGACGATCGGGATGCTGGCCTCGGTGCCGGTCACCAACAGGCTGCTCGGCGCGCTCACCTTCACCACGAACCCCTCGCCGGGGTCGAGGCAAAAACAGGACGAGGTCGAGCAGCCGCTCTCCGTGGAAGTCGGCGTCAGCGGGCTCGGCGTGCAGACATGCGTCAGGCAGTCGTAGGTCCACTCCTCGGGGGTCAGCCCGACCGCATCGTCCATGGGGAACTTCTGTCCGACGCTGAGGGCGTGGGGAATGGCGGCGCAGAGCGCCTCGGCGGTATGCAGGGGGCTGCCGGTGGGCAGTGAGATCCAGTTGGTACCGATGTTGCCGACTCCGACCTGACAGAAGTTGATGGTGTAGGACAGCGTGACCGCCCCGGCAAGACTGAATCCCAGCGTCGACACGAGCAACATCGCGGCACAGGTCTGTGTTTTCACATGTCCTCCTTCGAATCAGGCGGCGATGTGCGGTGCGACGGCCAGGTTTCGTGTGGTGTGTCGATTCCTCCCCAAGTTCGATAGAGCGGCACTATTCGACGCCGGTCCGAGCACGCGACGATTGAGCGCGCCCCGGCCACGACGACCACGGCAGGGAAAGTCGTGTTTTCGGCCCCGGCACTGCTGAAATGGCTTCTACGCCCAAGACCTGGACTTGTCAACCAGGTGGCACCGGGCCCCCGGTCGAGCCCGCCCGTTCGCCCCCCCCGGTTGCAGGGGAAACGAATGGCCTTTGCCGAACCTGCAATGCCGCCCGGAAGTTCGAAGAGAGTGGGGTTTGGCTCCCCAGGCGACAGTCTCCTCGAACCGATGTGCCTTCCAGGCCTGGACTATCCGCGGCTCACGAGCCGGTCGAGAAGGTTCCGGATGGCCAGCCGGTCAGCCCACTCGCGCAGGTAGACCATATCGAGGCGCTCGGCCTGAACGCTCAGGATTCCGCGGACATCCTCCCACTGCCGATCGGATACCTCTCCTCCAAGTCGATACCACAACAGCTTCCTCAGCAGCGTGTCTTCGGCGGACTTGACGAAGACGTCATGCGGGGTCTCGTCGCCCAGTCGCACCAGGACCTTCCTCTCGAACTCCGCCATGTCGAAGGCGGCGACTCCCTTGATGAAGAGGTCGACCTTGATCCCGATCGCAAGATGGACGAGATTGCAGCTCGCACGCTCTCTGACGGCCCTGGCCACGGCCTCTTCATCGACATAGATCGCCAGCGAGTGCCTGGACGAGACCGCCGACGCGATCCTCGCGGAGGTCCACCACGAGATCCACGTCGTGAGTCTGGCGGGGGATGCCGTGGATCGCGCTCGCGTACGCCGCCGAGATGGTACGGGATCCCGAGTCGATCCAGGGCCTCGAGCACGAGGAAGGCCACCCGAAGACCTTCGGGATCGCTCGGTGTCATCGTCCCGAGGTCGCCGTCCGCGGACCGTAGACGCGCGCCGCCAGGTCCGCGCCGAGGAGGATGTCCATCAGCAGGCGGACGCGCTCCTCCTCCGAAGCCTCGGGGAAACGCAGGCCGATACCGGCCAGCGCAAGGCGTCGGGCCGTGCGATTGGCGTCCTCGACGAGCCCGACCTTGCGGGACGCCGGCATGGCGCGCAGCAGCCGAATCTGGACCTCGGCCGCGGCGTCCGACGTGTCATTCACCGGCGATGCGCGAGAGACGGTCTTCACGCCCTCAGATTAGCACCACTCGGCGGCGGCGAGCACCAGCCTCGCGCTGTCCTGTCGCGGCCCAGCACATGACCGCGGGAATCTCGGAGGAACCCCGGTGCCCGCCGCGAGGCGGAACCGCACCTCCCCCCTGCCGCACGGCTGGCGGCGGGTCCGCTCCACCGTCGTTCCCACCGCGCTCGGATTCTGGAATCGGGATTGTCGCCCATCGCCGAACGCGGTATACAGGTTGTACACACAGCCGCCGCAACGGAGGTCCCTATGGTTTACCGTCCGATGGTGTCCGGCCTCGTCCTGTTCCTGCTTCCCGTCCTCGCGGTGCCGGCCTCGGCGTCCCTGTTCCCCTATCGCTCCGAGACGCCCGTGCCCTACTCTCCCGTGAGCCTGACCACCGGGGATCTCGACCGCGACGGCGACATCGATCTCGTGGTCTGCAGTCAGCCGGGCCGCGTGACGGTTCTCCTGAATGACGGATTCGGCAGGTTCAAGCCGGCGCCGGGAAGCCCCATCACGAACATTCCATACCTGATTTCAGCCGCGATCGGCAGCTTCAACCCGCAGCAGGACCAGTTCCCCGACCTGGTCGTGATGTCCGGCCTTCTGGAGCTCAAGACCGGGTGGCTTCTGCTCGGGGATGGCACGGGCCGATTCCGACTCCAGACGTCTTTCACCGTCGGGAACGGCAACAACGCCGCGGCCGCCGATTTCAACGACGACGGCTACGACGATGTCGCGTTCGACAGCGGCCAGGTTTTTCTCGGCAGCGGCTTCGCTCTCATCCGCGGGACCGACCTGCCGGCGCGGTCACCGGGATCGCAAGTCCTGGCCAGAGACTTCGACGGCGACGGCCACCCCGACGTGGCGTTCGTTCACCATGTCCTCCTGTCCATCCCGGGCACCGGGAGCTTCATCGAAGCGCCCGGCTCCCCTCTGGAATTCGGCAACGGAACCTACACTGTCGCCGCGGCAGACTTCGACGGGGACGGAGATCTCGATCTCGCCGTGGCGGACATGCTCGTGATAGGAGGACCGCATCCGGTGTCGGGGGCGGACGTCCTCCTGAACCAAGGGGGAGGGCGCATGGTCCACGCCGGCTTCGAACCCGTCCGCACCCCATACTCGGCCGGGATCGCGACGGCCGACTTCGACGGCGACGGCCACGATGATCTCGCGGTCGGCACCATTGCCGAAGGCAACGAGATCAGCCTCCTCCTCGGAGACGGCGCCGGCGCCTTCAACCAGATCGACGAGACCCTGCGGGTCGCCGGCGCGGGGCCGTCCTCGATCGTCGCCGCGAATCTCGACCGGGACGGCAAGCCGGATCTCGCCACCATCGATCCCTGGAGCGATGCCGTCGACGTCTTCCTCCACGCGGCGCCGCCGCCGATCGTCGAAGTCTCGATCGACGTGCTCCCCGGCAGCGACGACAACGTCATCCGGCTCGGTTCGCAAGGGAATCTGCCGGTGGCCATCCTGAGCACAGAGAACTTCGACGCCACCACCGTCGACCCGGCGAGCGTCCGGCTGGCGGGCGCACCAGCGCGAGTCGACCCGAAAGGAGACCCGGCCTGCCAGCCCGAGGACGTCAATCGCGACCACCGCGTGGACCTTCTCTGCAAGGTGGACAAGACCGCGCTCCAGCTGCACGCAGGAGACACCGTCGCGGTGCTCACCGCGACCACGTTCGGGGGGACCGCCTTGCAGGGTCAGGACACCGTGCGGGTGCTCGAAGGGCAGGCGCCCCACCTTCCTTCGACGACGCTGTGGCCCGTGGGGGTCAGTCCGGTCCCGTGATCGTCAGAACGTCCGGGGTGGAGCTGCCGTAGCGGGGGTTGGCTCCCCAAGCGACAGGCTCCTCGAACCTCTCGCGACTCGGGTCGGCTTGCACTTGGGGGACCAGCCGATCCATGTCTCAGAACAAGGTCCATGTCATGGTGACTTGCTATGCCACGAGTCGCTCCCCATCCACGCCGCACCACGCCACCCGGATTTCGCGCCGCCCCTGGCCCGTTGGCGCCCCGACTCTCGCCGAAAACCAGCGCCGACTTTCGGTGGACAACTACACCCTGGTGGAACAGCCCTGGGCCTGCAACTGAGCCTCATCGAAGCATGACGAGAACCTTGATGAGCCCGGTGCCGGAGTCGAGCGCTTCCAGCGCCTTGCCGACGATGGTTCCGGCGGCCGGGCCTTCGGCGAGCATCGCATGGCCCGGTGTGGGCGAGGCGGTCAGCAAGTCTCCCACCTCGATGGCGCCGTAGCCCGCATCGGCCCTGCACAGGACGATTCCCGAGAAGGCCACGTGGACCTGGGCGCGCGGGAGACGGTCCGGGCGTGCATCGCCGCCTGTCTGACGTGGGTCCACCTCGGTGTCTGTCAGTTCCAGGACGATACCCACCACCGCACGGTCCGCCTTCACACGTCCAAGATGCATCTGTCCGGGCCACTCCCGGTCGGCGACGAGGATGTCTCCCAGCTCCACTGCCTCGCTGACCGGAACGGAGGTCACCAGCGCGGCGGAGACCGGGGTGGGGGGATACGCATGGAGGTCTCCTTCCGTGCCGGCCGGCGCCTGTCCTGTCTGCGCCCCCCTGTCGGTCGGGGGCGGCATCTTCCCGGTCGATTCACTGCTGACGAAAGGGGTCCGATCGGCCGCACGACTCGGCGACTGGTCAACCTCGGGATCATGCTCGCCGATGGCCCGGCGCAGTGTCGCTGACGCGCTGAAGCCGGCGACCGGCGCGCCCCGGACTTCGGTTTCCATCTTCTGGAATCTCTCGATAGGGCTGTAGCGGCGCAGGTCGGGCGCGCGCGCAAAATCTCTTTCGTACGAGGCGTCGGTGGGGACGGTGGATTCCATAACCTTCTCCCTGACGATGCGGGACTTCTCGTAGCCGACTCTCAAACCGTGGACGATGTAGTCGAAGACCGCGTCATCGGACGCAGGACTGGCGCCGCGCACGACCAGCTCGGTTGGAGTCACCGATTCGACGTAGAGTTCCGCGGGCCCGCCCCTGGGTGTGACATGGGCCGTCAGACCGATGTCGGGACTCGTGACCCAGGCAAAGGTCTCGCCAAGCGGCACGCGGGCCACTCCATGGGACAGCCGGGCCGAGCCGCGCGTGTAGGTGCCGGCCTCGTCCCCTTCCAGGGCGTTGTACACAATCGACAGATCGTGCCTGTACGGGTGGTTCTGGACGAAGGCCTTGGCGCCCGAGACGGTCAGCGTGCCCGGAACCAACACCTCGTCGCCCGAGCTGTTTCCGAGAGACAAGTTCCCGAGTCCTCCGGGATTGATCACGATGTCGGCGTTGGAACCGTTCACCGTAGTGGCGATGGAGCCGGTGTAGCCCAGCAGGAGCGTCGTGGTATAGGAGAGGAAACCATAGGGTGTATGAAGTCGGATGGTGTTGTTGCCGGGGGCAAGCTCGATTTCGCCGTTGCCGAAGAGAGTCACCCGACTGTTGAAAGGCTCTCCGTAGTTGACTACAGGCCCACCTTTGAGGATGAGGTCATCTGTGAAGAGGGATCCCCCCTGGATCTCAAGCGCGCCCGTCGAACCGGTCACCAGTCCGCCAGTCGGGAAGCGGAGATCACTCCCATCCAGTGTGAGGTCGCCGTCCAGCTGGAGGTCGCCGGCACCGTTCAGGACTGCAGTCTCCACCGCGGTGGCCCCGTTCCGGATACTGAACCTCCCGTCGCCCGAGGTCAGCTCGAAATCGCCGCCGCCGAAGAGCGCGAGCCCGCCATCAGCAAGATTGTTGCCGGCCGACAGGAACAGGTCATCGCTGTCGATGGCGCCGGCCGCGACCGTCAACAACCCGGGAGTCCGGGTCATCAGCGTGCTGCCGAAGGTCAGGTAGGGTCCGTTCACGGCGAGGCTGTTCACAGCCAGATCCCCCGCCTTGGCCTGCGTGGTCGCCGAGGTGTTCAGGAAGCCCGCCGAGCTGCTCCCGTCCAGCAGGTCGGCGTCGAGACCACTTCCCACCCCGTCGTTCCCCTCCGTCCAGACGGGGCTCCCCTGCACGCGCAGGGTCATCGAGCCGCCGCCGAAGTTCGTGAAGTCGTAAGTTTCGGGGGACGCGGAGCTGCGGAAGAGGCCGTCCTCCTGAATGCTCGCGTTGGTCTGCGGGCCCGTGTCCATCTCGAGTTTGGCGGACTTCGTGTCGGCTACATCGCTCCTGAGGAACTGCGTGCCGTTGAGCCCTCCCAGCCGGTGGGAGTTCAGCGCGTAGGCTGAGGAGACAATCCGGGTGCGGGGCAAGAGCGTCTCCATCGCTCCTCCTCCGCCGGCTGGCCCCACGCGCACCCGTACCTCCAGGTAGACCTCGGCATAGTCCCTGAAGACCCGGCTCAGCTCGAGATAGGGACCGTCGGCCGGGTCGGGTCCCGTGCCGTCGGTGACCGTGCCCTCTCCGAGGTGGACATTGAACATGCCGTTGATCACGGTCACCGCGCCGCCACCAACAAACAAGTGGCTATCCACGAGGATCTCGTTCTCCGGCGGGATCGGCTTGAGATCGTCGAAGAAATGAAACTCCATGTCCCGGTCGCCGTTCTCGGGAGCGCCGGTGTCGCTCAGGAGGACCCCCTGGTAATTCAGGATGGGAGGGGGTGTCGATTGTGCGAGGACCGGGGAAGCGAGCAGCAGAATCGAAAGGCCTGTAAGCAGCGTCCGTTTCATCGACAGTCTCCTCGGTTCATGGGCAGCGGGCGCCGATCAACCCGTCGGGCCCCTCCAGGCGGATGACGTTCACCGCGGTCACCAGATAGAAGAAGCCGTGGCCCAGAGCCGGCAGGTCGGAGTCCGTGGCGGTCGCCGCGAGGAGATCCGACTGGTCGCAATCGGCGGAAGGAGGAACACCGGCAGAGGGGCCCATCTCGCCGGTCCTGTAGAGGTTGTAGCTCCGGGCCAGCGGTTGCGGATCCCAGAGAAGCGTCACGCTGTCATTGAATCTCAGGTTCACGACTTCGCCGGGAGGAGGGAACGACATCACGAACCCTGCGCCCATGCGGAAGGAGCTGCTTGTCATCGAGGGGTCCACGATAGCATCGCCGATGGAGTCGGGCCTGAGCGCGAAGCTGGCCGAGGCGGGGACCATGACCGACGAGGGATCGCCGCCGGCGTTGATCACGGCCCCCTTGATCACGAAGTGGGCGCTCTCCTGGGCCAGGGCGGCGCCGCCCAGGAGGAAGCCGAGAAAGACCGTCACTGCCTTGATCACGAGCGCCTCCTTGCCTTCGAGCAACTGATTCGATGAGCGCGGCGGCCGCACCTCCGCCTGCGGACAGGAGTTGGACGTGTGCCGAAGATGGGATATCAGATACGACGATCCCATGGGGCTGTCAACGAGAGCCCTGTCTGGCTGAAGGAAATGGCCACCAGACAGCAGTCGGTCAGGTGGTGCGATGCCAAGGCCGCGCGCCAACAGCGAATCGGCGTTCTGGAGGGCCGGTAAGGCCTATTGGGCCGCGACGCCGCCGCCCGATCGCGGCGGCCGAGGGGAGTCGTGCAATCTGGCGCCGCCAGGAGGCCCGCCATCTCCCTGTCCCTCCTGGAAATTCCATCCGCCCTTTCCTTGCTTGGTCTTAGGGTCTGTCCCGGGGATACTCCCTGCTTCACGTCAGGCCGTTGAAAGCCCACGTCC
>Ga0210377_10001283_pt1 | contig 22951 bp, 19 predicted proteins | sample PLM4_65_b1redo_FD_155480 | JGI IMG/M metagenome (GOLD analysis project Ga0210377, IMG submission 155480) | Groundwater sediment microbial communities from an aquifer in East River, Colorado, USA - PLM4_65_b1 redo | ecosystem: Environmental > Terrestrial > Soil > Riparian zone | place: USA: East...
GCACTGACGATCATCGTGCCTGGCACGAGGTCCGTCGGTGCACCGGAGATCCTTCGCTTCGCTCAGGATTGAATTGAGTTCCAGTGCACTGACGATCATCGTGCCTGGCACGAGATCCGTCGGTGCACCGGAGATCCTTCGCTTCGCTGAGGATGAATTCGAGGTCACATCTTGTACTTGCCCATATCCTCCGGCCCGAGCTGATCGAACCACTTCTTCAGCTTCTCTTCCTGATCGTCGCCGTCGGGCGAGATGGTCTGCGCCTGATCGAGGACGGTCCGGGCCACGAAGATGGGGGCTTCGACGCGGAGGGCGAGCGCGAGCGCGTCGCTGGGGCGGGCGTCGATCTCGAGCGTGCGATCGCTGGTGATCACGCGGATCTGCGCGAAGAACGTGCTGTCGCGGAGATCGTTGATGACGACGCGGGCGACGCGCGCGTCGAGCTCACTGATGAAATTGCGCAGAAGGTCGTGCGTCATCGGACGCGGCGTCGAGACTTTCTCGAGCTGCAGGGCGATGGCGTTGGCCTCGAAGATCCCGACCCAGATCGGCAGGAAGAACTTCTCCTGTTCATCCTTCAGGACGACGATCGGCGAGTTCGACACGGGGTCGAGCATCAACCCCTTGATCGACATCGGTACGAGTTCAGTCACGCAACCACCTCCCCGCGCAACGTGTGGTGCTGCGCATGGTCGATCCGCACGCCAAGCATACTCCCCAGCGGCGTCGAAGCATCGCCGGCGAAGTTGACGACGTAGTTGTCGTCGGTCCGTCCGGCGAGCATCGTCGCGTCATGCTTGCTGGGTCCTTCGTAGAGCACCGGCAGGACACGGCCACGGTACGACTCGAGCCGCTCGCGCTTGATCCGCTCGTGCAGCTCGAACAGCCGCGTCAGGCGCTCCGAGGCGACGGCGTCGTCGACCGGGGCCCCGATCTTCAGCGCCGGCGTTCCCGGCCGTGGCGAGTACTTGAATGCGAAGAGCGAGCCGTAGCGCACTTCCTCGATCAGGGAGAGGCTCTGCTGAAAATCCTCCTCGCTTTCGCCGGGGAAGCCGACGATGAAATCGGTCGAGAAGTGGATCTCGGGGATCGCGGCGCGGATGCGCAGCATGGTCTCCAGGTACTTCTCGCGCGTGTAGAGCCGTTTCATCCGGCGCAATACCGCGGACGAGCCCGACTGCACCGGCAGATGGAGGTAGCGCGACACATTGGAGTGATCCCGCATCGCCGCGATCATGCTGTCGTTGACCTCGGCCGGATGCGAGGTCATGAAGCGCAGGCGCAGAACGCGGGGCACTTCGGCGACCGCGCGCAGCAACGTTCCGAAGTCGCGCCCGCTGGCAGGACAGCGATAGGCGTTCACTGTCTGACCGAGGAGCTCGATCTCCACCCGTCCGCTGTCGGCGGCGGAGCGCACCTCGGCGATCACGTCATCGAATGGCCGCGACACCTCACGCCCACGCGTCGTCGGAACGATGCAGAACGTGCAGTTCTTGTTGCAGCCCTCCATGATCGTGACCTGCGCCTTCGTCAGCGAGGGGCGATCGATCGTAATGAAGTCGTAACGCCGGTCCTCCGGAAAATCGACGACCACCTTGCGCTGACCCTCGAGGATCTCGTCGAGATGGCCGACATTGCCCGGACCCATGACGAAGTCAACCCAGGGCGCGCGCTCGAGGATGCGCTCGCCCTCCTGCTGCGCGACGCATCCGCACACGCCGATCTTCGCGCCGCGCCACTTCTCCTCGCGTAGTGCGCCCAGACGCGAGAACACCTTGTGCTCCGACTTCTCGCGGATGCTGCACGTGTTCAGCAGAATGAGGTCCGCTTCGGTCTCGCTGTCGACACGTTCAAAGCCGCGGAGCTTGAGTGTTCCCGACAGACGCTGGCTGTCCAGATCGTTCATCTGGCAGCCCCAGGTCTCGATGAAGAAGGTCTTGGTCATGGCACACCGAGCGCCGGCGAGGGCGCCGGCGCCACACTCACTGTTTGCCCAATCGCGTGAGCGTGTCACGCGCGTCGGCCAGTTCGTTTCGCGCATCGTCCAGCTGGCGCTTCGTCTGATCGAATCGTTTCTGGATCACATCGTCGCGATATGTCGCGTCGTTCTCGTCGTAGAAACTCTGCTCGATCCGGTTCAGCTCCTTCTGGAGGTCCGCGACTTTCTTCTCCGACACGGCCACCACATCCGCGGCCTGGCGGCGTGCCCGCATGTCGTCGTCCTGCTTCTGCAGCGGGCCGCGCGGATCGGCCGATTTCGCTTCATTCTCGCCGGGCAATGGCGCCCGCGGTTGCAGAACGACGATCTTGCCGGTGGACTTCTTCACGTCGGCGTTCGTGATGACTCTCTTCTTGCCCTTCTTGCGCGGCTTCGTCTTCTTCGCCGCTTCGACGAGAGGAGAGTCCTTGGCCGTCGTCGTCTCCTGCTGCGCGACGGCCACGGTGGCCAGTGCGCAGCAAAGCAACAGTGCAACGATCGGGATTCTCATCGCTTTGTCGCGGCCGCTACCCGCCCGTACCGATCTTCCAGCCGCACCACATCCTCCAGCTCCGGCGTCGAAACCTCGGCGACATCCGTGTCGACGATTGCTTCCATGCGATGGATCAGCCGTGGGGGAATGTGAAAGGCCTCCCCTTTCCGCAGTCGAAGCTCCCGCCGGTCTCCCTCGTACTCGATCGTGAGGCGCACCTCGCCTTCGACAACGTAGAGGGTCTCTTCTTTCATTTCGTGGTACTGCAGGGAGAGGGACTGGCCGCTGTTGATGTGCAGAATCTTGCCGACGTAGCGCTCCGTCTTCGCGTAAATGAGCTCATAGCCCCACGGCTTCGGCACATGCTGAATGGCTTTGTACTCGAACAACGACTCGTGTCGGTTCATACGGTTTTGTTCACCAGCCCCTCGGGGATGCGCATGGCCACGCTCTCGATGACGAACTCTTCGATCTCCTGAGCGGTCTTCTTCTGCAGGGCGATCTCCGCCATGCGCCGGCAATCGCGATAACGCACTGAGCGGATGACGCTCTTGATGGCGGGAATCGACGACGGATTCATCGAAAAGATCTCCAGGCCGAGGCCGAGGAGCACGGTCGCGTAGATCGGATCGGAAGCCATCTCGCCGCACATCGACACGGGAATCCCGGCGCGCTTGCCGGCGTCGATCACGTTCTTGATCAGACGCAGCAGAGCCGGATGAAGAGGCTCGTACAGATAGCTCACGTTCTCGTTGGAACGGTCGATCGCCAGCGAGTACTGAATGAGATCGTTCGTGCCGATCGAGAAGAAGTCGGCCTCGGTGGCCAGGATGTCGGCGATGATGGCCGCCGACGGCACTTCGATCATGATCCCGATCTTCAGTTCCTTGTTGTAAGGCACGCCTTCGGAATCGAGCTCGCTTCGAATCTCGCGAATGAGCGTCTTGACCTGACGCAGTTCCTGCACGCCTGAGACGAGCGGGAACATGATCTTGATCGGTCCGAACGCGGAGGCGCGAAGCATCGCACGAAGCTGCGTCGTGAACATCTCGCGATGCTTCATGCAGAGGCGCAGCCCACGAAGGCCGAGGACGGGATTGTCTTCTTTGACGCCCATCACCTCGCGCGCGAGCTTCTTGCCGCCGAGGTCGAAGGTGCGGATGACGCATTCGTTGGGCGCCATGGATTCCGCGAGCTTCTTGTAGAGTTCGAAGTGCTCGTCTTCCGTGGGCAGGAGAGGACTCTTCGAGATGTAGAGGAACTCCGAGCGATAGAGCCCGATGCCCTCGGCGCCGAAACGGATCGCGTCGTTGAGCTCCTGCACGAGCTCGATGTTCGCCTGCAGCGAGATCCTGCGCTCATCCCGCGTCACAGCGGCCAGCTCGCGATTCTCGAGCATCTTCTTCTCGGCTTCCTCGTGCCGCGTGCCGCGACTGCGGTACTCGGAGACCATGGCCGGCGTCGGGTTGACCAGCAGCGTTCCCTCGTAACCGTCGACGATGACCAGCTCGTCGTTGTCGACCATCCGCGTCAGCCGCGGCACGCCGATGACGGCAGGCATGAACAGCGACTTCGCGATGATCGACGTGTGCGACGTGCGGCCGCCCGTTTCCGTGGCGAAGCCGACGATCGGGCGCCGGTTGAAATGGATCGTGTCCGACGGGGTCAAATCGTCCGCGAGAATGATGACGTCGTGCTTGATCTCGGAGAGATCGTGGTGCGAGATGCCCTGCAGGTTCAGCAGCACGCGCTCGGCCACGTCTTTCACGTCGGCGACGCGTTCCCGCAGGTAATCGTCCTCGAAGCTCTGGAAGCGCGCCTGCAGCTCTTCCTGAACCTCCGACAGCGCCCACTCCGCGTTGACCTGCTCGGACTCGATCTTCTGCGCGACCTTGTCCGCGAACGACGCGTCGCCAACGATCATTGCGTGCGCTTCGAAGATCGAGGCGTACTCGTCGCCCATCGAGCGGCTGACTTTCTGCTTCAGATCGAGCAGCTCGTCGCGCGTCTTCTCCAGAGCCTCCATGAAGCGCGTCACTTCCGACGGGACCTCCTCGTCACGGATCGGAACGCGGTACACCGACGCGATGCGCTTCTCGAGGATGACTGCCCGCCCGATGGCGATGCCGGGAGACACGCCGATGCCTTTGTAAGTACGGACGTCGGTCCGCGCCTGGGCCGCGCTGCGCTGGAGACGGTCGGTGGGCATCAGGAAGCTCTCACCTCTTGGCTGTCAGCTCTCAGGCCCACCTCCCTGAGAGCTGAGAGCTGAGAGCTTCGCTCTCATTCTACTTCATCGAATTTGCGATCGATGAGCTCCTGCACGGCGCCCATCGCTTCGCTCTCGTCGTCGCCGGCGGCGCGGACCGTCACGACCGAGCCGCGTCCGGCCGCCAGCAGCAGAATGCCCAGGATGCTCTTGCCGTCGACTTCTTCCTCGCCTTTGCGGATCTTGATGTCCGACTTGAAGCGGGCAGCCGTGTGAACGAGCTTGGCCGCCGCGCGTGCGTGAAGGCCGAGTTTGTTCCTGATCTCGAGATCGCGCGAGATCAACCCTGCGCCGCCTTCCGCTCCGCCGCCAGCAGATCCGACGCCACGCGGATCGCTTTCGATCCCTTCTCGCTGATCACATGCGCCAGCAGGGCGACGTCGCGCGCCTCCTGCTGCATGCTCGCGAACTTCACCACCATCGGCAGATTCACACCGGTCACGATCTCGACGCGGCCTTTTTCGAGAAACGAAAGGCTGATGTTGCTGGGCGTCCCTCCGAACATATCGGTGAAGACGATGACGCCGTCCTGCGAATCAGGAAGGCGCTCCAGCGCCTGGCGAATCTTCTCCCGTGAGTCATCGACGGATTCGTTCCACTCCAGCGGCACCGCCTCGATTGAACGAACGTTCGCCTCGATCTGCTGCGCGGCTTTCAGCAGCTCGTGGGCGAGATTTCCATGGGTCACGATCAACGCGCCGATCAACAGGACCTCCAATTGCGCAGCGCATGATAATTCAATCGGGCGGCCGCTCGCGGCGACCGCCCGCTCTGCGAAGAATCTATTGATGGTGTACGCATATTGAAGGCGGGTTTTGTACTGTTCCTGACCAGCGACGTAATAATCTGAGCAAATGAGACTAAAAGAGTCACTGCGGGGACCAATCTCCAGGCAGCTCCATCGCGTATTCGCGCCGTTGGCCGGTACGCTCATCCGACCGCGGTGACCAGCAACCAGTCACCAGTCAACGTCTGCTACCTCTTGCAGTCGCGGTGCACGATCTCGACGGTGAATCCCCGATCCGTCAGATCGTCCGCCAGGCGCTGACCGACCACCACGGAGCGGTGCTTTCCTCCCGTGCACCCGATGCCGATCGTCAGGTAGCTCTTCATCTCCTTCTTGTACTCAGGCAGGAGATACGTCACGAAGTCGCGGAGCCGGCGGTAGAACTCGTCGTACTCGGGCTGCTTCTCGAGATACGCGACAACATCCGCGTCGAGCCCCGTCTTGGGGCGCAGCGACTCGACGAAGTGCGGGTTCGGCAGAAAGCGCACGTCAAAGAGCAGATCGATGTTGTACGGAAGGCTGTATTTGAATCCGAAGGTGATGATCGTGACGAGCATGGCCCGGGAGCGCTCGTCCCCAGGCAACTGGAACCGCCGCATCACCTCGGCCTTGAGCTCGTGAACGGAGAACTGCGACGTGTCGAGCACCAGATTCGCGAGCAATTTCACTTCGGTGAGCGCCTCGCGTTCCGACTGGATCGCCTCGAGGATCGGCCGGTCGTTCGCGAGGGGATGCGGCCGGCGCGTCTCCGAGTAGCGGCGTATGAGCACTTCGTCGGTGGCCTCGAGAAAGATGAGGACAACGTTGGGCACGAGCTTCTGAACCCGCTCGCGGTAGAAGGCCGGGAAGATTGTCGCGAAATCGTGAGTGCGCACGTCGACGACGATCCCGACGCGATCGGCGTTCTCATGCGCCGCGACTTCCTGCAGAAACGGCTCGATCAGCGCGATCGGCAGGTTGTCCGAACAGTAGAACCCGAGGTCCTCGAGCGTGCTCTGGACGTAGCTCTTTCCGGAACCGGAGAGGCCGGTGATGATCACGAGGTGTTCGGGAGCTCGCATCGCGTTGCCGGTTGCCGGTTACCGGTTGCCAGTGGAACGCCGGCAGCCGGCAACTGGCACCCGGCAACTCATCGTTGCCTTCGTACGCGATTGAGAATATCGGGATTCATCATCTGCCGCGTATGCGCGCTCCGTCGCTCGGAGCTGACCGCCTCGGCAGGGTTCACCGCGGGAAGGTCGGCTCCCGCGCCCCCCTGGAGCGCGATCTGCTCGTCGATCCGTTGCGTGAACGCCCGCGCCGAATCGTATCCCTGCAGCTTCATGAGGTGATTGCGCGCCGCGATCTCCACGAGCAGAGCGAGGTTGCGGCCCGATGCAACCGGCAGCCGCACATACGGCTTCGCGACGCCGAGGAGCTCGTACGTCTCGCCGGCGATTCCCAGCCGGTCGTACTCCGTCCCCTCGATCCACTTCTCGAGCTTCACGACGAGGTCGATCGGCTTCACGTCGCGCGTGGAAGCCACGCCGAATAGATCCTTGATGTCGATGATGCCGATGCCCCGCAGCTCCATATGATGGCGCAACAGATCGTTCGAATATCCGAGGAGCACGTCGTTGGGATGGCGGCGGATGATGACCATGTCGTCGGCGATGAGCCGATGGCCCCGGTAGACGAGATCGAGCGCGCATTCGCTCTTCCCGATCCCGCTGTCGCCGAGGAGGAGGACGCCGATGCCGTACACGTCGAGCAGTCCGGAGTGCATCGTGACGCGCGGCGCCATCGTCTCCTCCAGGAAGTAGGTGCAGCGCGTGATCGTGGTGGAGGACATCGCCGGCGTGGAGAAGAGCGGCACTGAGCGTTTCTCACAGTCGTGCCGGAACTCCTCGAGCGGCGTGATGCCTTTCGTGACGATGAAGCATGAGACGTCCAGCGCGGCCACGTCGCGCACGCGCTTTTCGCGCAGCCGTGGCGGAAGGCTCTGCAGGTACTTCGTCTCCGACTCGCCGATGATCTGGACGCGCCAGGGCTTGATGTACTCGTAGTACCCGGCGAACGCGAGCCCCGGTTTCTGAACGCGCGGACGGAGGATGACGCGATCGAGTCCATCCTCCCCGGTGATCAACTTCAGAGCGAGATCTTCGAGCTCGCCCGAGAGGAGCGACTGCACCGTCGTCTGGACGAAGTCCTCGAGTTGCGGCGTCACGAAGCCTATGGTACGACGGGGCTTACTTCTTCAGCGAATTCTGAGCCGGCAGCTCCGAGAGGAGATCGAGCTCCGCCGCTTCTTCGCGACTGGGAATGCGGTCCTTTCCCGGTTCGGATCCGCCTCCACGGTCAGGCTGATCTCGTTGCGGTCGACCTCCTCGCGGGGTCGCCGCTGTGGGTGAAGTGTTAAAGCGGAGGGTCGATGCCGTGCCGAGGCCCGGCCCGAATGGCTTGCCACTCCTCGCGTGGCGCCGCCGGCCTCGGCGGCGCTCGGTTGATCGTGCCGGGGACGGTGCGCCGCCGGGGTCGGCGGCGCCACACCTGTCCTCAGATCTCCGGCGCGATGAGCCCCAGGTTGTTGTCGCGGCGCTTGTAGATCACCGAGATCTTGTCGGTGTCGAGGTCTCGGAAGACGATGAACTCGTTCTTCGAATCGTCGAGCCGCAGAGCCGCGTCTTCGATCGACATCGGCCGGATCGGAAGGTTGTTGGTCTTGATGATGCGCCGCCGGTTGTGATCGTTCATCTCGCGGAGGCGTCCCGGCTCGAGCACCTGAACGGTCCAGTCGGTCACCTGATCGGTGGCGCCGCGCTCGGCGCGGTGATGGTCGCGAATCTTCTCGCGGTTCTTCTGGGCCTGCCTCTTCACGTGATCGACGGCGGCGTTGATCGCGTCCTGCATCGACTCGTCGGACTCCTGCACGGACTTCACGTCATGCTCTTTCCCCACGATGAGGATCTCGCAGATGTTCCGGTACTTCTCCACCTGGAGCACGACGCGTACGTCGATCACGTCGTCGAACAGTTTTTCCTCGACCTTGCTGAGCTTCTTCTCGAGAAGAGCACGAATATCGGGAGTCACTTCGTAATTGCGACCGCTGATCTCGGTTGCCATCGTTCACCTCGATTGTGTGATTAGAAGATCTGCTTGCGATCTGTCGAGGAGGGAATGTTGAGCTCGTCGCGGTATTTCGCCACGGTCCTGCGAGCAATGTTAATCCCCTCGTCGTTTAAAATCTTCATGATTTTGGAATCAGAGAGAGGCTTACGCGGATCCTCCGCCTCGATGAAACTCTGTATCTTTTTCTTGACAGTCAGAGACGAAATGTCTTCGCCGGTGTCCGAATCGATGCCGGAGTGGAAGAAATACTTCATCAGGAAGAGGCCGCGCGGGGTGTGCATGTACTTGTTGGACACGACGCGGGACACGGTCGACTCGTGCATCTGGATGTCGTCCGCGACATCGCGCAGCACGAGCGGGCGGAGGAAATCGATGCCCCGCTCGAGGAACTCGCGCTGGTGCTTCACGATCGATTCGGCGACCTTATAGATCGTGCGCTGGCGCTGATCGAGTGACTTGATCAGCCAGACCGCCGAGCGGATCTTGTCTTTGATGTAGTTGACGGTCTCGCCGTCCCGCTTCGAATCCATCGAGTGCAGCATCTGCCGGTAGCTGCCGTTGATGCGCAGCTTCGGCATCCCGTCCTCGTTGAGCACGATGACGTAGTCATCGCCGACCTTCTGCACGTAGACGTCGGGCTCGACATAGATCGCGCGCTCGTTGCTGTACTTGCGCCCCGGCTTGGGATCGAGGTGCTTGATGACCTCGACGATCCCCTCCAGCGCCTTCATGTCGATGCCCAGGGTCTTGGCGATCTGGACGAAGTGCCGCTGCATGAACTCGTCCCAGTGATCGCGGACGATGATCTCCACGAGCGGCTCGTCGATCTCGAGGAACTGGAGCTGCAGGAGCAGGCACTCGCGAAGGTCGCGCGCGCCGACACCGATCGGGTCGAGGCTCTGGATGATCCGGATCGCCTGCTCGACTTCTTCGGCGGTGTACGGGCCGGCCGCTTCGATCTCTTCGTTGCTGGCGCGGAGGTAGCCATCCTCGTCGATGTTGCCGATGATGAAGTTGCCGACTTCCTTCACACGCGGCGATGCGTCAGTCATGTTGAGCTGCCAGGTCAGGTGATCGGTGAGGTTCGGCGGACGGGTGAGGGTGTTCTCGATGGGGAACTCCTCGTGCTCCTCGCTCATCCGCGGGTTGTAGCCGTACTCGATGTAGTCCTGGAAATAGGCGTCGTAGTCGATCTCGTCGAACGAGTCCCTTTCCTCTTCCTTCTGCGGCTCCGCGGCTTTCGCTTCCTCTTCGGTCTGCGTCTTGTCCTGTGCCTCTGCGTCCGCCTCCTCGGCCTTGACCTCTTCCGCCGTTTCCTCGAGGAGCGGGTTCTCGAGGAGCTCCTGATTGAGGACTTCCTGGAGCTCGAGCTTCGACAACTGCAGCAGCTTGATCGCCTGCTGCAGCGAAGGCGTCATGATCAGCTTCTGGGACAGCCTGAGGTGGAGTTTTTGTTCTAGGGCCATGTGGTTGACGGCTGAGCCCGGCGAGCGGTCATCAGTTCAGATTGAACGTCTCTCCCAGGTAGATGCGCCTGACTTCGGCGTCTGCGGACAGGGTCTCGGGGATCCCCTGCCGGAAGATCTCCCCTTCTTTGATGATATAGGCGCGGTCGGTGATCTTCAATGTTTCGCGCACGTTATGATCGGTGATGAGGATGCCGATCCCCCGTGCTCGGAGTTGGGAAACAATGCGTTGAATCTCAAACACGGCGATTGGATCGATTCCTGCAAACGGCTCATCCAGCAAGATGAATGCCGGGTTGATGGCGAGGCTTCTCGCGATCTCCACCCGCCGGCGTTCTCCCCCCGACAACGAGAAGGCGCGATTGTGGCGGATGTGTGCGATGCCGAACTCTTCGAGCAGCTCCTTCGTGCGCCGCTCCCGCTCGGCGAGCGGCAGCCCCATCGTCTCGAACACCGACAACAGGTTCTCTTCCACCGTCAGCTTGCGAAACACCGACGGCTCCTGCGGCAGATAGCTGATTCCGCGCTGCGCGCGCAGGTACATCGGCAGTGTCGTGATGTCGTCGTTACCGAGCGTCACCGAGCCGCCGTCAGGTCGCACGAGTCCGACGATCATGTAGAACGTCGTCGTCTTCCCGGCGCCGTTTGGCCCGAGAAGACCGACGATCTCGCCTTGACGGATCTCGACCGAGACATCGCGTACCACGCGACGACCCTTGTAGATCTTCAGCAGATGCGCCGCCGCGAGGCGCAGAGAGGCCTGCGGCTTGTCGCGATCAGGCGTGAACGGGAGGATCTTCTCGTCTTCTGACATGCGTAGGCGCCGAGATTATGCACGGAACGGGCTGGAGAGAGAGTTGCCGGGTAACCGGTCACTCCGGCTTATACGTCCCCTTCGTCTGGCCGGTGGGCGACATCACCTCGACCTTGTTCCGCGCGAGGTCGATGGCGATCTGCTGGCCGCTCAGCGTTCCGGTCGGAGCCGTCACCGTCGCCGGCGAGCCACTGATGTAGATCATCTTCTTCGGCACGACGTAGACGGCCTTGTCGCCGCTTCCTTTGCGTGCGCCCGGCCGATCGATGAGCGACACCTTGCCGTCGGCTTCGATGCGGTCGATCTTCCGATTCGCGTCGAACAGCAGCGTGGCGTGATCGGATGTCAGCGTGCGCTGATCGTCGTCGATGCGGACGCTGCCGGTGATCTCGACGCGACGTTCGTTCTTCTTCGCCAGAAGCTGATCGCTCCGCGAGTTCACCGGCACCTTCCTCGGCTCCCCGCCCGTGTTGTAGAGAATGGTCCGCACGTTGCCGCGAGCAAGCAATGACTCGCCGATTCCTGTGACCTGCATTTCCTGGGCGAAAATCGTGTTCGTGTCCTGCCACGCGCGCACGTTTCCGGAGAACACGGCCGTCTTGTTTGCCTGGCGCATCAGCAGCGAATCGGAGTTGACGTAGACCGGCTTGCCGGCCGGGAAGACGTTCGTCGAGTCGGCGCTCGGACCGCCGTCCTGCCGCGAAACGAGCTGCGCGATGACGTCGCCGTTCGCCTTCGCCGTCCCGCCCTTCGGGGAGAACTCGATCTGTTTTGCCTTGAGCGTCTGGCCGTCCGCGACCACGGTCGGATCGAAGCCGTCGGCGGCGGTCAGAACGACGCGATCGTTCACGATGTCGTAGTTCGCCAGATGCGCGCTGGCCGTGTTCTTGGGGTCGGTGTATTTGACGTTGTCGACGAGCTGCGCGCTCGACGGACGGTGCTTCGCATCGAAGTAGACGATGACGTGCCCGGCTCGGATCTCCCGCTTCTCCGGACCGAGCTCCTTCATCACCACTTCGAGATTCGCGCGCAGCTCCTTCACCGCGCGGTTCGCGAGCGAGAGGATGAAGTCCTTGCACACGATGTCGCGCTTGGGCGGGCCGTCCAGCACTGCGTGCGAGTAGCCCTCGTCTCCCCAGGTGTGGAACATCCGGATGTCGCCGTCGGGCCCAACCTGCGTCGTGAAGCGCTTCGTCGTGATTTCCTTGCGCCCGCCCAGGTCTTCGCCGGGCGCGGGGTTGGCGGCCATGATGATGTCGACGTTGCCGTCGCCGTAGAGGTCGACGAGCTTCTTTCGATCGGGACTGAACCGGCCGATGATGCGGCCGGCCGTCACGACGTCGGCCGAGCGCGTCATCTTCACGTTCGTGTTGAACGCGACATCGTTTTCCTTGCGCCGGAAGAATCCCTCTTCGCTGTCGATCGTCATCGGCGTCTGGGCCGGCTCTGACGGAACCATCGCTGCGGAGAGTTTCTGGAAGAGGCGCAGCGTTTCGCCGTTGACGTCGAGGTCGAGCGCGCCGGCGGTCCCGTGCCACTGGTCGATCGTGAACTGCACCGGGATTTTGTTCGTCAGCCGGCTGCCATCGAAGTGGATTTCGGCCGTGGTGATCATGACGCCGTCGCTGGAGGTGACGCGGACGCCGCCTTTCGCGTTCGCTTCCTTCGTCTGGCTGTTGTACTCGGCGATGGGACACGACAGCTCGTAACTGAGTCCGTTGAGCCGGTAGATCTTCAGCTCGACGCTCTCGAGCGTGTTCCAGTTGGACGAGTAGTTCACCACGCGGTTCGCGCGGATATACGAAACGATGCGGCCGCCGACCGTCTGCGTGTCCTCGAACTGCTTCGATTCGATCTGGGGTTTCTCGCCGGTGCGGGTGGCGATGACGGGTTCGATCACCTGGCGGTCTTTCGCCCGCGTACCGCCGCGCCGCCAGCTCAGAGCGATGATGATGATGAAGACGAAGAACGCGATCGGCAGGACGATTCGCAGGATTCGGATCGTCTGCTGCATCAGGTCAGGGAACGGCCGTGTTCGCGCGCGCTATTCCGCATGCGGCCGGCGTCCTGTCATCCGTTCTCGAAATTCGCTCGACTCGATGAGACCTTGAACCAGACGGCGGCGCGACCTGGCGGTGCTCCACGGCTTCACGATGCGCATCGCGTCGTCCTCGGTCACCGAGCGCCCAATGATGGACCAGTAGGCGTTCCGAACGAAAGCAATGTCGTCGAGACAGCCGCCGCGGTCGAGGATCGAATCGGCAACATCCTCGATCGTCAGCGTGCCGGCGATGAGCCGCGGAACGGTATCGTCCGGATCGAAACCGCAGCGTCCGCTGAGATCGGCGAGCGCGTCCCGGTCGTACGTGCCCGGCGAGAACTGACTCTCCCGGCGGCGACGGAGCGTGGGCTCGTTCAGATCCTGGTGCCGTCCATCGCGATCGAGCTCCTGGACGCGGATCGAGAATGCGAATGGGCCGACAGGCACGCCCGTCGATGTGTCGACCGAGAGCTCGGTGAAGAGCGCACTGAGCGGGCGCCGGTCGGACGATGATGCGTCGAAGGACGCCGGCGCGTTCGCACGTGCAAAATGAAACCGCAGCAGCGATGACGCATGGACCGGCAGCTTCACCTCGTAATCGCGCCAGCCGGGCGAGAGCGTGATCTCTGCGACGGGTGTCTCTCCCGCCATCACGCGCACGATCTGCGGCGCGAGACCCGCGGCATCGAACGGCATGGCCCGGAAACGGATCTGATGCGCCCGCCCCGTGTCGATCGGGAGGAACACGCTCGCCTCGGTCCCCATCACCCAGCGGCCGTCGTCGCCGCCGATCCGCTCACGTCCAGCCCACCCCTCGCCGAGGAACACGTCGTCATCAGCACTGAACGTCAGCGAGAACCCGTGGCGCAATGGCACGACGAGCGCCCGCCGCTCGCCGGGCAATGCGCGCTGTCGCAGGAAATGGTTCCGGCCGGGCGAGTAGTGAAGACCGAAGGCATCGAGCGGGCTCGCGAGCATCAGCGGGTATCTGCAGAGCCAGCCGGGGAAGATGCTCGTGCGGTAGTAGCCCGCCCCGACGATCCACGCCGGCTCCGTCTTCGCGGTCAACGCCCGGATGGTGCCGGCGGATTCGCCGGTGCTGATCATTCGCACGCGCGGCGGAAGTTGTTTCAGGTAGAAACCGAGGGAGACGGCCGACCAGTCGTTCGTGGCGATGACGAGATCACCCGGTTGCGCGTGGTGCCAGATCGTCGACGCGATCGTTCGCCAGTCGAGCTTCTGATACGACTCCCATCGTGCGGCGGGAAGCATCTTTGCAACCAGTGCAAGTGCGATCCCTATCGCCACCACAGACGCCGTCGCGACCGCCGATCGCGGCGCCGCGCGTCCAACCGCAGCGGCGATTACCGACGCACAGGCCGCGATGCCGGCACCGACGAGCACGATGTAGCCAGGAAGAGCCGCGCACACGTAGCGCACTGAATACCAGTGCTGCAGGTACAGAAGGACTCCCCCGCCCGCGAGGGCCGGTACGAAGGTCATCAGGAGGACCACGGCCGCTCGTACGCGGTCGCGACGGATGAGATCCATTGCTCCGATCACCGCAAGCGCCGCGACAATGTACGCCACGCGCACCACGTCTCCGGTCGGAATCGTCTCGACGGAGAACGCCTGAAGGACGCTCGCGAAGGCGATCGTGACGTCATAGCCCTGACTCTCCGAAGTTCCGCCTCGATAAAGGAGCGGCAGAACAAACGCGGCGCAGATGCTCGCCGCGGCTGCGCGGAGGTAGCGGCGGCGCTGTTCCTCGCGCGAACACGCTGCCGCGGCGATGGCCGACATGAATGATGCTGCGATGACCGGCGCCGAGACTGCACTCGTGTACGCAGCAATCGCGTCGAGGACGAAAACCCATCGAGCCGGCCAGCCACGAGTAAGAGCCAGGAGGATCAGCGCGGCAACGAGCATGACAAGCGCGTACGGACGCCCGTCGCGGCTGTAGTAGACGTTGAGTGGCGACGCCGCGATGACCAGGGCCGCAGCCACACCGGCGAGTGCACCCGCGCACGCACGCGCCGCCCACCAGATGATCGGGATTGTCATCGTCCCGAACATCGCCGCACCGAGCCGCACCGAAACTTCGGGCGAATGCACGACGCGGCCGCATAGCAACGCGGCGTGAAAAAGCGGTCCGTGCTCGGGCTCGAACGACGAGACGATCCAGCGCCACCACGTCTGATGCGCGGCGGTGGTTGCGACGTCGTAGCTGAGGATCTCGTCGAGCCAGAGGCTGACGCTTCCGAGGTGATGGAAGCGGAGAAACGCGCCGGCGGCGGTGATGATGGCGAGAAGAGCAATCTCCAGTCGCGTCACTCGCTCCGGCCAGCCTCGCATGCGCGCGGCACGATAGCGCAGGTTGACGGTGGACGGTGGACGGTTGACGAGGCCCGGCGTTCCTGCGGCTCGTCCGTCGCTTCGTGGCTTGTTCTCGTTGACCGTTGACCGTTGTCGAGGCGGTGCATTCGTCAGCCGCACGTGGCCTCGCGAACCCGCCTCTGACGGTTGACGGTTGACGGTTGACAGTGGACGAGGCCCTGCCTTGCTGCCACTCAGCCCTCGCTGCTCTCGCGACACAGGGCCTCGTCCACCGTCCACCGTCAACTGTCAACCGGCCCCGAGCTCAACGACGCAGACACTCGCGAGGCGCCGCCCTGACAACGGCCAACGGTCAACGGTCAACGGTCAACGAAAACACGCCACGAAGCGAGGAAAACCGCTCTCGCGACACAGGGCCTCGTCCACCGTCCACCGTCAACTGTCAACCGGCCGCGACCGGCCGCGCGTCCACCAGCACGAGGCGCGCGCCGTCGAATCGATCCGGTTCGACCTGGAAGAGCACATCGGCGGCGCCGTTTCGGACCAGTGGCACGATCGCCGATGCAGACGGCCAGATCACGGCTTTCGCGCTCCCGGTCGCGTCGCGCAGCATCACCTCATGGCATTCCTCGGCGAACTCCCGGAGGTTGGTCGCTGACACGCCCGCCGCAAGGAAGAGCGGCTGCGCGTTACCCGCTCCGAACGGCTGAAGCAATTCGTGCGCGGAGACGAAGGACGGGTCGAGATCGGTGAGTCGCAGCGTCGCGTCGACGTTCGCGCGGCGGACGAACGCGTCGGAGTCGATCTGCGCGAACGACGCGAACAGCCGTTCGCGCAGCGCATCGATGTACGCGGCGGGCAGCGAGAAGCCGCACGCGAACTCGTGACCGCCGAAATGCGTGAAGAGATCGGCGACGCTCTCGAGCTGCGCGTGGAGGTTGATCGACGGAATGCTGCGCGCGGACCCGACCGCGTTCTCCCCTTCGATCGAGATCAGGAGCGCGGGACGATGGAACTTCTGCGCAATGCGGCCGGCGGTGAGGCCGAGGACGCCTTTGTGCCACTCGTGTCCGGCGAGGACGATGACGCGCACATCCGGATCGACCTGCTGTTCGGCTTCGCCGCGAACGTCGAGCTCGACCTCCTGTCGTTGGGCGTTCATGCGGTCGAGCTCCGCGGCCAGGGACCAGGCCGCCTCGTCGGTGGCAGCGGAGAAAAGCTCGATCGCCGTATCGGCGGACGCGAGCCGTCCCGCGGCGTTGATGCGCGGACCGATCTTGAAACCGACGTCATGCGCGCGCACGGCCGCTCCTTCGAGTCCGGCGCGGCGCAGCAGCGCGCGCAGCCCGCGATTGCGCACGTCGGTTAGCCCGCGCAGTCCAAGGGAGGCGATGGTGCGGTTCTCGCCGACGAGAGGAGCGACGTCGGCGATCGTGCCAAGCGCCGCGATGCGCAGTAGCGAGTCGATCGAGATCTTCCTGCCGCTGCGCCGAATCAACTCACAACACAGCTTGAACGCGACGCCCACCCCAGCCAGCTCCTTGAACGGATACGTGCAACCATCCTGCTTCGGGTTCAGCACCGCGGCCGCCGAGGGAAGCACACCGGGAGGCAGGTGGTGATCGGTGACGATCACATCGATTCCGCGATCGATCGCGCGGCGGACCGGCTCGACGCTCGTGATGCCGCAATCGACCGTGATCACGAGCTTCACATCGCGGTCGGCGAGAACGCGCTCGAGCACTTCCGTCTTCAGCCCGTAGCCGTCGACCAGCCGGTGAGGGACGACGAATCCCGCGTCAGCACCGTGGATGCGCAGCACCGTCTGCAACATCACGATCGACGTCACACCGTCGACATCGTAATCGCCGTAGATGAGAATCGCCTCGCCATCGCGAATGGCCCGCTCGATGCGCTCGCACGCGGCAGTCATGCCGTGAATGCCGCAGGGCTCGTGAAGATCGGCGAGCGCGGGCGACGTGAAGCGCCGGAACGCGTCCTCGTCACATACCCCGCGGCGGATCATGATGGAGCGAAGAGCGGGGTGCGAGACGGGTAAGTCAGCAGCATCGGGCGCGCCGTTCGCCAGCACCCACTCGTCATAGATCACGACATCAGAGTAACAGGGCGAGCAAAACGCAGGGCGGGCTGAAGCTCGTCTGGCCGGGCTGAAGCCCGGCCTACCAGCGTTCGCTACGCCTTCTCGATGATTCCCATTTTCCTGAATTTCTTGTAACGCTCTTCAGGGAGTAGAGCCGGTTTGATCTTCTGCAGCTCCGCGAGCGCCTTCTCGAGATAAGGCGCGAGAAGCTCCACCGCCTTCGCCGGATCGGCATGCGCGCCGCCCTCGGGCTCCGGGACGATCTCGTCGATGATGTTCAAGCGCTTCAGGTCCTGCGCGGTGATGCGCATCGCGGCGGCGGCATCGGATGCGGCGGAGGCGTTCTTCCAGAGGATCGCAGCGCAACCTTCGGGAGAGATCACCGAGTAGATCGCGTGCTCGAACATCAGAATGCGATCACCGACGCCCAGCCCCAGTGCGCCACCACTCCCGCCCTCCCCGATCACGATGACGATCACCGGCACCTGCAGTCCGGCCATCTCCCGCAGATTCACCGCGATCGCCTCCGCCTGTCCCCTCTCCTCGGCTCCGACGCCCGGATAGGCGCCCTGCGTGTCGATGAACGAGAAGATCGGGAGATGAAACTTTTCCGCGAGCTTCATCGTGCGGAGAGCCTTGCGGAATCCCTCCGGCCGCGGCTGCCCGAAGTTGCGCACGATCTTTTCCTTCGTGTTTCTCCCCTTCTGATGTCCGATGATGCAGCACGGCGCTCGGCGGAAACGCGCGAATCCGGTCACGATGGCGGGATCGTCGCCGAACTTGCGATCACCGTGAATCTCGGTGAACTCCTCGAAAAGCGCCGCGACGAAGTCGAGCGTGTAGGGGCGCAACGGGTGGCGGGCGACGAGGGTCTTCTGCCACGGCGTGAGGTTCGAGTAGATTTCGCGTGAGAGTTTGGTAAGCTTCTGCCGGAGCTCCGCGATCTCGGCCTGCCTCGCGGGCTCAGCTTCCATCGCAGAGAGCTCCTCGATTTGCCGCCGGATCTGGAGAAGCGGCTCATCGAACTGCGTTGCGTCGCCGTTCATGGAGCGTGAAACTAACACAGCCATCGCGAAATGTCCGTCATCGAAGCACCACCTGAAAAGAAGACCCTGCTGGAGAGTTGGGCAACGAACGAGAGGATGCGCCACGTCCCGCCGGTTGCGTGGCTGGTGCAGAAACTCGACGGTGATCTGCGGCGGAGGATCGGCCTGCTGCTCGCGCCTCTGAGCTCTCTGCCCCCTGACGATCCGCACCGGCCGGCGGTCGACGCCGCGTTGCGCGTGCTGTCTCGCGCGCTCGAGCGCACGGCCGAGGTCGCGCGACAGGGCCGCGGCGGCGGCGGTAATGGTCATGCGCCGCAGGACCCCGCCTCCCGCGTCCAATGGGCGCTCGAGCAGGCAGTGGCCACCCTCCGAAGCGTCGATGGGGAGCTCGTCGGGCGGCGGTATCCCGTCCAGACCTTCGAGCGCTCGAAAGCCGAGCCGCTCTACGGCGCGCTGCTCACGGTCATCGTCAGCCTCGACCGTCTCACGACTCTGGTTCGTGATCTCGACCCGCGCCTCGACGAGCGTCTCTACGAGCCGCTCGTCACTCTTCAGCAGCCGTTCGATGCGCGGCCGATGGCGTGAGCGAAACGGCTTCTACTCCGCCAGCACAAGCGTCGACGTTTGCTGCGCACTGACGATCAGAGGATGTTGATTGGATCGACGTCGATCGCCACGTCGACTCCTTTCCACCGGCGGGAAACGATCGTCGCTTCGACGGCGCGACGAAGGGCGTTGCGCTGCGGCGACCGCAGCAGGATCTGGTAGCGCCACACTCCCTTGATGCGCGCGAGCGGAGCGGGCGCCGGTCCCTGCATGCGCGTCCCGGCCAGCGGGTCGACGGCCTGCTCGAGCATCCGGCCGGCCGATGAAGCGGCACTCTCGACCGACGCGAGATCGGTCCCCCGAAACAACAGCGCGATCATCGACGTGACCGGCGGGTAGTGAAACGTCCGCCGGAACTGAATCTCCGCGTCATAGAACGACTCGTAGTCGTGGCGCAGCGCGTGCTGAATGGCGTAGTGCGTCGGAAACGCGGTCTGGATCAGCACCTTGCCGCGCAGCTCGCCCCGACCGGAGCGGCCGGCAACCTGAGTCAGGAGGTAGAACGTCTTCTCTGCCGATCGGAAATCGGGATATCCGAGGATCGCGTCGGCGTTGAGGACGGCGGTGAGCGTGACGCCCGGGAAGTGATGCCCCTTGCTGAGCATCTGCGTGCCGATCAGCGCCTGCGTCTCGTGATGGCGGAAGCGATCGAGTATGCGGACGAGCTCCCCTTTTCTGCGCGTGGAGTCGCGATCGAGAACCTCTGCGCTGACCAACGGAAACTCGCGACGAAATCGCTCTTCGACCTTCTCCGTGCCGAACCCGATCGGCTGCAGCACTTCTCCATTGCAGAGCGGACACTTCGACGGGAGCGGGCGCCGGAGACCGCAGTAGTGGCAGATCAGCAGCCCGGCGCGGCGATGCACGGTCAGCGTGACGCTGCAGTCGCGGCAGCGGAACTCGTGCCCGCATTCGCGACAGAGAAGGAACGGCGCATAGCCGCGGCGATTGATGAGGATCATGGCCTGCTCGCCGGCGGTGAACGTCGCGCGCAGAGCGTCTTTCAGAGGATCGCTGAAGATCACGAAGCCGCGGTCTTCCTTCTCCCCATGCTCTTTGCGCAGATCGATGATCTCGACATCGGGCAGCGGTCGCGATTCGATGCGCTGCGTCATGCGAAGGAGCGTGTACTTGCCGCGGGCCGCATTCTCGCGACTCTCGAGCGACGGTGTCGCGGAGCCCAGGACGACGGGAACGCCGCGGAGCTGCGCACGAACGACTGCGAGATCACGGGCGTTGTACCGCGGTGTCTCTTCCTGCTTGTACGCACCGTCTCCTTCCTCGTCGACGACGATGAGCCCGAGGCGACCGAGAGGAGTGAAGAGCGCGGAGCGCGGTCCGATTGCGACGTCCACTTCCCCGCGGCGCGCGCGCGACCACTGATCGTACCGCTCGCTCGCCGAGAGATTGCTGTGCAGAATCGCGATCCGATCGCCGAAGCGCTCCTTCAGCCGGGCGGCGAACACCGGGGTCAGCGAGATCTCCGGAACGAGCAACAGCGCCTGTTCTCCCCTCTTCACCGCCGCCCTCATCGCTTCGATGTACACCTCCGTCTTTCCGCTGCCCGTCACTCCTTCGAGGAGGAACGGAGAAAACGTCCCCAGCGCGGCGGTAATGGCGTCGATGGCCGTGCGCTGCTCGGATGAATAGCGGATCTCGCCGGCAGTGACCGCGTCGAGCCCGGCCAGAAACGCGTCGAGCGTATGACGCCGCGCGCGCCGTTCGATGCGGATGATCCGTTTCTTGATCAGCGCAGAAAGCACGGCTGCAGACACGCCGGCGCTCTCGAGCACGCGCACCGACAACTCTCCGCCGTGCCGGCGCAGATGATCGACGGCGGCTTCCTGCTTCGCCGTCAGCCCGTCGCCTGACGTCTCGAGCACGGCGAAACGGTCGTAGCGAACGCCTTTCGCGTCCTGCAGGCGATCGCGCACGGCGACGAGGCCGGCGTCGCGCAGACGGTGGAGCGCCGCGCGGCCGATCTTCTTTTCGTCGAGCAGCAGCGCGAGCGGGAGCGGCCGCTTCTGCAGCTCGCGCGCGATCCCGGCGTCGCTGTCGACGATGCGGCGTTCGTCGAGAGCCTGCGCCAGCAGCGCGTCGGTTCCGACGAACACCGCTTCACGACGCCCGCGCGACGCGAGATTCGCCGGCAAGGCGACGCGCAGCATCTCCCCGAAGGGCGCGAGGTAGTAGTCGGCCCCCCAGCGGCACAGCTCGATGATCTCGGGGATCAGCGCCGGCTCGTCGTCGTCGAGCAGCGTGCGGACAGGCCTCAGCTTCGCCGCGTTGACGGGCGGCTGATCCGAGAGCCCGACGACGAAACCGGTCGTCCGCTTCGTCCCCAGCGGCACTTCCACGCGCGAACCGAGACGGACGCCGTCACGAAGCTCTTCCGGAACGGAGTAGGTGAAGGTGCCGTGAACCGCGACCGGAAGAGCGATCTCGGCGTATTCGGAAAGGCCGTGGGACATCTCTCGGGAGCATAGCAGGCGCGTGAATGCGATCTACGAGTCGTAGTTGCCGGCAACTCAGAACGGGATTCCCAGCTCGGCCATCACTTTCTTCATGTCCGTCCAGACGTCCTTCTTCGCCGACGGCGTGCGGAGCAGATAGGCGGGGTGATACGTCGGCATCACCTTGATGCCTTCGTACTCGCTCCACTGACCGCGCGCGGCGGAGATTGCATAGGCCTTTCCGGTGAGGCTCTGCAGCGCGACCTTGCCCAGCGTGACGATCACTTTCGGTCTGATGAACTCGATCTGCCGGCGGATGAAAGGCCGGCAGGCGTCGAGCTCGTCGGGCTCGGGATTGCGGTTTTCCGGAGGCCGGCACTTGATGACGTTCGCGATATAGACGTCGTCGCGCGACAGCTTCATCGCTTTGATGATGTCGGTGAGGAGCTGGCCGGCGCGTCCGACGAATGGCTTGCCCTGCAGATCTTCGTCCCGCCCCGGCGCTTCGCCGATGAACATCAGCTCGGCGTTCGGATTGCCGCTGCCGTAGACGACCTGCGTCCGCGTGCCGGCGAGCTTGCAGCGCTGACACGGCAGGGCGATGTCGCGGAGCTCGTCGAACGACGCCGCGCTCGCGATCGGATCCGCATCGGGCCCAGGGCCTGGGGCCTCGGCCACGCGCGCCGGCGAGACCGCCCGCGCCCCACGGAGATCCAGGTGCGTGTAGCCGAGGTCGCGGAGAAGGAGGAGAGTGTTCCGCAGCGATTCATCCACGCCGTGCATTATCGCCCCGGGCGTGGTCATGTCACGCAGTTGCCATTGACTATAGCAACTGCTATGTTAGTGATGATGCCGCGCTGGTACACCCTGATTCACAACGTCCCTCCCCGCCCGCTGTACCTGCGGGCCAAGATCCGTCAACGGCTCGAGTCGGTCGGCGCGATGCCGCTCAAGAACTCCGTCTACATCCTGCCCGCCACCCCCGAGACGCTCGAAGACTTTCAGTGGATCGCGCAGGAGGTCATCTCCGGCGGAGGCGAGGCGCACGTTCTGGAGACGGCGTTCGTCGCGCCCGGAGCCGAGGAGGAGCTCATCGCTCGATTCAGGGCCGCCCGCGATGAGGCCTACGCATCGCTTCTGGATGAGACTCGCGGTTCAGACGGTGCCGGGCAGCTCACGCGACTGTCGAAACGATTCGACGACATCCGCAGCATCGACTTCTTCGAAGCGCCGAAACGCGCCGCCACCGAGAAAGCCCTTCGCGCGCTCGAACGCCGTCTCCATCGCCGAAAGGAGGATCCCATGCCCCGAACACAAGACGAGCTCCGAGGAAAAACGTGGGTCACACGTCCGGGTATCAAAGTCGATCGGATGGCCTCCGCGTGGTTCATCCGGCGCTTCATCGATCCGAAGGCGCGGTTCCGCTTCGCCGATCCATCGTCGAAGCAGAAA
>Ga0210377_10001284_pt1 | contig 22931 bp, 23 predicted proteins | sample PLM4_65_b1redo_FD_155480 | JGI IMG/M metagenome (GOLD analysis project Ga0210377, IMG submission 155480) | Groundwater sediment microbial communities from an aquifer in East River, Colorado, USA - PLM4_65_b1 redo | ecosystem: Environmental > Terrestrial > Soil > Riparian zone | place: USA: East...
CTACACCCTGACTGGCGATCGTCGCGGATCCCCCGGGCTTACGCCAGGGGCTACACCCTCACTGGCGATCGTCGCGGACCCCGGGCTTACGCCAGGGGCTACACCCTGACTGGCGATCGTCGCGGAGCCCGGGCTTACGCCCGGGGCTACACCCTGACTGGCGATCGTCGCGGACCCCGGGCTTACGCCAGGGGCTACACCCTGACTGGCGATCGTTGCGGAGCCCGGGCTTACGCCCGGGGATACACCCTGACTGGCGATCGTCGCGGACCCCGGGCTTACGCCCGGGGATACACCCTGACTGGCGATCGTCGCGGATCCCCCGGGCTTACGCCCGGGGCTACACCCTGACTGGCGATCGTCGCGGATCCCCCGGGCTTACGCCCGGGGCTACACCCTGACTGGCGATCGTTGCGGAGCCCGGGCTTTCGCCCGGGGCTACACCTTGACTGGCGATCGTCGCGGATCCCCCGGGCTTACGCCCGGGGCTACACCCTGACTGGCGATCGTCGCGGGAACGATGCGGCGCCGTCAACGGCCAACCGTCAACGCTCAACGCTCAACGTTCATCCAGCATCGCCAGAATCGCCCGCAGCTCATCGCGCACGCGATTCAGGGCGCGAGTGGCATCGGCGGATTGCTTCTTCTTCGGGCGGGGAACGCCTTCCGTCGCCTTCGCCGGTTCCACCGCCCCATCCACCATCTCCGCCTCGAGCTTCTTCTTCGCGCCGGCGATCGTGAATCCCTCTGAGTAGAGGAGCTGCTTGATCCGCAGCACGATGTCGATCTCGCGCTGCGAATAGAGGCGCTGTCCGCCGCCGCTCTTGTTCGGGGCGAGCGCCGGGAACTCCGTTTCCCAGTAGCGAAGAACGTACGGCTGCACGTCGGCCATCTTGCAGACCTCGCCGATCTTGTACAGCCGCTTCCCGGCGTCGCTCACAAAGGGGATTGTAGCCGCTCACCTTTGTGTGTAGCAGTTCGCACGCCGAGTGGAGACTCGACGCACCGTTGCAGCGAAATCGTCCGCCTTACCTTCCAGTCAAACGACTCCCTGCCCGAATCAGGAGCCGATGAAGGAGATCTCATGAGTGCGTCACGAATCCCCGAGGCCGACCTGACGATTGCCGAGCACATGAAACGTTCGGGCGTCAGCCGTCGTCATTTCATCACCTTCTGCGGCAAGCTGATGGCGGTCGCCCCATTCGGCCTGGCTATCACGAACGGTCTCACTCTCGAGGCCGTCGCCGCCGAGATCGGGAAGACGAGGCGCCCGTCGGTCGTCTGGCTGCACTTCCAGGAGTGCACCGGCTGCACCGAAACATTGCTTCGCACGTCCGAGCCCGACATCGCCGATCTGATCTTCAACATCATCTCGCTCGATTACCACGAGACGGTGATGGCTGCCGCAGGTCGTGATGCGGAGCTCGCACTCTACGATGCGATGAAAGCGAACGACGGCAAGTTCGTCTGTGTCGTCGAGGGAGCCATCCCGACGAAGCAGAACGGCATCTTCATGAAGAAGGCCGGCAAGACCGGCATCGACATGCTGAAGCAAGTGACGAGCCGCGCGGCCGCCGTGATCTCCATCGGCTCCTGCGCGTCGTGGGGCGGCATCCCGTCGAGCGGGCCGAATCCGACCGGCGCCACCGGCGTCGATCAGCTCGTGAAGGACAAGCCGGTCATCAACATCCCCGGCTGTCCGCCGAATCCGTACGTGCTGCTCGGCACCGTGCTCGAGTTCGCGGGCACCGGCAAGCCGCCCGCGCTCGATGCGAAGGGCCGGCCGAAATTCGCATTCGATCGCCTCATCCACGATCACTGCCCGCGCCGGGCGCACTTTGACGCCGGCCGCTTCGCCGCCAACTTCGGCGACGAAGGGCATCGCCAGGGCTGGTGCTTGTACAAGCTCGGATGCAAGGGGCCGGCGACACACGCGCCGTGCTCCACGCGTCACTTCAACGAAGTTGTCGACTGCTGGCCGATCGGGGTCGGCCATCCGTGTTTCGGCTGCGCCGAACAGGGCGTCGGCTACACGATTCCCCTCTTCGACACGGTGGAGATCACGCGGCCCGTTCCGCCTGACACCTATCCGCCGATCATCGCCGAGCACGGCGGAATCAGTCCTCTGGCCACCGGACTCGGCGGGCTTGTCGGCGGCGCGATCGTCGGCGCGGGCGTCATCGCCTCGCGCAAGCTCAGCGCGGTCGACACGGAATCCGAGTCCGAGACGAAGGAGTAAGACATGGAGACGAATCGGCGCGATCTGCTGAAAGGCCTTGCCGCCGCAGCAACGCTCACGGCGATCCCAACCGCCGCGATCGCGCGCGAGAAGCGCAAGGCACCGGCCGATGCAGTCGGGCTCCTTTACGACTCGACCAAATGCATCGGCTGCAAAGCGTGCGTCGTGAGATGCAAGGAGGTGAACAACCTCCCTGCCGACGTCACCGGATACGGTGAAGGTCTCTACGACTCACCCACCAGTCTCAACGAGTACACGAAGAACATCATCCAGCTCTACAAGGATGACCACGAGCAGGCGTACGTGAAGAGGCAATGCATGCACTGCCTCGACCCGGCTTGTGTCAGTGCCTGCATGCTCGGCGCGCTTCAGAAGCGCGAACACGGCATCGTCACCTGGGCGGCAAATCGATGCATCGGCTGCCGCTACTGCGCGCTGGCCTGCGCGTTCAATGTCCCGAAGTTCCAGTGGTCGAAGCGCGCTCCGAAGCTGATCAAGTGCGAGCTGTGCAGCCACCGTCTGGCCGAAGGCAAGCAGCCCGGATGCGCTGAAGTCTGTCCGCGCGAGGCCGTGATCTACGGGAAATACACGGATCTCCTGGACGAAGCGCATCGCCGTCTGCAGTCCGAGCCCGACAAGTACGTGCAGAAGGTCTACGGCGAGAACGATCTCGGCGGCACACAGATGCTCTACCTCTCGCACATTCCGTTCGAGAACCTCGGCTTCCGCTTCAGCGGCGGCGAGGCCGTTCCAGCGCTGCAGCAGACCGTGCAGCACGGTGTCTACAAGGGATTCATCGCTCCCGTCGTGCTGTACGCGGTGCTCGGCGCGGTGATGTTCCGCAATCGGCGCTCCGACAAGAAAGACGTCGAGAAGTGAGGAGGACTCGAGATGGAAGCGCATGCTAAACCTGCCGGTGGTCCGATCCTCACGAAGTCGTCAATCGTCCTGTTCGCCTTCGCCGCGATCGGGTTCTTTCTGATCTTTCTTCGATTTGTGCTCGGCCTCGGCGTCACCACTGCGTTATCGGATGGATATCCCTGGGGTCTGTGGATCGCCTTCGACGTCGTGACCGGCACCGCGTTCGCCTGCGGCGGTTATGCGATGGCGCTGCTGGTCTACATCTTCAACCGCGGGAAGTACCACCCGCTGATCCGGCCGGCGATTCTCACCAGTGCGCTCGGCTACACGATCGCCGGACTGTCGGTCGTCATCGACGTCGGCCGGCCGTGGTGGGTCTGGAAAGTCCCGCTGTACTTCTGGGACTGGAATCTCAACTCCGTTCTGTTCGAGGTTGCGGTCTGCATCATGGCGTACATGATCGTGCTGTGGATCGAGCTGTCGCCCGCGTTCTTCGAACGATGGAAAGAGAGCAAGTGGCCGGCGCTTCGCAAATTCGCGCAGGCCGTCAGCCCGATTCTCGACAAGGCGCTGGTCTGGATCGTCGCGCTGGGATTGCTTCTGCCGACGATGCATCAGTCGTCGCTCGGCTCGCTGATGCTGCTCACCGGGCCGCGTCTCCATCCGCTGTGGAGCACGCCGTACCTGCCGGCCTTCTTCCTGCTGACGTGCATCGCCATGGGTTATGCGGTCGTCGTGTTCGAGTCGTCGTTCTCCGCGGTGGCGCTGAAGAGGAAGGCGGAGACGCATCTGCTCCTCAACCTCGGCAAGCTCGCGGCCGCCGGCGGCGTCATCTTCGTCGTCCTGCGCTTCATCGACCTCGCCGCGCGCGGGCGCCTTGGTCTCGTCTTCCAGAGCGATTTTCACGCGGTGTTCTTCTGGCTCGAGACGATCCTGTTCGTACTGCCGCTCGCGTTCACGATCGGCCGCAGGAACCTCGGCAGCCTGTTCCTGGGAGCGATCACCCTCGCGCTCGCGGGCGCGCTCTATCGCTTCGATACGTTCCTCATCGCATTCAGTCCCGGGCAGGGCTGGCACTACTTCCCCTCGCTCACGGAGCAGCTCATCACCCTCGGTCTGATCAGTTTCGAGGTGGCGGTGTACGCCACGCTCGTGAAGTTGTTCCCGATCCTTGCCGGTGTCTCGAAGCCGGCGCCGACAAACGTGCCGGCTACATCACCTGCTTACTAGGAGACGAAAGATCATGTCACGCATCGTCATCGACCCAATCACGAGGATCGAGGGACATCTCCGCATCGACGTCGAAGTCAACGACGGCCAGGTCGACAAGGCCTGGGCCTCGTCGACGATGTGGCGAGGGATCGAGAAGATCCTCGTCGGCCGCGACCCGCGCGAGGCGTGGCTCTTCACGCAGCGCTTCTGCGGTGTCTGCACGACCGTCCACGCGCTGGCCTCCGTGCGAGCCGTGGAAGACGCGCTGCAGCTCGAGATTCCTCTCAACGCGCAGTACATCCGCAATCTGATTCAGATCGCCCATGCGCTGCACGATCACGTCGTTCACTTCTATCAACTGTCGGCCCTCGACTGGGTCGACGTCACGCAGGTTCTGAAGGCCGATCCGGCGAAGGCGTCGCAGATTGCGGAGAGCCTCTCCGACTGGCCGGGCAACTCGAAGAACGAGATGAAGGCCGTTCAGGAGAAGGTCAAGGGACTCGTCGACAGCGGCCAGCTCGGCATCTTCGCGCACGGCTACTGGGGTCATCCGGCGATGAAGCTCCCGCCGGAGATCAACCTGCTCGCCGTCGCCCACTACCTGCAGGCGCTCGAGTATCAGCGCTATGCGAACCAGGTAGTGGCGATGCTCGGCGGGAAGACGCCGCACATTCAGAACCTCGCCGTCGGCGGCGTCGCGAACGCGATCAATCTGGACAGCTCCGCCGCGCTCAACGTCGACCGCCTTTATCAGATGAAGTCGCTGCTCGATAAGGTCATCCCGTTCGTGCAGAACGTCTACTTCAGCGACGTCTGCGCGATCGCCGGCCTCTATCCCGAGTGGTTCAGCTACGGCGCCGGTGTGACGAACTATCTGTCGGTCCCCGATCTCGTCCTCGACGGGAAGAACACCGAGTTCGATCTGCCGGGCGGCACGATCTTCGGCGATCTCGCGACCTACAAGCCGATCAAAGGGCAGCGCGACGATTACTGGCGCAAGGCCGTCACCGAGACCGCCGCGCACTCGTACTACAAGGGGTCCGATCCGCTGCATCCGTTCAAGGGAGAGACCGAACCGGAGTACACCGATTTCCAGGACAACGGGAAGTACTCGTGGGTCAAGGCGCCCCGCTTCGAAGGAAAGCCGATGCAGGTCGGCCCTCTGGCGAACGTCCTGTGCGGCTTCGCCGCCGGCAACCCGCTGATGACGAAGTGGGCCGGGCTCGCTCTCGAGAAGATCTCGGCGATCGCGAAGGTGAAGGCGACGCCGGCCATGCTCCACTCCACGCTCGGCCGCCACGGCGCCCGCGCCATCCGCGCCGCCGTGTTGAGCGAGCTCGCAATCAAGCATTGGCAGCTCCTCACCGACAACATCCTCAAGGGCGATACGACGGTCTTCAACAAGCCGGAGTTCCCGAAGGGCACGATCGAGGGTGTCGGATTCCACGAGGCCCCGCGCGGCACGCTCTCGCACTGGGTCGTCGTCGAGAACGGCAAGATCAAGAACTACCAGGCTGTCGTGCCGACGACGTGGAACGCCAGTCCGCGTGACGAGAAAGGTGTGCCGGGACCCTATGAGGCCTCGCTGCTGAAGAACCCGATCGCCGACTCCGAGCATCCTCTCGAGGTGCTGCGCACCATCCACTCCTTCGACCCGTGCATGGCTTGTGCGGTGCACACGTTCGATCCGAGCGGCAGGCGCATCGCCACGGTGAAGGTGCTCTGATGCGATGCGGCGTCTTCGGCATCGGCAACGTGCTGCTGCACGATGACGCCGCCGGTCCGTCGTTGATCCGATTCCTCCAGGCGCGATATCGGTTCGAACCCGATGTCGCGCTGGAGGATGTCGGCACGCCGGCGCTCGATCTGTGCGGCCATCTCGCCGGATTCGACATCGTCATTCTCGTCGACTCCGTTGCGGCCGAGGCGGCGCCGGGCACGGTGGTGACGTACGGTCGAGAGGCGATTCTGAAGTACGTTCCGTGCGTGCGCATCAGCCCGCACGAGCCTTCGCTCGCCGAGACGTTCCTCACGCTCGATCTGATGGGCCAGTCACCGCGTCACGTGAGCCTCGTCGGGATCGTCCCGCGATCGACCGACGGCGGCCTCGGGCTGTCCGATGAAGTTCGCGCGGCGCTGCCGGAAGCGGCGGCCGCCGTCGTCGCCGAGCTGGCGATGTTCGGCGTGGAAGCGCACGAGAACGACAACGCGGTCGACTACTGGTGGGAGCCTCTATCCGCCGCGTAACCGAGCGCCGGCGAAGGCGCCGGGCCCCCCCTGAGGAACCGCCGGGTGATGTTGATCACAGGGGCACGTGCCCCGAGTCATCACGCAACAATCCGCCCGCAACCTACCTTGATCCCGCGAGTTGTCCATGCCCGTTCAAGGCCGTCATATCGAGATCCGCGGGATCGTTCAAGGCGTCGGATTCCGTCCGTGGGTGTATCAGCTCGCCCACCGCGACGGGATCGCCGGACGCGTGTGCAACGACTCCCGCGGCGTCCTGATCGATGCATTCGGACCGGCCGAAGCGCTCGACCGATTCATCGACGCGCTCAGTGCCGACTCACCTCCCGCCGCGCGAGTGCGCGAGTTGGAGTGGGCGGCCATTCCCGTCGAGCAGATCGACGAATTCACGATCGTGCCGAGCGAGCCTTCCGCAACGAAGCGCGTCACGATCCCCCCCGATCTCGCGACGTGCGACAACTGCCTCGGCGAGATCTTTGATCCGAGTGACCGCCGGCATCTGTATCCGTTCACGAACTGCACGAACTGCGGGCCGCGCTACTCGATTGTGCGAGGCATTCCCTACGACCGCGACAAGACGACGATGGCCTCGTTCGAGATGTGCGACGACTGCCGCCGTGAATACGAAGATCCGCTCGATCGCCGCTTTCACGCGCAGCCGAATGCCTGTCCGATGTGCGGCCCGCGTCTGACGGCGAGCTCGCCGGACGGACGGGAGATCAGCACGTACGATCCGCTGCAGTTCGCCGCCCGCGCGATCCGGGCGCAGCTCATCGTCGCCGTGAAGGGTCTGGGCGGATTTCATCTCGCATGCGACGCCACATCCAGCATCGCCGTTGCGAGACTGCGCGAACGGAAGCACCGCGAAACGAAGCCGCTGGCGGTCATGGCCCGCGATCTCGAGGACGCCGAGCGGTTAGGCATCTTCACCGACACCGAACGCAATCTCCTGACGTCAGTCGAGCGACCGATCGTGCTCGTGCGACACCAGCCGCAGACCACACTCGCCCCGGAAGTGACCGGAGACAATCCGCTCATCGGTCTCTTCCTGCCGTACACACCGCTCCATCACATCCTCCTTCGCGAGTGCGGGCGGCCGCTCGTCATGACGTCAGGAAACATTGCCGAAGAGCCGATGATCACGCGCAACGACGAGGCGCTCGGGCAGCTCGGCGACATCGCCGATCTCTTCCTGCTGCACGACCGCGAGATCGAGACGCGCGTCGACGACTCCGTCGTGCGCGTGATCGACGCGCAGCCGACGCTGTTCCGACGGGCTCGCGGATATGTGCCGCGGGGCATCGAGGTGGCGAAGTCGTTTGCGGAGCCGGTGCTCGCGTGCGGCGCGCATCTGAAGAACACGTTCTGCATCGGCATCGGGAACGCCGCGTTCCTCGGACCTCACATCGGCGATCTCGAGACGGTCGATACGCTTCGGGCCTACGAAGCGGCGATCGCGCAGATGAAGCAGTTCGTGGGCGTCGATCCGAAAGTCGTCGCGCACGACCTCCATCCGCAGTACTTCTCCACGCTCTACGCGCTCGCGCAGGACGGCGTCCGTACGATCGGCGTCCAGCATCATCATGCTCACATTGCGGCGGTGATGGCCGAGCACCGCCTCACCGGCCCGGTGGTCGGCATCGCGTACGACGGCACGGGATACGGCACCGACAACACGTCGTGGGGCGCGGAGATCATGATCGCCGACGAAGCGCAGTACCGGCGTTTCGCGACGTTTCGCGCCGTTCCCCTCGCCGGCGGCGACCAGGCGATCCGTCAGGTATGGCGGATTGCACTCGCGCTGCTCGACGAGGCATTCGAAGGCGAGCCGCCTCTGCATGCGATCCCTCTGTTCCGCGACATGCCGCGCCGGGGCATCGATGCGGTTCGCAGCATGGTCGCGCGCGGGCTCAACTCGCCGCTCGCCCGCGGCGCCGGCCGTTACTTCGACGCAATCGGCGCGGTCATACTCGGCATGCCCGACTCCCGTTACGAAGGTGAAGTCGCGTTCCAGCTCAACATGGCCGCCGATCCGAACGAACGCGGCGTCTATCCCGTCGTCGTCCACGACGGAGTCTCTCCGTGGGAAGTCGACCTGCGGCCCGTCATGAAGGCAGCGGTGGAAGATCTGATGGCCGGCCGGCCCGCGGCGACGATCTCGGCGCGATTCCACAACACGCTGGCGGCAGTGACGAGCGAAATCGCGCGCGCCGCGATCGCGACGGCCAGAGGCGTTCCGGTCGTCCTCGGCGGTGGTTGTTTTCAGAACGCGCGTCTCGCCGAAGACATCATCAACGCGCTGCGTCCGCGCACTCGCGTCTACATGAGCCACGACGTGCCGCCCGGCGATGGGGGACTGGCACTCGGCCAGGCGATCGTCGCAAACGCCGTCGCGCGCATTGCGGAATCCCGCGCCGAACGCAACTCGGAGGTCGAAGTATGTGTCTAGGCGTGCCTGGAAAAGTCGTGGAGATTCACGACACGATCGCCACCGTCGACTTCTGGGGAGTCCGCCGGCAGGTGAAGCTCGACATCGTCGATGAGCCGGTCAAAGTCGGCGATTACATCCTCAATCATGTCGGCTTCGCGATTCGCAGGATTCCCGAGGAGTCGATCGCCGAGACGCTCAGTCTCTACGAGATGCTGATGCGCGAAGCAGAGGACGATGCGATGGCGGGCGATGTTCGCAGCGAGATCTCGGCGGGATCGGAGATCGGCGAGCCGGTCGGGAAATCCTGATGAACGGCGAGGCCCTGAAGTTCCGTGATCCCGAGGCGGCGCGCGCTCTCGCTGGGTCGCTCGAACGTCTGATGGCGGAGATCGGTCGTCCGGTTTCCGTGATGCACGTCTGCGGCAGCCACGAGCAGGCGATCGCGAAGTTCGGGCTGCGCTCGCTGTTCCCGAAATCGCTCACCGTGATCATGGGTCCCGGGTGTCCGGTGTGTGTCACCGACGTTCCGGAGGTCGACGAGGGAGTCGTGCTGGCCGGGCAGGACAAGGTGCACATCGCCACGTACGGCGACATGCTGAAAGTTCCGGGAACGGTAAAGTCGCTTGCGGATGCGCAGGCCAGTGGCGCGAAGATTCATGTCGTTTACAGCCCGGCGCAGGCCGTCGAGCTGGCGAGGCAGTTGCCGGATGAGCAGATCGTCTTCTTCGCCACCGGCTTCGAGACGACGGCCGTCGCCACCGCGGCGGTGATCGTCGACAATCCGCCGCCGAATTTCTCCGTTCTCTCGGCGCACAAATACATCCCGCCGGTGATGGAGATCGTGGCGGAGATGCCGGAGTCGCGTGTCGAGGGATTTCTGGCCGCCGGTCATGCGGCGACGATCACCGGTTGGAAAGTGTTCGAGCCGTTCGTGGAGCGGCACAAGGTGCCGGTCGTCGTCGCGGGCTTCGAGCCGCTCGACATCCTGGCCGGACTGGTCGAGCTCGTCGCATTGATCAAAGACGGGCTCGCGCGGGTCGTGAACATCTTTCCGCGATGCGTGACGGAAGAAGGGAACCTCGCCGCGCAGCGGGAACTGTGGCGGGTCTTCCGGCCGACAGGAGGCCGATGGCGCGGCATCGCGCACGTACCGAATGGGAACCTGCGCCTCCGCGACGAGTGGGCTCACGTCGACGCGCGGAAACGATTCACGATCGATCTCTCTTCTCTCTGGGATTACGCGCCGCCGCAGCTCGCGCAGCAGTGCATCTGCGGCGACATCATGGCCGGCATCCGGAATCCGATCGACTGCAAGCTCTTCAACAAGGAATGCGTGCCGGAGAACCCTGTCGGCGCCTGCATGGTGTCGAACGAAGGGACGTGCAAGATCTGGCACCTCTACGGCGGCGTGCCTGATCTCTCGACGGTGGAGGTGAGCGCATGAGCGTCCTCACCGCTGCGCCTTCGGGGCGCATCACGTTGAAACAGGGTGGCGGCGGGCGGGCGATGCGCGCGTTGATCGAGCGCCTGTTCATTCGCGAGTTCGCGGCGATGCCGTTCGACGGCATCGGCCTCGCGGCGATGGATGACGGCGCGGCGATCCCCATGGGCGATCAATTCCTCATCATCACGACTGACTCGCATGTGATCCACCCGATCTTCTTCCCGGGGGGCGACATCGGGCGGATCTCCGTCGCCGGCACCGTGAACGATCTGGCGATGATGGGCGCGACGCGTCCACTCGGACTCACCTGCGGTGTCATCCTCGAGGAAGGCTTCCCGATCGAGCAGCTCGAGAAGATTCAGCGTTCACTCGTCGACACGTGTCGCGAAGCAGGGGCTCTGGTCGTCACCGGTGATACGAAAGTGATGGGCCGCGGCGAGATCGACGGCATCGTGATCAACACGACCGGTGTGGGAATGACGAAGCGAGTCATTCGCGACTGCGGCCTGCGTGTCGGCGATTCTGTCATCGTGACCGGCACGATCGGCGATCACGGGCTGGCGGTGATGGCGGCGCGACACGGCATCGAGCTGGAAGGCGATCTTCTGTCCGATGTCGCACCGATCAATGGACTGATCGAATCCGCGTTCAACGCGCTGCCGGACTCGATCACGGCGATGAAGGATCCGACGCGCGGCGGCGTTTCCAGCGCGCTGCACGAGATGGCCTCGAAGAGCAACGTCGGTGTGCTCCTCGAGGAGCGCCGCGTTCCGGTGTCCGACGCCGTTCGCTCCGCCGGCGAGATCCTGGGCATCGATCCGCTGCACGTCGCGAATGAGGGGAAGGCGTTGATCGGAGTGCGCGCCGCGGACGCGGAGCGTCTCCTCGAAGTGCTGCGCCAGCATCCGCTCGGCCGCAACGCCGCAATCATCGGAACCTGCATCGCCGACCGTCCCGGCTCGATCATTCTCGACACCGGATTCGGAAGAAGGCTTCTCGCCGAGCCAGACGGCGAGCCGCTGCCCCGCATATGTTGAACGCCTTCGAAGACCTCCGCATCGCGGTGCTTTGCTCCAGGCGCGCACCGGGACTCGACGCCCTGCTGCGGCATCCGCATCGCGGCAGTCTGTACGACATGGCGTGCGTCATCACGACCGAGGAGTTGTTCGGGGAGAGGCTGAGCGTGGAGTCGAGGGGTGTGCCGGTGCTGACGCATCCGATGTTACGCAGGAAGCGCGAGGATCGTCCGGATTACGACCGGGTCACGGCAGGCATGTTGGGAGCGCTCGACGTCAACACCGTCGTCCTGCTCGGCTATCGCTACATCCTCACCGAGCCGATGCTGGCTGCGTTTCCGGAGCGCATCGTCAATATGCATGACAGCGATCTCACATTGCGACGTCCTGACGGACGCCGGCGCTATGTCGGCCTCCACTCGACCCGGGACGCGATCATCGCCGGCGAAGCCGAGACGCGGAGCTCCGTTCACCTCGTGAGCTCCGAGCTGGACGCCGGGCCTCTCTTCGCGCTGAGCGAGGCGTATCCCGTGGCGCCGTTCGCGCACGAGGCGGTCGCCGCCGGCCAGCTCGACATCGTGCGCGCGTACGCGTACGCGCATCGCGAGTGGATGATCCGCAACTCGTGGGGCCCGCTGCTCGTTCGCACGATCGAAAACTTCGCTTGCGGCCGCATCGAGGCCGAAGCACTGGCGAGCTCGCAATGACGCACATCCGCACATCGACTGAAGGTCCGATCGGATTCATCACGATCGATCGGAAGGAGCGGTTCAACTCGCTCGACGTCGAGACCGCTCGTGATCTGCGCAAGGCCGGGTTGCAGATGTCGCGCGACGACTCCATGCGCGTCGTCGTCCTTCGGGGCATCGAAGGCGTCTTCTGCAGCGGTGCGGATCTGAAGTACATCAGAGCCGGCGGCAATCCGGACGATCTTGGATATCTGCGGCCACAGAGCGCCGGCGAGGGCGCCGGCGCCCCAGCCGGTTACGGCGAGATCTTCAAGCAGATCCTCGAATACATCCACAGCACGATCTCGGAGATCCGTCGCGCGCCGAAGCCGTTCATCGCCGCTGTCGACGGCATCGCAGCGGCGGGCGGGTTCGGTCTCGCCATGTCGTGCGATCTCGTGATCGCATCCGACCGGGCCACCTTCGAGTGGGCGTACGTCAAAACAGGACTGACGGGCGCTGAGAGCTCCACGTTCTTTCTTCCACGCCTCATCGGCCTTCGGAAATCGATGGAGCTGCTGTTCCTGAACCCGCGGCTGAATGCCAAATCGGCGCTCGACATCGGACTCATCACCGCCGTCGTTCCCGTCACTCACTTCGACACCGGCGTCCACGCCCTTGCGGAGCAGCTTGCCACGTTGCCCACCGAGGCGGTGGGAATCGCGAAGGCGCTGATGAATGAGGCGGCGGGGATGGACCGGCTCGACTATCACCTCGACCGCGAACTGTCGCAGCTCGCGCGCATTGCGGACGGCCGCAACTTCGCCGAAGGCATCGATGCGTTCTTCGAGAAGCGCCAGCCGGAGTTCAAGGAGCGCTGATGCACGAGTACTCGATCGTCCAGTCGCTCGTCGACTCCGTTGCAGGCGTCGTTGCAGAGAATGGCGGCGGGACCGTGCATCACGTGTCGATCGAGATCGGGGAGCTGTCTGGTGTCGATACCGATCTTCTGCAGACCGCGTACGACACGTTTCGCGAGGGAACGCTCTGCGAGCGCGCGCCGCTGACGATCAAGCGCACGCCGGCGCGCTGGGAGTGCCGGAAGTGCGCGGCGTCGATCGCGCGCGGTGCCATCCTCCGCTGTCCGGTCTGCGACTCGCCGGCCCGCATGGTCTCCGGCGATGAAATCATGCTTCGACGCGTTGAACTGGAGGTGGCCTGATGTGTCAGGACTGCGGCTGTGGTGATCCCGAAATCGTGCCTGTGGAAGTGCAGCACAAGATCCTGGAGAAGAACGATCGCACCGCCCAGCACAATCGCGATCACTTCGTCGGCGACGCCATTCTCTGCGTCAATCTGATGGGATCGCCGGGCGCCGGCAAGACCGCGGTGCTCGAAGCGACGGCCCGCGCCGCGGGAAACCCGCGTAAATTCGCCGCGCTTCCGGGCGATCTGGCGACGGACAACGATGCGGAGCGTCTGCGCGCCGCGGGAATCCGTTCGCGCGGCATCACGACGGGCCAGGCCTGCCATCTCGACGCCGAGCTCGTGCATCGCGCGGTGCACCACTTCGATCTCGCGGACGTCGAGTACCTGTTCGTCGAGAATGTCGGGAACCTCGTGTGCCCCGCCGTGTATGACGTCGGTCAGAGTGCAAACGTCGTCGCGCTGTCGGTCACCGAAGGCGAAGATAAGCCGCTGAAATACCCGACGATGTTCCAGAACGCCGATCTCGTCCTCATCACGAAGGTCGATCTGCTGCCGTTCCTCCCGCACGTCCGGCTGTCCGCGATTCGCGACTCGCTGGCGCGTGTGATGCCTGATCCGCGCGTGATCGCGATGTCGGCGTTCAGCGGTGTCGGGATCGACGAATGGCTGCGGTGGCTCGATCAGCGGAGGACCCGAATCCTGACCGACCGCGCTCTCGTGGGAGTCCATCATGGCTGAGAGCTGGCTGCTCGCGCTCACCGCGGCGGCGGCCGCTGTTGGATCCCTGCACACCGTCGCCCCCGATCATTGGGCGCCGTTCGCAGCGCTGGCGCGCGCACGCGGCTGGTCGGCACGACACACCGCGCGGCTGACGGTCCTCTGCGGGTTCGGTCATGTCACCGTCTCCGCTCTCCTCGGCATCGTCGCGCTCTTCCTCGGTCTCCAGGCCGTGCATGCGCTCGGGAGCCGGCTCCAAGATCACGCCATCTTCCTCCTGATCGGATTCGGCGTTGTCTACATGATCTGGGGCCTTCGCCGCAGTCTCCGCCGCGATCCGCTGGCGGTCATGCACCATCACCATCACCATCACCCGCACGGTCACAACGATCACGATCACGGACTGACGGAGTGGTCGTTGTTCCTTCTCTTCTCCGCCGATCCCTGTGTGGCGGTGATTCCGATGATCATGGCCGCGGCGACGGGAGGCTGGACGTCTGTGCTGTCGGTCGTGGTCGTGTACGAGGTGGCGACGATCGGGACGATGGTCGTGCTCGTTCTGACGGCGCGCGCCGGAGCCAGTGCGTTGCGGTTCGGGTGGATTGACCGCTTCGGCGACGTCGCCGCTGGCGCACTCATCGTAGTCCTCGGCGCCGTTCTCGCCGTCCTCGGCATCTGAACCAAGAACGTGTGTTCGGTGTCACCGGGACGCGTACGGCCGATCCTTTGTCGATACCTGCAGCAGCCGCAAAGTACGGCCGGGAGGTCATCTGTATGGCCGAGCTGACACAGTCCCTTAAACCGATTCTGATTACGACCGGCAAGACTTCGCTTCTTGCGGGTGTCACCATTCCCGAGAAGGCACTCGCGGTCGTCCTGATCGTTTCCGGGCCGGGCGGTGACGCTGCCGAGCAACACCGTCTGGCCGCCGAGCTCAATCGCAATTCGATCGCTACCGTCGCCGTCAATCTGCTTGGAGCGGACGAGCAGCAGCTCGATTCGCGGACTGGACACTTCCGCTACGACGCCGATTTTCTCGCGCACCGGCTGCTCGACGTGACGCAATGGCTGGCCATGAACCGCGACCTGCAGAATCTTCCGCTCGGCTACGTCGGTGACGCGCTCGGCGCGGCGGCGGCGCTCGTTGCCGCGGCGCTGCGGCCCGATATCGTCTCCGCGGTCGTGTCAATCAATGGCAGAACTGATCTGGCCTCGGACTACCTGCGCGCCGTGAAGACGCCGACTCTTCTCATCCTGAACGACATGCCCGTGCTGCGAATGAACCGCGATGCCGTCACGCAGATTCGCGGCGAGAAGAGGATCGAGATCCTTCACGCCGAGGGTGATTCGGCGACGGATCTGTTCGTGCAGAAGAGCGTTCGCTGGTTCGCCGACAAGCTGAACGTTCTGACGCCGGACGCCTGGGGCATCGCCTAGTCAGTACAGCGTTACTGACGGCTGAAGAATCGGCGCCGCTTCCACCGGGCGCTTCCGCTCGATCACCATCTCCGGATGCTCGTGGCGGAACGACTCCACGATGTGGCAGTGCCAGCAGACCGGCTCCCACGTCCGGAAGACGATCGGCAACTGCTCCGGCAAGATCTCCTTCCACTCCCGTGACGTGCCGTCGGGTGCTCGCAGCGCAGGCGGCCGCTCGTGCCATACGATGTCCTCGATCGGAGCCTTGCAGTAGACGCAGGCCTTGCCCGCGTACCACGACGTCACAATCGTCTTGACCTGACACGCCACGGGCGATGTCATGATCTGAGTGAGGCATTCCTGGCCGCAGCCGGCCATCTCGGGCCAGCGCGTGCAACTCTTGAGGTGCAGATCAGGTTCGCCGGACAGCGCTCCCCATTTCGCCGCGTCGAACGCGTCGACCTTCACCGCTGCCGGCTGGAAGTTCTCCGGACAGGTGATGACGCTCGTGCGGCGATACCGCAGGTACGTCGACAGGAAGCCGAACAGGAAGAAGAATGCTGCTGCCGCGACGATGAGCGCTCCGGCGACGGTCCAGACGGTCATGGAGCACCTCCTGGACCATGAGTACGCCCGGGGGCGCACTCGGTGCGGTGGCGACCGTCACAAGGGGGTGTGATGTCAGCCTACAGCACCCGCACGTTGTCGCTGTCCACCTTCGCTTCCGTCTCGGCGAAGAGCGCGACGGCGGCGGCGTACACCTCGTCGACCGAGATCTCGGTCATGCAGCGGTGGTGTTGCAGCGGGCACTCGCGTGCGTAGCAGGGCTGGCAGGCGAACGTTTTGCGAAGCACGCGACTCGCGCCCGGAATCACGGTGCGGCCGGGATCGGTCGGTCCGAAGATCGACACCGATGGAACGGCGAGCGCTGCGGCGAGATGGAGCGGTCCGCTGTCGTTCGTCACGACGACCGAGCAGTATGCGATCGCGGCGGCGAGCTCGAGCACGTCGCCGTTCTGGCCGATCATCGGGACGTCGCACGCGGATGCGATTGCTTCCGCCTGCGCGCGCTCCGAGGGGCTCGTGAGGAGCACCACTCCGTAGTCGTCGGCGCGCAGTCTCTCGGCGACCTGGCAGTAGCGATCGTCGCCCCAGTGTTTTGCGCGACCGTACAGTCCTCCGGCATGCAGACCGAAGAGTGGGCGATCGAGGCGGATGCCGAGTGCGCGGAGACGGCGGCGCGCTTTCTCGCGGACGAGAACGGGAAGCTTGATCGACGGGATCTCGTCGACGACGCGCGGCGCGTTGACCGCATTCAACAGCGCCGTGTAGTCGTCGAGCTGGTGGCCGCGCTCGCGGTCGTGCTCGATGTTATGTGTCAGCAGGAGGCCGCGGCAGTCGGTGCCGTATCCCCACCGCTCGGTGATTCCGGCGGCGAACGCAACCATCGCGGCGCGGAACGAGTTCGGAAGGATGATCGCCCGGCAGAAGCGTCCCTTCTTCAGCAGACGGATCCTCTCGCGCGTGTCGCCGTTCCACGAGATCACGTTGCGGGACACGCCGGACGACGCCAGCAGCGACGCGACGTTGTGCGGCGCGGCGACGGTGATTCCGCCTTCGCTCCGGAAGCGGTGCTGCAGCGCTCTGTACGTGGGGAGGGCGAGGATGTTGTCCCCGACCCAGTTGAGGCCGATTACGACTGTCTGACTACTGCCCATCTGCTTCGCTTCCCCCCGTCCCTTTCCAGCGATCGTGCATCCACAGCCAGAGCTCGGGGTTGGAAACGATACGGCGAGAGATCACGTCGTTGATCCTCGCTGTCAGCGCTGCCGGATCCCGGTCTTTCTCCGTCAACTGGTCGACGCGAATCGATTCCTCGAACTCGAGACGATGCCCATTCGCGGCGGGAATGCAAAAAGCGAACACAATTGTAGAGCCTTGGCGCAGAGCCATCTTTGCGGGAGCGGGAGTGGTCCATGCCGGGCGGCCAAGGAAAGGTGAAAGGATACCTTCGCGGGGTTGAACGGCTTGATCGGGGAGGAGCACAACGACGGCATTTTCCGCGAGTCCTTTCATCAGCGGGCGCGCCGCGTGGCGGCGATCGATCACCTCGGCCCCGGTCTGCGCGCGGATCCGCGCGAGATCGCGCTCGAGGAACTCGTTGTCGAGCTGGCGCACCACCGTGCGGACGTTCTCCACCAGCGCCGTCAGCGCGAGCCCACCCACTTCCCACCCGCCGAAGTGCGCGCTGAGGAGGACCACTCCATTCCCGCGCGCGATTCCCTCCTCCAGCAGCTCGGCGTTCACGAAAGGGCAGCGGCGCGCGATCTCGTCGAGCGACATGCGCTGCATTCGGATGTAGACGAGAAACTCGCGTCCGAAATGACGCCAGCATTCCGCGGCGATCGTGCGAAGCTCGGACTCGCTCCTGTCGGGAAAAGTGGCGCGGAGGTTTCGCATCGCCAGCGCGGCGCGTCCGGGGAGGAACTTCGAAGCGACAGTGCCGATGCGGGAGCCCCATCGCGCGGCCGATTCGTCACTGCCTCGCGCCGCGAGCGCCGACACTGCGCGGTACGCCGAATACTCGAGGCGCTGCAGGATCGCGTTTTTTTTGCGGCGGCTCATCGGGAGACCGTTTCGAGGATGCGCTGCACGACCGGATCGGGAAGCTCGAAGTCGATTCGAACCACTGCGATCCCGGGGTCGGCGATTTTGACCGCGTCCTTCTCGGTTGTCACGATCAGCTCCGCTCCATTGGTCCGGGCAGCGAACTTGATCGCCGCGACTTCCGCCGGCGTGTAGCGGTGGTGATCGGGGAAGCCGTGCGTGCCGACGACGTTGACCTGCTCACCCAGGAGCATGTTGAAGAACTGTTCGTTGTCTGCCAGTCCGGAGAATGCGAAAACGCGGCGGCCGCGCAGAGGCTCGAGTCCGGCCGGACGAATCGACCGCGGCATCACGACGGCATCACGCAGCGCGGGGCGGCCCTCGCGGAGCCAGGACGCCGGCCAGTCGATCACGAGATCGAGATCGCGTCCCAGTTGGAGGTGCTGGAAACCGTCGTCGAGTATGAATACATCGGCTGATTGTCGTGATAAGAAATCAACTGCATTCTTATATCGATTAGCGCCAACGATTACGTCGACATTTAGAGCACTCTTTTTGATGACGACTGGCTCGTCGCCCCACCGCGCCGCATCGAGAGAATCGACGACGCCCTCCTCCCTGCTGCCGCGTCCGTAGCCGCGCGTCAGGACGGCCACCCGCAGCCCGCGGTCGCTCAGCAGGCGGGCCACCGCGATCACGGCCGGCGTCTTGCCGCTCCCTCCCATGGCGATGTTGCCGATCGAGATCACCGGCCGCGGTAGCTTCTTCGCTTTCAGAATGCCGCGCCGATAGAGTCCCCGCCGCAGGCGGTTCACACCGCGGTACAGGAGCTCCACCGGCTTGAGCAGCGCGTTCACGCCAGCAACTCGACGATCCGCCGCGCCGTTCGCTCCGATGCGCCGCGGTTCTGCAGAACCGCCTGCCGCGCCCGCTCACCCATCGCCGTCTGCGCCGCCTCGTCCTTGAACATGCGGCGTGCGAACGCGATGACGTCGCTCGCGGACCGCACTTCCTCAGCCGCCCCGTTCCGCAGGAGCACCTCGGCGATCTCGCGGAAGTTCGACATCGACGGTCCGAACGACACCGGCACGCCCGCTGCGGCTGCTTCGATCGGATTGTGTCCGCCGAACGGCTCGAGAGTTCCTCCGATGAACGCCGCGGTCGCGTACGCGTAGATGCGGGCCAGCTCGCCGATCGTGTCGAGCAGGACGACGTCGGCGGCGATCGGCGTATCGCCGATCTCGCTGCGGCGCACGAAGCGGAGCGACGTCGTGCCGAGCAGTCCTGCGACGAGCGCGAAGCGTTCCGGCTTTCGCGGCGCGATGATCACGAACGCATTCGCGTCGCGCAGCAGCGACTCGATCTCCGGAATCAGCGCTTCATCTTCTCCTTCCATCGTGGAGCCCAGGATGAGGACGTGGCGGTTGCCGATGATGGCGCGGAGCTGTGGCGCGATCTCGAGCGGCGTTTCGTCCGGCTGGTAGTCGAACTTCACGTTTCCCGACGTCTCGACGATCGTCGAAGGCGCGCCGATGGCGATGAATCGCTTTCGATCCGTCTCCTCGCGGGCCAGGATCCGCGCGTACTGCCGAAGGATCGGTCCGACGACAAACCGCATCGCGCGGTAGCGCGGAAACGATCGATCGGAGATGCGTCCGTTCGCCAGGATGAGACGCATCCCACGGCCCCGCGACAACCGGGTTACGTTCGGCCAGATCTCTGTCTCCATCGTCGCGAAAACGCGCGGCCTGTGATGATCGAGAAACCGCCGAACCGCAAATGCGAAGTCGAACGGAAAATACGTGACCGTCGCATCGGGGTACAGCCGTCGCGCCTGCGCCTGACCGGTGATCGTCGTCGTCGTGACCACCAGCGACGTATCGGGCCGCCGCCTCCGGACCGCCGCGACGATCGTGCGCGCGGCGAGCGTCTCACCGACCGACACGGCATGCAGCCAGACGTCGTGTTCCCCCGGCTTCGAACGATAGAACCCCATCCTCGCGGGGAAGTTAGCCAGGTATTTGCCCCGAAGCAGTCCGACGAGCACGAAGAACGGCAGCGCGATGATGAATACGAGGTAGAGGAGGACCTCGTAGAGGACGAACATGCGGGCCGGATCATAACGGTTGCCGGTTCCCGGTTGCCGGTTGCCGGCGAGGAGTTGGGCAGACCGCCAACCGGGAACCATTCGTTGCAACACGGCACGAACTATGTATAGTTACGTCGAACGCAAAACGTGCCCGAAAACGCCATCGCCGCAGGTCTGGTTCTGCCTCAGTTGTCGCGCCGCGTCGCGGAGGAGCACCTCGAAGAGCTTGAGAAGCTGATCGAGTCCGCCGGGAGAACCGTGGTGGCGAGAGTTCTCGGCAAGCGACCCTCTCCCGATCCCGCCACGTGGATCGGCTCGGGCAAAGCGGAACAGGTCGAGAGCCTCCGCAAACATCACAACGCCACGCTCGTCGTGTTCGACGACGACCTCTCGCCGGCGCAGGTCCGCAATCTCGAGAAGATCATCGAGGCGAAGGTCATCGATCGCAGCGCGCTGATCCTCGACATCTTCGCCGGCCGCGCCCGCAGCCGCGAGGCGCGCACGCAGGTCGAGCTCGCCCAGCTCGAGTACATGCTGCCGCGCCTCACGCGGCAGTGGTCGCACTTGTCGCGCCAGACGGGGGGCGCGGGCGCGAAGCGCGGCGTCGGCGAGACGCAGCTCGAGATGGACCGCCGCATCATCCGCGCGCGCATCAGCCATCTGAAGGGCGACCTGAAGAAGATCGAGCAGAATCGCGAGACGCAGCGGAAGTCGCGCCGCAGCGCGTTCACCGTCGCCATCGTCGGATACACGAACGCGGGGAAATCGACCCTGTTCAATCAACTGACGCAGGGGGCCGCGCTCGCCGCCGATCGGCTCTTCGCCACGCTGGATGCGAAATCACAGCGCATCGCGTTCGAGATGCCGCTCGACACCGTCATCATCGACACGGTCGGGTTCATCCGGAAGCTGCCCCACCACCTCGTGGCCTCGTTCCGCTCGACGATGGAAGAGGCGGTGGCCGCCGATCTCGTGCTGCACGTGATCGACCAGAGCCACCCCCAATACGAAGAGCAGCGCACCGTCGGTCAGGAGGTCCTCGACGACCTGGGCGTCGACCGCGACAGGATCGTCGAGATCTACAACAAGGCCGACCTTCTCGATCCGAAGTTCGGCGAATCACGCCGCGGCTCCGTGAACGTGTCGGCGCTGACCGGCCGCGGCATCGACCGCCTTGCGGAGGCGATCCGCGAGCGCGAGCTTCGCGGCGGCGACGTCCTGCACCTGCGGATCCCGCACTCGAAGTCGCGGATCGCGGCGCGCCTGCACGACCTGGCCGTCATCCGCGAGCAGTCGTCGACCGACGACTCGACCCTGTTCACGGTCTGGGTCCCCCGCGACGCGGTTCACATTTTCCGGGCGTACGCGGCAGAAAATCTGATAAATCCTGCTAAAGTAGTCGCAGGTCAAAAATCATGAACTCAATTCTGTTTCGGCCCGGCCCGTGTTTGATCCGATTGCGGAAAATACCAAGTCCGCATAAGAAAGGGTGTGCGTAACCATGAGCTCAGTCTCAATCGACGAGCCTCCGTCCGCCTCACCAACTGCTGCCTCCTCTCCTTCTTCGTCCTTACGTCCAAACCCTCTCGAAATTTACCGCGGCAATCGGCTACGCCTCTATCCGAACGTCACTGACAAACAGTGGAACGACTGGAAGTGGCAGCAGAAGAACCGCGTGACCACTCTCGAGCAGATCACGCAGCTCTTCTCGATCGATGAGTTCAACCACGCCCGCTTGCGCGACGTGTTCGAGCTCTATCGCACCGCGATCACGCCGTACTACCTCTGCCTGATCGACTTCGACAACCCGGCGGATCCGCTGCGGCTGCAGTCGGTGCCGGCCGCGGATGAGATGCTCAATCCGGGCGAGCTGGTGTGGGACCCGTTGAACGAAGAAGGCGACTCGCCGGTCACGGGAATCGTGCATCGCTATCCCGATCGCTGCCTCTTCCTCGTCACGTCGTACTGTCCGCTCTACTGCCGCTACTGCACGCGTAAGCGGAAGTGGGTCGACGAGGACGGCACGACCGGACAGCGCCGCATCGAGGCGATGATCAACTACGTCGCCGAACATCCGGAGATCCGGGACGTCATCGTCTCCGGCGGCGATCCGCTGTCGCTGTCGCTCAACTATCTCGAGAAGATCCTCGCCGGACTACGCGCCATTCCGCACGTCGAGATCATCCGGTTCGGCTCGCGCGTGCCGGTGTTTCTGCCGCAGCGCATCGATGCCGAGATGACGTCGATGCTCGAGAAGTACCACCCGATCTGGATCAACACGCACTTCAACCATCCGAACGAGATCACGCCGGAGTCGGCGGCCGCTTGCGACCGCCTGCTGCGTGCGGGCATCCCGGTCAACAACCAGGCGGTGCTTCTGCGCGGCGTGAATGACTGCGCCTACATCATGCGCGACCTGGTGCAGGGTCTGATGAAGATCCGCGTGCGGCCGTACTACCTCTACCTCTGCGATCAGGTCATGGGTGCGGAGCACTTCCGCACGTCGGTCGGCGAGGGCATCGAGATCATCGAGTTCCTGCGCGGTCACACATCGGGTCTCGCAGTTCCGCAGTTCGTGATGGACGCGCCCGGCGGCGGCGGCAAGGTCCCGCTCATGACCTGATACGTCCTCGGCCACTACGGCGACTCCATGGTGTACCGCAACTTCGAAGGGGTCATCGGCCGATGGGACGACGTGCCGCGACAGCCGCATGCCTGCGATCGCTGCAATGAGCGCGAGAGCTTCGAGGAACGTGGCGTGGCGAAGCTGTT
>Ga0210377_10001285_pt1 | contig 22921 bp, 21 predicted proteins | sample PLM4_65_b1redo_FD_155480 | JGI IMG/M metagenome (GOLD analysis project Ga0210377, IMG submission 155480) | Groundwater sediment microbial communities from an aquifer in East River, Colorado, USA - PLM4_65_b1 redo | ecosystem: Environmental > Terrestrial > Soil > Riparian zone | place: USA: East...
GTGGACGCCCCCGGGGGGCCGGCCGGTCCTCGACGTCGGCGCCTACGTCGCCGCGCTCGAGGCGGCGAGCGGGCGCGCCGCGCTCCTCGTCGGCAAACCGGCGCGCCCGTTCTTCGACCTGGCGCTCCAGGAGATGGGACTGCAGGCCGCCGAGGTCGTGGTGATCGGAGACGACGCCGAAGCCGACGGCGCCGGGGCGATCGCGGCCGGTTGCGAGGCGATTCTGGTGCTCACCGGAACGCATCGCACCGGCGCCCCCGCCCCGGCACGGGTGCCGGTCATCGGGTCGATCGCCGACCTCGCCTGAGCGCGACCGTCAGCGCCCCGGGGCCCGGCGCTCGACGATGCCGCTGCCCTCGCGAATGGTCAGGAACTGATCGGCTGGAACCGGTCCCGTCCTCTCGATCCTGGCCTCGCGCCCCGGCCAGCGGACCTCGATCTGATCGACCCTGGTCGCGGCACCGAGGCCGAAGTGCAGCCGCATGTCGTTCTGCGACATGAACGACGAGGAGGCGCGCACCTCGCGCACCTGCCTGCGGCCGCCGGCGGTCACCGTCACCATGGTCCCCAGGGCGCTGCGATTGACCCGGGTGCCGGCCAGACGCAGCGTGATCCAGTGCCCGGCGGCGCTGCCGCCGTCATTGCGCAGCAGCGTGGCGGGTCGGCCGTTGGCGTTCACGGTGAAATCGATGTCGCCATCGTTGTCGTAGTCGGCGACCGCCAGCCCCCTGCCGACATCGGTGCGCAGGAAATAGTCGCCGGCCCGCGCCCCGATTTCGCGAAAGAATCCCTTGCCGTCGTTCTCGAACAGCGACGGTTTCTGGGCATAGAGGATGTTGTCGCTCACCTGCTCGATGTCGTCCATCGGGTGGCCGTTGGTCATCAGCACGTCGAGGTCGGCGTCGTTGTCGAAGTCGTAGAACGCCACCCCCCACTTGGTCTGCAGCAGCCCAGGCTCGGCCAGCCCGGCGGGATAGGAGACGGTGGCGAACGGCCCCTTCCCGGCCAGGTTCCGGTAGAGCTCGGCCGGCTCATTGCTCAGGTTGGTGACGATCAGGTCCTGCCAACCATCGTTGTCGTAATCGCCGGCATCCACCCCCATCCCCGACTGCGGCCGGCCGTCCTCGCTGCAGCAGACACCCGCCACGAGAGTGATATCGGTGAACTTCCCGTTGCCGTCGTTGCGGTACAGGCGGTTCGGCGTGACGTCGTTGGCGACGTACAGGTCATCGTCGCCGTCGCGGTCGAAGTCGAGCCAGACAACCCCGAAGGTCTTGCCGAGCGGATCCCAGATCCCGGCGGCGCGCGACACCTCCTTGAACCGTCCGTTCCCCTCGTTGTGATAGAGGACGTCCGGGAGACCCTCGTAGGCATCGGGGTGACAGTAGGAGCGGCGACCCGCCCGCAGGTCGCCGCAGTACTTCTGGTCGTTCATTGTGAAATCGACGTAATTGGACACGTACAGGTCCGGTCGGCCATCGAGGTCGTAGTCGGCCCACCCGGCACAGGCGGCGTACAAACCGTTTCGCACGCCCGCCGCCTCGGTCACATCGGTGAAGGTGCCGTCGCCGTTGTTGCGGTACAGGAGCGAGGGGCCGAAGTTGGTGACGTACAGGTCGTCGTCCCCGTCGTTGTCGTAGTCGGCGACGCCGCAACCGCTGCCATATCCCGCCGCGTTCGCCACCCCCGCCCGCGCCGTGACGTCCTCGAAGGTGCCGTCGCGGCGGTTGCGGTAGAGCTTCGAGAAGGTGAGATCGGGCGGGCGCGGTGTCCCGGGAAGGGGGCCGCTCTGCACGTAGTACAGGTCCTGCCACCCATCGCCATCGTAGTCGAGCCAGCAGACCCCCGCCGCCGAGGATTCGACATAGTACTTGCGGCCGGTGCCGCCATGTCGATGCGTGAAGTCAATCCCCGCCGCTTTGGTCACGGCGGTGTATCGGACAGTCGTCGCGGCGGCCGCCGCCGCATTTGCCGGCGTCGCGGGCGGCGGCGGGGCGGCGAGCGCCGCGGAGACGATCGCGGCGGCGGCCATCGCGATCGCGAGCGTCGCGGCGGTGGCGGTCTTCGTGGCGCGCATCAGTAGGCCGATTTCCCTTCGGGGATGGTCTCGAGGGCGGTGAAGATCGCGCGCTCGCGCGTGGACGAAACCTCGTCCCCGAGCTCCATGTACAGATTCGACAGCAGGTAATGCGGCTCGCTCAGCCTCGGGTCGAGATCGGCGGCACGGCGCAGCGACTGCAGAGCCTCCTGACGCTGGCCCAGTTTCAACTGGACGCGGCCGATGTCGTTGTACAGCGGCGCGTAGTCGGAGTTCTCGGCGAGGAGCTTCTGATATTCGACCAGCGCCTCGGCGAACTTGTCGGCCATCAGGAACTCGACCGCCTTCAGGCTTGACGCCTTGACCTGCGCAGAGCGCTCCGCCTCCGCCTTGCTGCGGCCCGACATCGCGTCGTAGGCCTTCTGCTCACGTTCCGCGAGGTCCATGCGCCCGGCGCGCGCCGCCGCGCGCGCCAGGTTGAAGTGCGCCCCGACATGCTTCGGATCGATGGCGGTCGCCCGCTCGAGCGCGGCGACCGCGTCGTCGTATCGTCCCAGCGCCATATAGGTGAGCCCGAGCGTGTAATGGGCCTCCGGGTGATCGGGACGCAGCGCCAGCGTCTTCTTGAGGTGGACCAGAGCGGTGTCGTAGTCGCGGGTGCGGTAGGCGACGAACCCGAGGTTGTAGTTGGCCAGCAGGCTGTCGGGGTCGGTCGCGAGCGCCCGGCGCAGCTCGACCGCCGCATCCTCGAACTGGCCCTGCCGGACCAGGACGCGGGCCAGCAAAAGGCGGGCGGCGGTGTTGCCGGGATTCCGCGCCACGTAACCCGTGAGCATCTCTTGGGCCTTCTTGACCAGCCGGTTCTTCAGATAGCAGGTGCCCAGGCCGACGATCGCCTGCGGGTGATTGGGTTGGATCGCAAGCGCCGCCTCGTAGGCGACCTGCGCCTCCACGTAGTCGCCGTCCTTGAACGCGGCTTCGGCGTGCTGCAGCACGGTCTCGATGGTGTCGCCCGAGGGGGCGGACGCCCCGTCATGCCCCCGATCGCCGCTGCCACCGGCGCACGCCGACAGGACACACGCCGCGGACGCGACCAACGCCCTCAGGAGCACATGCCGGGTGCGAACGTGCGGGAAGGACATGATCGAGGCGAATTCTAGCAGAGGGCAGGCAACCCTGACAGCATGGGCTAGCGCGGTCGGATGACCAGAACCTGTCCCGGGTAGATGACGCTCGCGCCATCGATGCCGTTCCAGTTGCGGACCTGCTGGACCGAGACATCGTAGATCCGGGCGATGCTGGTCAGGGTGTCGCCGCGACGGACGCGATGCTCGACCGCCCCGTCGGCGGGGGCGGCGGCGCCTTTCCCGGAGCCGCCGTGCGCCGTTCCGGCGCGGGCGGGGGCGGAGGCCGCCGGCGGTTCGCCGACCCACAGACGCTCCCCGGGTCGGATGACACTGCGGGACGTCATGTTGTTCCAGCGCAGGAGGTCGTTCAGATCGGCGCCGAACTTGCGTGCGATCGAGCTGAGCGTGTCACCCGTCTGCACCCGGTAATCGAGCCGTCCCGAGGCCACGGTCACCGCGGCGTCGTTGTCGGCGGGGGCCGGGCCGTCCCCCTTCTCGCCGTAGTAGGCGACCAGCCGCTGGCCCGGTCGCAGTGTCGTGGTCGAGAGGTTGTTCCAGCGCTGCAGGTTGGGCACGGTGGTCCGGTACTTCGCCGCCACCGCGTGCAGCGTGTCGCCGGTCCGGACGCGGTGGACAATGCGCTCGCCGGTCTCGTACGACGGCCGGTCTTCCTTGAGCGCCACCGCCGGCACGACCGCCCCGCCGACCAGCGGCACGTTCAGCAGCGTCCCCCGCCCGAGCCGCTTCCCGGCATAGCGCGGGTTGGCGTCGACGACGGCCTTCACCGGCACCTTGTAGCGCCGCGCCACGCTCGTGAACGTCTCGCCGGGCCGCGTCTCGTACACCGTCCACGAGACCCGCTTGTCGTCCGGCAGCGTGGCCAGATGGGCCAGAAGCGACGCCGACGAGCCGACCGGGACCCGAACCTTGTAGGTCGTGACGTTGGGTGGCGTCACCAGGCCGCGCAGCTCGGGGTTGAGGAAGCGGATGTCCTCGAGGGAGCTGCCGGCGCCCGCGGCGACGATCTGCAGATCCGTCGGCTTGTCGATCGTCACCGTCTCCCACTGCAGCGGCGGATCGAGCGGGGTGTCGAAGCCGTAGTCGGCCGGCGACTTGTCGATCAGGATCGACGCCAGGATCGCCGGCACGTACGACTTGGTCTCGGCCCTGATGTTGCGCGTCCTGGCGATCGACCAGAAATCCTTGGTGCGCGAGCGGGCGATGGCGCGGTCGATCTTGCCCTCGCCGGCGTTGTACGCCGCCATGGCGAGGTACCAGTCGTCGTACCGGGCGTGGAGGTCTCTCAGGTACGCCGCCGCCGCCCGGGTCGCCTTCTCGAAGTCGCTGCGCTCATCCACCCACGGGTCGATGCGCAGGCCGTACCGGCGGCCCGTGAACGACATGAACTGCCACATTCCCTTGGCGCGGGCGCGCGAGTAGGCGTTGTTCTTGAACGCCGACTCCTGGTGCGCCATGTAGGCCAGGTCCTGGGGGAGCCCTTCCTCGCGGAAGATCTGCTTGATGAGCGCCAGGTAGCCGCCCGACCGGCGCAGCCCCGCCTCGAACTCGTTGCGGATGCGCACCTGGAACGCCTCGACGTAGGCCAGCACCTTGGGATGCAGCGTGATCGGGATGTCGTAGGTGACTGCTCCGATCGCCTCCTGGACCTTCTCGCGCTCCTTGTCGGCCTCCTCCGGCGACAGGAAGGTGGTGATGTCCTTCAGCGAGTCGAGCGGCGAGCCGCTGTCGCCCGGACCGGCGCCGGTCTCCTGGCTGAACAGGTCGGCGTCGAGGTCGGCGATGTCGCGCACCATCTCGTCAAACCCGGCCTTGAGCCCGGGGTAATCGGAGAGGTCGAGGCCGCTGCTGAGGATGACGTCGACAGCGCGATCGAAATGCCCCTTGGCCTCATCGAAACGGCCGGCCTGCCAGGCCTCGAGACCGGTCTCGTAGGCCTCCTGCATCTGGTCGCGGACGCTCTGCGCCGAGTCAGGCAGGTTCTCGCGACGGGTCCGGTCGGGGGTGGTTTCGCGAACCCGCTCGCGGGCCCCGGAGTTCGAATCGGCCTCCGCTTCGGGTGCGGCCCCGCCGCTCCCCGCTTCGACCGTGTCCGCTGCCGCCGGCGCCGCCGCCTGGGGGGGCACGGCGGTCTCGGCCCCGGCTGCGGCCGCCGCGCCACCGGGCTGCGACCCGGACGGGTGCTGCGCCGACGGATCGGTGGCGGGGGCCTGGGTTTGAGATGTGGCGCACGCGAGGATCGATGCGAACGCCACCGGCAGAAGGGGCAGGAACGACTTGTTCACCCGACCTCGCTTCAAACAGGAGCGGCGTCCGCCGGTGGACGCCGCTGCCCGTGAAATATATCGGCCGGGGCCGGGAGAGTCAAGGCATGCGGACGGGAAAGCGTCTGCTTTCTTGGGGATACGCACCCGCCTCCGAGCGCCGCCCGAGAACGGCCCGCCGCTTGCGAGAGCCACGCCGTCCCGGGCGAACCATCTGCGATCGCGGCCCGGAAGGCCCCGCGCGGTCGCGTTGACACCCCTCGGAGGATTCGCCTACCATGCGAGAGAAAACACCCGAAAGGCCCGCACCGCAGGCCGAGAAAGGACCCCCACCGATGTCCCAGGACTCCAAGGAGCGCACCAAGGCGATCGACCTCGCCCTGGCCCAGATCGAAAAGCAATACGGCAAGGGCTCGATCATGAAGCTCGGGGACAAGAGCTTCCAGCAGGAGGTCGCGGTCATCTCGACCACCTCGCTGTCGATCGACGCCGCCCTCGGAATCGGCGGCGTGCCGCGCGGCCGCGTCATCGAGATCTTCGGCCCCGAGGCGTCGGGCAAGACCACCCTCGCCCTGCACATCGTCGCGCAGGCGCAGCGCATGGGCGGCCTGGCGGCGTTCGTCGACGCCGAGCACGCCCTCGATCCGGAATACGCCCGCAAGCTCGGGGTCGACGTCGACAACCTGCTCGTGTCGCAGCCCGACTCGGGCGAACAGGCCCTCGAGATCACCGAGGTGCTGGTGCGCTCGAGCGCCATCGACGTCCTGGTCATCGACTCGGTCGCCGCCCTCGTACCCAGGGCCGAGCTCGAGGGCGAGATGGGCGACTCGCACGTCGGCCTGCAGGCCCGGCTCATGTCGCAGGCGCTGCGAAAACTGACCGCCGTGGTCGCCCGCTCGCGCACCTCCCTCATTTTCATCAACCAGATCCGCGAGAAGATCGGCGTCATGTTCGGCAACCCCGAGACCACCACCGGCGGCCGCGCCCTCAAGTTCTACGCCTCGGTGCGCATCGACATCCGGCGCATCGGCCAGATCAAGGAAGGCGACAGCGACATCGGCAGCCGCACCCGGGTCAAGGTGGTGAAGAACAAGATGGCGCCGCCCTTCAAGCTCGCCGAGTTCGACATCCTCTACGGCCATGGGATCTCGCGCACCGGCGATCTCATCGATCTCGCCATCACCCACCGTCTCATCGACAAGAGCGGCGCCTGGTTCTCGATGGGCGAGACCCGCCTCGGGCAGGGGCGCGAGAATGTCCGGCAGTTCCTCGAGCAGAACACCGATCTGCGCGACGAGATCGATCTCAAGCTCCGTCGCCTGCTCGGGCTGATCAAGGAGCCGAAGGCGGCGGCCGGGGCGGAGGCGAAAGTCGAAGCGAAGGACGAAGCCAAGGACGCGGGGCGGGAGATCCCCGCCGCCCGCGACACCGCGCCCGCCGGACCGGCGCCGACGCCCGCGCCGCGCGATGGCAAAGGCCGCGATGGCGCCCGCCCGGGACGCGGTCCCACCCCGGGAGCGCGCGCCTGATTGGCCTTTCGCCGGAACCGGATTCCCGGAACCGGCCTCTCCTTGACAGCCCGGAAGGGGCGTTGCTACGATGCGCCCCTTCCGACCGCATCGTCTGCGTGCCGCGGTAGCTCAGTCGGTAGAGCGAGGGACTGAAAATCCCTGCGTCGGCGGTTCAACTCCGTCCCGCGGCACCATTTTTCCTAACAAATCACGCGCTCGCGTTCCCCGCCCCGGCCTCCTCACCCTGCTTGGTGTCCACCGGGTGACTACGGGGCGCGCCGATGAACTCGACACCCGCCCGCAGATACTCCTTCGACAGATGGGCGTATCGCTGCGTCAGGGCGATGGTGGAGTGCCCGAGGTACTTCTGCAGCCGGTACAGATCGCCGCCGTTGATCATGTACCAGGAGGCGAAGGTGTGCCGGCAGGTGTGTGGGGTCACGTCGTCACCGAGGTCGGCCCGCTTCCTCGCGGTCGTGAAGGCCGTCGTCAGGCGGGTGGCGCGCTTCCCGTTCCAGCCGAAAACCAGGCGGTCGGGATCGGGCTCCGCGGCTGCCCTCGCCCTCCGGCGCGCCCGCGCCTCGGCGATCTCCCTCACCTTCGCCCGCTCCCGGAGCATGGCGGCGAGCTCCGGCGAGATCGGGATCTCCCGCTGCTTCCCGCTCTTGGTGTTCTTCTGGTCGAAGTAGAGCACGCCGCGCTCCAGGTCGACGTCACTCCACCGCAGTCCAAGGACCTCCGACACCCGCCCGCCGGTGTGCAGCATCGTCAGGATGATCGGCTTGACGCGCTTCCCCGCCTGCGTCATCAGCGCCTTCGCCTCGTCGGCGCTCAGGAACCGGACCCGGCCGGAGGATTCCTTGAACGGCTTCACCACGGTGACGGGGTTCTCGCCGCCGAAGTAGCCCCACGCTTTGGCGCACGAGAACATCTTCGAGAGACAGGCCCGAGCCCGGTTCGCGGTGGCCTTCGAGACGCCCTCGGCGAGACGCGCGGCGATGAACTCCTGGACGACGCCGGGCGTGATCTCCTGAAGCGTCCGCTTCTCGAAGTGCCGCTCGAGGACGGCGAGGCTGACGCCGTAGGGCTTGGCGCCCCGGAGGTTCTTGACGTGGCGCTCCTTAAACTCTTCCAGCATGTCGGGGAACGGCTTGGGGGCGATGCGCCTGAGCTCTGGGTTGCGTCCCTGCCGGATGTCCTGGAGTCGCGCGGCCAGGACGATCGCGGCCTCCTGCTTCGACGGGCCGACCTTCTCACGGACGCGCCGACCATCCCGGCCGGGCGGATAGTAGTAGTCGATGAACCAGCACTTGCCCTTCTTGTAGACGCCCATCAGACCCTCCCACCCTTGCCGGGCTTCGCCTTCACGCCCCCGAGCCGCGCCTTATCGACCGTCGCAGTTCCTTCATCCTGTAACACCGGCCGCAGGCGGCACCGGCTTCTCTGACTTCTCCTCCTGGAACTCCCACTTCCCCTGGGACCATCGGTAGATCAGATGCACCTCCCCATGAAAAGTGGAAACCGAGTGTGGGCCACCGGTGCAAGTGCTGCCGACGAGCCGGGGAGCATCTCTGCCTCCAGCTGCGGTGCACTCTTCGTATGTCTTTCCGACACAACTGGGTTCCAGGGCCGCCATGGACTCTTCGTGCTTCTCTAGGTCCATTCCCTTCACGCCCACCACGCTTCTCACATCGCAAGTCTCATCCACATGAACGTACAGGTGTCCCAGGAAAGGCGTCAGGATGGAGTCGGTCCTTGTCACGTCTATTCGGTACTCAGTCGGGGGGACATCATCATTGCACTTTTCGAATCGAAAGTGTGTCCATCCGTGGCAGAGATTCGGTCTGATGCGCTGGCCGAGAATTCTTGCCCGCGAAATCGCCAATCGCCGTTCTGTCCACTCTTTGAACAGCGTCGGTGCAGACTTCTGGAACTCTTGCGCGAGTTGCGCTTCGCCGGGCGGCTGCGCCGGAGCGGGCTCCTGTGCCAGCGCTGAAGTGCGAAGCATCGCCGTAAGGAGGACCAGGAATGTCGCTGTGCGTTTCGTCCTCATGCCTACCTCCTTCGTGGAATCGCACTCTTCGCCTTCACGCCCCAGTACGCCAGCGCCCTCTTGAGCCGTGCCGGCTCGGGGTTGCGGCCCAGGTACTCGCACACCTTCTGCACCACCTTCTCACCACGGCGCTCTGTGCGGAGGATCATGTAGTACTGGGCTTTCCCCTTCCGTTCGATTCGCAGGTAGGCCATACGCTCTGGATTCTCTCACTACACGCCGGAAGGCGTCAAGCTCGAAGATCGACGCGCCACGTTCGCCCGAGAGGCTCGATCTGGGGTCGGCCAAGGCTACGGGTCGCCGGGATTCGCGTATGATCTCCGATTGAATGGAGACGACGCCCCAAGCAATCAGTCCGGAGATCCGTGATTTCTGCCGGGACCGATTCGGCTCGCGGAGTCCTACGTATGTGACGGTCCGGCCTGAGCCTCGGGCCAAGCCCGGTGAGTGCTTCTGGAACGTAAAGGCGAAGGTCGAACAGGACGGAGGCCGAATCGAGCTGGGACGGATCATCTGGGAGTGGCCAGGCATCCTCTTGAACGCGGAGGCCCACGCTGTCTGGGTGTCTGAGGAGAGAGAGTTGGTCGACGTGACGCCCAAGCCCGACGGCGAAACCAAGATCCTCTTCGTGCCAGACGCAAGAGTGTGCTTCCCTCGCGAACGCGGCGAGTTGGCCTGTGACAATGTCCGGAAGGCGTTGATCGACTCCCCGCTTGTTCACCGGCTGATTTCGGTGTGCGAAGACCTCACCCGGCTTCGGGGCGGTCGCATCGTTCCTCGACTCTCGGGAGCTCAAGAGGTCGCTGCTCAGGAGCTTGCCCGCGAGCATCAGGAGTTGATCTCCAGGTTGACGACTCGGCGCGCAGGTCGCAATGACCCCTGCCCCTGTGAGAGCGGCAGCAAATTCAAGCATTGCTGTGGCCGGAGTGGATAGCCGGATCGTTCTGCAGGACGCGGTAACGCGCCGCGGCGCCATGCCATACGCGCTCGACGCGGCCGGCGGTCAGGAGCGATTCGAGGGCGGCGCGCACCCGATCGGGGCTGGCGTGCAGTCCGATCGCTCCGGCGAGGGTCTCCCGGATCGTCTCGGCGGCGAGCGGCTCAGGTGCGCCGTCGAGCGCGGCGAGGATGCGGGCGGCCAGGGCGGAATCGCGGTCCGTCATCGGGTCGATCCTCCGGGGAGATGGCCGGGGACGCCGTCCCGCAACGACGCCCCCGGCCTTCCCGGCCGACGCCGATCGACGCGGCGCCGGCCGTGCTGTGGCGGGCGTTCACCGGGGAAGGAGGCCCCGTGGCCGCACCCGCCGCAGCCGAGCCGCGGCCAGGTCTAGAAGTCCTCGTCCATCACGGCGCGTACTCCCGCCGCGCGCCGCATCTTCGCCTTCACCGCATTGCACTCGTGCGCGTGGCGCGCCTCGATCTTCGCGTTGTGCTCCCGCGCCGCCTCGATCTCGGCGGTCAGCGCGTCGAACCGCGCGAGCATCTCCGCCGGCACCGGGGCCCGGTTCCGCCTCATCTCCGCGATCTGGCCATGCAGGAGCCCGTAGGCGAGATCCTTCCGGCTGAACCACGTTGACGGGTAGGCGTCGCCTGCCGGCATCTCGGTTCGCCCACCGACGGCGTTCTTGATTGCTTCGATGATCTGCACGTCAAACCTCCTGTTCCGGGTGATCGACCAGGGACGCCGCCAACTCGTCAACGCTCATCCGGCGCCCGAGGTGAAAGTAGAGATCCGCTTCGCCGAACTCGCGCACGAGCTCGGCGCGCTTCGCCTTGATCGCGGCCTGCCGCTCCGCGGCCGACAGCAACGCGGGCAGCGTGTCGCCCGTTGTCGCGGGAGCCGGCGTCTCGCGCGGCGCGGCGCCGGCGCCGAGCGTGTCCAGGTCGCGGAGATGCTGCGCGGCCAGGTGGACCTCGAACGCCTCGACGGTGCAGCCGCGCCGCCTCGCCCCGGTGAACAGCATTTCCCGCGTGTAGAGCTGCCTGACCACGTCCCTGACGGCGCCGGCCAGCCGCACCGGGTCCGCCTTCTCGTCCGACTGCTTCACCTTCATCGTCAACATCGTCGCACCTCCTATCGCCAGAATTCTTCGCTCATAAAACTGCCGCCACCGTCCTCGAAAGCGTCCCGTTCCCGTTCCGCGGCAACGTCGATCCGCGCCCCGCCGTCGGCCGCCGCCGCGACGCCGCGGCTGTCGGCGAAGCCGTACTTCACGAGGTTGTCCCCGGTCGGGTTCGCCGTCGCCATCCACACCGCGCCGGCCAGCGCCATGCTCACGTCGCGGTGCAGCTTCCGCCGCGTATCTACGACCCGCCACGCCCGCCCGCCGGCCAGGTCCTCGACGCGCAGCGACAGGAGCTCGTCTACCAGCCGCCGGTGCTGGGGCAGGCGAATGGTCCCGTTGCCGATGCGCTCGGCGAGCCTGCCCCACATCAGCATGTTGCTCTGCGCCGTCGCCGCCATCGGCACGACCCGACCGCCCCACCCCTGCCGCCCGCACCACTGCATGAACTCCCCCGCCTCCGCCCGATCGTCCACGCCGAGCTTCCGCACGTTGAACCGCGCGAATACCTCCTCCATCCGCCCCTTCACGACGGCGAAGTCGATCTCGCCCCCAGGAAACCGCTTCGGGTCCCATGACTCGATGGACGTCACCACCAGCACCTTCGATTCGTCCGCCTTCCGCTGCCACTCCAGCAGCACCAGCGACGTCAGGTCACGCTTGCGGCTCAGGTCCAAGAAGCCGACGGTCGGCGATTCGCTGCCCGCGCGATTCTCGAGCGCCGAGTCGATCACCATGTCCAGCTTCGCCCTGGTCACGAAGGAGTCGCCCAGGTCGGCGAACACGCCGCGGTACTCCCGGTCGTACAGCCCCGGGAACAGATGCGCCATGCCGGCCGCCTGCCGCATGTGCCGCTCGCTGGTGAACGGATTCACCACCTGGTCGCCCAGGTCCACGACGAAAGTGTCCTCACCCGGTGCCGTCACGAGCTCGTAGAAGAAGCCCCGCGGCGGTCCGGCCGTCGACGTGACCAGCGTCCGCCCCTCGACCGCCATCGTGGACGGCTTGAGCCGGACGTACAGCACGTCCGCGATCGACCTGCCCTCGTCAAGAACCAGTAAGCTAACGCTCCGCGCCGGGCTCGTATCCTCCGAGGCCGACACGATCTCCAGCACGTTGCCCAGCGCCGGCACCTCGATGCGGGTTTCCAGCACGCGGGCATCACGGGCAAGCCGCGGGTTCGCCTCGATCGGTTTCTTGAACTTCTGCGCCGCGATCGCCTTCGCCTGCCCTTCTGACGCCGCCACCAGCAGGATGTAGCAGTCGCGCGCATGGAACAGGAGGTAGTTGCTCACCGCCCCGGCGAACAACGACTTGCCTTGCTGCCGGATGCTCTTGACGACGACCTCGAGGTGATCCCGTAGACCAGCAGCCGCCTCGAGCCACCACGGCAGGACCCGCACCGGCTGCCCGCGTTCGTTCACGAGCTCGCGCTCGCAGAATGCCTTGAACTTGTCGACGTCGATCACGAGCCGCCTCCGCCGTCCACGTCGGCCCCAGCGCCGCGATCGGTCTCGGCCTGGGGCCCTGACCCGCCCGCGGCGACGTTCGCCCGCCCACGGCCTGCCTCTCGCTCCAGCACCTCGGCGACGTAGGAATCGACACGCCGGCTGCGACGATCGAGGCCGACTTCGCGGAACCGCCTCGCGGCCAGGTCGAGGAACGTCGCCACGATCCCCGTCGCCTTATATCGGGATATGTTCGGCCGCCGGCCACACGCCTGTGACTGCGCCGCCTTGTTGGTTATCTCGGCCAGCAGGAGTGTGGCGATCCACTCGGCTCTGAGGCCGATCTCCAGCACCTCCGCGCGCAGGGCCGAGACGTTGGCCTCGCCGCCGAGATCCTCAAGGGCCGCGTCCCGCAAGTCCCCGAGGGCGCCCTCCATGCCGCGGAGCGCCGCCAGCCCCACAACGCGCCGGTCGCCGGCCGTGTCGCCCGCCTCACCGATCTGCCGCGGGTAGCGCCGGCCCGGCGCCTCCGGCGGCGATTCGGACCCCTTCCTGGGGCGATTCGCGGTCCTCTTTCTCGTAGTCACCGGGTGGTCCCCGCCTCTCTCAAGCCTTTGATGGGCGCGGATTTCAACGATGCGAAGGGAGTAGAAATCCCTGCGCCAGTTTCGAGGCCGGAAGGCGAGTACGGCCCCGGGGCGGCTCGGATGGTCGCAGGTAGGTCCGCGGCCCCAGGTCCGAAGGGCGCGCAGTACCGGCCCCAAAAGGCCGGGATGCGCTCCCGAAGGGGTTGATTCTTGATGGTGTCTCCGGCTGCGCATCTCTGCGCACGGCTGCGTATGACGCTATGCGCAGTCGGTCTTACCCTTGAGGGCTGCGCTGCGCATCTGCGCATGCGGATAGGCTGCGCATCGCTGCGCATCAGTCGAGCCCTCCGAGGTCGAGGCCGGTCTGTTTCGGGGGTGCGTAGGTGTAGGCGGCGGGCTTGATTCCGGTACGCACGAGGCGGGGTGATTCCCCATCGGAAAGTCGACGGCAAGCTGACTGAATCGCACGGTCCCTGAAGCCGGTCACGCCCGCGACGATGGCCTTGAGGGGTCGAGGTCCGCCGGCCGCCTTCAGGAACGCCAGGACAGCCCCGGACGCGCCCATGAGTTCGGAATCAGAGACGTCCACGGTCCCGTCGTACTTGAGGGTCAGCGGGGCGTCAGGGTCGCCCAGGATGCGCACCTTGAACGCATCGAAGCGGGCGCCGGAGCGTGAACGCTTCAGGGTGCGAACGGTGAATGCCTCCGGGCCATCCGGCACGAGGCCGATCACGCAGTCGAGGCCGGCGCGGATCTGGACGGAGCCCGAGACGCGGGTTGACAGGTCATTCGCGCCGCCGGCCTGGGGCTTCTTCAGGTGGTGGGAGACGATGCTGGACAGGTCCGGAAAGTCGGCCTGGAGCGCCGCCAGGGTGCGCCGGATGTAGGCGCGGACGGATACCGCGTCGTGGAGGTTGGTAAGATCCAGCACCACGTTGGTCGTCAGGGATTCGAGGATAAATGTCGCCGGCCGCTCAGCGGCTCCGAGGTCGGCCAGGGCTTTACGGACGCGAGCGACGGTGCCGGGCCGGTCGAGGTTGAATTCAGGGTCGCTCACGAGACGGAGGGGTAGCGACCCGAGGTCGAGCCCGAGGCCGGCGGCGTGCCGTTGAAACTTCCGCTCCATGTCCGGGTCGTCATCGCTCGTGCAGTAGAGGACAGGCTGTTGCGCGCAGGCCATGTCGAGAACATCGCAGCCGGAAGCGATCCCGAGGGCGAGGGACACGAATAGATGCGTTTTCCCGGCGCCCGAGTCCCCCACCACGCCGGTCTTTTGCCTGACCGGGATCAAGGTGCAGCCGGGGCGGCCCACGAGGGCGGGCGGGGTCGGCAACGGCGGGGCGGTCAGGTCGGCGAATACCAGTCCGTCGTTGCCGGTTTCGCCCTCGCGCACGGCAAGCTGGACGGCGGCCACGAGGTCGGCATCGGCGCACCCGTTCTGGGCATGCTCGCCAGCATCAACGAGGCGGCGCCGGAATCGAAGGGACCGCAGCTTGTCGAGCCACAACTGGAACGCGGCAGGATTCCCCCGACCCTCGATGCTGCGCATGATCGCGTCGACGTCTCCACGCTCGGCCCCGGTGGTCTCGGCGATTCTCGATGCAGCGATCTCCCGGTCGAACATCTCCCCCCGCGTGTGCAGGTCGGCGAGATGCCGGGCGAGGCCATAGAGCGGGCGGATGTCGCCGAAGTCCACGAGCTCGCCGCCGTTCGCCGCCAGCAGGGCCGCGATGAGCGAAGGGTCCACCGCGCAGGCCGACAGACTGGCCTCGAGGATGTCCCGGTCGTACAGGCCGGTCATCTTCCGCGCTCCCGCAACCAGGCGCCACACTCCGCCGGTTCCAGCCGCCACAGATGTTTCCGGCGCCGGCCAGGACGTGGACAGGAGAGGTCGATCGCTGGCATCCCGAGCCGCACGAGGCGATCGATCTGCGAGGTCGTCGTCGACCAGAGGTGGGCGAGCTCGGCGATCGTGACGCGGCGGTGCAGGACGATGCGGTCGCCCACCCATTCCGGGGCCGGCCCGCTATCAGCTTCGGCTGCCGGCGCCGGCGCGGGTGCGAGGTGGCGCGCGCTCACCCGCGCACCGGATCTATCTCATCCAGCGCACGCCGCAGCCGGTCGGCCTCATCCGGCCGTGCTTCGGCGCGCTCGCACTCGATTTCGGAGATCCGGTAGGGTGGGATGTTGGACAGGCGACCGAGATCCCATTGGGACAGGTCACGCCGCAGCCGTTCAAGTTTCAGGGCGAAGCCGCTCATCACGGCGCGATGGTGCGCCGCCTAAAGTGCGCCCGCAAATCCCGGCGTGATTGCTATAGCGTTCGCGCCGGCCTGACGAGGGGCTTCGAGCGGGGGGCTCTTCGGGACGCTTCAACGGCCTGTCGCCGTGTCTTCTTGACTCTGGCGAGGAGCTTCTTGACGCGGTGCTCCGTCCACGGCGGCCCGAGGATCCCGAGGATGGTCGCGACCGACGGCCAGGGCTCTGCCTCAAGCAAGTCGCGGAGACGGTCAGGCGACAACCCCATCCGAACGGCGGCCGCCTTCGCTGCGTCGACCTTGGGCTGACGCAGCTTCGTTGCCGCGCGACCGACCCGGATCACCTCGTCGGCCAGGTCGTCCAGGTCCCGGTCGGCCTCCCTCTGCTTCGTGATCAGCGCGCAGAAGTCCCGGACCAGGTCTGTGAGCTTCGCGCCCCGGTTGTATTCGATCACGGTGACGGTGAACCGCGGATCGCGCCGCTTGACGGCCTTGTCGATCGCCCGGTGATCGAGGACTTCACAGGTCCAGAGGCAGGACGGGGGTTTCGTGCTGCGGGACTTGTGATTCGGCATGCCCGGCTCCGTTGCGGGCCCCGAGGGATGAAGGCGCGGCCCCTGGCGGGTCGGAGCGCCCACCCCCTCGGCCGAGGGTGGGGCCGCGTGGTGATTCTACCTCGACAACGTGGTGTCCACCGGGTGACTACGTTCGCGCCCGGTCACGCTGAAACCCGCATAAACAGGCCATTTCACGTCAAGAGGCTCCACCCGGGGGGCGGCGGCCCGATGTCTGCTGAAACCCGCGCCTATCACGGCTTTCCGCGGAACGCTCCCGGACGACTGAAAATCCCTGCGTCGGCGGTTCAACTCCGTCCCGCGGCACCATTCCCCTCTTCCCGGCCCCGGCCCCGGCCCTATCTCGAGAAGCGTGCCACGTTCAGCGGGTAGGCGATCGCCATCGCCACGAATGACCCGATCGTCACCACGAGGGTGAGGGCTGTCAGGGCCCACAACCAGGCCGTGCCGGCGCGGGTGCGCGGCTCGCCCGGGTCGAGGACGAGACCAAGGAGCGCGCCGGGGATGAGCCCCCCGACGTGGGCGGCGCTGTCGATGCCGGGGATGAGGAACATCAGCAGCCCATACATCAGCCAGCGCATGAGCTGGTCGGAGATGGCGCGGCCGGCGGGACCCGAGCGGAAGCGGCCGAACACCACGGCGAAACCCAGCAGGCCGTAGATGGCGCCCGAGGCGCCGATGCTCAGCACCCCGGGACGCCAGAAGGAACTCACGAGGAACCCCGAGATCCCCGACGCGGTGTACAGGACGAAGAACTTCCGCCACCCGAACGATCGTTCGATGAGCGGCCCGAGCGTCGCCAGAGCGAAGCCGTTCATCACCAGGTGCAGCAGGCCGCCGTGCAGGTAGTTGGCGGTCACCAGGCGCCAGATCTCGCCGGCGGCGATCAGCGGCACCCACTTCCCGCCGAGGAGCACGAGCGTCAGCGGCGACGGCGAAAAGAGGCCACCCAGGCCCCCGTCTCCGGTCGACGATCCGAGGACGGCCACCACGATGGTCATGGCGACGTTGGCGCTCAGGATGACCACGCTCATCGACGGCGCCGACGGCACCAGCAGGCCGACTGCCCGCCCGACGCCGCCGTGTGCCACGCCGCGCATCGAGGCGCCGCAGGCCGGGCAGGTCGACCCGCCTTGATCGATCAGCGTGCGACAGGAGGGGCACATCCGCAGGGTCGTGCGCACCCCGCGGCCGAGGTTCTCCCAGTGCGCCAGGCGGCTCTCGAGGGCCTGCTCCCAGGCGCGCTTGCGCCACTCCCAGCGCGTGCCGCGGGCGCCGAGCGTCTCGAGCAGGGTAATGACGAAGCGGAGGCCGCCGGTCAGGATGCTGTGAAGTAACGCCATCGGACGCGGCGACCTCCCGGAGGAGATGGGGGCGCGGCGCCGCTTAGAAGCTCCAGCCGACGCCGAGCTTGAAATCGGGGTCGTTGTCGCCGATGCCGATCTTTCCCTCGATGAAGAAACCGTTCCCCGACTTCAGCTTGGTCTCGGCGCCGCCCATGATGGCGAACGCGAACTCGGTGTCCGAGTCGTCACCGTTGCCGTTGCCGTTATTGTTGTCGTTGTCGTCGACATTCACGTAGGCCAGACCGATACCACCACCGACGTACGGCTTCCAGACCTGCACCTTGGAGAAGACGTAGTGCACCTCGGCCAGCGCCTCGAGGGTGGTGACATCGTCGCCGAACCCGAGCTCGATGGTCGGACGGAAGCGGACGTCCTTGGCGAACTCGCCGAGATTGAAGTGGACACCACCATAGATCTGGTCCGGGTCGGCGCTCGCGCCCACCCTGACTCCCCAGCCCTTCCAGCCGATTCCCGTCGTTCCCTGCGCCGGGGCCTCGGTCGTTCCCTGCGCCAGGGCCTCGTCGGCCGGGATGAGGGCCGCGAGGGCGAACACAATCGGGACCGCCAGCACGAATCGTCGCATGATCGACCTCCCACTAGAAACAGGCCAGGCCCCCCCGGCCCCACCCGTCGGAAAAAGGAGGCAGAGGCTAACACGACGCCTCCGTTTCCGTCTACTCGAAGCGGCGCAGCAGCCCGAGGACAACGCCGTGGATGAGCAGATCCTCACTCGAATCCTCGCCGCGCTCCCCCGCCCCCTCGGCCGCCGCCAGGTGGACCCGGCCGCGGTCGCGCCGGACGGTCCGCAGTGAGGCGTCTTCGCCGGGCCCGATCGCCACGACCGTCGACCCCTCCGCCGGACGGGGGCGGCGCTCCAGAACGATGACGTCGCCGTCGAGGATCTGCTCGCCGCGCAACGCGTCGCCGGCGACCACGAGCGCGAAGGTGTCCGCCGGCTTCGTCACCATCTCGCGCGGCACCGCCGCCGGCGCCCCGCCGTACAGCGCCTCGATCGGCCGGCCGGGAGCGAACCGCCCGACGATCGGCACGGCCACTGCCGGCGAGGAGCGTGCCGCCGGGCGCAGCTCGATGCCGCGGCGCCGGCTGCGGCGCCGCCGCAGAAGCCCGCGCTCCTGCAGGAGCGCCACGTGCCGGTGCACGGTCGCCACCGACGACAGGCCGCAGCGCCGGGCGATCTCGTGCAGCGTCGGCATCTGGCCGGTCTCGGCGACGTGGGTCTGGATCGCCTCGAGGACCGCCTTCTGGCGGCGGGTCGGGAGCATCGGCGCCGCTCAGTCCTCTCCGCCGCCGTCGCGCGAGCCGACGAACCACTCGTCGCGGTCCTTGAACAGGACGTTGAACGATGTGAGCGAGCCGTAGCAGCGCGTCACGTACTGCTGCAGCTCGACCTTGTCCTCCGCGCTCAGGCGCTGGTGGCTGTTGACCCTCTGCTCGAGCACCCGCAGGCGGTCGCGCACCATCGTCACCTTGTGGAACAGGGCGTCGATGGGAATGATCTTCTCCTGGGTGTCGGCCTTCCCGGGGCGGATCACCAGCGTGCCTCCCTCGAACCGGCCGGCCATGCGCGTCTCCCCGAGGCCGAGCAGTTCGTCGATCGCCTCCTTCACCGCCCGCTTCACGTCACGCCGTGTCAGGGTCTCCGTCGTCTCATCGCTCATCGCCATCCTCCGCGCCCCGCGCTCCGGGCCGCCCATCCGCCGCCCGCAGGCCGGGCGTGACCCTCGCCGTCGATGTTCCTCCCCCCGCCGGGGGGAGCATACCGTCGCTTCACGCAGACCAGCTTGCAGCGCGCGTTGCTGACCATGGGCCCGCGCTGGCAGGCCGGGCACCACCCCGACGACGCACTCATCCTAGGAGCCTGTCCGAGTAATAGGATGGGTCGCGTTCGCGGCGCCGCGGGGCCGTATGCGAGGCGCCGCGACGAACGCGATGCGGGACATCACCGAGGCGCGGCAACGACACAGACGGCCCCGCGCCGCCGCGAACCCGAAGGGCGCATGGGGGTTGCGGCCCCATGCTTCGTTACTCGTCGTCATCGATGCCCCACATCGATTCCTCCTCGCGCCTCGCCTGGGACCCGCAAGCCCCATGCGCGCGGCCCATCCTATTACTCGGACAGGCTCCTAGCCCCGGAGGCACGGCGGAGATACCGTCGCCAAGCGGCAGGGTCCGCACCAGATCGAGGATCGAGTCACCGTCGTGGACCTGCGATGCCGCCGCCGCGGTGTCGGCGCTCGCCGGCCGGCAGGCCACCGACCACCCGGTGCGGGCGAACATCGAGATGTCCCCGTCGCTGTCGCCGACGCTCACCACAAGACGCCGGTCGATGCCGAACTGCCCGCAGAAGAGATCGACCGCCTCATCCTTGCGCGCGTGGCGCACATTGACGCGCACCTCGCCGGTCAGGATGCCGTGGCTTGCGACCAGCCGGTTGGCGAGGGTGAACGCCAGGTCGAGCTCGCGGTGAACCCGGTCGGCCAGGAGCGTCAGCCCGGTCGAGATGACCCCGACAACGGCGCCGCGCGCGCGCGCCTCGCCGATCGCCTCGCGCACACCCGGCCGGTACGGGATGCGATCGGCGATCGCCCGCAGGTCTCCCTCGCGCATCCCCTTCCAATGGGCGGCGTCCCGGCGGCAGAACTCCTCGTAGTCGATGTCGCCCGCGACGAAGGCCTCCTGGTGCCGGCGGGCTTCGTCCTCCCAGAGGCCGAGTGTCTCGTGGAGGTGCTGCCAGACGCTGCGCACCGGCGTCAGCGTGCCGTCCAGGTCGAAAAGCAGGGCGCGGTACATCCCTCTACTGCTCTTCGACTTCGGCGGCCGCCGGCTGGCGGAACGCCCCGCCCCGGTACGCCTCGGCAAAGGCCACCACCACCCTGCGGTCGTAGACCCGGTCGGAAAGCTCGGTGAGCCGCTGGATCGCGGTGTCGAACGCCATCGCCTTCTGGTACGGCCGGTTGGTGGTCATGGCGTCGAAGGCGTCGGCCACGGCGACGATGCGTGCCGCGATCGGGATCTGCTCCCCCTTGAGCTGCTTGGGATAGCCGGTGCCGTCCCAGCGTTCGTGATGAAAGCGGATGCCGGGGATGATGTCGCGCATCGCCGCAATCTTCGACAACATCTGCGCCCCCTTCTCGGGGTGCTGCTTCATGACGGTGTACTCCTGGTCGGTGAGCATCGCCGGCTTGCGCAGGATCTTGTCCTCGATGCCGATCTTGCCGATGTCGTGGAACAGCGAGGAGATGTGCACCTCGCGCATCTCCTTGCGCCCGAGCCCCAGCTGCTTGGCGAGGATGACGGCATACTGGTTGACCCGCTCGGAGTGGCCGCGGGTGTACGGGTCCTTTTCGTCGATCGCCTCGGCCAGGGCCCGTATCGTGCCCATGAACAGATCGTTGTTGACCTGGGCCGCCACCTTGAGACGCTGGATGTACTCCTGCATCTGCTGGGCCATGGAATTGAAGGTGGCCGCGAGCGCTCCGAGCTCGTTGCGGCTCGTCACATTGACCCGGTGATCGAGCTGGCCGCGCGCGAATGCCTCGGTCCCCGAGGCCAGAGCCTGGATCGGGCGGGTGACATTCGAGGCCAGCAGATAGGCGAGGACGAGCGCCAGCGCCACCGCGAGCCCGGCCCACAGCAGCGCGGCGTTCACCATCTGGTCGACGGCGGCATAGGCCTTGCGCTTCTCGAGCTGAACGACGATCCCCCAGCCCTGCGCCGTCGCGTCGACGGAGGCCAGGTATTCGATCGAACGGCCACGGTCGGCGATGGCGAACTCGGTCGTGAGCGCCGACCTGCCGCCGGCGCGAGTGAACTCCTGCACGACCCCGAACGTCGAGAGATCGGCGCGCCCCAGCAGGCCCGTCTCATCGTGCGCCGCCAGCAGACCGGCGCCCGCATCGAGGGCATAGACCAGGTAGCCCGGCCTGCGGGTGCCTGCCGCCGGCTCCCAGATGGCGCCGAAGTCGATCAGACCGCCGAGCGCCCCCGCCGCGCCACCGCGTCCGACCGGCAGCGTCAACGGCACCAGGACGCGATGCGTCGCGGATCCGTCGCCCCGGATCGGGTCACCCACGGTGGCCTGCCCCTGAAGGGCCGCCGCCAGGCCGCGGGCCATCGCCGCCTCGGCCTCGGGCGGCACGATGGTGCCGTCGACGATGGCCTGGGTCGACTGCCCGGTCGGCTCGGTGTAGCGCACGAGGACGAGCCCCTCCCCGAGCGAGCGCTCGAGCAGCGGCCGCCAGGCCGCCGGTGCGCTGCCACCGGTATCGCGGGGCAGGGTGGCAATCCCCTCTCCGAGCCGCGCCATGCCGGTGCGCAGGGCGGTGAGAGAAGCGTCGACCTGGCGGGCGATCGCCCCCGCCATCTGCAGTTGCACCACCTGCTGCGAGGTCACGAGCGACTCGCGGCTGATGGTGATCAGCTTCTGCGCCACCATCGCCAGCGGCAGCAGGCCGACGGCGAGCATGACCAGCAGGAAGGTGTAGACGATGCGCCCGCGCGGCCGTCGCGCGGCACCCTCCGGGCGGGCTGCCGGGGCGGGGTCGGGTTGTCGTGGACGCGGGTTCGGGTTCGTCGGCAAGACCGCCCTCGAGGACTCACGGGACAGCGCGGCCGGATGATAGGCCAGGGGGCGCGGCCCGTCAACGAGGGGCACGATCGCGGGGAGGCGATTCCGGGCCCGCCCGCCGGCGCCGCTGGCCGTTGCGCCGCCTCAGCGGTCCCGCGGGACGGCCATCATCCGCTCGAGGGCCAGGCGCGCGGCGGCGGCGTCGTCCGGGTCGACCTCGATCGGGAAAAGGTCCTCCTCGAGGGAGCGGCGCACCGCGGCGAGGTCGATCATCTTCATGTACGGGCAGTGCAGGCGGCAGCCGATGCAGCCGTCGGCCGGTATGAACTCGCGTCCCGGGAATCGCTTCGCCAGCTGGTGGATCAGCGCCCACTCGGTGGCGATGATGAAGGTGTGCGCCTCGGGATGGCGCTCGACGGCGGCGATCATCCCGGAGGTCGAGCAGATCTCGTCGGCCATCTCGAGGACGTCGGCGCGGCACTCCGGGTGGGCGATGACCACCGCTCCGGGGCGTTCGCCGCGCACCTTCTCGACATTCACGCCGCGCAGGACATCGTGCGTCGGGCAGGCGCCGTCGTAGACCACGATCTCCTTGTCCGGCACCTGCCCCGCCACCCAGCGACCCAGGTTGCGGTCGGGGGTGAACAGGATCTTCCGGTTCGGCAGGCTGCGCACCACCGACACCGCATTGGCCGAGGTGCAGCAGATATCCGACAGCGCCTTCACCTCGGCGCTGCTGTTGATGTAGGTCACCACCGTGTGCCCCGGGTAGCGCTCCTTCCACTCGAGGAGCGACTCGGGGGTGATGGAGTCGGCCAGGGCGCAGCCGGCGGCCAGGTTCGGCAGCAGCACCGTCCGTTCGGGATTGAGGATGCGGGCCGATTCGGCCATGAAATGCACGCCGCAGAAGACGATGAGATCCGCTGTCGTCCGCTGCGCCTGCAGCGCCAGGCCGAGCGAGTCGCCGACGAAGTCGGCCGTCTCCTGGACCTCGGGCAGCTGGTAGTTGTGCGCCAGGATGATGGCGTTGCGGCGGCGCGCCAGA
>Ga0210377_10001286_pt1 | contig 22903 bp, 25 predicted proteins | sample PLM4_65_b1redo_FD_155480 | JGI IMG/M metagenome (GOLD analysis project Ga0210377, IMG submission 155480) | Groundwater sediment microbial communities from an aquifer in East River, Colorado, USA - PLM4_65_b1 redo | ecosystem: Environmental > Terrestrial > Soil > Riparian zone | place: USA: East...
CCTGTGTTTTTTCGTGCTGCCCCGGTCGAGCTGGTGGAAGCGGTCGAACAGGCGTTCCCGCTCCTGCTTCGGAACGCCGATGCCCTCGTCAGCGATGGATATTCGCAGGACGCCGTTCTCTTTCCGTGCCTCGATGTGCACCGTTTTACCTTCATTGTTGTACTCGATGGCGTTCGCCAGGAGGTTCGCGAGCACCCGGTGGAGTTTTTCGGCATCGGTATTGAACAGGAGGCCCCGGTCCTCCGGCTGGTCCCCGCAGCAGACGAATGCCACTGTCAGACTTTTTTTCCGCGCCTTGCGGCTGAAGGCGTTGACCAGGTTTTTGATGAACGCCGCCACATCTACGCGCGAGATGTTCAGCTGCGTTTCTCCGGCCTCGAGCTCTGCGGCGATGAAGATGTTACGGAGCTGGAAATCGAGTTCGAATGCCTCGTCGTAGATCGACTGGGCCATGAGCTGTTTTGTCTGCTCGTCCTTTTTTGCCGATGCGATCTCCCGTGACAGGCCCAGGATCGAGGTCAGCGGGTTGTTGATCTCGTTCCGGACGTTCGAGAGGAAATCGCTTTTCAGCCGCTCCGACTCGGCCAGCTTGACGTTCAGCTTCTCGATCTTTTCGTTCATCTTCGTAAGATCGTAGAGCGCCTTCTTGTTGTCGAGAAACCGCCGCTTGAGCTCCTCAAGCAGAACATCATCGCTCATCATGTCCATGGTTTCCTCCTCGTTTCGTGACTCTTGTTGAATATTATCATAGCGCGGCCCCCGGACGCAACCAAAACGGAAAAGATATTTCGCCGCAAAGATGCGCAAGAGTCGCAAGTAAATCCTCAGATCGAAAAGCAAGGCGTCTCGCGCAAAGCCGCCAAGAACGGCAATAAAACAAACCTCAAGTATGTTCAGTTCTTTCTTTGCGTCTTTGCGCGAAAAAGGGGGTTTGTCCGGGTTTTAGCCGGTCCGTTCAAAGAAACTGAGTAGTTACCACAAAAAAGAATTTAAAAACCGGGCATTTCATTTTGCGCATCTTGCCTGCGCCCAGCGCCTACGAGTGCATGCGCGAGTGCAGGGTGCGCCTTTTTGCGGCTAAATTTGTTTAAAGTTCGCGCGAGCTGCCGCCTCATCGAGTCGGGGCTTATTTGTAGGGGTAAAAAATGTAAAAGAGCAGCGAGAGCGCGGCAAAGACCCACATGCCGGCCGGGACCTCGCGGACCCTTCCGGCCATCGTTTTGAGCACGGGCCAGGCGAGCAGCCCGGCGGTCATGCCCACGCCGATGTTGTAGGTGAAGACCATGAGCGTGATCGTGAGAAAGGCCGGGATGAGCTCGGTATAGTCGTTGAAATCGATCCTGGCGATCGGTTTGATCATGAAGATGCCGATCACGACGAGGGCCGCGCCGTAGGCATGGGGCGGCACGGCGGTCAGCACCGGCGCGAAGAACAGGGCAAGCAGGAACAAACCGGAGACCACGAGGGCAGTGAAGCCCGTGCGGCCGCCTTCCTCGATCCCGGCGGCGGACTCGATATAGGCGCCGGTCGTCGTGGTCCCGAGCACGGGCGCAATCAGGTTCGCAACGGCGTCGGCGAGCATGGGCTTCTCGATCTCCGGCAAATTTCCATTCTTGTCCAGAAAACCGCCGCGCGCGGACAGGCCGATGAGCGTGCCGACGGTGTCCACAAAGGCCATGACAAAGATGATGAAAGCGATCGGCAGGTTCTTCAGGCTGAGCGCGCCGGCGATGTCCAGCTGAAGCACGAGGGGCCCCGGCGAGGGCGGCAGGCCCACCCATGATCGCGGCGCCGGCGTGATCCCGGACAGAAAGGACAGGAGCGTGACTGCGAGCACGCCGATGACGATCGCGCCCCGAATCCCTTTGATCATGAGCCAGGCCATCACGGCAAAACCCAGCACGGCAAGCAACGACGTGGGTTGCGAGAGCCTTCCGAGACTGACCGGCGCGCCGGCCACGCCGAGCGCTACGATACCCGTCTCGTTCAGCCCGATGAAGGCCAGAAAGAGCCCGATGCCGACGGCAAAGCTGTACTTGAGCGACTGCGGGAGCGTGCCCGCGAGCCACCCGCGTATCTTCAGGACCGTGAGCAGCGTGAACAGGACGCCGGCGATAAAGATCGCGCCGAGCGCAGTCTGCCAGGAAGCGCCCAGCGTCCCGACCACGGTGAAGGCAACGAAGGCGTTCTCGCCCATATAGGGCGCCAAGGCAAAGGGCCGTTTCGCGTAGAAGCCCATGAGGAGCGTCCCGAACGCGGCCGCGAGGATCGTCGCGGTCATTGACGGCCCCTTCGGAATGCCCGCCGCCTCCAGGATCGCGGGGTTCACCACGATGATGTAGGACATGGTGAGAAAGGTCGTGATGCCCGCCAGGGTTTCTTTCTTATAATCCGTGTTGTGCTTCGCGAACTCGAAATAGGTTTTTATGATCTGCTCCGATCTGGCAAGCGCCGAATCTCAAACGCCAAATTGCGAATAACCTCAGGTCATTTTTTTATCCGCAGATTACGCAGATTTCGCAGATAAAAGCAAATCCAAATTCTGGTTTTAAAATCTGCGGCCATCTGCGTAATCTGCGGATTGATGCCTTTTCTCAGATTACGTCGCTTTCAGCAGCTCGGGGTTCGTATGGGGGATGAATACCGCACCGAGGTATTCCTTCATGAACTCCGGATCGTCGTGCATGTGTTTGTAGGTGATCTTCGCAATAACCGCGTCGATCGTTTGGACCAGCTCGCCGTCCGCGAGCAGCAGGCGCGCGCCTTCGAGAGACGAGTTCCCGAGGGGTTTCACGATCTCCGCGGGCCAGGCAGGGAGCAGGCCGATGGCCACGGCCTTGTTCGCGTCGATGCCTGTGCCGAGCGCGCCTGAGACGAAGACGCGGGCGATGTCCTTGAACCCGATCCCCACGGAGCGCACGAGCACCAGGAGCAGGGTGAACATGGCCGCCTTGGACTTCATGAAGTTCTGGAGCTCGCTCTGCCGGATCGTAAGCGCGTCGCCGCACCCGCAGATGATGGCGTAAGCGGGCTCGCCTTCGACGATCGCCACATTGTTTTTGGCGGGGTTCAGCACGCCGCTCTTGTCTATGATCCCGGCGTTGTAAAGCTCAAAGAGCAGGCTCACCATGCCCGAGCCGCAGATGCCCTCGGGCGTGTGCTCGTCGAAAGTCTTGCAGGTGGTCGACCCGCCTTTGATCTCGATGTCGTAGATGATACCCTTGCTCGCCCGCTTCCCGATCCGCGTAATGCCCTCTTCGAGCGCCGGACCGGCGGCCCCGGCGCCCACCAGCATCCAGTCTTTGTTCCCGATCACGACCTCGGCATTGGTGCCCACGTCGATCAGGACAGATATCCTGTTTGAACGGTGGATTCCCGCCGCGATGATGCCGGCCACGATATCGCCCCCCACGTAACTGCCCGCATTGGGGAACACGTACACAAGCGCCTCGGGGTTTATGTCCAGGGCAAGCTCTGAAGCCGCGAAGAACCCCGGCGTCCTGACCACGGGCACGAAGGGGTCCACCGGGATGGTGCTGATATCGAGACCGAGAAAGAAATGGCTCATGACCGTGTTGCCGGCCGCGACCAGGGCGTGCACGTCATCGGTCGTTATCCCGGCTTTTTCGCACAGCGTCCGAACAGCCCGGTTGATACCTTCCTTGAGCGAGCCGTAGACCTCGTCCGCGCGCGCGGACATGGCGTAGTGCATGCGCGTGAGAATGTCGCTCCCGAAGGCGATCTGGGGGTTCTCGAAGCTCTGGGAAAGGACGTTCTTCTGAGATACATTGTCGTAGAGGAGGAAGGCGAGGTTGGTGGTGCCGAGATCGAGAGCAAGCGAGTAGGAGCGCTCTTTCCCGATATCGACAAGCTTGTATCCGTTGCCCGTACGGCCGATGATGTACGAGAGAGCGCCGTTTTGCTTCTTTTTATGCGCAGAGACTTTTTTCAGGACCGACAGCGGGATCGCAAGCGGCGCAAGCCCGAGCGTATCTTTAATGCGCTGGTCGTCGGCCCGCCGGTCGTCGTCCGACGGCAGCGGGAGCCGTATCTGTTTTCTGGCGATCAACGGGGCCATTGCCTGCGTACCCGCTCCTTTCTCGTTCGCGGTCCGTGCGACCCGTCTTCAGCTCACGGCGACCGGATGATAACGATAATATAATTTTCGGAAAAAGGCAAGGTGAAAGGAGGAAATGAAAAAGGACCGGTTTCAGCGTCCCTCAGCCGCGTTTTACAGACGCATGGCTTAGCTCCGGCATTCTCGCGGCGCTTCCCAGCCGCGAGAATGATGAATTGAGCCGATTTATCGGCTCGAACGATTTGTTAGCTCGCTCCCTGCTTCCTCACAAGAAACATTTCGTGATGTTTATCAAGTAGCAATATTCGCGTTAGCAAATCCTCTAGTCTTATTATTATTTCTTCAACATCCCTTGGCGATATGTATTTGAGGTAGATTAGATATTCTTTTGCGGCTTCAACGGCATGAATAGCAATAGCATTAGCAATCTGAGGCCGCGGCGTATGCCAGTCAAGGCATGGAGCGAACCCATCTTCGCTTTGTTCAACATTGTACTCCAATAATTCTTGCCAGTTGCCATGTACACTATGAGATGGTCCGGAAATAATAGAGAGATATGCATCTTCAAGGCCGACTTCTTTTGCCTTTTCGAAGAGATTCTTCCCACCCCAGTCCCTCACTTTCTTTTGCGGGATCTCGTCGGGTTTTGTCTCAGATGCTTTGAACGATCTCTCGATGGAAGCTAACATTCTACGTTCGATGTCCAATATTTCTCCACCCCGACTCTCGATATTTGCCAAGATGGTTGCCTGTAATTTCTTTTCATGTTGAAGTGAATAGTGTATATATGATCGGAATAGATCAGGTGAGGCATTCTTAATAAGATATTTAATGTTGATGATGCATTCAAAGACCATCCTGCCCAAAACAACGGTTATCTCTCTCCTTTTTTGGCATGTTTGGTCTAGGAAGGCGCTGATCAATTTATAGAGACGTACGACATTGCCTCCTACAATAGCTTCGCTTAAAGACCACGCTTTTCTGTCGCCAGGTAGGATACAAGCTGCAAGGCAAATATATTGACCGACCTCGACTAACACATCGACTGATAACTTCATAAAATCATCTTCCGAATCGAAGACATTCATAGCGCCAGAATCGATATTGCATCGTTTTATGTCACTTAAAATGTTATCTAGCATTGTTATGCTCTTATGACTCTAAGTGCGGGTGAGGTGAGCCACCGAGCGAAGCGCGGCTGGCTCGACTGAATTAGTCAGGATGCGTTTTCATTTGCGGGCAATAAAAACTTAGGCGGCGAAACTGTTAACGAAGTTGCAAAGCCCTCAAGGCCGGGGAAAAGTACAGCACGAGTAATATTTTGATCATAGAGCGCGTCTAAAGCTTTCCGCCATTCATCCTTTTCCAGGGTTATTACAAACTTTATTATGTTTTTATCGCTATCATGACCATTCATTAATTTCAGATTCTCTTCAAAAGTCATAGTGACGTCACCAGGGCACATGAAAATACCTTTCTGAATAGTTAATCGCTCATTGAGACGAAATGGATTGACAGGACATATAAATTCTTTCGGCGTGTCACGCATGAATACTTTTTCAAAATTAGGTGCACTTTCTTTTTCAACGGGGTTGTTAAAATAGCAATGCTCTAGAGTACCTTCAAACAAACTCGCACTCAAATCTTGTGCCCATCTAGCATTGACGGCCCATATCGAGCAATTCCAAGATGCTTCTTCCATTCTTGCTTTTTCTAACGCGAAGAAGGATGCAATTGAAATAGAATAGGTAAAATCGAGCAAACGTGTGGGAGCACCATAATGCTGCATTATAGAGAACCATTCGAGAATGTCACTTTCCTTGGGAATATCGGTTGTGTATTGATGGTACCGCCGTTGGAATTCGCGTAACAAAAGTTTTTCTCTGTCAGGTGCGACTTTTAAATCATTTAGAAAACGCTTACAGTGGCGATCAAGAAGTGTCTCTAATGGCAATTCAGCATCAGGCTGCCCCCTAAATATCCAGTACTTTCCCTCGAAATCGCGTTTACAAGATAATATTTTGTCCCAACTCGTAATATATATTCTTTGGAAGTCCGATTTTATCTCTTGTCCCGTTCCCTTACAACGCCTACAAGTCACAGTACGTTTTCCATGGCATTCGATACATTCGTCTGTCTGCATTGACATCGCATGCTCCTCAATAAAAAATCCTATTCCGGATTGACCTAACGCCGTTTAAAGGTACCGGCTGGTTGGAAGATTTATGCTTTTAATATCCTCTGACCCAAGAGGGTCTCCGACGTGGTGGCTCAGGTGGTTGTGGTGGAGACTTATAATCAGGATTGTGATAAATAGAACTGCACTCTTTACGTTGGCAACGCCAAGAAGCATCTGATTCTTTTAGTGGAGATTCAATATCGGATGCTAAACAAGATGGGCAAAAAGGATCTCTTGTTTTTTTATGAAAATATATGCCAATACGTTTATCAAAATTGTAATATCGTCGTTTGCTTTTGTGAGAGCGGTAAAGAAGGAGGTATGAAATTGACAATATCAAAATTGATAGGGATAGCATGGCTACCCATCGTATGTTTGGCGTTTTTGAAAGTTGATTCTGCAATGTATCGGATATGTAATTCTCAAGGGGAAAGTGGAATGTACCAGTTAGGGTTGCTATTAGGATCACTAACGGTACTGATATACGCGGCGGGAAATTATCTTTTAGCCAAGATAGGAATATGTCCATTTTTTCTCCTTTGACTTTGTGGCCCGCTCAGCGGCGTAAGTCCGTCTGGAGCGTGTGGTTGGAAAATTCCAGCGCGCGGGTGAGACGCGCATTTCTTGCGCGTCGGACTCGACCCGCTGGTTGGAGAAGTTGATTCGATTATTTTTTGCCGTCTTTGAAGAAAGAAAAGAAGATAAGAACGGCCGCAATACCAACTCCGACAGTGGGGAAAATAAACACCTTTACAATCATTGGATGTCCGAGGTATTCAAGGCTATGTTCGCGAGCCCAAGTTAGATAAACAGGGATGAACGATACAATAGACAACAAAGTTCCAACGATTATTGCGACTATTTGGTGTTTCTTCATTGTCTCTCCTTTTTCAAACGATACTCGTCCTCTGTAAAAATATTAAATTCTACTCCTTGCCCTGTGTACGCGAAGTATATCTTATCATCTGAGTTCAGAGATCGATAGTCGAATCCTTTTTTTTGATACCACGGCTTCAACTTGCTCGGTGTCCCAAGGCAAACCCTGTCATCATTCTCTGGCTCAGAAAAATTAAGCTTATATCGGGCACCGTCGGAATCTATCAGTATTATTCGACTATGCCGAGCTGGATACTCGAATTTTTGGCCGGTTGTAATTTCGTTTTTGACAAACGATATATCTCTGCGCCTCCAACCTTTTGAGTCATATTGGGATAAGTCATTTAACTGACCCTCAAAGACATCCCCGATCCGGGGCATAGATACTGCGGCCCCGTTTGTGTCGGATTCTTTTTCAAGACGTGGTTCTATTTTCTTTCCGTTCAAATCATAGCCATGCTTATTAAGAAGCCTTCCAATTGGCTTCCTAAGTAATCTATTGATAAGGGGTGTGAGTATGAACATGCCGATTGCGAAGCCAAGTAATTTTCCAGTATTCATTTGTATTCTCCGCTTTTGATTTGAAATGCTCAGCGGCCTTATCCGACTGGAGCTGCTAGTTGGCATAGAGCGGTATTTTGCCGGAGCCAACCAGTGTATGATGGGACGGAAACCGCTCCGTCATTTCGGAAAATCTGTTGTTGGCGAGTTTAGCAAGAAGACTGCCTAACGCCCTGTTTGTTGTCTCACCCCGGTTCAGGTACACGGGGGCCTGAAAATACATGGCTTTTGAATAAACTACCCCGCCGCAAGCAGCGGGGTATTGAAGCCATGTTCATTTGAGTCATTCGCCGCAAGCGGCGGGGAATTCGACCCGGAGTGGCGATTAAAAAGATTTTAGGCTTATTCAGTTATCGTGTCAAACAAAAGTTAAAGGTTTCTAGCGGATGAAATCATGGTTGTCTGCAACTGGGTATGCGTCAGGGGAAGTCATGCGGCGCTGGCTGCGGCTATTGCTGAAATAAAAGAGCATCTTTCCGAGGTACTGAAAGAGCAGGTCGGCATGTCCCTGATTGAAAGCTTCAAACATAGATCGACCGGCGTATGATATATTTTGAGTCAAGCACAAGGAGGTGGGACCGTCTATGAGCAAACAAGCGGAGAAGAGGGATTTCCCGGTGAGCCAGGTTCGCCGGTATTTGGAGCCTGGTCCGATCGTGCTGGTTTCATCGAAATGGAAAGGCAAGACGAACATCATGACGATGGGGTGGCACACGGTGATGGAGTTCACGCCGTCGCTCGTCGGCTGCGTAATCGCAGGCGGCAATCACAGCTTCCACATGATCCGCAAGAGCGGCGAATGCGTCATCAACCTGCCGACCACGGCGCTGACCGATGTCGTTGTCAAGATCGGCAACACCTCGGGCGCTGAAATCGACAAGTTCGGGAAATTCGGGCTAACGCCCGATAAAGCACACAAGGTCGAGGCGCCGCTGATCCGTGAGTGCCATGCGTGTTTCGAATGCCGGCTGCACGACGACGCGCTTGTCGACAAATACAACTTCTTCATCTTCGAGGTGGTGAAAGCGATGGTCGCCCCAACGCCCAAGCATCCCGAGACGCTGCACTACACGGGCGACGGGGTATTCATGGTCTCCGGCAAGGTCATCAGCCGAAGAGCACTCTTCCGGCCGGGGATGTTGTGAAAAGACGGTGAAAATCAAGACCGATTGCAGATATTAGGCCGCATTAAGTCGCTGAATTCGTCCGAGTGTTTTTTTATGATTTTTGCTCGCCTTCCAAAGATCAATGGCAAGCTGGGCATTCAGCCAAAATTGGGGGGTATTGCCGAATAACCGGGATAGCCGTAGTGCCATAGCGGGCGAAATCGAACGTCGCTCACGGAGCAGTTCATTGACCGTCTGACGCGACACACCAAGTTTCTTGGCCAAACTTGATATTGTTAAGCCGTAATCAGGCATAAAATCCTCCCGTAGCATTTCGCCAGGATGGGTCGGTGCAATTTTACGTGCTTCAATATTATTTTTAATAGCCATAATTCACCTCTTAATGATAATCGGTTATTTCCACATCATAGGCATCGCCATTAGTGAAGCGAAAGCATATACGCCACTGGTCATTGATCGAAATAGAGTATTGTCCCTCGCGGTCACCCTTTAACGCGTGGAAACGGTTACTCGGAGGGACCTTCAAGTCGTCAAGACAGGTAGCAAGATCAATATACTCTAAACGCCGAACAGCTCTTTTTAACAGATCTGGTTGCAGTCGCTTAGAGGTGCCGGAGATGTAAAGCGCTTGTGTATGTTTGTCTGCAAAGGTCTTGAGCACCGTTGCATTATAACGTGTCACGTGACAGCTGTCAACTACTTTAGCGATTACTTGCCTGCCGCTGCTCTCTACGCTGCAACTTTGGGGGGGGGGGGAATAAAAAACCGCTGAATAATCATTTCAGCGGTTTTTCTAATAGTTTTGCTGAGCGTCCTGCTCGAAAGGAAACAATCCGCGTTTCCGGGACGTAGTGACCCAGATGGACTTATTCTTTCCTCGTAGTATCAATTGCATTAATCCATTTCGGCCGCTACGTCCCACAAGTTCCGTGCTCCCTATTCTCGTGGCAGCATTCCCGTTACCCATTCAAGGAAACGCTTTGCATGTTCCGCCATTTCCCGCGCCTCGACACGCGTAATCGACCTTCCTTCATATTCAACAAGGTTCTTTTTAGCAATGACTCTTGAGACATGCCTGCCCGCTGTTGCAGCCGATTCGCCGATGATGTCGTGGAGCAAACCGACAACTTCCCGATGATCGAGTTCGACGCTCCTTACACCGCCGTAATAGACGATCACCGCATCACTGGCCGAGATCACGGCATGAACAGCCTGAAGCCCGGCGGAATTCCACTTACCTTCCGCCAGCGCATGGTCAAGCAGGGAAGCAAAATCCCTTGCCTTGGCGAGAAAGCCGCGATACTCGCGCTTATCAACAGCCCGCGTTTTCCGTTTTTTGGTCATTTCAGCAGTTCCCGGACCGGCTTGCCGGAAAGCGTCACGCCTTCTTCCTTGACGGACCGGAGCAGCGGGAGGGTTTTTTTGCCTCGGAGCTCGTCGAGCGTAAGACAGTGCAGGGAGAGAAGGGCGTTGTAACGCTCACGAAAGAACGGCGCTAGAGATGCGGACTTTTCTTCAAGCTCCGATTTTACCCGGTCATCCCGCGCAATCGCCAGAACATCGATGTCGCTGCCCCTTTTTTCCGTCCCCCGGATAACGCTGCCGTACAGCGTGAGACTGACCGCTTTTTTTCCAAATTGCGCGACGATGCTCTTTTTCAGTTCATCGAGCAATACGGACTCGGCTTTAAGCGCGGGCGCAATGATCGTTTCTACCGCGATGTTGCCGTGGGAAAGGGTGTACTGAAAGGCGTTTCCGGCCCTGCGCTGACGCACCGCGCCGAGGTCGACCAGGGATTCCAGCGCCTGGATGGCGCCGCGGTGACTCAGCCCGGAAAGCTCCCCGACCTGTCTCCCGCTCAACGGCTGCGGGGAGGCGGAGAGGACCCGCAGGATGCGGATTTTCGCGGGACTGCCGAAGATGGCTTCAAGAACTTTTCGGAGAACCATAATTGGATACTATACTATCCATAAGGATAAGTCAAGTATCCAGTGCCATAATTCAGGCGACCGTGCGGCATGTTCATGGTCTCGGGCAGGATCATTAGCCGAAAATCACTCTTCCGGCCGGGGCTGTTGTTAAAAGTTGGAGGGTGGGCGTAGTTTTTAACCAAAACAGAAAAAATGTTTTGCCGCAAAGATGCGCAAACCAGAGCGCAAAGAGCGCAAAGAACGGCAATAAGATAAACCATTGGGTTTTGGTCGGCCCGATCAAAGAAACCGAGTAGTTACCAAAAAAAGAATTTAAGAATGCCGGGCTTTTCATTTTGCGCTTCTTGCGCCTTTTTGCGGCCAAATTCTTTTTTTTAAGATTTCCTCGGACAGGTGAAAGCTTGAAAAGAAGGCCTGCCTTACTTTTTTTTGTAGCCGTGGTCAGGCGGCAGGTCTTTCTGCTGCGTCATGGCAACTGCCAACTCGTCGCACCGCTCGTTCTCCGGGTCCCCGTTGTGGCCCCGCACCCATTGGAATTCCACGTCCTGCTGTTCGCAGAGGTCGAGGAGCCGGGCCCAGAGGTCGCTGTTCTCGGCTGGCTCGTCCGCGTTCCGCATCCAGTTGTTCTTCTTCCACCGCTTGGCCCAGCCTTTTCCGATGCCGTTGACGACGTATTGCGAATCGCTGTGCACTATGGCCGCACACGAGCCGTCGAGCGCTTCCAGGCCCTTGATGCAGGCCGTCAATTCCATGCGGTTGTTGGTCGTGTGCGCGAAGCCGCCTGATAATTCCCGTCTTTCCCCGCTCAGAAGCAAGACCACGCCGTAGCCGCCCGGTCCGGGGTTCCTGCTGCACCCTCCGTCGGTGTAGATCACGGTCCGCACTCCTGCCGCAGCGACCAGATCTCGCGACGATTCCTGAACGTGCTTCTGCCGATGAGGCGCTTTTTCATGCCCGCTTTTTTCTTCAGCAGCAGCAAAGGGCATTTTCTGCTGACCTTCCCGTTTCCCGGCGCCCGGTTTAGCGAACCACGCTTCCGCCTCGCTGCGAGCCGTAAAGCTTTTATAAACCGCGCCTGCAAAACCCTTTACCTGGACCTCCGCGCCATGGCCCTCGAACCATTCCGTGTAGATCCCCGGCTTGCGGCCTTTCACGACTGCGTAGAATTTCGTCTTCGCCATAGTTCCCGTGTATTCCTTCTTTAAGTGAATCCATCGCGCGATTCTTTGTCGCCGACGTTATTTCAGGGACTTTTGTTTCGCCCCTTCGACTTCGCTCCTTCGACTTCGCTCCTTCGACTTCGCTCCTTCGACTTCGCTCAGGGCTACCTCAGGGCAAGCTCAGGGCAAGCTCACTTGTTTTGTTCGGCACTTTCCGTGTCTTTGATAAGTGCCGCAAACGTTCCATGTCCCCGTGAATCAGCGCTTCTTTTTTGGCCCGGGTCCAGCGTTTGAGCTGCTGCTCGCGCTTGCGAGCGGATGCCAGGTCAGGAAAGGATTCTGTGTGGACGAGCTTTTCGGGAGGGTCAAGCTTTGTTGTGCGACAGGCATTACCGGAGCGATGCTCGGCATATCGTCGCTTAAGATCGGCCGTGGAACCGATATAGAGACCGCCGGACTTGAGGCGGAGTATGTATGTCCAGGCTGGCATTGACTACTCCTGTTCGTCTCCTGAGTTCATCGAAGGACAGAAAAGAGCACTTATCAGACAATGAACTGTCCCTTCGACAGTGCGCCTTTCGACATTGCTCAAGGCAGGCTCTATCGAGCCGCTCAGGGCTTCAGTTGGTCGTTCGACAAGTTCGACGGTGAACCCTGTCGAACCGCTCACGATCATTCGATACTTTCCTGGCTCGACTGGCTCGCCATGAGTAAAAAGGGCACTTATCATGTGATAAGTGCCCTTTTGTATCGAATGGCTCCCGGAGCAGGACTCGAACCTGCGACATGGTGGTTAACAGCCACCCGCTCTACCGACTGAGCTATCCGGGAATATCGGCGTATCTGTAAAAAAACTTCTATCCCTCGCTCGGTGGTTAATCCCGCCATCGGCGGGACTCTATCCCGCGTTTCCGCGGGACGCTGCCGCGCCCACTGAGCTATCCGGGAATGATCGTCGTATAAGAAGCTGAAAATTAGAGCAGTATAAATACCATATACGATTGTTTAAGTCAACGAATTTTCCAGAGCTATTTTCGGGTTTACAGCAGGCTACCCGCCTTCCTGCCCCTTCTTGAGCTCCATGATAACGAGTTTGGCAATGGCCTTAAGGGTGTCGAAGACGCCGGTGCCGTCCATGGCCACCGCTTCGTAATCCGGGACCCCGCGGGGATTTAATGCCTTTTTCATCTCCTCCAGCGACACCACGTTCGGCAGGTCCCGCTTGTTGTACTGGACAATGAAGGGTATCTTGTCGAGATCATATCCCTGTTCGGCGAGGTTCAAGCGGAGGTTCTCGATGCTCTCGATGTTTGCCTCCATGCGCTCGATCTGCGAATCGGCAACGAAAACGACGCCGTCCACGCCCTTGAGGATAAGCTTGCGGCTCGCGTCGTAGAACACCTGGCCGGGAACGGTGTAGAGGTGGAAGCGGGTCTTGAAGCCGCGGATCTCGCCCAGGGCGAGGGGCAGGAAATCGAAGAAGAGGGTCCTCTCGGTCTCGGTGGCCAGCGAGATCATCTTGCCCTTGCTGTCGGGGTTCGTCTTTTTATAAATCCACTGCAGGTTCGTTGTTTTGCCGCACAGGCCCGGGCCATAAAAGACGATCTTGCAGTTGATCTCGCGCGACGAATAATTGATAAAAGACATTGGTCGGTAATTCCTCTTCTTAACTGTGTACAGGGAATAAGCGAGGCTGGTCTAGCCGAAGAGCTTATCGATGTCCTCGTCGGTTATCTCAGCAAAGGGAGAGTCGGCGCCTTTGCCCGTGCCCTTTTCCGTTTCCACTTTTTTAAGGAGTTGGTCGAATATGCCGCCGAGCACATCAGCGCTCTTCTTGACCCGCAGCCGGACGAGCCCGAGCGATGAGCGCTGGTCAAAGATCACTACCAGGATTATACGCTGGCCGATAATTGAGATATGAATGTTGTCCCGCTGGCCTTCGTGGAAGAGTATGGAAAACTCTTTTTCACCCAGGAGTTTTGCCATCCCGCCCGTTGCCGCAATGTTGCCCGCGGTGAGCGACGCAAGCGACGTGGTGTCGAGGTTTTCCGTCTCGCCGGTGGCCGCAATGAGCTGGCCGTTTTTGTCCACGAGGAACACGACCTTTGCGTTGGCCTGGGCAAGGAGACGCTGGATTTCCGCGTCTATCAGCTTGAACTCTTCATCATACATTACCAAATCGGAACCCAGCATGTGTACATCTCCTTGTCCACGATGTGCCGCCCCGCATGCTTTACTGCGATTAGGAGCTATTAAACCATAGTAACGCCCAGATTTCAAGCGTTTTTTTAGCCGTTTGACCTTCAAAAAAATAGCCGGGCGGCTTTTGCCCGGCTATTTTTATTCTGTCTGTGGAGAGGTGCGCTCGTTAACTTTTAGACATCACCTGGAGCTTTTTGAGGCTCTCCCAGTCCTGGTCCACAAGCTCCTGAAAACGCGCGAGCAGGGCCTCGTTGCCCGGGGCAAAAAGGTGCTTGAACCGTCCCTGGGGCTTGAGCCATTCGGCAACCGGCTTCTTTTTGTCCTTGGGGTCGTAGTTGATGGTCCATTTGCCGTTTTCGACTTCATACAGAGGCCAGTAGCAGGTCTCTACCGCAAGCTTCGAGAGCTGGATCGAATCGTTCGTCTGGGTCCTCCACCCGCGGTTGCAGGGAGAGACGACGCCCATGTATGCCGGGCCGTTGGTGGCAAGGGCCTTTTTGACCTTGGTCATGAGGTCTTTCCAGTTGTGGGGCGATGCCTGGGCAGCATAGGCCACGTTGTGCGCGGCCATGATGCGGGTAAGGTCCTTGCGGCGCTGCGTTTTGCCGGCTACCTTGGAGCCCACCGGTTGGGTCGTCGTATCGGCTGCAAAGGGTGTGGCACTCGAGCGCTGGATGCCGGTGTTCATGTACGCGCCGTTGTCGTAGCAGATGTAGAGCAACTGGTGGCCGCGCTCCATGGCGCCTGAAAGCGCCTGGAAACCGATATCGTAGGTCCCGCCGTCGCCGCCGAAGGCGATGAACTTCATCTCCTTCTTGAGCTTCCCCTGCTTCCGGAGCGAGCGGTACATGGTCTCTATCCCGGAGGCCGTGGCTGCCGCGTTCTCGAAAGCGCTGTGCATCCACGGCACCTTCCAGGCCGTGTACGGGAACAGGCAGGTCGAGACCTCGAGGCAGCCCGTTGCATTCGCGATCACCACCGGTTCGTCGATGGCCATCAGAACCTGGCGAACGATGGTCGGTGCGCCGCAGCCGGAACACATGCGGTGTCCGCCGGTGAGCAGCTCCGGCTTGTGCGTAAGTGATTTCAGCGTTAAGGGTTTTTCCTGTGTCGGTGTGCTCATTGTGTTCTCCTCTGCACGACATTCTGTGAATGCCGAATGGGAAATTGTTTTCAGTTCCTGACCGTAATGTACTCTTTGATCATCTTAACCTTGCCGGTCTTCGCGACCTCAATGGTCTCATCGATCACCTGGTCCACATCGTGCGGCATCAGGTCCCTGCCGCCGAGCCCGTAGATCTTGTTGAACAGGAGCGGTCCCTGGCGATGGGGATACACGGCAGGAGCGATCTCCATGAAAAGAGGTCCGTAGCCTCCGTAGGAATCAGCCCGGTCCATGACACAGACGGCCTTGGCGTTCTTGAGCGCAGCGCCGATTTCCTCGTATGGGAAGGGCCTGAACACGCGTGGCTTCAAGAGCCCTGCCTTCACACCTTTTTCGCGGTACCGGTCCACCTCGTCCTTGATCGTTCCTGCGGCGGAATTGAGCGCAACGAGAACGACCTCGGCATCTTCCAGGCGATACGTTTCGAACAACTCGTATTTCCGGCCCGTCATCTTGGCGAACTCGGCGGAAACATCCTGCACGACCTTCTTCGCGTTCAGCATGGCCTGGTGCTGGGCGCGCTTGTGTTCCATGTAGTAGTCGGGCAGCACCAGCGCGCCGATGCTCTTCGGATTGTCGATGTCGAGCAGCGGGTCGATGGCGATGTAGTCGCCCACGAACTTCTTCACGTCCGCATCCGTCATATACTGCATGCTCTCGATGGAGTGGCTGATGATGAAGCCGTCCATGTTGACCGCGATCGGCAGCCGCACGTCCTTGTGCTCCGCGATCCGGTAGGCCATAATGGTGTTGTCGTAGGCTTCCTGGGCGTTCTCGCAAAAGAGCTGGATCCAGCTGCAGTCGCGCATGCCCATGCCGTCGGAATGATCGCCGTGAATATTGAGCGGGGCCGAAAGCGCCCGGTTCACCAGCGCCATCAGGATCGGAAGCCGGTAGCCCGAGGCGATGTGGAGCATCTCCCACATGAGGGCGAGGCCCTGCGAACTCGTGGCAGTGGCCACGCGTCCTCCCGCGGCCGAGGCGCCGATGCAGGCGCTCATGGCGCTGTGCTCGCTCTCCACGAGGATCGTCTCGGTGTCCACCTTGCCGTCGGACACGAACTTGGTGAAGGATTCCATGATACCCGTTGACGGGGTGATGGGGTATGCCGGCATGACATCGGGGTTCAACTGGCGGAGCGCTTCGGCAACCGCCTGGTTTCCGGTGACCGCCACGGTCTTGGTCGTCGTAACTGCCATGTTATTTGCCCTCCTCTTCCATGACAATGGCCTTGTTGCCCTTCTTGCCCGGGCATTCCATGGCGCAGACGCCGCAGCCCTTGCAGTGGTCGTAATCGAAGCCCGTCATCTTCTCGTCCTTTACCGTGACGGCGGAGTCGGGGCAGTAGATCCAGCAGAACAGGCACTGGATGCAGTTCTCCTCGATCCAGCGCGGCTTGAGCGAACGCCACGACCCGGTCTTATATTCATTCGCATTCCCTGCCTTCAGTACGGTGCCGGCATGGGGCAGCTCTTTCCAGTTCATCTGTTTCATCCTTCGTGTACCTCCTCGTACCCGCGCTTCACCGCGGCGAGATTTCCATCGATGATCTTCTGGGCGAATTTCTTTCCAAAGCTGCCCTTGACGTCCTCGAGCAGCACGTCCATGCTTACGATCCCCGTGGCCCTGTTCACCGCGCCGAGCATGCATGAGTTCGGCATGGGCCTGCCGATGGTCTCGATCGCGATTTTCGAAGCATCGACCGTGAAGACCTTCTGGGAGGGCTTTGCCTTGAGCTTCGCCCGCACGTCCTTCGGGTCCTTGCCGGTATTGATAATAAAGACCGCGTCGTCCTTTGCGCCCTCGGCAACGTTGATCGCGTCGAGGAGGGTGGCGTCCACTACCGCCACAACGCCCGGGTTCAGCACCGGGCAGTGCATCCGCAGCGTCTTCTCGCTGACCCGGTTGTACGCCCGGAGCGGCGCGCCCGCGCGCTCAGGGCCGTATTCCGGGAACGCCTGTACATTGCGTCCGCCGGAGAGACACGCATCGGCCAGCACCTTGGCCGCGGTCACCGTGCCCTGACCTCCCCTGCCGTGCCACCTGATCTCTATCATTTCTGCCATAACAATATCCTCCCGACTCAGTTCGGAGTGTGGAGTGTCGAGTACGGAGGGTGGTTTTCATTCCGCATTCCGCATTCCGCATTCCGCAATTAACCTACATTTCCCTTCGCCCTTCGAGCGCCCGCTGTACCGTGTTCTCATCCGCGTACTCAAGGTCCCCTCCCACCGGGAGGCCGTATGCGATGCGGCTGACGCTGATGCCGAGGGGCTTGATCAGTTTCGAAAGATAGAGGGCCGTGGTCTCGCCCTTTACCGTGGGGTTCGTTGCGATGATTACTTCTTTGATCCCGCCGTCCTTGAGCCGCCCCATGAGGCCGTCGATCTTCAGATCTTCGGGACCGATGCCGTCGAGCGGCGAGATAGCGCCGAGCAGCGCATGATAGCGGCCGCGAAAGATGCCGGTCTTTTCGAGGATGAGAATGTTGCTCGGCTCTTCCACCACGCAGATGCGGGAACTGTCCCGCGTAACGTCGCGGCAGATGCCGCACAGCTCGTCCTCGGTAATGTTGTTGCAGGCGGAGCAGTAACGGCTGTTGTTCTTGAGGTCCAGGATTGCCTGGGCGATCCCGGCCGCTTCTTCCTGCGGCATCCCGAGCACGGCAAAAGCGAGCCGCTCGGCGCTCTTCCTGCCGATGCCGGGCAGTTTCATGAAGGCATCGATCATCGCGCCCAGGGCCTTGCCCGAGATTTCAGCCGCTCGCGCGCCGGCCTTGACCTGCTTATTGGCGGGCGTGGCGGCATGGGATGACTGCTCCTTCGCCCCCGTCGTCCCGTTTTGTGCGCCGTGCTTCATGATCTAAGTACTGAGTGCGGGGTGTCCAGTACGTAGTGATCGGTTTTAATTCCGCATTCCGAATTCCGCATTCCGAATTCCCTTTAGAACATTCCCGGAGGCAGCCCCATGCCGGCGGTGAGCCGGGACATCTCCTCTTTCATGAGGTCCTGCGATTTCCTGAGGGCCTCATTCACCGCCGCCGTGACCAGGTCCTGGAGCATTTCGATGTCCTTCGGGTCGACCACCGAGGGGTCTATCTTGATGGAAAGCACTTCCTGGCGGCCATTGGCAACGACCGTTACCATGCCGCCGCCCGAAGACGCTTCCACGGTCTTGCCCGCGGCTTCTTCCTGGAGCTTCTTCACCCGCTCCTGCATCTGCTGGGCCTGTTTCATGAGATTACTGATGATATTTTTTGACATAGAGTGTCCCGCGTACGCGAGTGATAGTATGCTCCGTAATAAAGGATATTTATAATAAAAGAAATTTTATGGTTTTGCAACAAAAAATGCGGGGGTTTATGAAAATATAAGAAAATTAAATGATGTCGTCGGGCGCTGAAGCGCGCCTGCTCTGTCACTCGTCCGCGTGGTCTGGTTCAATAACCTCGCCGCCGAATATCCGGAGCGCATCCTGGACCATGGGGTCCTGATCGTCGGGTTTCTTTTTTACCGGCGTCTTTGACGTTGCTGCGGGCTTTATCTCATCTGTGAGCGGCCGGACCCTGACCTGCACGTTCCGGCCGAGGATCCCGCCGGCAATCTGTTCGATAATACCGCGATTTTCAGGTTTTTCGACCTGTTCAACTCGAAAACCACCCTGAACGCCGATAACCAGATTTGTGTCCGAGTGTTCCATCAATCTGCTGTGTGCGAGAAATGATGCGAGACCCGGCTTTTTCGTCTTGAGGGCGCTCATGACCTTGCCCCAGAGGTCGCCGTGCTTCTCCCCTGCCGCAGGTGCGACAGGCTGAGATGCAGGGGTCGCCGTTTTCGGCGCCGTCGTATAAGATGCGCGAGTCTCGCTGATCCCGGTCACCGACGCAGCCGTGGACAGATGGCCGGTTGCAAGCTTTGCTTCGAGCTCCTTTACGCGGGCGAGCACCTCGGCAAGAGGTTTGAGCGCAGTGAGATTACATGCCTTGATAAGCCCGACTTCAAGAGTAAAGCGCTGGTGCGGCGACCAGCGGAGGTCGTCGAGTGTCTTGGACAGGCTGTCGAAGAGCATGAGAAGGTGTTCAGACCCGGCACCGGCCGCCTGCTGCTTGATGGCCTCGATGTCCGAAGCAGGGAGTTCTATGATCTGCGCGGGGGCGGACGCGATCTTTACGACCAAAAGGTTCCGCAGATGCTCCACGACGCCCGCGAGGAACTGGCGCATGTCCTGTCCCTGCTCGAGCAAGGCGTCCACCTGCGTGAGCAGTCCCGCGGTATCGCGGGACAACAGGCCTGCGGTAAATTTTGTAAGCGCTTCCTGGGCCACGGACCCGAGGGTGGTCTGGAGGTCTTCGTCCTTGATCTCCATGCCGCTGTACGACACGGCCTGGTCCAGGAGACTCTGCGAATCGCGCATGCTGCCTTCGGCGGCCCGGGCGATCATGCCGAGCCCCTGGTCGGTGATCTTGATGCCCTCGGCGGCGGCGATTGTGCGGAGCCTGCCGGAAATCTCGTGAAGAGCAACTCGCTTAAACCCGTAGCGCTGGCAGCGGGAATGAATGGTGGCGGGGATCTTTTGCGGCTCAGTGGTGGCGAAGATGAAGATCACGTGCGGCGGCGGCTCTTCGAGGGTCTTGAGGAGCGCATTAAAGGCCTCGTTCGTGAGCATGTGGACCTCATCGATCACGTAGACCTTGTACTTGCCGCCGACCGGAGCGTATTTTACGTTCTCCCGCAGTTCCCGGATGTGCTCGATGCCGCGGTTTGAGGCGCCGTCGATCTCGATGACGTCCACCGAGGTGCCGGCCGTGGTCTCAATGCATGAATCGCACTTGCCGCAGGGCGTCGGCGTGGGGCCCTCTGTGCAGTTCAGGGCTTTTGCGAGAATGCGCGCCGTCGTGGTCTTTCCCACGCCGCGCGGTCCGGAGAACAGGAAGGCGTGCGCAAGTCTTCCCGAGACGATCGCGTTCTGGAGCGTACGCGTGATATGCCCCTGACCGACCACGTCATCGAAGACCTGCGGCCTCCATTTTCTTGCCAGGACCTGGTAACTCATCGAAATCCTCATCACAGCAAAAAAAAGAACATCTTTTTAGTCACAGAGAAACGCGGATTGGCATGGATAACCTCCGTGAGCATCCGTGTAAATCCGCAGCCGACATGCGTCCCAAAAATAAAAGGCTCATAAACCCGGGCTTCCCTGCGGCACACCCGGAACCCGTTTACCGCTGCTTCCTTCCGGACCTGACGGGGTTCACGGGACCGTGATTGCGCAGGACCCGGGCTCATGAGCGCATACTGAATAGTTCAAAGTTCATAGTACAAAGTTCAGAGTAAAACCTTGCGTTCTGTTCTTTTCGCTTTTACTTTGTACTCTGAACCGTATTTATGGCGGAGAGGGTGGGGTTCGAACCCACGTTAGGTTTCCCTAAACACGCTTTCCAAGCGTGCGCCTTCAGCCGCTCGGCCACCTCTCCCCTAACTACAGTTCACCGTTCAAAGTTCTTAGTTGTTCAAGTTTAAAAACCTCTTCCGCTTCGTTTTTAACGCCTTACCACTCCGAACTCCGAACTCTGAACTTATTTTATTAATGATGGCGGAGAGGGGGGGATTTGAACCCCCGGTGGAGTTACCCCCACAACAGTTTTCGAGACTGCCGCCTTCAACCACTCGGCCACCTCTCCGTGGTTCGCAAGTCTACAGTCTAACGAGTCATGCAAGTCAAAGAATTTCTAGTTTCTACACAATTCGTTACGTCTCTGAAACAGCACCATCACGATACAAAACATTACGTTACTATACATTGCTCTTACTTTACAATAAACAACAAAACTCATTAGACATTCAACTCGTTGGACTCTCAAGACTGATTTCTCAAATTTATAAAAAACCTCGAAAGCATCTCACGGCACTCTGCCTCGAGCACCCCCGGTGTAATCCGATAGGTATGATTCAGCCTTCCGTCTCGCACAACATCATACACCGACCCGAGGGCGCCCGCTTTAGTATCCCGGCATCCATATACCAACCGGCCGACCCGTGCAAGCACGAGAGCACCGGCACACATGAGACACGGCTCCAGTGTCACGTAGACCACGGCATCTTGAAGCCGCCACCTCCCGAGTCGGGCCGACGCCTCCCGAACGACAAGGAGTTCTGCATGGGCTGACGGATCCTGCCAGGTTTCTCGCATGTTATGCGCTGCGGCAACCACTTCCTGATCGATGACGAGCACTGCCCCGACCGGGGTTTCGCCGAGAGTTGAGGCTTTTTCAGCCTCGGCCAGCGCCATGCCCATGAAATCTTCGTCGGTCTTTTGCCCCGGATAATTCATACTCAAACTTTTTTTATTGCCGTGAACGCTGCGAGCAACTATGCCCGGTGAGCTTTTCTCTGCGCGCTCTGCACGGTGAATACGTTACAATGGTGCGCCCAAGAGGATTCGAACCTCTGGCCTACGGATTCGTAGTCCGTTGCTCTATCCAGCTGAGCTATGGGCGCTCATAAAAAGCGCGCAGATATACTTCAATATACTTTCGCGCTGTTGTGCCTTGTTTACGCGCCGCTTATGCGGCGATTATTTTGAAACGCCGCCGAGGAGAACGATACCGACGTTCTCGTGCTGGAACGGGTGGACGCCGGGCTGCATGGAAAACAGCCAATTGTTCCAGATCTCCTTGCCGTTTTCGATAACGACCACCTGTGCGGCAGGCTGATTGGGCTTGTCGGATACAGAGTAAAACTCCTTATCAGACATCTTGAAGTCCGGCAGGAAGGTGAGCACTTTCACGCTCATCTTCGTATTCGGAATGGCCAGCTCCGAACCGACGTTGACCGTATACTCTTTGGTCGTCTTGGCGGCCTTATTCGCAACGGCAAGCTTAACGGCCTTCCACTTTGCCGTAACTTCCTTCGAAACAACGACCGTCCGTTCCACCTTGGGCACATTGGGCATATTCTGCATCCCCGCAGGAGGCATTCCGCCTTCCATGCCCGGATGTCCCTGCGACAATTGCGGCTTCTCTTCTTTCTTCTTGCACGCTCCGAAAGAAACGGCAAGGACCAACACCACCAGCACTGCAACGATCTTCTTCAGCATTGTAAGCTTCCTCCTTAAATAATTCATAGATTCAAGCCGACCGGCTTTCGATAACTACCCTACTTCAGTACCCGCGATATTTGTATTAAACTGGCGGAGAGGCCGGGATTCGAACCCGGGGTGGAGTTACCCCCACAACTGCTTAGCAGGCAGCTGCCTTCAGCCGCTCGGCCACCTCTCCGTTTTAACCTTACCGTTTAAGCGGTTTGAACGGTTCAAACCGTTTGAACGTTTTTTTATTCTATGGCGGAGAGAGAGGGATTCGAACCCCCGGAGCTTTCGCTCAACGGTTTTCAAGACCGCCGCCTTAAACCGCTCGGCCATCTCTCCGGTTTGAACCTTCCGTTTAAACGGCTTGAACCGTTTGAACGGTTTAAACGGTTCTCGGTGTTATCTTCTCCGCCCCACCCATGTAGGGCCTCAGCGCTTCGGGAATCACCACGCTGCCGTCGGACTGCTGGAAATTTTCGAGGATCGCGACGACCGTGCGCCCCACGGCAAGGCCCGAGCCGTTCAGCGTATGCACCAG
>Ga0210377_10001287_pt1 | contig 22901 bp, 21 predicted proteins | sample PLM4_65_b1redo_FD_155480 | JGI IMG/M metagenome (GOLD analysis project Ga0210377, IMG submission 155480) | Groundwater sediment microbial communities from an aquifer in East River, Colorado, USA - PLM4_65_b1 redo | ecosystem: Environmental > Terrestrial > Soil > Riparian zone | place: USA: East...
TGCACGAGCGTCAGCCAGTGGTTGAGCCGCTCCGGCAGCGGGCCGTCCAGGTGCTCGGGCGCCTGATCGGGCCAGTGGGCCTGCGGCATCGGTGGCGTCTGGTTGACCTTGATGTCGTACAGGCGCGTGTAGTGGCCCGGCGCCTTGCCGATGAGCTGATTCCACGGATCGAGGCCGGTCGGCATGTACCACACCGTCTGGGCCATCGGCAGCATCCCCAGCTCGGGCCGCACCATCGACGATAGCGGCAGGCCGACCCGCTCGCTCAGCAGGCAGTGGTCGTTGTTCACGAACTTCACCACGCCGTCGTCGAGTCGCTGGTGATAGGGGACGTGCGTGTACGGCGCGTGGATCCGCACCGTCTCGCCGGTGATCTCGGTGAGGGAACGTCCCTGCTTGAACAACCCGTAGAGGACGCCGGCGGCGCCGATCTGGTCACGGGCGAGGATGCACTCTTCGAGGCGGGCGTATTCGGCGGTGGGCATGGGGTCGTCCCTCCCGTGGAGACCTGTCGGGAGAGTACCATACGGGCCATGACGACCCGGCTGGCGCTGGCCGCTCTGCTAGCGCTGCTGCTCTTCCTCACCGCGTACCCGCTCGCGATGCTCGTGTACGGCAGCCTGCACACGACGCCGCCGGGCGAGGCGGGCTCCTTCAACCTCGACGGCTACCGGGCGATGCTCTCCTCCGGCAACGCGCTCGTGCTCCTCAATACGATCGGGCTCTCGCTGGTCAAGACGGTGCTGGCGATGGGGCTCGCGCTGTTCCTGGCCTGGATCGTCGCCCGCACCGACACGCCGTACCGCGACACGCTCGAGGTGCTCATCACGCTGCCCTTCTACATCCCACCGATCCTGACCGCCATGGCGTGGGGCATGCTGGCCACGCCGAAGGGCGGACTCATCAACCTCGCCTGGACCGGCGTCACCGGCAGCCGGGAGCCGCTCGTCAACATCTACTCCTACGGCGGCGTGGTGTGGCACATGATGCAGTACTCCACGCCCTTCCTGTTTCTCCTCGTGGTCGGCGCCTTCAAGTCGATGGACCCGGCGCTGGAGGAGTCGAGCCGCATGTCGGGCGCCTCGTCGTGGACGACGTTCCGGCGGGTCACGCTGGGGCTGATGCTGCCGGTGACGACGAGCGCGTTCATCCTGTCCTTCATCCGCGGGGTGGAGAGCTTCGAGTCCGCGCTGATCTTCGGCTCGCCGGCCGGGATCGAGGTGATCACGACGGAGATCTACCATCTGATTCATCACGTCAACAGGCCGGACTATCCGCAGGCGACCGCGCTGGCGCTGGGCATCATGGTGCTGATGTTCGGGCTGGTCGCCTGGCAGTGGCAGCTGCTCGGCGGCCGCAGCTTCTTCACGGTGACCGGCAAGGGCTACACGCCGCGGGTGGCCCGGCTCGGCCGCTGGCGCTGGGTGACGTTCGGCTTCTGCATCCTCTTCTTCGTGGTCACGGTGGCGCTGCCGGTGAGCCAGCTCGTCGTCGGGTCCTTCTTCAAGTTCTTCGGCTTCTACCGGATGAGCATGCTGACGGTCGATCACTACGCCGCGGTCTGGCAGAACCGGCTGGTGTGGCGGGCGCTGGGCAACACGCTGCTGCTGGGGCTGCTGGGCGCCACCGCCACGATGCTCCTCGGCGCGATCGTCGCCTACGTCCTCGTGCGCACGCGCGTGGGCGTGCGGCCGCTGATCGAGGTGCTGGCGTGGCTGCCGTGGATGATGCCGGGCATGGTGCTGGGCGTGGGATTCCTGTGGGCCTACGCGCTGATGCCGGGACCGATCCAGCTCTACGGCACGCTGTGGGCGCTGCTCGTCGCCTACGTGTCGCTGGGGACGCCGCTGGCGGTGCGCACGATGGCCGGCGCCTTCTCCCAGCTCGCCCTCGACCTCGAGGAGTGCTCGCGCGTGCACGGCGCCGCCTGGTGGACGACGTTCCGCCGTATCCTGCTCGCGCTGGCGTGGCCGGCCTTCGCGGTGGGCTGGATCCTCATCTTCTTCATCATCCTGCGCGAGCTGTCCGCCTCCATCCTGCTCTACAGCGTCGGCAACGAGGTGCTGGCGGTGGTGGTGATGCGGATGTGGACCGAGGGCAAGGCCGGCCAGGTCAGCGTGATCGCGCTCGTCATGCTGGCCCTGGTGTTCCTGTTCCGCTTCGGCGAGCGACGGCTGGTGCGCACCCATCTCGGCTGGTCCTGAGCGGCCAGCCCATATATATGGAGACCCGTCAATGCTGACACGCCGCGCGTTGCTTCGCCTGGCCGCCCTCGCCCCGCTTGCTCCCCGGGCCGCCTTCGCCCAGGCGCCCGACGCCGAGTGGAAGAAGGTGATCGAGGCCGCGAAGAAGGAAGGCAAGGTGGTCGTCTACAACGGCGCCGTCGGCACGCCGGCGCTGCCCAAGGTCCTCGCCGCCTTCGAGGGCAAGTACGGCATCCGCGCCGAGCTGCTGGAGGCGCGGGCCAGCGAGCTGCGCGAGCGGATCCGCACCGAGCAGGCGGCCGGCAAGGTGCTCGGCGACGTCTCCCACAACGGCTCCACGACCACCGCGCTGCAGCTCGCCGAGGGGACGTTCGTGCCCTACGGCACGCTGCCCAACGCCGGGCGGCCGGTCGCGCCGTTCAAGGCCGACGGCACCCGGGTGCCGATCTACGTGATCCAGTACGGGATCCTCGTCAACACCGACATGGTGAAGCCGGGCGAGGAGCCGAAGAGCTGGAAGGACCTCCTGCACCCGCGCTGGAAGGGCAAGATCCTGTCCGACGACATGCGGGCGCTGGGCGGCGGCGCCGTCTTCTTCATGGTCACCACCCAGACCTTCGGCAAGGGGTTTCACGAGAAGCTCGCCGAGCAGCAGCCGCACATGAACCGCGATCTGCGCGGAAACTACCCGCGCGTCGCCCGGGGCGAGTATCCCGTGTACGCGCCGTTCACGCTACCGGACAGCCTCGACCTCAAGGGCCTGCCGGTGAAGGCCCTGCTGCTCGAGGAGGGCTCTCCCTACGTGCGGTTCGACGGCGCGATCTTCAAGGGCGCCCCGCGGCCCAACGCGGCCCGGCTGCTCCTGGACTTCTTCCTGAGCGACGAGTCGCAGCTGCTGTACGGCAACCTGGGGTTCGTCATGACCGTCGGCGGGCTGGACGGCAAGGTGTCGGGTGAGGCGCGGGCGATCGCCCAGACGAAGCTGCTGGGGACCACCGATCCCAAGCTGCAGGACGAGATGCTCAAGCTCGCCAAGTCCATCTACAAGTAGCATGGCGATCCGACTCGAGCGCACCGACGCGATCGCGACGATCGTCATCGACCGGCCCCAGGCCCGCAACGCGGTGGACGGCCCCGCGGCCCGGGCGCTTGCCGAGGCGTTCCGGGAGTTCGAGCGCGACGATGCGCTGCGCGCCGCCGTGCTGTGGGGCGCCGGCGGTGTCTTCTGCGCCGGCGCCGACCTCAAGGCGCGCGGGACCGAGCGCGGACTGCACCTGGCTCCCGACGGCGACGGGCCCATGGGCCCCTCCCGCCTGACGCTCACGAAGCCGACGATCGCCGCCGTCGAGGGCTACGCGGTCGCGGGGGGCCTCGAGCTGGCGCTGATGTGCGATCTTCGCGTCGCCGGGGAGGGCGCCGTCTTCGGTGTCTTCTGCCGGCGCTGGGGCGTGCCGCTGATCGACGGGGGCACGGTGCGGCTGCCGAGGCTGATCGGCCTCTCCCGGGCGCTCGACATGATCCTGACCGGCCGCCCGGTGGCCGCGCGCGAGGCGCTGGCGTTCGGCCTCGCCAACCGCGTGGTGGCGGCCGGCCGCGCCCGCGAGGAGGCGGAGGCCCTGGCCCGCACGATCGCCGACTTCCCGCCGCGCTGCGTCCTCAGCGATCGCCGCTCCGCCCTGGAGGGGATCGCGCTCCCCCTGCCGGAGGCGCTCGCCAACGAGTTTGCGCTCGGCAAGGCAACCCACGACTCCGGGGAGAGCCAGGAAGGCGCGCGGCGCTTCGCGGCGGGTGCCGGCCGGCACGGGCAATTCTGAGCGTGAGCGCGCCGGCCGGCAGGCGCTGACGCGCATGCCGTCGGTCAGCGTCGAAGGCGTCAGCAAGCGGTTCGGGACCGTGCGCGCCGTCGACTCCGTCTCGCTCGCCGTCGCCGACGGCCGGCTGCTGACGCTGCTGGGGCCGTCCGGCTGCGGAAAGACGACGACGCTGCGGATGGTGGCCGGGCTCGAGCAGAACGACACCGGGCGCATCGTCATCGGCGACCGCGTGGTGAGCGACCCCGCGGCCGGCCTCTTCGTGGCGCCCGAGCGCCGCGAGATCGGCATGGTCTTCCAGTCCTACGCGATCTGGCCCCACATGACGGTCTTCGCCAACGTCGCCTATCCGCTCGAGGTGCGGCACCGGCCATCGGCGGAGGTGCGCGAGCGGGTGGCCGGCGCGTTGCAGCTCATGGAGATGGCGCACCTCGCCGAGCGGCCGGCCACCGCGCTCTCGGGCGGCCAGCAGCAGCGGGTCGCCATCGCCCGCGCGCTCGTCTTCCAGCCCCGCGTGCTCCTGATGGACGAGCCGCTGTCCAACCTGGACGCGAAGCTGCGCGAGCAGATGCGCGTCGATCTGCGCGCGCTCCAGCAGCGCCTCGGGATCACGACCATCTACGTGACGCACGACCAGGAAGAGGCGATGGTGCTCTCCGACGAGATCGCCGTCATGCACGAGGGCCGGGTGCTGCAAGCCGCGCCACCGGAGACCATCTACGCGCGCCCCGCCAACCGCACGATCGCCGCCTTCTTCGGCACGCCGAACCTGCTCGCGGCCAAGGTACGCGAGGTGCGGCGGGCCACGGGGGTGACGGTGGCCCGGGTGGAGGGCGACGGCTGGGAGGGCTGGTGCTCCGGGCCCGAGGACCTGGTGCCCGGCGAGGCGCTGACGGTGATCGTGCGCCCCGAGGTGATCCAGTTCGGCGGCCACCGGGAGACCGGAATCTCGTGGAAGGGCACGGTCCGCCAGCGCTTCTTCCGCGGCACCCGCAACGTCTACACGGTCGAGGTCGGCCCCCACCGATTCAGCGTGGACGCCCCGCCTGATCAGACGCTCGCGCCGGGCACCGATCTCACGCTCAGCGTCGACGCCGCGCACACCTGGGCCGTGCGCGGCTGAACGCGGAGCATCCGCACCCGGGCGCCGCACCGCGCGAGCCACTCGCCCCGCGGGTCGCCGGCGACCAGGACCACCTCGAGTGCGGCCGAACCCGGCGTACGGCGCAGGGCGGTCACGAGTTCCGGCTCGAGGTCGCCGCGGGCACTGGCGAGCAGGACGAGGCTGACGGAGGGCTCGCCGGACGACAGGACGCCTGCAACGCCGGCCTCACCGCAGCAGCGAGACGGCGCCAGATAGCGGGTTCCGCACACCGTGCAACGGAAGATGCCGTCGGCCATGAGCGTTCGTGCAGTATCGCGCACCCGGCGATCCCGGCTCGCGCAGTGTCACCTCCCCACCAGGAGTGTCAGCCGCCGCGCCGTCGGGCCTGGCTGATCGCTGACCACCCGTCGAGACCAAGCGTCGGGAAACCGCGTACTTAACCCCCGGAGGGGCGGTCGTGGCATCGGCGTTGCTCCACCCACCCCGCCGCTTGACGTCGATGCCCCGAGTGAACCCATGCGTAATGACACCACACGCACCACCAAGCTTCGTGACTCCCGCGCCGATCGTCCGCGGCGGCGAGTGCTCGGCCTCGCCGTGCTGCTGCTGACGCTCGGCGCCGGGTACGCCACCGCCCAGCGCGGGGTCGTGGACGCGGTCGCCGCGCTGGCCGACGAGGGCGACGCCGAGGTCGAGGAGATCATGCAGCGCCCCACGATCGCCCAGATCATGGCGCAGATCGACGAGGTGGCGGCGCGCCACCACGTGCCGCCGAGACTGGTCGCGGCCGTGATCGCCGTCGAGTCCGAGTTCAACCCTCGCGCGGTGTCGCGCCGGGGCGCGCGGGGGCTGATGCAGCTCATGCCGGCCACCGCCGCGAATCTGGACGTGGAGGACTCGTTCGACACGCGGAAGAACATCGAGGGCGGCGTCCGCCACCTCCGCGTGCTGATGGACCGCTATCACAATGATCTGCCGCTGGTGCTCGCGGCCTACAACGCCGGTGACAACGCCGTCATCAACTATCGGGGGGTGCCGCCGTACCGGGAGACGCGCCAGTACGTGGTGCGGGTCCTGCGACGGTTCGATCGCGAGGCCGCCCGGGCCGCCGCGCAACGAATCTACGGCTCCGGCCCGGCGGTGAGGCGGGCCGCGTCGTATCCGCGGACGCGCCTGGCCGTGATCCACGTCTATGGTCCGGCGCCGAGTGAGATCGAGTCGACGAGCGAGACGACAGCCGCAGCGGGGGCGCCGTCGCCGCCGCCGCTCGGGGCGCAGGGCCCGTGAGGCCGCGACCGAGCATGCGACCGCCGAAAGGAGAGGGCCATGGTGCCTGAGCGCTGGCAGGACGTGATCGAGCTGCTGCTGTCCCCGATTGCCTGGATTCCGCGGATGCAGGAGGCGCTGCTCGCCTTCTTCCTGAGCCCGGCCTCCGCGTGGGCGACCGCCGCCCGCTACGTCTTCCTGCTGATGCCGTCGCTCCTCGGCGTGGCCGCGATCTGGATCACGGTGCTGGCGGTCTACACGCTGCCGTTCCGCTCGCGCCGGGTGCGGTTCGTCTCGATGATCCTGCTGGCGTGGTGGGACGCGGCGCGCGCCGTGTGGCTCTACTGGGCCGGCGTCATCCGTGTCACCGCGCTCGCGGTGGGCTGGGCCTTCAGCCTGGCCGTGCTGGCCGTGCGGCTGCTGGTCGAGTCGGTGCACCGGCTCGCCACGACGCCGGTGATGCTGACGGCGCAGGCGGCGCACCGCTACGTCGCGCCCGGCGTGCCGTGGGTGGCGCTGCTGACGCTGGTCGGCTGGTGCGTGATGGAAGCCGCCGTCTTCACCTACACGATGCTGCCGGCCGTCAGCACGACGCTGAGCGACCTGGCGGGTGGGGTCGAAGCCTCGCGCTTCACCGTCGGCGTGCTGTACGCGTTCCTGCTGCTCCTGGTCATGGGCAGCTTCGCCTGCCTGAAGGCCCTCGTCGATGCCGTGCACAAACGCGAGCTGACGTTCCTGGCCCAGATGATCGTCGTCGAGCTGCTGGTGATGTTCTTCGAGGTGACGTTCCTCTATCGGCAGCTCGTCGGCGCCCTCACGCCGTGGACCGGCGGTACGCTTCGCCCGTGGACGACGCTGACGCTGGCCTCGCTGGGGTGGATGGGCACGCGCGCGATGACGTGGTTCCTGTTCGGGCGGTACGGCACCGAGCCCCTGCTGGCCCTGATCGCGCGGCGTCCGCTGGCCCAGGCCGAGGCGGCCCAGCCGGCGCCGAGCTTCCCCTCGCGGTCGGCGGCGTGGTGGCAGGGCGCGGCCGACGACTTCAAGCGCGAGGTGGAGTGGCTGCACGCCAAGGGCGAGCAGATCCTCGAGTACCTGGCCTTGCCGGTGCTGCAGCTCGTGGCGGCGGCGCTCAACTTCGGCATGCTGATCGTGGCGGCGCGCCCGGCCTTCCACCTGCCGTTCCGGACGCTCAAGGAGGTCACCGACACGCGGGATCTCCTCGGCGAGCTGCAGCTCACGCCGCGCAAGCAACCCACCATCTGACCTGGGGCTCGATCGTGACGGACCGAGGGCCGGGGAGCGCTCCCCGGCCCTCTCGCTGTCCGGGGACGCCCGCCCGGCGATGGTACACTCGCCCACGCCGACGGAAAGGAGCGTCTCCATGGCCGCCTCAGCGCTGCCGCCCCTGATCTCGAGCGACGGTCATCTGGAAGTCCGGCCCGAGCGGTGGACGCCGCGCATGCCGGCCACGCATCGCCAAAAGGCGCCCCGCACGATCAAGCTGCCGGACGGTGGCGACGCGCTGCTCGTCGAGGGCCAGGCCCCCTATCCGGCGCCGTTCCTCGATCTTCGGGCCGGCCGGACGAACGAGACGTGGCAGCCCTTCGGCGCCACGGTGGACGACACCGCCGGGAACGGGCCGCCCGAGCAGCGCCTCCGCGAGCAGGACATGGACGGTCTCCACGCGGAAGTCCTCTTCCCGAACATGCAGGTCGGTCCGCGCCTGTGGCGCACGATGAGCGACGACGACGCCTACCGGGCGGCGGTTCGCGCGTACAACGACTGGCTGGGTGAGGAGTACTGCCCGGTCTCGCGGGATCGGCTCATCGGCCTCGGCGTCATCCCGTGGACCAACCTCGACGACGCCGTCGCCGAGCTCCAGCACTGCGCGCGCCTCGGTCTCAAGGGCGTCAACCTCGGCGTGTTCCCGAGCGGCAAGTCCTACCCCACGCCGGAGGACGACCGGTTCTGGGCGGCGGCGATCGACATGAAGATGCCGCTCACCGTGCACGTCGGCTTCGACCGCCTCGGGCCGCGGGCGACGCAACCGACGTTCGAGTACCCGGGCGCCGATCCCGAGGTGCTGAAGAAGCTCGGGCCGCGCAAGCTCGTGGAGTGGGTGGCGCTGCCGTTCCTGAGTATTCCACCCTCGCTCAGCCTGGCGCAGTTGGCGCTGTCCGGAGTGTTCGATCGCTTGCCGGAGCTGAAGATCTTTTTTGCCGAGACGCGGCTGGGGTGGGTGCCGTTCTGGATGGAGGAGGCGGATTACTGGTACGAGCGGCACCGCCACTGGGCGGAGCGCCTGCTCGGCTTCAAGCCGCTGAAGCAGCGGCCGAGCGAGTACGTGCGGCGGCACATCTCCTTCAGCGTGCAGCACGTCGAGCGGGTGGCGATCGAGCTGCGGCATCACGTCGGGGTCGAGCACGTCATGTTCGCGACCGATTTCCCGCACATCGAGTGCGACTGGCCCAACACGCGGCCGTTCGCCGAGAAGCTGTTCGACGGCGTGCCGGCCGGCGAGGCGTTCCGGATCGCGGCCGGCAACACGCTGGACTTCTTCGGCCTGCGCGACACCCCGATGGGCCGGAAGGTGCTGGCGGCGTCGTGACGCTGCCGCGCTTCGGACTCAACCGGTTCGATTCCCGCTCGGTCGAGGCCTTCGTCGCCGACGTCCGGCGCGCCGAGACCCTCGGCTGGGACGCCGCGCTGCAGCCCGACTCGCAGCTCCGCCGCCGCGACACCTACGTGCTGCTGGCCATGGCCGCGCGCGCGACCGAGCGCATCGTGCTGGGGCCGCTGCTGGCGAACCCGATCAATCGGCATCCCAGCGTCACCGCGTCGTCGATCGCGACCATCGACGAGCTGGCGCCGGGCCGCACGCTGCTCGGCTGGGGCGTGGGCGACACCGCGGTGCGGCTGGCCGGATTGCGGCCCGCGCGCGTCAAGGAGCTCGAGGACGGCACGCGCCTGATGCGCGCGCTGCTCGACGGCAAGGAGATCGAGGTCGGCGCCGCTCGGCCGGCCCGGCTGCCCCACCATCGGCCGGTGCCGATCTGGATCGCCGCCGGCGGCCCCCGCACGCTGCGCATGGCCGGCGGCGTCGCCGACGGCGTGTTCATCCGCGTCGGAACGCATCGCGCGAACATCACCCGGGCCGTCGAGGCGATCCGGGCCGGCGCCGCCGAGGCCGGACGCGATCCGGCGTCGGTGCGCGTGGGCGCGATCTTCCACACGGTGCTGGTCGACGATCCCGCTCGCGCGCTGCTGATGGGCAAGTCGATGGCGGCCGGCTACTACGAGTATTCGCCGGCGCTGTTCGAGGCGCCCGGGTTCGCGTGGACGGGCGCCGATCCCGAGCGGCTCAAGCACGACACGCAGGTGTGGCCCGACTTCCACCACGCGGCCGACCTCGAGGCGAGCGGCCGCGTCGTCGACTTCCTGCCGGAGGCCGCCGCCGACGCCTTCAGCCTGCACGGACGCCCCGAGGACATCGTGGCCCAGCTCGTCGCGGTGCTCGGCGGAGCCCTCGTCGCCTTCGATCACGTCGTCCTGCACCCGATTCCCGACCCGAGGTTCCCCGTCGATCCCGAGCGCGACTACACCGCGCGGGTGGCGCGCGAGATCCTTCCCCACGTGCGCGCGCGCCTCACGGCCTAGCGGCTCGCCCGAGGCCCGTCCGATGCCTGGTCGCATGCAAGGCCGCGTCGCGCTGGTCACCGGGGGCGGGGGAGGCATCGGCGAGGCGACGGGGCGGCTGTTCGCCGAGGAGGGTGCGGCGGTCGTGCTGCTGGACGCCAGCGTGGAGGTCGCCGAGGCGGCGGCCGCGAGCATCGCGGCGTCGGTCGCCGGCGCCCGCGTCGCCGCTCTGGGGGGCGACGTCACCCGCGAGGAGGACGCGCGCCGCGCCGTCGACACGGCGATCAGCCGCTACGGCGCGCTGCACTGTCTCGTCAACGTGGCCGGCGTGCGCGTTTACCAGTCGCTGGCCGCGGCCACGCCCCAGGACTGGCAGCACATCCTGTCGGTCAACGTGCTCGGCACCGCCTTCTGCTGCAAGGCCGCGATCCCCGCGCTGCGCGCCGCCGGGGGTGGCAGCATCGTGAACGTCTCCTCGGTCTACGGCGTGGTGGGGCGGCGGGGCATGGGACAGTACGACACCACCAAGGCGGCTGTGCTCGGGCTCACCCGCGCGCTGGCGGTGGAGGAGGCGCCGCGCATTCGCGTCAACGCGGTGTGTCCGGGCTCGACGATCACGCCCTATCACATCCGCCGCGCGGCCGATCAGGGCCAGACCGAGGCCGAGCTGCGGGGGCGCACGGCCACCGAAAATCTGCTCGGGCGGTGGGCGGAGCCGCGCGAGATCGCGCACCCGATCCTGTTCCTGGCCTGCGAGGAGTCGTCCTACATCACGGGCGCGACGCTGATGGTCGACGCCGGCAGGTCGGTGCTATAGACATGGGGGCCCCGACATGGCCCCCAAACCCCCGCACGCTCGTCGCCCCCCGGCACAGCCGGGGTGCTCCTCGACCTCCCGCTGCTTGCAGGGCCCCGACATGGCCCCCAAACCCCCGAATGCTCGTCGCCCCCCGGCACAGCCGGGGTGCTCCTCGACCTCCCGCTGCGTGCAGGCCCCGACAACGGTCCCCAACCCCCCCGACGCTCGGCAGCGTCGCGGCGGAGCCGTGACGCTCCCCGATTCACCGTTGTGCGGGCAGGCGCTGGCCGGGGACGGGGTTGGCGACCGCGTCTTCCAGCGTCTTCGCCGGCCGCCATTCGTTGGCGGGCCGCGCGTGGCCGTCGGTGCCGATCTGGTCGAGTCCCCAGTAGATCTCGAGATTGTTGCCGTCGGGGTCCCGGAACTCGATGGCGACCTGGCAGCCCGCGCGACGGCGACCCTCGAAGACGATCGGCACGCCGTGCTTCTGCAGCCACGCCCTGGCGCGGAACACCTCGTCGAGCGATCCCACCTCGAAGGCGAAGTGATTGAGGCTCGTGCGCTCGAGTTTGCCGGTGCCGCCGACCAGCGCCACGCCGTGGTGGTCGGTGTTGCAGCGCATGAAGACCATGCCGCCCGGCACCATGCCGTCGGGATAGCGGTCGCTGACCCGCAGGCCGAGCACCTCCGTGTAGAACCGCACCGCGGTGTCCAGGTCGGTGACGTTCAGCACGACGTGACCGATCTTCCGCAGATCGAACTCGGACGTCACTCGGTCCTCCAGTACGCGAAGCCGGCGCCGATCGGCGACGAATAGATGGGCACGTAGTCGACGACGGTCGCCGGCCGGCCCTCGGCCACCGCGGCGGCGGCGATCCAGTTGCACGTCTCGCGGGTGCCGCCGCGCGGTCCGCCGGCGTCGGGCAGCCCCGTCGCGCCCCCTCCCGGCGCGCCGATGAGCTGGCTGGCGTCGCCGGCCGGCACCGCATAGTCGTCGAAGTAGCGCGCCATGCCGCGGGCGTCGCCGGCCGTCATCGATTTCAGGATCGCGCGATCGAACGTCTCGTCCAGGTACGCGTCCTTCGCGCGCGGCGTGTGCCAGAGGCCGCCCGAGCCGACCACGGCCACGCGCAGATCGCCCGGCTGCTCGGCAATGATCTCGCCGACGGCGGCGCCGAGCTGGTAGCAGCGCAGGGCGGTAGGCTGGGGCGCGTAGTAGCAGTTGAGGAACACCGGCACGATGGGCGTGGTGAAGTCCGTGAGCGACTCGGCCGGGCGCAGGAACGCATGCCCGATGCCGCGATCGGGCTTGGGCATGTCCAGCGAGAAGGCCGGGTCGAAGCCGCGCCGCATCAGCCCGGTGAGGAGCGCGGCGGCGAGTGCGGGGTGACCGGGGACGCCGGCGCTGCCGCCGCTGGCGAGGGCGCCCTGGAACTTGTCGCCGGCGTAGATCGCGAAGGCCGGGTAGTTGCGGAAGTCGAAGCACTCGAGCTGGTCGTCGCCGAACACCACGATGACGTCGGGCCGCGCCGCCGCCAGCCGCGCCTTCAGCGTCGCGAAGGCCCCGGCGATGCGCGCGGCCTTCGCCCGGTTGGTCTCGACGTCGTCGACGGGAACGTCGGCCCGGAGCGCGCGGGAGGCGCGCACCTCGTTCCAGCGCTCGGGCGCCATGTAGCAGAAGGGGCTGTGCGACATGTTGAAGACGCCGGCCAGGGTCGCCATGGCTGCTCCGTATGGTACGCCAGGTCAGCGCGTCGCGGCCTACGCCCTGGTCCGCTCGGCCCAGATGCGCTTCATCTCCTCGACGATCTCCTGGGGCTGCCCGGCGTGAAAGACCATCGGGCGCGGGGCGTCGGGGAGCCGCACGGGGGCGCCCCGTCCCTCCTGGATGGTCGGCAGCGGCAGGCGGTGGTTCTTGGCCGGATCGCGGATGACCGCCTTCGGGTCGCCCCCGCGGGCGGCGATGCCGGCCTCCTCGAGCATGCGCCGGCGCAGCAGGATCACGCCGCGGTCGCTCTCGCCGAGGTGCTCCCTGGTGCGGTCGGCGACGGCGCCCTGGCCGATCCAGGCGACGAAGTCCTGGTTCATGATGTGGCTGGTGATCCACCGCCCGGTGGCGGGATCGCGGATCGGGCCGTGCCAGTAGGGAATCCGCGGCTGCTCGAACGGCGCCGGTCCGGGCACCGGGTCGTTGAACCAGGCCACGTGCAGCGTGCGCTCGTCGTCGATCGGCACGCGCCACTCGAACTTGCCGGTGTAGAGACAGTTCGGCCACAGGCACACGCGCCCGACGGTCCACAGCTCGTCGTCCTCCGTCGTGTCCTCGCGCACCCGCCGGTAGGTGAAGCCCCACTCGAACTCCTCGAAGGCGATCTTGAGGTGCCGGGGCGCGCGGGCGGCGTCGCCGCGCTGAGCGGCCGACCAGTTGGAGTGCAGCCACTCGAAGTGGATCGGGTCGATGGAGTTCTCCTGGCCCTGGAACCAGTTGCAGGGGATCTCGGAGAAGACGATCTGCTTGTAGCCGCGCTGGTGGAACAGATCCCAGTCAGGCACGAGCGGCGCCGGCGCCGGCCCCAGATACGCCCACAACAGTCCCCCCTTGGCCTCGACCGGGTACGCGGTGAGCCGGATCTTGTCCTTGAACCGCGCCTCGGGGCGCGCGACCTCCTCGAACGGCTGCTCCAGGCACGCGCCGGCCCCGTCGTAGAGCCAGCCGTGATAGTGGCACCGCAGGCCGCACGCCTCGACGCTGCCGTAGGAGAGATCGGCCCGGCGATGCGCGCAGTGGCGGTCGAGCAGGCCGTAGCGTCCCTGCGTGTCCCGGTAGAGCACGAGGTCCTCGCCCAGCAGCCGCACGGCCAGCGTGGGACGCTCGTCGAGCTGGGCCACGGCGGCGATCGGCTGCCAGTAGCGGCGCATCAGCTCGCCCATCGGCGTGCCGCGCCCCACTGCGGTCAGACTCGCGTTGTCCTTGGCGCTGAGCATGGCGTCGCTCCCGCCGGTATGATACCGCCCTCGGGGCGTGATACGGTCTGCCCCTGGAGGGATCGCCATGCTGAGCCGTGAGGACAACGAGCTGCTGTGCCGGGTGGGGCCGGGCACGCCGATGGGCACGCTCATGCGCCAGTACTGGGTGCCGGCCGCGCTGTCGAGCGAGCTGCCCCAGCGTGAGGGCGCGCCGCTGCGCATCCGCCTGCTGGGCGAAAACCTCATCGCGTTCCGGGCGACCTCCGGCGCGGTCGGGCTGATCCAGAACCACTGCCCGCACCGCGGCACCAGCCTGTTCTACGGCCGCAACGAGGACGAGGGGCTGCGGTGCGTCTACCACGGCTGGAAGTTCGACGTGACCGGCGGCTGCGTGGACATGCCGAGCGAGCCGGCCGAGAGCGATTTCAAGCACAAGGTGCGCGCGGTCGCCTATCCGTGCGTGGAGCGTGGCGGGCTGGTGTGGGCTTATCTCGGCCCGCGGCCGACGCCGCCGCCGCTGCCGGAGCTCGAGGCCAACATGGTGCCGGAGGGCGGCATCCAGATCTACCAGCGCGAGTGCAACTGGATGCAGGCGCTGGAGGGCGACATCGACACCGGCCACACGGTGTTCCTGCACCTGGGCGGCATGCAGGCCGACGACGCGCCGCCCGGCACCTGGGCGCGGTACGCGCTCAGCCGCCGCGCGCCGAAGTACGAAGTCGTCGACACCGACTCCGGCGTGATGTATGGCGCCTGTCGCCCGGCCGAACCCGGCACGAACTACTGGCGCGTCGCCAACTTCCTGTTCCCGTTCTGGGCGATGGTCCCCACCGGCGTGCTGGGGCTCGAGGTCCGGGCGCGTTGCTGGGTGCCGATGGACGACGAGCACACGCTGGCGATCACGATCGGCCGGCTGGCGCGGGGCACCGCCCGGGTCGGCCGCCAGACCGTGGGGCCGGTGGAGACGCTACCCAACACGACGGACTGGTACGGCCGCTTCCGGGCCGTGGCCAACGCCGACAACGACTACCTCATCGACCGCGAGCTGCAGAAGACCGCCAGCTTCACCGGCATCGGCAGCATCTTCCTGCAAGACCAGGCCGCCACCGAGAGCATGGGGGCGATCTACGACCGCACGCAGGAGCGGCTGGGCACCAGCGACCAGATGGTCATCCGCACCCGCAAGCGGCTGATCGACGCCGCCCGGGCGCTGCGCGACCGCGACGAGGTCCCGCCCGGCGTCGACGACCCCGAGGTCTACGCCGTGCGCTCGGGCGGCGTCGTGCTGCCGAGCAGCGCCAACTGGGTCGAGGCCACGGCCGAGCTGCGCCGCGGCTGGGCCAAGCACCCGGATCTCACGCGCGACGTGCTGGGCGGAGTTCCGGCCGTCTAGTTACCTGATTCCCGCGGAGCACGGTCGCCAGCCGCTCGATACCGATGCGGATCCGTGATTCATCGAGGCCGGCGTACCCCAGGAAGAGACCGGCCTGCCGGGGAGGCGTCAGGTAGTAGGGGGCAATCGGATAGATCCCAACGCCGGCGCCCGCCGCGCGTTTGATGAGCCCGTCGAGAGACGTCCCCGCCCGCATGCCGCGGATCCACATCAGGAGATGGAGACCGGCATCGCTGCCGCTCACCTCGACGGCGTTTCCCAGGTGGGTCCGGATGGCCTCGAGGAGCGCCCGGCGGCGCCCCATCAGCATCGCGCGCGCCCGGCGCACGTGGCGCTCGAAATGCCCATCCCGGATGAGGCCGGCAACGACCTCCTGGAAGAATGTCGACGTCTGACGGTCGGCGACCCACTTCGCGGCGCGGAAGGGTCCGACGAGCGTCTCGGGAAGCACCACGTAGCCAAGACGCAGCGCGGGGAAGAGGACCTTCGAGAGCGTGCCGAGATAGATCACCCGCCCCCTGCGGTCTAGCCCCTGAATGGCCTCGACCGGCCGGCGCTCGTAGCGAAACTCGCTCTCGTAGTCGTCCTCGATGACATAGGCGCCGGTGTCCTCAGCCCAGCGGAGAAGGGCCAGACGCCGCGCGAGCGACATGACGACGCCAGTCGGGAACTGATGGGACGGCGTGACCGACACGACCCGCGCCGAGCGAGCCAGGCGCCCGAGCCGCGCGACCTCCAGGCCTTCGCCGTCGACGGGTACGGGGATGAGGCGGGCGCCCGCACCGAGAAAGGCCTCGCGGGCTCCCGGGTAGTGAGGCTCTTCCAGCACGACTCGGTCGCCCGCATCGACGAGGACCCTCGCGGCGAGATCGAGCGCCTGCTGCGAGCCGTTCGTGACGACGACCTGGTCGGCGTGACAGTCGACGGCGCGGCTGCGACGAAGATAATCGGCGATCGCCTCGCGGAGCGGAGGGTACCCTTCCGGCCCGCCGTAGCGCAGGGACTCCGCGGAGGCGAGCCGGGCTTGCGACGCGACGAGCCTTCGCCAGAGCGGGAAGGGGAACGCGTCTGCCACCGGCAAGCCGTAGCGGAAGTCATACGGCGCCGCGCGGTCACGACCGATCTTCTGTACGAGGCTCGGCGCGGCGAGGCGCCGGGCAAACGCGGACAGACGGGGCGCCGTCGGCGCCTGACTCGTCACGCGGTCCCGCGGCGGGGCCTGAAGGATCGCGTCGGGTAGCTCCGGTGCAACGTAGGTGCCCGAGCCGGTCTTTCCGCCCGCATAGCCTTCGTGAAGGAGGTGTCGATAGGCGAGCAGGACGATATTCCTCGATACCCCCAGCTGGTGCGCCAGAGCTCGCGTCGCGGGTAGTCGCGATTCCTTTCCGAACTCCCCCGCGAGGATCATCGCGCGGAGGGTTCGGTAAATCTGCTGATAGGCAGGGCCACGTCCGTCGAGTCGCACGAGCACGTTGGTCCCGGTCATGGTCCTCAGAGGGCGCGGGGCGGCGTGAACGCCGCCGGAAGTGGTACCAGCTGCCGAACCTCGAAGTGGCTCCATTGCTTGCCTCGTTCCGGACGTCTATTGTGAGCCACTCTAGCAGGGAGGTGTAGCCATCGTGTCTTCGCGATCGGACCTGATCCAGGACATCTGGCAGTATCCGCTGTTCGAGGCGCTCTACGGCAGACGGTCCAGGCGCTCCGGCGTGGGCGTCACCGGCACAAGCGAGAGGTGCCATGGAACTGATCGCGCGTGAGCTGATCGGCCGCCACGTTCGACTGGAGCCTTTCGACGAGCGACACCGGGAATCCCTGAGCGCAGCCGCCGACGACGAGCGGATCTGGCAGCATACCGTCTCCGTCGCCCGGGGTCCCGGGTTCGACGAATGGTTCTCGACCGCGACGACGGCCCGTGACCGTGGCCACGAGATCCCGTTCGTCGTGCGGCTCGCGGCCGACGGCCGCGTGGTCGGCTCGACGCGCTTCCTCAATCCCGTGCCCCGGCACAAGCGGGTGGAGATCGGCGCCACCTGGTACTGCCACGACGTGTGGGGCACGGTGGTCAATCCCGAAAGCAAGCTCCTGCTACTCCGCTACGCCTTCGACGTGGCCGGCGCGAACCGGGTCGAACTCTGCACCGACATCCAGAATCAGAGGTCGCAGGCAGCGATCGCCAAGCTGGGCGCCGTCCGCGAAGGCGTCCTCCGAGCACACATGGTGGTGCGGAATGGCCGCGTGCGCGACAGCGTGCTCTATGCCATCACGAAGACGGAATGGCCGGCGGTGCAGGCGACGCTCGAACGCCGATTGCGTTGATCCGAGACACGCTCATCGGTGGCCAACAGTCCAGGCAAGGAGACTGACATGTACGTGCCGCCGCACTTCAAGCAAGAGGACCTGCCCGTGTTGCACGACGCCATACGCCAGAGCGGGCTCGCCACGCTGGTGACGTTCGGCGCCGATGGTATCGAAGCGAGCCACGTGCCGGTGCTCCTCGATTCGGAGCCCGCGCCCTTCGGCACGCTGCACGGCCACATCGCGCGGAACAATCCGCAATGGCAGCGGGCGGCGGCAAATGTCCACGCGCTCGCGATCTTCCTGGGGCCCGACGCCTACATCAGCCCATCGTGGTACGCGACCAAGCGGGAGACGGGGAAGGTGGTGCCGACGTGGAACTATGTCGCCATGCACGTCTACGGCCCGGTGCAGTTTTTCGACGACGCGGACCGCCTGCTCGCCCACGTCACGAAGCTGACCGAGGCTCACGAGGGGCGCCGGGCGGCGCCGTGGGCCGTGACTGACGCGCCGGAGGACTACATCCGGCGACAACTCACCGCCATCATCGGCTTCGAGATCCCGATCGTCCGGCTCGAGGGCAAGTGGAAGATGAGCCAAAACCGATCCGCGCAGGATCGCATCGGCGTGGTCGAGGGGCTGGTTCGAGAAGGAGGGGCGGGGGAAACCGCCGTCGCCAAGAGCGTGGCGGCGGTGAACACGGACGCAGGAATCCGTGGCGACCAACGTGGGTCGAGCGACACGGCGGTTGAGGCGAGCGGGGGCGCAACCTAGCGAGAGGCGGGCATTGACGCCACCCGCGCTCGCGCCAGGAGACCCATGCGCCCCACCCTCGACGCGTTCAGCCTTTGTCGACCGAGGGCAGGTCTAACGCTCCTCGATCCCCGGCGCGGCGGCTCGAGCACCAACACGCGCGAGGGCGCGCGCCGGGCGAGGCGGCGCCGGAGGGCCCAGGCGCGCAGCCGTGACAGCAGGCTCGCGGCGCCGGCGAAGAGGACGACGATCTGCGGCGCGTAGACCTCGGCCTCGATCGGAACCTCGCGGCGGGGCTTCCCGAAGCGAACGACGGTCTCCATCTTGACGTCGTCGAACACCCGCGCGGCCGAGCCGAGCGCCCCCGTGGCCACCGAGGCGATGCGCGCCATCTCGGCGTCGGTGTCCGCCACCACGCGGTCGTGCCGATCGACGCGCGGCGCCGGAAGGTCCCGGAAGTAGGCGAGGCGAACCTCCGCCTCGGCCGCCCGCGCGATGGTGACGAGGCCTGCGAGACTGGCGAGCGCCCCGGCCTCGTCGCCGTAGTCGCGCGCCTTGACCGCCAGTACCTGGCCGCGCATGAGACGCGCGAACGTGGGCGTGTAGACGACGCCGAGCGCGATGAGGACGCCGGTGAGCCCGGCGCCGAGCACGGCGCCGAGGGCGAGCGCCAGCACGAGCGGCGGGAACGAGAGCACCGCGTCCATCACGCGCATCACCAGCCCGTCGACGCGCCCGCCGCAGTAGCCGGCCAGCACGCCGAGCAGGCCGCCGGCCGCGCGCCGCAACACCTCCCAGCGCCGCTCAGCGGTGGCGGATGCGGGGATCGATGAGGCCATAGAGCAGGTCGACGAGCAGGTTGCTCGCGATGAAGCCGAGCGCGATGAGCAGCACCACGCCCTGCACGAGCGGGTCGTCGCGCGCGAACACCGCGTCGACCACCAGGCGGCCGACGCCGGGCAGCGCGAAGACGTACTCGGTGATGACGGCACCGCCGATCAGCGTCCCGAGCTGCAGCCCGAGCACGGTGACGACCGGGATCAGCGCCGGCCGATTTCTGACCGCCACGCAAACATTTCACGCGGGTTGCGCGGTTGGCGGTTCCCGGCACGACCGGAACTGCTGGTTTATGTGGGGCTTGGCGCACGAGGGGTCTGGCATTCGCTTTGCCCCACGTTATCCGCCATGAAGACTGCGATCCTCGACCCCGACATCGAGAGGCCCAGCGAGGAGATCACCGTGCGGCTCGGCGAGCTCCTGATGGCCGAGGGCCTGGTGACGCCCGCCCAGCTGGAAGAGGCGCTGCGGCTGCAGCGGACGCCCGAGCATTACGCGCCGCTCGGGCACATTCTCGTCGCGCAGAAGATCGTCACGCGTGATCAGCTCCTGTCGGTGCTCGAGCGTCACCGGCGCAGCAGCAAGCTGGGCGACATCCTCCTGAAGACCGGCGAGATCACGTCGACCCAGCTCGAGACCGCGCTGGCCGAGCAGCGACGCACGGGCCAGGCGCTCGGCGAGGTCCTGCTCCGACTGGGCTACACCTCGGAGGAGCGCCTGCGCATGGCGCTCTGCCGCCAGCTGCACATCCGGTTCTTCAGCCTCGACGCGATGATCCTCGACCCGGCCCTGAAAAACCACGTCAACGAGAAGTTCGCGGTGAAGCACCGGGTGGTCCCGATGGCGCGCGTGGGCAATCTCCTCGTGCTGGCCATGGACGACCCGACCCAGACGAGGATCATCGACGACCTGCAGCGCAGCACCGGCCTCAAGATCGAGGTCATCACCTCCACGTCGGACCACATCACCCGCGCGCTGGAGCGCCTGTATCGGGTGGAGGTGACCCCGAACCTCCTCAGCGGCGCCCACCTGGACGTCATCGGCGTGGACGCCGACGAGGACCGCTATGGGGCGTCGTCGATGCGCGAGATGGACAGCGCCGACGAGATCGTCCGCAAGCTGCTGCGCGTGGCCATCGACCGCGGCTCGTCCGACATCCACCTGGAGACGATCGGCAGCCGGCTGCAGGTACGCTTCCGCATCGACGGCATGCTCCAGCACTTCAACCTGGGCACCCTCGGCGACGACCTCGGCGCCCAGCGGACCGAGGTGCTGTCGCGCATCAAGATCCTCGCGACGCTGGACATCTCCGAGCGCCGGCGGCCGCAGGATGGCAGCTTCCGGGCCAACGTGGAGACCGACGGCCGGGTGGTCCCCATGGACTTCCGCGTCTCCGTCATCCCCAGCTACTACGGCGAGAACGCGGTGATCCGGATCCTGGACCCGCGCGGCGCCCCCGACTCGGTCGCGTCCCTGAAGCTGGCGGCTCCGGTCAGCGAGCGGCTGCAGCAGCTCATCCAGTCCTCGGCCGGCATGATCCTCGTCACCGGACCGACCGGCTCCGGCAAGAGCACGAGCCTGTTCGCGATCATGAAGTCCGTGTACCGGCCCGAGATCAAGATCGTGACCGCCGAAGACCCGATCGAGTACGTGTGCCCCTCCTTCTGCCAGCACGAGGTCGACGACCGCGTGGGGAACACCTTCGCGCAATACGTGCGCTCGTTCATGCGGCACGACCCGGAAGTGATCATGATCGGCGAGATCCGCGACTCGGAGACGGCCGAGCTGGCGTTCCGGGCGGCCCAGACCGGGCACCTCGTGCTGAGCACGCTGCACACCAACGACGCGCTCGGCGCGGTCACCCGCTTGAAAGACCTCGGGGTGAACAACACGGTCTGTACCTCCTCGCTGCTGGCCGTGGTCGCCCAGCGACTCGTCCGCGAGATCTGCTGGAACTGCAAGGAGGCGTACACGCCGGCGCCGGGCGTACTGGAGCGGGCGTTCGACGTGGTGCCGAGCGACATCACCTGGTACCGCGGGGCCGGCTGCGCGACCTGCCATCACACCGGCTACAAGCGCCGGGTCGCCATCACGGAGCTGTGGACCCCGGGCCCGGATGACGTCCTCCTCATCAACAAGGATGCGCCGTTCGACGCGATCGCCGCCTCCGCCCGGAAGAACACGTACTCGATGGCCACCGACGCCCTGGCGAAGCTGCGCGAGGGACGCACGACCCTCGACGAGCTGCACCGCGTGATGCCGCCCTCGGCCATCCGCGAGCTGCGGAGCATGGTGAGCTGATCGGTCTCCGCCGCCGGTTGCCCTGAGCGGCGGAGGAGTATACGCTGCCGGGCCATGAAGCTCGGCATCTGCCTGCCCCACTACGGCCGTCCGATCGAGGTCCCCCGCATGCTGGAGGTCGCGCGCCACGCCGAGGCGCGCGGGCTCGACTCGGTCTGGGTCACCGACCACGTCATCGTTCCGACCCAGACCAACGTCATCTATCGCGAGGACATGCTGGACCCACTGGCCGTCCTGCCGTGGCTGGCGGGGGTGACCCACCGCATCGCGCTCGGCACCAGCGTCGTCATCCTGCCGTACCGGTCGCCGATCCCCGTCGCCAAGCTGCTGGCCAGCGTGGACGTGCTGTCGGGCGGGCGGCTGATCGTCGGCGCGGCGATCGGCTGGCTCGAGGGCGAGTTCGACGCGCTCGGCGTGCCGTTCAAGGAGCGGGTGAGCCGCAGCGAGGAGGCGCTGGAGCTCTTGCGGACGCTGTGGACGCAGGCGCATCCCAAGGTCGAGACGAAGCGCCACCGCCTGCACGACGTGACGTTCTCGCCGATGCCGCTGCAGAAGCCGCGGCCGCCGCTCTACGTCGGCGGCAACAGCGAGGGCGCGCTGCGCCGCGTCGCCCGCCTCGGCGACGGCTGGCACGCCACCGCGACCAACGTCGAGGCGTTCGGGCAGGGCGCCGACACCGTGCGCCGCTTCTGGAAGGACGCCGGGCGAGAGGGGGAGCCAGCCCTGTCGCTGCGCATCCCGATCCTGATCGACGGTGTCCACCGCGCCGCCGTCGACATGGGCCTCATCCGCGGCCGCCACGTCATCGGCGGCCCGGTGGCGAAGATCGTCGAGGAGCTGCGCGGCTACCAGGCGCTCGGCTGCCAGCACATCGCGCTGGAGGTCTCGTACTCGACCTATCCCGCGATCCTCGAGACGATCGACATCATCGCGGAGCGGCTGCGTCCGCCCGTCGCGGGCTGAGCCGATGCGCTACGCGTGGCCGAAGGGCCGGCGCTCGGCGGCGGTGCTCTCGTTCGACTTCGACGCGGAGTCCGGCTTCCTCTTCCGCGAGCCCGAGAAGGCCAAGCGCAGCCTGGCCGACCTGGAGGAGCGCCGGTTCGGGCCCCGCGTGGGCGTCGATCGGATCTTGCGGATGCTCGACCGCCTCAAGCTGCGCGCCACGTTCTTCATTCCCGGCTGGACGGTCGTCAACCACCTGCCGCAGAGCCAGCGCATCCGCGACGCCGGCCACGAGATCGGCGCCCACGGCAACGTGCACGAGGCCGTCTCCTTCCTGGACGAGGCGCAGGAGAAGGCAATCCTCCGGCAGCAGCTCGCCATCCTGAAGGACCAGCTCGGCGTGCGCCCCGCCGGCTATCGCTCCCCCTCGTGGGACGTCAACGTGTGGACGCCGGCACTGCTGAAGACGCACGGCTTCAGCTACGACAGCTCGCTGATGGGCAACGACGTGCCCTACCGGCTGGACACGCCGGTGGGCCCGCTGACCGAGATCCCGGTGCAGTGGATCATGGACGACGCCCCGCTGTTC
>Ga0210377_10001288_pt1 | contig 22898 bp, 24 predicted proteins | sample PLM4_65_b1redo_FD_155480 | JGI IMG/M metagenome (GOLD analysis project Ga0210377, IMG submission 155480) | Groundwater sediment microbial communities from an aquifer in East River, Colorado, USA - PLM4_65_b1 redo | ecosystem: Environmental > Terrestrial > Soil > Riparian zone | place: USA: East...
CGCGGGACCGGAGAGCCCGCCGATCCACGATGCGAGCCTGGGACGGCGCGTCTCGACGTCGATCGCCATGCCCAGAAACGTGTTCACGAGCGAGAGCGCGGTCGCCCCGCCGGCCTGCGCGGCCCGAGCGATCTCGGTGATGTCGGTGACGTTGGGCGAGAGCTTGACGATGGTCGGCAGATGCGTCTTGCGCCGGACCGCCTGCACGACCTCGAACACGCCGGCGACCGACTGGCCGAAGCTCATGCCGCCCTTCTTGACGTTCGGGCACGAGACGTTGATCTCCAGCGCGTGCACCCCCCCCGCTGCCGACAGCCGCTCGGCGAGGGTCTCGTACTCAGCGACCGTGCTGCCGACGATGTTCACGATGACCTTGAGGGTGAATCGGCGGAGGAAGGGCAGTTTGTCGGCGAGAAACACCTTCAGACCGACGTTCTGGAGGCCGATGGCGTTGAGCAGTCCGGAGGGGGTTTCGATCAGGCGCGGTGCGGGGTTGCCCGCGCGCGGTTCGAGCGACAGCCCTTTGACGGCGATCGCGCCGAGGCGGTTGAGGTCCAGGACCCCGGCGTATTCCTCACCGTACCCGAACGTCCCGGAGGCCGCGATGACCGGGTTGGCGAGGACGAGTCCGCCGCCGAGGTCGACCGTGAGGCGAGGGGGCTTCGAGGGACGCGACACGTCGCGTCCCTAGGAGTGTGTCCGAGTATTGGGGTGTTGGAGCCTGTTCAGGGATGGCCAGATGCAAGGCGGAAGGAGGCCTTGCGCGCGGAGCGTACTGAGTCGTACGTGAGCACGCAAGGCCGACTGACAACGCAGCAGATGGCCATTCATGGACAGGCTCCTAGTCCAGCCCCGCGATGCTCATCCGAAGCCGGACGACACGCCACGCCGCCTTCCACCGCCAGGGGCGCCACGCCAGACGCCACCCGAACCCGAAGAGCGGCCGTGTAAACACGGAATCGAACCGCACTCGCCGGATGCCGTTGACCCCCATCCGCCGGGTGCCGAGGGCGAAGTGCACGCCGAGCCACCAGCGGGACGCGCCGTTACCCATCGAACCGGATCTCCAGCACCTCGTATTCACTTGTCCTCGCCGGCGCGACGATCGTGACGAGATCGCCCACGCGACGGCCGATCAGGGCCTTGCCGACCGGCGAGTGGACCGAAATCCGGCCCACTTTCAAATCGATTTCGACGTGGCCTACCAGCGTGAACCGCCGTTTTTCACCCGACTCCGTGTCGGCGAGGGTGACCGTGGCGCCGAACACGATCTTCTCCACCGAGAAATTGGCCGTGTCAATCACCTCGGCGTCCACGATCGTGGTTTCGAGTTCGCGGATCCGGCCCTCGATGAATGACTGCCGCTCCTTGGCGGCCGCGTACTCGGCGTTCTCGCTCAAGTCCCCGTGCGCCCGCGCCTCGGCAATCTGCTGGATGTTCTTGGACCGCTCCACCCGCTTGAGGCGCTCGAGCTCTTCCTTGAGCGCCTCGAACCCGCCCCGTGTCATCGGAATCTTCATGCCGTTCCGCTTCTCGTGTCGCCCGCCCGCGCCTCGCGGTAGTATTCCTGGAGGGTCTTGACGTCCATCCCGCCCCGCGGGCGCGCCTGCATCGCTGCCACCGCCGCGCGCGCGCCCGCCAGGGTGGTGATGTAGGGAATATTGGCCAGGAGCGCCGTTCGCCGGATCAGCGCGGAATCCCGTTGCGACGCCTGATCGCCCACCGTGTTAATGACTAGGTGCACCTCGCGGTTCTTCAAGTGATCGACGATGTGGGGACGCCCCTCATGAACCTTCAGCACCACGTCCACATCGACACCGCAACGTTTGAGAGTCTCGGCCGTTCCTCCCGTGGCGATCAACGAGAAGCCCAGGCGCGTCAGGGCGGCGGCGATCGGCGCGAGGGGGACCTTGTCCCCGTCCCGGACGCTCAGGAAGACGCGGCCGGACTCCGGTAGCGCCCCGCCCGCGGCGGCCTGGGCCTTGGCGAACGCGCGGCCGAAATCGCGATCGATGCCCATGACCTCCCCGGTCGATTTCATCTCGGGCCCCAGCACGGTGTCGACACCGGGGAATCGATTGAACGGGAACACGGCTTCCTTGACCGCGGTGTAGGCCACCGCGCGCGGAATGGTCCCCAGCTCCGACAGTTTCCTGCCCATCATGACCTTCATCGCCCATTTGGCGAGCGGCACCCCGAAGGTCTTGCTCACGAACGGCACCGTGCGCGAGGCGCGGGGATTGACCTCCAAAATGTACACGTCGTCCCCCTTCACCGCGAACTGGACGTTCATGAGGCCGACCACCCCGAGCGCCTTCGCCAGGGCGATCGTTTGCCGCTCGATTTCCGCCGACGTGGCGGCGGACAGGGAGTAGGCCGGCAGCGAGCAGGCGCTGTCTCCCGAATGGATACCGGCTTGCTCGATGTGCTCCATGATCCCGGCGATCACCACCGTGTCCCCGTCGGAGAGCGCGTCCACGTCGATCTCGATCGCGTCGTCCACGAATCGATCGACGAGCACGGGTGCCGCCGGGGTCGGGGACCCCATGTCGGCCATGTATACCTCGAGACTCGGCTCGTCATACACCACCGCCATCGCGCGGCCGCCCAGCACGTAGGACGGTCGCACCATGACCGGATACCCCAGCCGCGAGGCGATCTCGATCGCTTCACGGGTCGAGCGGGCCATCCCGCTGTTGGGTTGCTTGAGGCCGAGCCCGATGAGGAGATCCCGGAATCGCGCTCGATCTTCGGCCCGATCGATGGCGTCGGGGGAGGTTCCGAGGATGGGAACGCCGGCTCGTTCGAGCGGCACCGCTAACTTTAAAGGGGTTTGCCCTCCAAACTGGACGACAACCCCCACAGGCCGTTCAACCGCAATAATATGGAGAACGTCCTCCAGAGTCAAGGGCTCGAAGTAGAGCCGATCCGACGTGTCGTAGTCGGTGCTGACCGTTTCCGGGTTACAGTTCACCATGATCGTCTCGTACCCCTCCTCGCGGAGGGCGTACGAGGCGTGGACGCAGCAGTAATCGAACTCGATGCCCTGGCCGATCCGGTTCGGCCCCCCGCCGAGGATCAGCACCTTCTTGCGGGCGGTGGGCGCGGCCTCGCACTCCGACTCGTAGGTCGAGTAGAGGTACGGCGTGTGCGCGATGAACTCCGCCCCGCACGTGTCCACGCGCTTGTACACCGGCTGCACGCCAAGCTGATCGCGCAGCGAGCGGACCGCGTCTTCGCCGCACCCGATCAAGCGGCCGAGGGCGTGGTCAGAGAATCCCATCCGCTTGGCCTGATCGAGCGTGGGCCGCGGCAACATGTTGTCGGCATCGGGGCGCACCCCGTCGGCGACCAGTGCCGACCGCTTCCCCAGGAGATCCTCCTCGAACGCCACGAGTTCGGCGATTTGGCGCAGAAACCACGGGTCGATGCGCGTCGAGCGCGCGATCTCCTCAATCGACATCCCGAGGCGCAGGGCGTCGGCGATGTACCAGAGGCGCTCCCAGTTGGGCACGCGCAGCTTCTCCCGCACCCGCTCGACCTCGCCGTCCATCGGCTCCCGCCCGCTCGATCGCCGGAGCGCGGATTCCAGGCCGAGGCGGTCGATTTCGAGCGAGCGGATCGCCTTCTGCAGCGCCTCCTTGAACGTCCGGCCGATCGCCATCACCTCGCCGACCGATTTCATCTGCGTGGTCAAGGTGGCGTCGGCCTGCGGGAATTTCTCGAACGCGAAGCGCGGGATCTTCACCACCACGTAGTCGATGGTCGGCTCGAACGCGGCCCGCGTCTCCCGGGTGATGTCGTTCGTCAGTTCGTCGAGCGTGTACCCCACCGCCAGCTTGGCCGCGATCTTGGCGATCGGAAACCCCGTGGCCTTGGACGCCAGCGCGGAGCTGCGCGACACGCGCGGGTTCATCTCGACTACGACCATGTCGCCGTTCTCGGGGTTCACGGCGAACTGGATGTTCGACCCGCCGGTCTCGACGCCGATCTCGCGGATGATCGCGAGCGAGGCGTCGCGCATCGTCTGGTACTCCTTGTCGGTCAAGGTCATCGCCGGCGCGACCGTGATGCTGTCGCCGGTGTGGATGCCCATCGGATCGATGTTCTCGATCGAGCAGACGATCACGACGTTATCGCGCACATCGCGCATGACCTCGAGTTCGAACTCCTTCCATCCGAGCACCGATTGCTCGATCAGGATCTCGTGAGTCGGGCTGGCCTCCAGCCCCCATTCCACCGCGTCCTTGAACTCCTCGCGGTTGTACGCCACGCTCCCGCCCGTGCCCCCGAGCGTGAACGACGGCCGGATGATCGCGGGGAACCCCACGCGGTCGATGATCGACAAGGCAGCCTCAAACGACGAGACGGTTCCGCTCTCCGGCACCTGGAGGCCGATCCGACGCACCGCCTGTTTGAACTGCTCGCGGTCCTCGGCCTTCTTGATCGCCTCATACTGCGCGCCGATCAGTTTGACCTGGTATTTCTCCAGCACGCCGCGTTCGACCAACGCCACCGCGACGTTGAGCGCGGTCTGCCCGCCCATCGTGGGCAGCAGCGCGTCGGGCCGCTCGCGTTCGATGATCCGCTCGACGACGTCGGGCAGAATCGGCTCGACGTAGGTGCGGTCGGCCATCTCGGGGTCGGTCATGATCGTCGCCGGGTTGGAGTTGATGAGGACGATCTCATACCCCTCTTCCCGCAGTGCCTTGCACGCCTGCGACCCCGAATAATCGAACTCGCACCCCTGCCCGATAACGATCGGGCCGGAGCCGATCAGGAGGATCTTATGGATGTCGGTGCGCTTGGGCATGGCCTGATCGTCGCCTACGCGTTTATCATCTCCACGAACCGCCGAAACAGATACCCCGCGTCGTGCGGACCCGGCGAGGCTTCGGGGTGGTATTGAACCGCGAAGATCGGGAGCTTCTTGTGGCGCAAACCCTCAAGCGTTCGGTCGTTGAGGTTGACGTGCGTCGCCTCGACGTCGGGGCCGAGCGAATCCAGATCGACGGTGAACCCGTGGTTCTGCGCGGTGATCGTCACCTGTTGCGTGGCGAGGTCCAGGACAGGTTGGTTGCCGCCGTGGTGACCGAACTTGAGCTTGGACGTCGCGCCGCCGAGCGCCAGGCCGAGTAACTGCTGCCCCAGGCAGATGCCGAAGAGCGGGACGCGCCCGACCAACGCCTGCGCGGTCTCGATCGCGTATGTCACTGCCGCGGGATCGCCTGGGCCGTTGGAAAGCACAACCCCGTCCGGTTTCGACGCCAAGACCTCCGACGCTGGCGTCGTTGCCGGCACCACCCGCACGTCGCAGCCGACCCCGACCAAACACCGCAAAATATTTCGCTTCACGCCGAAATCATAAACCACTACTTGATGTTTTTGGGTGACGGTCTCGGGTGCCCGCCCCCACGGTCCTTCGGTCCATGTGTACGGCTTCTCACACGTCACGTCGCGCACGAGATCGCGCCCCACCAGACCCGGCGAAGCCTTGGCCTTGGCCGCGAGTCGGTCTATGTCGAAGTCGACCGTCGAGATCACACCTTCCTGCGCGCCCGAGTCACGCAGATGCTTGGTGAGGGCACGCGTGTCGAGACCCTCGATCCCGACCACGCCCCATTCCTTGAGATACGCATCGAGGCTCTGCGTCGCGCGCCAGTTGCTCGGAAGCGGCGAGCACTCCTTGACCACGAGCCCTTCGATCCAGGGACGGGACGACTCCACGTCCTCGGGGTTGACACCGTAATTGCCGATCTGGGGCGCGGTCATCGTCACGATCTGGCCGCGATAGGAGGGATCGGTGATGATCTCTTGATAGCCGGACAGGCTCGTGTTGAACACGACCTCCCCGACCGCCTCGCCGTCGGCGCCGAACGCCGTGCCGGTAAACGCGGTCCCGTCGGCAAGGACCAGCATCGCCGGTCGCCGTGCATACCCTGATCCGTCGATAAGGGGCGTCTGCCGCGTTGTCACTTCAGCCTCCCATCCTCACGTACGGCCCAGTACGCTGCGGTGGGAGGCTTCGTTCCGCCTTGCATCCGCCGCCTTCTCGCCGGCCAGGGCACGCACGGGCTGTCAAAGGGCATAGACCACTTTCCCCCCTACGAGAGTCTTGATCACCTGTCCCCTCATCTTCCACCCCGAGAACGGCGTGTTGCGGCTCTTCGATCGAAACTGCGCGGGGTCGACCACCCACTCACGGGCCGGGTCGATGATCGTGACGTCCGCGACCGCGCCGACGCCGAGCGTCCCGCGGTCGCTCTTGATCACGGCGGCCGGCTGCGCCGTGAGCAGCCGAATGACCTGGGGGAGCGTCAGTCTCCCCGAGGCTGTCAGCGCCAGCGCGAGCGGGAGCGCGGTCTCCAGCCCCACGATCCCGAACGGCGCCTGGTCGATCGGCCAGGATTTTTCCTCGGGCGCGTGCGGCGCGTGGTCCGTGGCGATCGCGTCGATCGTGCCGTCGGCCAACCCCTCGATCACCGCCTGCACGTCGGCGCGGGTCCGCAGCGGCGGATTCATCTTTGCGTCGGCGGAGAACCCGATCACGGCCTCGTCGGTCAAGGAAAAATGGTGGGGACAGGCTTCGGCGGTCACCCGCACGCCGCGCGCCTTGGCCTCGCGAATCATCCGGATCGAGCCCGCGCAGCTCATGTGCGCCAGATGCAGCCGGCCGCCCGTCAGCTCGCAGAGCGCAAGATCGCGCGCGACCATCACCTCCTCGGCCGCCGCCGGGATGCCGTGCAGGCCCAGCATCGTCGAGACCTTGCCCTCGTGCATCACCCCGTCGGCCGACAGACTCAGGTCTTCGCAGTGGTCGATCACCGGGAGATCGAACGCCAGGGCGTATTCTAACGCCCGGCGCATCACCAGGCTGCTCATCACCGGACGGCCGTCGTCCGACACGGCCACGCACCCTGCCTCGGCGAGTTCGCCGATCTCCGCCAGCTCCTCGCCCCGCGACCCCTTGGTGATCGCCCCGACCGGCCGCACGTTAACCACGCCCTCGCGCGCCGCGTGCTCCAGGACCAGCTCGGTCACGGCGCGGGTGTCGTTGATCGGGTCGGTGTTGGGCATCGCGCAGATCGTGGTGAACCCGCCGGCCGCGGCGGCGCGCGTCGCCGACGCCACCGTCTCCTTGTACTCGTACCCCGGCTCGCGAACGTGGGTGTGGAGGTCGATGAACCCCGGGCACACCACGAGCCCGCTCGCGTCAAGGGTCTGCGCGCCGCGCGGGACCGGGAGCGACGGCGCGCACGCCGCGATCCGCCCGCCCGCGATCGCGAGATCGCGCACGCCGTCGACGCCGTTGGCGGGGTCGATCACCCGCCCCCCGCGGATCACGAGATCCGCCTGCGCGTCTTGCGGACTCCCGTGCGAATTCGTGTGTGCACTCACTCGGATTTCCCTCCCGACAGCAAATACAGCACCGCCATCCGCACCGCGAGGCCGTTCGTCACCTGGGCGAGGATCACCGACGACAGGCCGTCGGCGACCTCGGGCGCGATCTCGACGCCCCGGTTGACCGGGCCGGGGTGCATGACGAGCACGTCGGGCTTCGCCCGCTGCAGGCGCTCGCGCGTCAGTCCCCACAGCCGGCTGTACTCGCGGAGCGTGGGGAAGTACGCCCGGCCCTGCCGTTCGAGCTGCAGCCGCAGCGCCATCACCACGTCCGCGCCGTCCAGCGCCTCGTCCAGCGACGTGTAGATCTCCGCGCCGAACGCGCCGAAATCGCGTGGCACCATCGTCGGTGGTCCGACGAGCCGCACCCGCGCGCCGAGCTTGGTCAACCCCCAGAGATTGGAGCGGGCGACCCGGCTGTGCAGGACGTCGCCCACGATCACGACCGTCAGGCCGGCGAGCCGCCCCTTCCGTTCCTGAATGGTGGACAGGTCCAGCAATGCCTGGGTGGGATGCTCGTGGGCGCCGTCGCCCGCGTTGATGACCGAGCACCGGAGCGCCCGCGCCAGCAGCGCCGGCGCTCCCGACGATCCGTGGCGGACGACGATCAGGTCGACGCCCATCGCCTCCAGATTTTTCGCGGTGTCCATCAGGGTCTCGCCCTTGACCGCGCTGCTCGACCCCGTCGAGATGTTAATCACATCGGCTGACAGCCGCTTCGCCGCGAGCTCGAACGAGGCCCGCGTCCGCGTGCTGGGCTCGAAGAACAGGTTCACCACGGTCCGGCCCCGCAGCGTGGGCACCTTCTTGATCTCGCGTCCCCCCACCTCCTTGAACGATTCCGCGGTTGACAGAATCAGGTTAATTTCCTCGACCTCCAAATCCTTGATCCCGAGCAGGTCCTTGCGCTTGAGGCTCATGACGCGCCCTCTCTAGCGTGACGCTGGATCGTTGCCTCGCGCGAGCCGCCGACCGGCGATCCCTTGATGAGACACACCCCGTCCTCGTGGCCTTCCTCGTGCAGGAAGACTTTCACGCGCTCGTCGTAGCCGGTCGGGATATTTTTTCCGACGTAGTCGGCGCGGATCGGCAGTTCGCGGTGCCCGCGGTCGATCAGGACCGCGAGCTGGATCGCACGCGGCCGCCCCAGGTCCATCATCCCGTCCATCGCGGCGCGGATTGTCCGTCCGGTGAACAGCACGTCGTCGACCAGGATCACGCGCCGGTCGGTCAGATCGAACGGGATCTCGGTCTTCCGGAGGAGGGGGTGCCCCTTCCTGGTAGACAGGTCGTCGCGGTAGAGTGTGATGTCCAGTTCGCCGAGTGGGACGTCCGCCTTCTCGATTTCGGCCAGCTTGGCCGCCAACCGCCGCGCCAGATAGACGCCGTTGGTCCGGATGCCCACCAGGGCGAGGCCCTCCACGCCCTTGTTCCGCTCCAGGATCTCATGCGCCATCCGGCTGAGCGCGCGCTGCACGCCGGGGCCGTCGAGCACGAGCCGCTCCGTCGCGCGGCGCTCAGGCATAAAAAAACCCTCCAGGCCCGGCGGGCGCGGAAGGTCCCTCTTCTGATGGTCGATGCATCATACAATCCCTTTCTAGCCTCACGGGGCTAGCCATTAAAGGCAGCCAGACTGTACGCGAACCGGTGGGCCAGTGTCAACCTCTACCGCTCCCGGCCGAGACCCGATATAATGCGGCAGCATGAAGGAGCCCGCATTGAAGACCGAAGAGGTCGATCTCTCGACGCTCACGATCGACCGTAGCCACGACCATCTGCCGAAGCGACGTCGCGCGCCGCTGTGGCTCTGGGTGGGCCTGGTCGCGCTGGCGGGGCTCGCGATCTGGCTGGCGCGATCGTGGGAGACGACCGGGATCGGGGTCCAGGTCGCGACCGTCGCCGTGCTGTCCGCCGCGTCGGCGTCCCCAGTGCTCAACGCAAGCGGGTACGTCGTCGCGCAGCGGCAGGCCGACGTCGCCTCCAAGGCCACCGGGCGCCTCGTGGCCCTGTACGTCGGGCCCGGGGATCGGGTGAAATCGGGGCAGATGATCGCCCGAATCGAGAGCGCGGACATGGCGGCCCGCCTCGCGGAGGCGCGCGCCAACGTCGCCGTGGCGAAGGCGGCGCTGGTCCAGGCGAAGGCCGCCGACGACGAAGCGCGACTGGAGTACGACCGCAAGCGCCGCCTGCTCGACGCCCAGCTCATCTCGTCCTCCGAGTTCGACGTTGTCGAGGCGCGGCGCATCCGCGCCCAGGCCGGCGTCGTCTCGGCCGAGGCCGTGATCGCCGCGGCCGAAGCCGCCGCGCGGTCGGCCGAGGTGGAGCTCGCGAACACGGACATCCGCGCGCCGTTCGACGGCACCGTGCTGACCAAGAACGCCGACGTGGGCGAGATCGTCGCGCCGATGGGATCGTCCGCGACGTCGAAGGCCGCGGTCGTGCGGATCGCCGACATGACGTCGCTGCTGGTCGAAGCCGACGTCTCGGAACGGAACCTCGACCAGGTCCGCATCGGCGCGCCCTGCGAGATCACGCTCGACGCGTTCCCCGACACCCGTTACCCGGGCGTGGTCGAGACGATCGTGCCCACCGCCGATCGCGCCAAGGCCACGGTGTTGACCAAGATCCGCTTCACGGACAGGGACGCGCGCGTGTTGCCCGAGATGAGCGCGAAGGTGGCGTTTCTGTCCGTGCCGCGCGCCGCTTCCGATGCCCCTGCCGCGTCGCGTCTCGCGGTGCCGGGCGGCGCAATCGTGTCGCGCGACGGCCGGTCGGCGGTGTTCGTCGTCCGCGACACGCGGGCGATCGAAACGCCGATCGAGACGGGCGCGGCCGCCAACGGGCTGGTGGAAGTCCTGGGCGGGATCGCGGCCGGCGACCGGGTGGTGGTGAACCCTCCCGCCTCGCTGCGGAACGGCGACCGCGTTGAACGGCACCAATAAGTGGCCGTGACGCCGTCGGCTTCGTCGGAAAGGACCCGGACGTGACGTCCCTGCGCCTGATCGTTCGCAACGCGGGGCGACACAAGCTGCGGACCGCGCTCACGGTGCTGGGCCTCGCGATCGCCGTCCTGGCGTTCGCCATCCTCCGCACCGTCGTCGGCGCGTGGTACGCGGGCGTGGAGGCCTCGCAGCAGAACCGCCTCGTCACCCGCAACGCCGTCTCGCTCGCCTTTTCCCTGCCGCTGGCCTACCGCGACCGCATCGCCCAGGTGCCGGGCGTGACCGGGGTGAGCTACGCGAACTGGTTCGGGGGCGTCTACATCAACGAGAAAAACTTCTTCGCCCAGTTCGCCGTCGACGCGCCGACCTGGTTTCGCATCTTCTCGGAGTACCACGTTGCGCCGGACCAGATGGAGGCGTTCCAACAGGAGCGCAACGCGGCCGTGGTGGGGGAAAAACTCGCCGCGCGATACGGCTGGCGGCTCGGCGACACGGTGCGGCTCCGCGGCACGTTTTACCCTGGTGATTGGGATTTCGTGATCCGCGGCCTGTACACCACCACGCTGAAGTCCGCCGACAACACGCAGTTTTTCTTCCACTGGGAGGCGCTGGATCAATTCGTGCGCCGGACGCTCCCCGACACCGCGGGCCAGGTGGGCTTCTACACGTTCACCATCGACCGCTCGCGCGATGCGGCCGACGTGAGTCGGGCCGTCGACGCCCTGTTCGCCAACTCGCTGGCCGAGACGTTGACCGAGACCGAGCGGGAGTTCCAGATGGGATTCGTCTCGATGACCGAGGCCATCCTGATGGCCATCCAGGTGATCTCGATCCTGATCGTGGGTCTGATCCTCATCGTGCTCGCGAACACCATGGCGATGGCCGCGCGCGAACGCGTGACCGAGTACGCCGTCCTCAAGACGCTCGGCTTCAGCCCCGGCCGCATCGCGCGGCTGATCATGGGCGAATCGCTCGTGATCGCGGCCGCCGGGGGCGCGGTGGGCGTGATTGCGGTCTTTCCGATCGTGCGGGCGTTCGGCGCCGCGGTGGGGTCCTTCTTCCCGGTCTTTGAGTTGTCCCTCCTCACCGTGGCGGTCGCGGTCGGGCTGGCGCTGTCGGCGGCGATCGCCGCGGCGGCGGTGCCCGCGTGGACCGTTGCGCGGACCACGATCGCCGACGGCCTGCGGCGCGTGGGATAACCCGCATGGCCATCCCGATCCAGTACAGCCTCCGCAACCTCTGGACCCGCCGCCTCACCACCGCGATGACGGCCGCGGGCCTCGCCCTCGTGGTCTTTGTCTTCGCCGCGGTGCTGATGCTGGCTCACGGGCTCGAACGCACCCTGGTGACGACCGGCGCGCCCGACAACGTCCTGGTCGTACGGCGGTCGGCGACCTCGGAGGTTCAGAGTTTCTTGGCCCGCGAGCAGACGCGGACGATCGCGACGTCGTCCGAGGTCGCAGCCGGACTCGACGGCGTGCCCCTCGCGGGGGCGGAGACGGTGGCGATCATCAACCTCCCCAAACGCGGGACCGGGAGACCCTCGAACGTCCAGATCCGCGGCGCATCGCCGCACGCGATGACCCTGCGACCGCAGGTGAAGCTCGTCGAGGGGCGCATGTGGCAACCCGGCTCCTCCGAGGTCGTCGTGGGGCGAGCCGTGGCGTCGCGATTTCAAGGCGCGGGCTTCGGCGAGACGATGCGTTTCGCGCTGCGGGAGTGGACCGTGGTGGGCATCTTCGACGCCGGCGGCAGTGCGTTCGATTCGGAGATCTGGGTCGACGCCGATCAAATGATGCAGGCGTTTCGCCGGACCGTCTTCTCCTCGGTCCTGCTCCGTCTCCGCGAGCGCGCCGACTTTGACGCGCTCAAGACCCGCCTGGAGGCCGATCCGCGCCTCACGGTGGACGTGCGCCGCGAAACCGCGTACTACGGCGCGCAGTCCGAGGTGATGGCCAACTTCATCCGCGTCCTCGGTCTGATGGTCACGGTGATCTTCAGCCTGGGCGCCGTGATCGGCGCGATGATCACGATGTACGCGGCGGTCGCCAACCGCACCACCGAGATCGGCACCCTGCGCGCGCTGGGATTCCCGCGCCGCGCGATCTGGACGGCCTTCGTCGTCGAGGCGCTGGCGTTGTCCGCGGCCGGGTGGCTGCTGGGCATCCTCGCCGCATCGGGTCTGCAAGTCGTCTCGATCTCGGCCATGAATTTCGCGACCTTCACGGAAATCGCCTTCCGCTTCATCCTCTCCCCCACGATCGCTCTCCAATCCCTGATCTTCGCGCTGGTCATGGGCCTGTTCGGCGGCGTGCTCCCCGCCGTGCGGGCAAGCCGACTGGGCATCGTCCAGGCGTTGAGGATGCCGTAGTTGCGGGGTTCGATCACCGGTTCCGCCGCAGCACGATCCGCCGAAACCATCCCCCGCCGATATCCGGTTCGTCGCCGATCACCTCCAGCCCTGGGCACGCGGCGAGGACGTCTTCGAACACGACGTCGGTCCGTGTGGCCAAGCGGCCGACGATCGGACTGAGCAGCCGGCGCAGCGGGGCGCGCTGGCCGGGACGGAGGAATTTGTCGAGGAGGTGAATGCGGCCTCCGACCGTGACGACCCGCGCCGCTTCGGCCAGCGCGGCGCGAGTGTCGGGCACGACCGCCAGGATCAGGTGCATCACCACGTGGTCGAACGCGGCGTCCCGAAACGGCAGCGCCATTGCGTCGCCGACAAAAAAGTTCATCTGAAGGTTGAGGGTTTGGGCCCGCCTGCGAGCCCGCCTCAGCATGGCGGGCGTGAGATCGAGACCCGCGTACATCGCGCCACGCGGCAAGAACCGGAGGTCCAGCCCGGTCCCGATTCCGTCGAGGAGGATGCGCTGTCCGTGCACATCGCCCAGGCCTGCGAGACTCCTCTTCCGGCTTTCGCGAAACGGCGCATCGACCACGGCGTCGTAAAACGGCGCCCACAGGGTGTAGGCGCGGCGCAGAATCCGGGACGACGTCAGCGGTGTGTCCATCGCCGGTAGACGACGGGCGCCAGCGCCAGGAGCCCCAACAGCGCGAACGCGCCCAGCACGCGCGGCGAGGCCACGTCGCCCAGCGAGTTCAGGCCGCCGAGTTGTCGGCCGGCGTTGCAGTAGACGAGACTCGCCGGCACGATACCCACGGCCGTGGCGAACACGTACGAGCCGGTGCCGATGCGGGTCAATCCCGACACGAGATTGACCAGGAAGAAGGGAAAGATCGGGATCAACCGGAGCGTGAGCAGGTAGTTGAACCCGTCGCGGGCAAAGCCCTCCTGGATCGGCCGCAGCGTGTCGCCAAACCGGCGCTCCACCGCATCGCGAAACAGATACCTGGCGGCAAGGAACGCGAGCGTGGCGCCCGAGGTCGCGCCGAGGTTGACGTAGAGCGCGCCCGGCAGCGTGCCGAAGAGAAAGCCGCCCACGAGCGTGAAGACGGTCGCCCCGGGCAGGGACAGCGCGGTCTGCGCGCAGTAGAGGACGATGAACAGCGCCACGGCGGCGGCGTAATGGCCTTGGGTCCACGCCAAGAGCGCGTCGCGGTTCGCCTGGATCGTGCCGAGGGTGAGCCATCGCCCAAGGTCGAGCCAGTAAAAGAGCCCAACGGCCAGCCCCGCGACCGCAAGGAGCGCCCACCGTCCGGCGTGCCGGTTCCACGTCATCGCGTTATCGCGTCCACGACAGCCACCGCGTCAGAAGTGCCTTGATGAACGGCGTCAGCCGCGAGCGGTTGTAGGTGTCCCCCACCCGCTTGACGGCCTCGGCCTGCGTGGGATAGGGATGGATCGTCCTGGACAGGGTTCTCAACCCCAGGCCGCCGACCATCGCGAGCGTCAGCTCCGAGATCATCTCGCCCGCGTGCCGCGTGACGACGGTCGCCCCGACGATGCGATCCGTCCCCCGCCGGACGTGCACCTTCACGAACCCGTGCTCCTCCCCATCCAGCACCGCCCGGTCCACGTCCGCGAGGTCCTGCCGATACGTCGTGATCGGCACGCCGCGCTCGGCGGCGTCGCGTTCGGAGAACCCGACGTGGGCGACCTCGGGGTCGGTGTACGTGCACCACGGAATGGTCAGCGCGCTCGCCGTCGCCCGGCCCCGAAAGAGCGCGTTCTGGATGACGACACGGGCCTGGGCGTCGGCGGCGTGGGTGAACTGATACCGCGAGCAGACATCGCCCGCCGCGTAAATCATCGGATTGGTCGTCCGTAACCGGTCGTCCACCGTCACGCCAAGCCGCTGGTCGTGCCCGACGCCGGCATCGTCCAGCCCCAGCCCCTCGACATTCGGCGCGCGCCCCACGCACAGCAGGATCGCATCGACCGCCACGGTATCGACGCGCCCGTCGTATTCGACCGCGAGGCGCGTGTCTCCGCCCGCCGCCTTGACGCTCTTGACGGCCGCGTTGAGCCTGAGCGCGACGCCGTCGGCGACCAGCGCCCGCCGGATCGCGTCGGCCGCGTCGGCGTCCTCCCGAGGCAGCACCTGGGCCGCCTGGTCGACCAGCCACACCTCCGCGCCGAACCGGGCAAACGCCTGGGCCAGCTCGCAACCGATGGGCCCCGCGCCGATCACCGCCAGCCGCCGAGGCAGCGCGGTGAGGGAGAAGATCGTCTCGTTGGTGTGATAGCCCGCCTCCTGCAGACCCGGGATGGGCGGGACGATCGGGTGCGTACCGGTCGCGACGACGGCCCTGGCGTATCGAAGGACCGCATCCCCGGCCTGGATGCGACCGCCCGGCACGAACCGCCCCTCGCCCAGAAATACATCCACGCCCAGCGCGGCGAACCGCGCCGCCGAATCGTGGGGGCTGAGCCGGGCCCGCAGCCGCCGCATGCGCTCCATGACGGCGGGGAAATCCACCGACGTGCCGTCCGGGACGTGGACCCCGAAGCGCCCGGCGTCGCGCACGTCCGCGGCGGCCCGGGCTGAACGCAGTAACGCCTTCGAGGGGACACACCCCGCGTTCAGGCAATCCCCGCCCATCAAATGCTTCTCGATGAGCGCAACCTTTGCGCCCAGTCCGGCCGCCCCGGCCGCCGTCACCAACCCCGCCGTGCCCGCGCCGATCACGACAAGGTTGTAGCGGTCGGCGGGTGTCGGGTTGATCCAGTCCGTCGGATGAACCTGGGAAATCAGCGTTCGATCGTGGAAGTCGTCGGGCGTCATCGGGAGGGACTACAGTAGCAGAAATCTCAACGCGCATAAAGCGCAACGGGTCGCATGCGCCTCGCTCACGGCGCGTCGATCCACACGCGGTCGCCGGCCGCTTGTTGGTGCCGTTCTACGTCGCGCCGGACCACGGTCCCCATCTCGGTGCACAGGGCTGTGACGCGGCGGACGATGTCCTCGCGCGCCGCGCCCGTGGCGGGAACGGTCCGGCAGTCCTCGATGAAGACCGGGTGCAGCTCGATCCGGCGGAGCGCGGAGCGGGTCAGCTCCAGATCGAACAGGAGCTGGTGATCGTTCTTAAAGTCGGGATCGACGGCGTAATCGTCGACCAGGTCTCCGGCGGAGTAGAAGATCGGACGACCCTTGTAGATCTCGATCCCGTGAAAGACGTGGGCGCTGTGGCCGAACAGCATGCCGCACCCCGCGTCGACCGCCGCGTGGGCGAGCCGGACAAACCGCTCCGAAGGCCGATCCACCATGTTCGGTCCCCAGTGCAACGACACGATTGGCCACTCCACCCCCGCCGTCTTCATCCGATCGAGGTCGAGGCGGAGGCGTTCGATAACCGCGGCCTCATCCCGGAGGTCGAGGTAGGCGATGCCGGGCCGATCCGTGTCCGCGGCGAAGTCCTCCTGGTGGTCGCAGTATGCGACCATCCCGAACCGGATTCCCTTGCGCTCGATCACCGCCAGGGCGCGCGACTCCTCCGCATTCTCCCCCGCGCCGGCGAACCCGATCCCCCGTCCGCGAAGGAGCCGCACCGTCTCGCGCAACCCCTCCACGCCGTGATCGAGAACGTGGTTGTTGGCGAGGCTCACCAGATCGACCCCGGCGTCGACGAGCGCCTCGACCGCTGCCGGCGGCGCGCCGAAGTAAAACGCCTTGGGCGCCCCGGGCCACAGCGCATCGGAGGACGTGACGGCGCACTCCAAGTTGACGATCGTGAGGTCGGCCCCGCGCATGAGGCTCGCGATCTGTCCGAGGGGATAGGCCGGGCCGAGCCGCCGGATCCGCTCCTTCACGATCCGGCCGAGCATCACATCCCCGCCCAGGATGATCCGCACCGTCTCGTCCATGCGCTCCCCGGAAATCGCCATGCAATGGTGCCCCCGCCGTGAATCGAACACGGGCGCGCGGTTTAGGAAACCGCTGCTCTATCCAACTGAGCTACGGGGGCGAAAGGTCGTCGATCGAGGGAACCGCCGGGAGGTTTTATATCACAACGCACAGCGGAATGTCATCGCGTGCGCCGCCCACCTCGCGTCACCCCCGCCGCGGCGCGTCTTGGACGCGGTGACGTCCTTGTCAGCCGTCGGTGTTCTGTTATAGTTTCGCGCATGAAGATCATCGATCACGCAGTCGTGGGGGCTTTGGTGTTCATCATCGCGGCGTGTGGGGGGGCGCCGTACCTGACGGTGGACGATCAGGCGGCGCCGCAGGTTTTGGATTACGAGGCGCTGCTCTCCGCTCCGGTCCGGCCGGTGTCCGACGTGCGCCAGCGCCTCGCGAAGACCGCTCAATCGTATCTGGGCGCGCCGCTGAAACGCGGCGGGGCAAGCCCGGAGGAAGGGTTTGACTGCACGGGATACGTGTTTTACGTCTATCGGGAGGCGGCCGGGATCACGCTGCCGCGGAAATCGCACGACCAGGTTCAGATGGGCGCGGCCATCTCGCCGATCAGCCTGCAACCCGGCGACCTCGTCTACTTCAAGGTCGAGGGGATCGGGTCGCTCCACGTGGGGCTGTACCTGGGAGAGGGCCGGTTCATCCACGCGCCCAGCACGAACGGGACCGTGGAGATCGACAGTCTGGGGACGGAACACTGGCGGGCACGATTCATGGGCGCCCGCCAGATCCTGCCGAGCTGAACGCCCCGCCCGCCTCGCCTTCCTACCCACGTGTCAGAGACCCCGCGTCGTGTGACTGGGCTCCGGCGCCGCATCGGGAATCCCCCCTCCCCGAACCATGTTCACCGCCGGAATTTTTTGCTACACTGCGGTTGCGAGACTCGGACGAGGGAAGGAGAGCCATGCGAACACAGGGATCGGTGAAACCGGCAGGCAAAGAACCGAACGTGTCAGACTATATGACCGAGGAGGTCCGCAGCGTCCGGCTCGACGCCACGTTGAAAGAGGCGGGCAAGCTCCTGCAGAAATACAAGATCGGGTTGCTGTTCGTCGACGACGACAAGCGGTACGTCGGCGTGATCACCGAGTCGGGCCTGAGCCGGAACGCCGTCGCGAAGGGCCTCGACCCGAACACGACGCTCGTCAAGGCCGTCATGAACCGGAAGATCGTGTCGATCGAGGACAACGAACCGATCGTCGCGGCCGTCACGCTGATGAAGGAACACGGCATCCGTCACCTGGCGGTGACCAAAAACGAGACGATCGTGGGGATCATCTCGATCTCCGACATCCTGCGGTACTACTCGGGCGTCGAGTAGACTGATAACCGTTCTCCAACCGGCTCCCGTTCGGTGAAGCCTGTGCGTCGATCGGGGACGTTGTTCATGAGTTCCGACTGCTGAACTGACCGAGCCTCACCCACCGCTCAATGCCTGCACGATCTGCACCGCATCGGTCGGGCGAAGCGAGCGCGTCATATCGAACACCTGCTCGCCGTTGATGAAGAACCGCATGTGCGCCCGCATCGTGTCCTGCTCGTCGATCACGCGGAATCGCAGGCCGGGGTATTGACGGTCGAGGTCGGCGAGTAGTTCGCTGATGGTCGCGCCGGTCGCTTCGACCTCACGCTTTTTGGTGTAGGAGAGCAGCGGACCGGGAATCAACACCTTCATTGACCTAACCTCGATTCGAACTTCGCTCACGCAGAGACGGCAGTCTCATCGCATTTCGGCGGCTTCCACCGCGTAGATTTCGGGAAGATTCCTGGCGATGCAGGCCCATCGATGGCCTTCGTCGCGGCTCATCCACAGCTCTCCGCTCGTCGTCCCGAAGTACAACCCCACGGGATCCTGCGCGTCTGCGGTCATGGCCTGGCGCTTCACCGTCCACCAGGCCTGGCTCTTGGGCAGGCCGGAATCGAGACGCTGCCAGCTTTTTCCGCCATTGCGTGTCACATAGGCGCCGGGCCTGCCTTCTGGGCTCGTGCGCGGCCACACGGTCTGGCCGTCCATCGGGAACACCCACGCGGTGTCCGCATCGCGCGGGTGCACCACCATTGGAAAGCCGATGTCGCCGACCCGCTTCGGCATGCGCTTCCCGATGCGCGTCCACTCGTTCGACGGCCGATCGAGTCGGTAAATGCCGCAGTGATTCTGTTGGTACAACCGGTCCGGGTTGCTGGGACAGAGCCGCACGCAATGCGGGTCGTGGACGGCGATAGTGGCTGGGTCGAACCCCTCGACCACGTCCATCCCTTTCACGATCGGCGCAAAGGTTCGGCCGCGGTCCACCGATTCGTGCACGCCCCCGCCCGACATGGCCATGTAAAGATGCGCGGAATCGCGCGGGTCGACGATGATCGAGTGCAGTTTCGGTCCATCGGGCGTGCCGTCCTGCACGCTGCCCATCCACTCCCGGTACTGTGGGTCGTCGTTAATGACGGAGGACGGTTCCCACGTGACGCCTCCGTCGTCGGAGCGGAAGAGTCCCTGCGGCGAAGTCCCCGCGTACCACGCGTTCGGCTCGTTCGCGTGGCACGGCGTGAGCCAGAACGTGTGATCGACCGCGCGGCCCTTCTCCCCGTCCGGGGCCTTGGCGAACGCGGGCGGCCGCGCTGCTTCCTTCCAGGTACGACCGAGATCCGTGGAGCGAAAGACGGTCGGACCGAGGTGACCGGTTTTCGCCGCGGCCAGAAGCGTTCGCCCGTCGCGCGGGTCGAGCACGAGGTGATTGACGATGTGGCCGAGGAAGTGCGGTCCGTCGACCCGCCACGTCCGTCGTGCCGCATCGCCGTGAAACAGCCACGCGCCCTTGCGGGTGGCGACGAGGACCAGCACCCGACGTGACGGGCGTCGGCGTGGGGCTTTTTTTGCGCGAGCGGTTGGGTCTTGCTTTCGCGTTGCTGACTGCTTCGTCGTGCGCGCCATCACCTCTCCTTTCCTGCTTGTAGGACATCAGAAACCAGCATACTTTTACCACCGCGCAAGTTAACTTCGCAAAGGAATGAGTGCGCGCAGCCTGTCATCGCGCAGGTAAAGCCCTCCCCAGACCAGCACGCCGAGAATGATCGCCATGAAAAATGGCTCACCGATCCGCAGGTGGGTCGCGGTGGCGCCGCCCAGATAACCCGTGAGCAAGATCGCGCCAAGCACCGAGGTCCGTGGAATCGCATAGAGCACCACACTGGTCAGCTCCGCGATCCCAATGCCCAGCGAGAGACTTTCGGGATATCCCAGGTTCACGAAGCCCTCCACAACCGTGGCCGGTTTGATCAATTTCATCACGCCGCTGAAGAGCAGCAACAGCACCGGCAAGGCGCTCATGCCCCATCCGGCCCAGAACAATTTCTTGGAGGCGGCGGGTTGAGCACCCAGCGTCGACGTACTTCGACCTTCAGTCATGTGTTCTCCTTTCAGGGCAGTCCATTCGCGTGTTTCGCGCCCGGCATCGAGGGGCCTAACACGACTACGACGACGGCAATGATCTTGAACATAGGCGCCTCCACTGCTGGTGGTCATTGCGACACGGTTGACACCTAAACCTGATCGCATGCGCAAAGCGCGCGATGCCTATTTCTTCTTGGCTACCTGCGCGCGCACGCGCTCCTCTTGCTCCCTCAGCTCAGGCGTGAATTCGGCGCCGAAATCCTCCGCCTCGAACACCTGGCGGATCTCGACTTCACTGTCCTCGTTATGAGGATTGGGACAACGCTTGAGCCAATCGATCGCCTCTTGCTTGGACTTGACCTTCCACAGCCAAAAACCCGCGATCAGCTCCTTGGTCTCGGCGAACGGCCCATCGATCACGGTCCGCTTCGTTCCCGAGAATCTGACGCGCGCGCCCTTTGAACTCGGGTGCAGTCCTTCGCCCGCGAGCAGGACCCCGGCCTTCGCCAGTTCCTCATTGAACTTCCCCATCTCACTGAGGAGCTGCTTGCTCGGCATGACCCCTGCTTCCGAATCCTTGTTGGCTTTGACGATCACCATGAATCGCATAGGAACACCTCCGGTTGGTTGGATTTTAGAACATCTACCAAGAATGATCAGGTTCCTGGATTCTCGCCTGCGCAGGATGACCCCAACGTTCGTCACACCCGCGAAAGCGGGTGTCCAGTGGCCTACCGGTATTGATTTGTCGGTCATCTTGTTAGACGCTCTGAGATTTTTGACCCGACTCTGCCTCATTGTCGAACGAGGGTCCGCGAAATCGCCATATCACCGATTTTTTTATCTGATTCAGACGGTCCACATTATTCCGGCAGGCCCGTGATCTCGATCAAAGGCCGGACCTCCACGGTTCCGATGCGCGCCCCGGGAACCCGAGCGGCCATGGCAATGGCCTCGTCGCGATCCTTGGCAGTGACCAGGAAATACCCGGCGATCTGCTCGCGCGTTTCGATGAACGGGCCGTCGGTCACGAACGGCTTTCCATCCCGCACGCGCACGATGGCCGCGGTCGCCGCCGGGTGCAGCGGAGACGCGCTGAGATATTGCCCGTGGGCGTGGAACTGATGCGTGAGCTCCACGGATTCGGCGAGCATCTGTTTCTTCGTGGTCTCGCTGAGTTTGCTGAAGGCCTTTTCGTCGTGGTGAACCAGCAACATGAACTTCATGAACGTGCCTCCATAACAATAACAATGCCCATTCGCTACTCGGTCGGCAGGCCCGGGATTTCGATGACCGGTCTGACCTCGACCGTGCCCTTCCGCACCATGGGAATCCGCGAGGCAATCGCGATCGCCTCGTCGAGATCCATTGCGTCGATCAAAAAGTACCCGCCCAGTTGTTCTCGCGTTTCCGCAAACGGGCCGTCGGTTACCAGCCGTTTGCCGTTTCGCATCCGGACGCTGGTCGCCATGGCCGTCGAGTGAAGCGGGTTGGCACCCATGTATTGCCCCGTCGATCTTAAATGGTGCGCGAGCTGAGTGGACTCCGCGCAGCACTCTTGCCGCTCGGTCTCGCTCAATGCCTGTTCATCAAGGTAGATCAGCAACATGTATCTCATCTGGATGCCTTTCCCAACTACATCACATGCGTGGTTGGAGCATGCTGACCCTGTTGCCTTCCGTATCAAGGAACGAGACGTACAAACCGACTCCGGGTATGTCCCAGGGCTTCCCCAGCACTTTACCGCCCGCTTTTTCCACTTTCGTCATGTGCTCCTTAATGTCATCCACCTGAATAACCACCGAAGGATATTGCGACGGTTTGTCGTCTGTTTTCTGGAAAAAGCCCCCATTGATAGCGCCGGGTTTTTTGGGACGGCCGTGTTCATTGGACTCGGTTGTCGTGGCGACAACGTAATTCCCCATCTCGTCACCCAGCACTTGGGTTTTCCACCCGAACACGTTCGTATAGAAGCCGGCCATACGCGTTCTGTCTTCCGCGGGCATTTCAAAATGGATCACGGGATTCATGTTCATGGCGTTCTCCTCATGGTTTCTCATACGCTTGCTGTAACGTTTTGATGTCGATCTTTTCCATCTCCAGCAGCGCATTCATCACTTGTTCCGATTTCTTGGCATCCTTGTCTTGCATCATCTCGCTCAACACCGTGGGGACGATCTGCCACGACACTCCGTACTTGTCTTTGAGCCAGCCGCACTGTTGCGTTTCCCCGCCCTGGGACAGCTTCTCCCATAGCTCGTCCACTTCCTCCTGCTTCTTGCAGGGCACAATGAACGAGATCGCCTGCGAGAACTGAAAGACCGGCCCGCCGTTGAGCGCCATGAAGTCCTGTCCGTTGAGTTCGAATGTCACGGTCATGACCGTGCCCTTGGGTCTTCCTGAGGCCTTTGCCCCCTCATCGCCATAACGGGCGATGTGTCCGATCTTGGAGTTCTTGAAAATCGACACGTAGAAATTCGCCGCAGCTTCGGCTTGATCGTCGAACCACAGGCATGGGGTGATCGTGTTCATATTCGTCTCCGTACAATGGCTATCACGCGATCCCGGCGTATTTATTTCTTCGGCTTTTCCCAGAGCGCCATGACATTGCCCTCTGGATCCGCGAAGTCCGCCATGAACCCCCATTCTCCAATCGCGTGTTTCGGCGTCACGACCTTTCCGCCAGCCTTCTCGATGGTCTCCAGCGTTTGGTCGATGGAATCGGTCTCGACGCCGAACGACGGGTGGTCGCCTTTGGATTTGCGTTTGTAGAACCCTCCGTTGATGCCTCCTGGTTCGATCGGATTGAGTTCTTTATCCACGGCCGTCGTGTACACCATGGCCCCTTCG
>Ga0210377_10001289_pt1 | contig 22871 bp, 22 predicted proteins | sample PLM4_65_b1redo_FD_155480 | JGI IMG/M metagenome (GOLD analysis project Ga0210377, IMG submission 155480) | Groundwater sediment microbial communities from an aquifer in East River, Colorado, USA - PLM4_65_b1 redo | ecosystem: Environmental > Terrestrial > Soil > Riparian zone | place: USA: East...
GGCGATCGTGAACCCGTCCTCGGAGATCAGCTTCTTGATCGTGAGGACGAGGTCGATGTCCTTGCGGCGGTAGAGACGCTGGCCGCTGCGGCTCTTGGTGGGGGCGAGCTGCGCGAACTCCGATTCCCAGAAGCGCAGCACATACGGCTGGGTGTCGGTGAGCTGGCAGACCTCGTTCAGCCTGTAGAAGAGCTTGCGGGCGATTTCGTCTGGCATCGGCACCCTCGCCCGGAAAGGCCCGCCGGGCGGGCCCAACATCGAGGCGGCTGCCCGAATGCTACGGAAGGCCCCCCGCAGTGTCAACCCTGATGAGGGGCGCGCCCCTGAAAGACCGCCTCAGGCGCGGCCGTAGCGGTCTTCGAGGCGGACGACGTCGTCGAGCTCCGGCGTGCTGACCTCGAAGAGGACGGCGTCGGCGATCGCCTCCATCCGGTGCCGCGTACCGGGCGGGAAGTGCAGCGCCTCCCCCGCCTCCATGACCCGGTCCTCGACCTGGCCGTCGCGTTCGATGTGCACCCGGATGCGCCCCTCCCAGAGGTAGAGCGCCTCGTCCTTGCGCTCGTGGTACTGCAGGCTGAGCGACTCGCCGGCGCGCACCCGCAGCACCTTCCCGGCGTAGCGCTCGGTGTGCGCGAAGATGATCTCCTCCCCCCACGGCTTCGGAACGCGACGGATCATGGAGACGGCTCCTCGAGTAGTGATGCGACCTCGGGCGGCAGCACCGTGATGACCCGCCGGCGCACCAGATCCGCCGGCGGGGTGGGGTGGGCGAGGGCGAGCGCCTCGGACGCGATGGCGCGGGCGTCCTGCGCCGTGATCGCCCCGATCACCCGGCGGACCAGCGGAATGGCCGCCGGGCTCATGCTCAGCTCGGTCACCCCGAGCCCGACGAGCACCACGGCGAACAGCGGATTCGCGGCCATCTCGCCGCACACCGAAACCCGCACGCCGCGCGCCGTCGCGGCGTCGACGACACCGCGCAGCAGGGTGAGCACCGCCGGGTGGAGCGGCTCGTAGAGATACGCCACCGCCTCGTTCCCCCTGTCGATGGCGAGGGTGTACTGGATCAGGTCGTTGGTGCCGATGGCGAAGAAGTCGGCGACGGCGGCCAGGCGGGGCGCTATCAGCGCCGCCGCCGGCACCTCGATCATCACGCCGAGCGGGATGGCGCCGGCGCAGGCGATTCCCTCGGCGGCCAGCTCGGCGCGCGCGGCGGCGAGCAGGGCGCGCGCCTGCGCGACCTCTCCGGTGCCGCTCACCATCGGCAGGAGAATGCGCACCTTGCCGCGCAGCCCGGCGCGCAGGATCGCCCGCAGCTGCACACGCAGCATCTCGGGACGCCGCAACCCGAGCCGGATCCCCCGCAGGCCGAGGACCGGGTTGGCCTCGCGCGCCCCGAGGAGGTTCGCCGCGCCCTCCTCGCCGCCGAGATCGAGCGTCCGGATGACCACCTCGTGCGGCGCGGCCTCGGCCGCCAGGTCGCCATAGACCCGCGTCTGTTCGGCCTCGTCCGGCAGGTCGGGCGCCGCGCGGAGATACAGGAACTCGGAACGGTACAGGCCGATCCCCTCGGCCCCGAGGCGGCGCGCGGCGGCGACCTCCTCGGGCACCTTGACGTTCGCCAGCAGGCAGACCCCGAGGCCGTCGCGCGTCGTGGTCGACGGCACCGCCGGCGCGGCCGCGGTGATCCGCGCCCGGCCGGCGGCGCGCCGGCGCCACTCCGCGATCTCGTCGTCACCGGGCAGGAGGTGCACGACACCGGACTGGCCATCGACCACCACCCTGTCGCCCGTCCGCACGCGCGCCGACACCGACCGCAGCCCGACCACCGCCGGGATGCCGAGCGCCCCGGCGATGATGGCGGTGTGCGACGTCGGCCCGCCGCCGTCGAGCGCCAGCGCGACGATACCCGGCAGCGCGAGACCGGCGGCATCCGATGGCGACAGCGTCGGGCCGACGATCACGACGTCGCCATCGATCGACTCGAGCTCGCGGCGCCGGCGGCGCCCGGTGAGCAGGCCCACCAGCCGCTCGCGGACGTCGTCGATGTCCGAGCCGCGATCGCGCAGATCGGTGTCGCGCACCTCGTCGAACATCCGCAGATAGCGCCCGAGCACCGCCTGCACCGCCCACTCGGCGCACACCTGCTCGTCGCGGACGAGGGCCTGCGTCTCGGCGGCCAGCGTCGGGTCCTTGAGGATGAGGATCTGCGCCTGGAACACCCGCGCGCAGGCGGTGCCCGCTTCGGCGCGCACCCGGTCGCGCAGGCTCCTGAGGTGGAGCGCCGCCCGGCGCACCGCTTTCTCGAAGCGGGCGACCTCGGCGTCGCAGGAGGCGGGGTCGATCGGCCGTCGCGGCACCGGAGTGGCGGCCCCCTCCAGGACGAGGGCGCGGCCGATGGCGATCCCGGGCGACACACCGACACCGTGGAGAAGCTCGCCCGCCGCCACGGCGCCGGCGCTCACCGCGTCTCCCCGAAACGCCCCGCCACCAGTTCGCACAGGGCGCGCACTGCCTCGGCTTCGTCGGGCCCGTCGGCTGTGATCGTGAGCCGCGAGCCGGTGCGCCCCAGCAGCGCCAGGAGCCCGAGGATCGACTTGCCGTCGGCGGTCACCGCACCGTGCTCGACCAGGATACGGCTGCTGTAGCGGCTGGCGAGCTGGACAAAGCGCGCCGCCGCCCGCGCATGCAGCCCGAGCGTGTTGACGATCACCGCCTCGCCCCGGCTCATCGCGCCGCCTCTCGAGAGCGCATCAGGCGGCCCCGCCGCCGGGGCGCGCGCGCAGGAAGTCGTCGGCCAGCGTGATGGAGTTCCGGCCCTGGTCGCGCACCCGCTCCGCGGCCTCGCGCAGCGACCCGGCCGGCAGGCTCGCCCAGCGGATGAGCATCGGCAGATTGACCCCGGTCACGATCGTGACACGCTCGCCGTGGAACGCCAGCGCCAGGTTGGTCGGCGTGCCGCCGAACATGTCGGTCAGGATCAGGACACCGGCGCCGCGATCGACCGCGTCGAGGGCCGCGCGCACCGCCTCGCGCGCCACCGCCGGGTCGCTGTCCCAGCCGATCGACAGCGCCCGGGCCTCGGCCACCGCCCCGACGATGGTCTCGAGCGCGCGCAGCAACTCCCCCGCCAGCCCGCCGTGGGTCAGGATGAGGAGGCCCGGCCGGGCGGCCGCCCCCGCCGCGGTCATTCCTTCTCCACGTCGCGGTGCGCGGCGGTGACCGCGTAGCCGTGTCCGCGCAGGTCCCCGGCCAGCGCCTCCGCCAGGGCCACCGAACGATGTCGTCCGCCCGTGCAGCCGATCGCCACCGTGAGGTAGCTCTTTCCCTCGCGGATGTACTGCGGGATGAGGAACGCCAGAAGGTCGAGCAGGCGCTGGCGGAAGGTGCCGAACTCCGGGGCGCCCTCGAGGTAGGCGGTGACCTCGCGATCGAGACCGGTCCTGCCGCGCAGCCCCTCGACGAAGAAGGGGTTGGGCAGGAAGCGGGTGTCGAAGACGAGATCCGACTCGGCCGGGATGCCGTGCTTGTAGCCGAACGACAGCAGGGTGATCGACATCGGCTGGCCTTCGGTGGCCGGGGCGAGGTGCTCCTGGATGTAGCGGCGCAGCTGGTGCACGGTGAACCGGCTGCTGTCGAGGATCAGGTCGGCGAGCTCGCGCAGCGGCCCGAGGATCTCGCGCTCGCGCCGTATTCCCTCCTCGAGCCCGCGCCCGGCGTCGAGCGGGTGCGGCCGGCGGGTCTCGGAGAAACGGCGGATGATCGTCTCGTCGTCGGCCTCGAAGAAGATGAGCCGCACGTGCCGTCCGGGCTCGGCCTTCAGGCGCCGGTAGGTCTCGGGGAACTCGCGCAGCAGATCGCCTTCACGGATGTCGATGACCAGCACCGCCCGGCGCAGGTCGTTGCGCGAGCTGGCGGCCAGGTCGGCGAACACCGGGATGAGGGTCACCGGCAGGTTGTCGACGCAGAAGAAGCCGCTGTCCTCGAACGACCGCAGCGCCAGGGTCTTGCCCGACCCCGACAGCCCCGTGATCACCACCAGTTGGCGGTCGGTGTCCGCCGGCACGCGGCTCATTCCGACCGCCCCAGCGCCTGCTGGATCCGCCCCGCCAGCTCGCGGGCCGGATGGTAGCCGCGCGCGCGCAGCAGATGGTTGCGCGCCGCCACCTCGAGGAGGATCGACAGGTTGCGCCCCGGACGCACCGGGATCTCGAGGAACGGCAGGCGCACCGACAGCACCTCCCAGTTCCTGTCCTCGAGACCGAGACGTTCGTAGGCCTTGCCCTCCTGCCACGGATCGAGCTGCACGACGAGATCGACGTCCTTGCGCTCGCGCACCGCCGCCACGCCGTAGAGGTCCTTGATGTTGATGATGCCGATGCCGCGCAGCTCCATGTGGAACCGGCTGACCTCCGGGCCGGCGCCGTTGATCGCCGCGCCGACGCGTCTGAGGACCACGACGTCGTCCGACACCAGGCGATGGCCGCGCAGGACCAGCTCGAGCGCCGATTCGCTCTTCCCCACCCCGCTGGCGCCGAGCAGCAGCACCCCGACCCCGTAGATGTCGATGAACGTGCCATGCAGCGTCGTCGACGGGGCGAGGCGGAGCTCGAGACGCCGACCGAGCCTCTCGGCCACCGCCGCCGCCGCCAGCCGGCTCGAGAGGAGCGGCATGCCGTGGGTCTCGCACGCCACCGCCAGCCCCGGTATCGGCACCGCCCCCGCGCTCAGGACCAGGCACGCCGGCTCGCCCGAGGCCAGGCGATTGAACAGGTCGCGGCGGTCGTCCGGCGCCAGCCGCTCCAGCCAGGCGGTCTCCTCCTCCCCGAGCAGCAGCACCGACCCGGCGGCCAGCCCTTCAGGCGCCACCGCCAGCGCCAGCCCCGCCTTCTGCACCGAGGCGGAGCCGATCGACCGCCGCAGCCCGGCCCCTCCCGCCAGAAGGCGCAGTTGCATGTCCTGCATGTCCTCGCCCAGGAGGTCGCGGACGGCGAAGGGCGACGCGCTCGGGGCTGAAGGGTCCTGGGGTTCGCTCACGCCGGTTCTCCGGGGCGGCGCGTGACCGGGCGGAGGCGGGGACCTCGTCACACGCCGCGGGCGGATTCTAGCACCGTGGTGCGGGGCGTGTGGCATGCGGCGGACCGGCGGGGCCCCGTCCCGCGGCGCCGAGCGCCGATTGACCCCACCTGGGGGGCCGGTGATATGGTTTGAATCCGAGCGACCACCTCGCCCGCGGGACCACAGGAGAACGACACCATGGCATCCAAGAAGGTCGTGCACATCGTCGGGACGGGGACGATTGGCGAGCCCCTGATCGGGCTGTTCGCCGAGAAGAAGGGCATGCTCGGCTTCGACGAAGTGACCTTCCACAAGCGCACCCCCCTCATGACGGATCGGTCGAAGGTCACGAACCTCATCAAGCGCGGCGCGCACCTGGCGTGCGACGAGTCGAGCCGCAAGGGGTTCCGCGACATCGGCATCGAGCCGGACTACGAGCATCACGAGGCGCTGCGGCAGGCGACCGTGGTGATCGACTGCACCCCTTCGGACGTCGGGCTGCAGAACAAGAAGGAGATCTACGAGAAGTACGCGCACAACACGCTGGGGTTCATCGCCCAGGGCTCGGAGTTCGGGTTCGGCAAGCCGTACGTGCGCCACATCAGCGACCCGACGCTCAAGCACGGGCAGGATCAGTTCATCCAGGTGCTGTCCTGCAACACCCACAACCTGTCGGTGCTCATCGATCTGGTGGGTCTGCGGGGCGGCGCGGACAACCTCGTGGAGGGGCGCTTCCTCTGCATCCGGCGGGCCAACGACATCAGCCAGGACAGCTCGTTCGTCCCCTCGCCCCAGGTCAACCGGCACAAGGACGAGCGCTTCGGCACCCACCATGCGCGCGATGCATGGCACCTCTTCCACCAGCTCGGCCACGACCTGAACCTGTTCTCGTCGGCCCTCAAGGTCAACAGCCAGTACATGCACGCGGTGCATTTCAACCTCAAGGTGCGCAAGCCGACATCCGTCGAGGCGCTGCTCGAGACCTTCAAGACGGACGACCGCGTGGCGCTGACTTACAAGAACTCCGCGAACTCGGTCTTCTCGTTCGGCCGCGACTACGGCCACTACGGGCGCATCCTCAACCAGGCGGTGCTGGTGGCGCCGACGCTGATGGTGCGCGACCGGACCGAGGTCGTGGGCTTCTGCTTCACGCCCCAGGACGGCAACGCGCTGATCAGCAGCGTCGCCGCGGCCACCTGGTTCGTCTACCCGGAATCGTACGAGCAGAAGCTGGGCTGCCTGCAGGACTCGATCTTCGACGAGATCTGAGCCGGGGCGCGGCGCTTTGGGCGGGCGGTGCGCGGTGTGTCAGCCTTCGTGCTTGCGGAGGACGACGGCGGCGTTGGTGCCGCCGAACCCGAACGAGTTGTTGAGCGCGTAGGTGATGGGCAGGGGGCGCGCCTCGTTCGGGACGTAGTCGAGATCGCACTCCGGGTCGGGGGTCGTGTAGTTGATCGTCGGCGGCGCGATGTCGTGGTGCAGCGCCAGGGCGGTGATGGCGGTTTCGATGCCGCCGGCGCCGCCCAGCAGGTGGCCGGTCATCGACTTGGTGCTGCTGATCGCGACCTTCGCCGCCCTTTCGCCGAACAACGCCCGCAGCGCCCGGGTTTCGACCACGTCACCCTGCGGCGTCGAGGTGCCGTGGGCGTTGACGTAATCGATCACCGAGGCATCCACGCCCGCCGAGCGCAGGGCGTTGCGCATGACCCGTAGCGGGCCGTCGCCGTCCTCCGACGGCGCCGAGACGTGGTAGGCGTCGCCCGAGACGCCGTACCCGGCCAGCTCGCAGTAGATCCGCGCCCCGCGCCGCACGGCATGCCCGAGTTCCTCGAGGATGACGATGCCGGCGCCCTCCCCGATGACGAAGCCGTCCCGGTCACGGTCGAAGGGCCGCGATGCCTTCCCGGGTTCGTCGTTGCGCGTCGACAGGGCGCGCATGGCGCTGAAACCGCCGACGCACAGCGGTGTGATGACCCCCTCGGTGCCGCCGGCGATCATGACGTCGGCATCGCCCCGGCGGATGAGCTCGAAGGCGTCACCGATGGCGTGGGTGCCGGTCGCGCATGCGGAGCAGGCGGCCTGGTTCGGCCCCTTGGCCCCGTAACGGATCGACACCTGCCCCGAGGCCATGTTGACGATGAGACCGATGATGAAGAACGGCGAGATCCGACGCGGCCCGTCCTGGAGCAGGGAGGTGTGCTGGCGCTCGATCGACGGCAGGCCGCCGATGCCCGAGCCGATGTACACCCCCACCCGGTCCGCCTCCGCCGGCGTGACGGTGTAGGCCGCGTCCTGCATGGCCATCTCCGACGCCGCCATGGCGTAGTGGATGAAGAGGTCCATCTTCTTGACGTCTTTCTTGGGGACCCAGTCCTCGGGATTGAAGCCGCGCACCTCGCCGGCGATGCGGCAGGCGAAGGCGGCGGCGTCGAAGCGCGTGATCGGACCGATGCCGCTCCGCCCGTGGACAAGCGCATCCCAGTTCGCGTCGTTGCCGATGCCGAGGGGCGAGACCATTCCCAGCCCGGTGATCACGACCCTTCGACTCATGGGTCCTCTCCGGTCCCCGTCCGTCGTCTCAGGCGTGGCTCTGGATGTAGCGCACCGCGTCGCCGACCGTGTGGATCTTCTCGGCGTCCTCGTCGCTGATCTCGATCTTGAAGGCCTCCTCGAGGGCCATCACCAGCTCGACCGTGTCGAGCGAGTCGGCCCCGAGGTCGGCCACGAAGGCCGATTCCGTCTTGACCTCCTCGGGGTCCACCCCGAGCTGCTCGACGATGATCGACTTGACCTTGTCCTCGATGTTCTGAGCCATCTTCCTCCTCCTGGAGGGCCGCTCCCGGCAGCCCCGCGGAAACTCCCGTCCGGCGTACCGTCCGGGCCGGCCGATTATCGGGCCGGGCACGTCACATGTAAAGACCGCCACTGATGTTGAGGACCTCGCCGGTGATATAGGCCGCCCCCGGGCCGAGCAGGAAGGCCACGCCGGCGGCCACATCCTCGGCCGTGCCGAGGCGTGCCAGGGGTATCTGTGCCGTGAGCCGGTCGCGCGCTTCGCCTGTGACCGCCCGGGTCATGTCGGTGTCGATGAAGCCGGGGGCCACGGCGTTCACCGTGATCGAACGCGACCCCACCTCGCGTGCCAGCGATTTGGTCAGGCCGATGAGGCCGGCCTTGGCGGCGCAGTAGCTCGCCTGCCCGGGGTTACCCATCAGGGCCACGACCGAGCTGATGTTGACGATGCGGCCGTAGCGCGCGCGCACCATCGACGGGAGGACGGCCCGGATCATCTCGAAAGCGCCGCCGAGGTTGGTGTCCAGGACCCGATCCCAGTCGGCGCGCTTCATGCGCAGCACCAGGCCGTCGCCCGTGACACCGGCGTTGTTGACAAGGTGATCGATTCGCCCGGCGGCGGCGAGCGCCTGTTCGACGCCGTTCTTCACCGAGGCCGGGTCGGCGATGTCGATGACCGCCAGCTGGACGGTCGCGCCCAGCGCGCGGCAGGCGATGGCGGTCTCCTCGAGCGCCGTGGCGCCCCGGGCCGCCAGGATGAGCGACGCGCCGCGACGCGCCAGCTCGATCGACACCGCCCGGCCAATGCCGCGTGACGCCCCGGTCACCAGGCTCACGCGCCCGCCCATCTCTCCCGCGATCACCGGCGGACCCGTGCCGCGACGCGCCCGCCGTTCATCCGTGCACCGCGGCGGCCGTGAGGGCGGTGACGGTCGCGGCGAGGCTGTCGGGACCGTCGACATTCAGGCAGGTCATCTCCGGCTCGATCCGTTTCGCGAGCCCGCCCAGGACTCTACCGGGGCCGACCTCGATGATGATGGCCACCCCGAGGGCGCGCAGGCGGCGGACCGTCTCGACCCAGCGCACGGGCGCGGTCACCTGTGCCGTCAGCGCCTCGCGCAGGAATGCGGCGCGCGTTTCCGGCAGGGCGGTGACGTTGTTGATGACCGGGAAAACGGCGTCGCGCAGGGCGAGACCCTCGAGATCCCCGGCCAGCCGGACCCGCGCCGGCTCCATCAGGGCGCAGTGGAAGGGGGCGCTGACCGGCAGCTCGACCACCCGCCGCGCGCCGTGCTCCCTGGCGAGCGGCAGCATGCGGCGGACCGCCGCGGCCGAGCCGGCGACGACCGTCTGGTCGGGGGCATTCAGGTTCGCGGGGGTCAGCACGTCGCCGCCCGCGGCGGCGCGACAGAGCGCCTCGACGGCCTCGATCGGCGCGCCCATGACCGCGGCCATGGCGCCCTCACCCACCGGCACGGCATTCTGCATGTACTCCCCGCGGCGACGCACCGTGCGCACGGCGTCATCGAGGCCAAGCGCCCCGGCCGCCACCAGCGCCGAGTACTCGCCGAGCGAATGGCCGGCGACGCAGGCAACCCGCGTTGTCAGGTCCGGCATCGCGGCCCGGAGCGCCTCGAACAGGGCGATGCTGGTCGTCAGGATCGCCGGCTGGGTGGTCGCGGTGAGCCGCAACTCCTCCTCCGGCCCCTCGAAGCAGGTGCGGCTGAGGGGGAACCCCAGGGCGGCGTCGGCGCGCACGAAGACGGCGCGCGCTTCGGGGAAGCGCGCCGCCGCATCACGACCCATCCCGACGGCCTGCGACCCCTGGCCGGGGAAGACGAGGGCGACGCGCGGCAGGCTCAAATGCCCCACCGGCAGACCGCCGAGCCCCACGTCAGGCCGGTGCCGAATGCGGTGAACAGGACCACGTCGCCGCGCTTGACCAGGCCGCCGCGCGCCGCTTCGTCGAGAGCCACCGGGATCGACGCTGCGGCGGTGTTCCCGACCCGCTCGATGTTGACGTAGACCTGGTCGTCCCGCAGGCCCAGGCGGGCGCCGACCGCGTCGATGATCCGCCGGTTCGCCTGGTGCGGGATGAACAGGTTGATGTCGGCGGTCGTCAGACCGGCGAGGGCGAGCGCGTCGCGCGAGGTCTCCTCCATCGAGCGCACCGCCATCTTGAAGGTCTCGTTGCCCTTCATCTTGATGAAGTGGCGGCCCTCCGCGAGCGTCTTCGCCGACGCCGGCTCGCGCGTGCCGCCGGCGGGGACCATGATGTAGTCGGCGAGCGATCCATCGGCCCGCAGCGTCGTGGCGAGGACGCCGTAGGGGGCGTCGCCGGCCCGCAGCACGACGGCGCCGGCGCCGTCCCCGAACAGGATGCAGGTGGCGCGGTCGCGCCAGTCGACGTACTTCGACAGGACCTCGGCGCCGATCAGCAGGACGTGACGGTACTGCGGCATGGTCACGAAGCGCTCGGCGACCGCCAGGCCGTAGAGGAACCCCGAGCATCCGGCCGCCAGGTCGAAGGCGGCGGCGCGCACCGCCCCGAGGCGGTGCTGGATGATGCAGGCGGTCGACGGGATCGGCATGTCGGGCGTGACCGTCGCGCAGATGAGCAGGTCGATGTCGGTGGCGGGGACGCCGGCGCTCTTGAGCGCCTCCTCGGCGGCGCGGGTGGCGAAATCGGACATCGCCTCGCTCTCCGCGGCGATGCGGCGCTCGCGGATGCCGGTGCGGCTGGCGATCCACTCGTCGGAGGTGTCGACCAGCTTCTCGAGGTCGGCATTCGACAGGATCCGCGACGGCAGAGCCGACCCGGTGCCGACGATGATCGCCCGCGGCGCGCCGGCGCTCAAGCCACGCCTCCCTGGCGCGCGGCGACGTCGCCGGGGGCGGTGCGCACTTCTCGCGGCACCAGCGCCGCGATATCGTCGTGGATGCGGTCGTTGACCTTGTGGTGGTTGAATTCGAGCGCCACCCGGACGGCGTTCTTGATGGCCCGCGCCGACGATCCGCCGTGGCAGACCACGGCTGTCCCGCGCACACCGAGCAGCGGCACGCCGCCGTACTCGGCGTAGTCGACCTTGCGGCGGAAGTTCCGGAAAGCCGGCCGCGCCAGGAGATACCCCGCCTTGGCCATGAACGACTTCGAGATCTCGTCCTTCATGAAGTGCATCAGGGCCTCGACCGCGCTCTCGACCGCCTTGAGCGCCACGTTGCCGATGAAGCCGTCGCAGACGATGACGTCGGCCTTGCCGTTGAAGATGTCGCGTCCCTCGACGTTGCCGATGAAGTTGAGCGGCATCTCGCGCAGCGCCTTGAGCGCCTCGCGGGTGACGTCGTTCCCCTTGCCGTCCTCCTCGCCGACGCTCATCAGGCCGATGCGCGGGCTCTTGAGCCCGAGCACCTCGCGCGCGTACAGGTGGCCCATGACGGCGAACTGCACCAGGTGCACCGGCCGGCAGTCGACGTTGGCGCCGACGTCGAGCCACACCGAGGGGCCCTGGAGGTTCGGGACCACGGCGCACAGCGCCGGCCGCTCGACACCCTCGAGCACGCCGCACAGCACCTTGACGGTCGTCATGACGGCGCCGGTGTTGCCGGCGCTCACGAACGCCTGCACCGCCCCGTCGCGCAGCAGGCTGGCGCCGACATGCAGCGACGAGTCCTTCTTGCGCCGGAACGCATTGACCGGCGACTCGTCCATGCCGACGATTTCCGAGGCGTGGACAATCTCGATCGGCAGCTCCGTGATGCGGTGTCGCGCGAGCTCGGCCTCGATGTCGGGACGGCGGCCGACGAGGCGGATCGGCACACCCAGCTCGCGGGCCGCCAGGATCGCCCCGGCGACGGGCTGTGCGGGGGCATGGTCGCCCCCCATGGCGTCGATGGCTACCGGTCGTTCCAACCCATCGCCCTCGTCGTCGGCGGCGCGGGAAGGCGCCGTCTCAGACCTCGGAGACCTCGACAACCTCCCGGCCCTTGTAGTACCCGCAGTGCGGGCAGACGCGGTGGGGCAGCCGGGCTTCGTCGCAATTGGTGCAGCGGGAGACCGCCGGACGGCTCAGGGCGTCGTGCGCCCGGCGCTTGTCGCGGCGGGCACGCGAATGACGTCGCTTTGGATTCGGCATCGATCGGGTTCCCTGTCAGGCTCTAGACGAGCCTCTTGAGAGCGGCGAGGCGCGGATCGGGTTCGGTTTCCGCCGTGCAGCCGCATTCGGCGCTGTTGTGGTTCGCCCCGCAACGCGGGCACAGCCCGCGGCAGTCGTCCCGGCACAGGGGCTTGAGGGGCAGGGCCAGGTAGATCTGCTCGGCGAGGAGGGCGTCCAGATCGATGCGGGCGCCGTCGAAATGGACCTCGGTGAAGCTGTCCGCATCGACGCGGCTCTCGCCGTGGCGATCATGCGGCTCGGGCCGGGATGTGTAGAGCAGGTCGAAATGCATGTCCAGTGGCAACCCGTACGTTTCGAGACAACGGCCGCACCCGAGAGTCGCCAAGGTCGCGATGTCGCCCGAGAATGCGAAGCCGTCTCCTTCCTTCTGGATCTCCCCCGTCAGGCGGACGTGGTCAACCCGGACCTCGTCATCGCCCTCCTTCGGCGGCGGCATGCGCCACGCGACGTCCCGATCAACGACCAGTCCCTCGGGGCCTATCTCCTTTGTTTCGATGTACATGTCGCGCGATCCCCGGGAGGGCGCGGATTATACCACGGCCGGGGGGGCTGTCAATCGCGCTTGGCGGGCAGGTTCTTGAGGGCCTCGTGCGCCTGGAGGTGGGTGGGCTGGACCTTGAGGGCCTTCTCGTACTGGCGTCTCGCCTTCCCGTAGAGCTGGAGGTTGCGGTAGAAATCGCCCAGCCCGACCCAATGGGACGGGTTGAACGGCTCGATCTCGGTGGCGCGCATCAGGGCGGCCTCGGCGCGTTTCTGCCAGCGATGGTCCGGGTTGCGCGCCAGCGCCAGACCCAGGAGGGCATGGACCGCGGCGACCCCGTCATTGTGGCTGCGGGCGAATTCACAGTACTGGACGCAGGAGTAGACGTCGCCGAGCTTCCAGTAGTCGCGCGCCTTCGCCAGGTAAACCTCGGCCAGGCGGACCCGCTCCTCCTCGTCCGCCTGGTTGCGGGTCTTGTTCAGCCCCTTGCGGACGGTCAGCTCGTCCATGTTGACCGCCTGCTTCCGGCCATCGGACGTGCCGGCCTCGAGGGCGCGGCCGCGGAGGGCGAGGTAACCCTCAAGAAGGCTCGCCTCGATGATCAGCAGCTCCTCCTTCAGCTCCGTCCGCACCCGGCGCAGGAACCGGCCGCCGTCGAAGCGCTCCTTCTTCGTTTCGTAGGCGGCCCGGATCTCCTCCTTGGTGGCGCCCGGCTCCACGCCGAGCAGGGCGGCGAGGTCGCCCGATTTGGCCACGGCGTAGCAGGCGCGCACCTCGGTGAGCTCGGCCTCCTCGCGGCGGCGCTTCTCCTCGTCCCCTTTGACCAGGTGGCTGCAGCTGAGCATTCCCGGGCCGAGCGGCGGGTGGAAATGCGCCAGTCCCAGGATCAGCAGCCCGAACAGGAAGCGTCCTCCGGCGTCCTCCTCGGACGGGGGCACCTGGGCGAGGATGTCGCGCGGCCGGGTCCGCCCGTCGATGCGCGACAGGAGGTATCCCTCGATGGACGACAGGGAGAGCTTGTCGAACGGCAGGTACTGGTCCTCGGCGAGGCGCACCGCCCGATCCTGCCGCATCACCGCGTCGCGCACCTGTTCGAAGCCCGCCATCGACCGCAGGGCGCGGATGATCATCTCGAAGCTCTGCACGGCGTTGGTGGTGAACGGCCAGGGCTCGGGCGCCCCCTCGACGAAGTGGTAGTCCAGCTCGGGCCAGCGGAAGACGGCGGTCAGCGCCTGCAGCGCGAGCTCGCGCACGGCGCCGGCGAGGGTCTCGGGGTCGACATTGCCGCGCCGCGCCACCGTGTCGGCGACCCGCCGATCGTCGAGCCGGCGCAGGGCCTCCGCCTCGTCCGGCATGATCAGCTTGCGTGTCGCGAGCCACGCCGGCAGCCGCTCGTCGTCGAGCGACGACGTGGCCGCCAGGATCATGCCGCGGTCGAGGATGAGCTGCTTCTCGACGCCGCTCCGGCTGATGACGAGGGTGCCGCTGCGCTCCTCGAGATAGAGGTCGCGGATGAGTTCCGCCAGCGCCGGCGGGGCGCAGTGGCCCCGGAGCGTGCGTGGGGCGGACGGGGCCGGGGAGGCGGAGGTCATGCCCCTACGCCGCCGCCCGCGCGGCGCCGGTGTGCCGCGGCAGGGTCACCGTGACCACGGTCCCCTCGCCCGCGCGGCTCTTCACGCCGATGCGGCCGCCGTGGCACTCGATCGCCAGCCGGCAGAATGTCAGACCCAGACCGGAGTCGTACGATTGCCGGCGCCGATCGTCCTTCTCGCCGGCCACGAACTTCTCGAAGATGTAGGGCAGGAGCTCCTCGGGGATCCCCTCGCCGGTATCGCTGACGCTGAAGAGCACCGTGTCGCCGTCGGGGCGCGCCTCGACCACGATGCGGCCGCCGGCGGGGGTGTGCTTGAAGGCGTTGTTCAGCAGGTTGGCGAGGATGCGCCCGAGGAGGGCGCGGTCGGCGTCGACCGGGGGCAGGCCGTCGGCCACCAGCGTCTCCATGCGCACGCCGTCGCGGGCGCTCAGGCTCAGCAGCTCGGCGGTCTGCTCGGCGATCACCTCGGCCAGATTCACCGGCTCGCGTCGCAGCGGCATCTTCTGCTCCTCGAGCTTCGCCACCTCGAGGATGTTCTGGATCATCCGCGCCATCTGCCGGGCGCTGTCGAAGCTGCGCTGCAGCAGCTCGCCGAGGCGTCCCGGCGGCAGCTGCATCCCCTGCATCTGGATCAGCTGGATGTTCCCCATGATCCCCGCCAGCGGGTTCTTGAGATCGTGCACCACCATCTGGCTCATCGATTCCTTGAAACGCTGGATGGTGAGGAGCTCGCGGTTCGCCGCTTCGAGGGCCTTGCGTTGTCGCTCGACCTCGTCCTGCAGCGCCTTGACGCGCAGGATCGAACGGACCTTGGCGATCAGCTCCGAGCGGTTGATCGGCTTGGTCAGGAAGTCGTCGGCCCCGAGCTCGAGCCCCTGCACCTTGTCCTCGAGCGCGTTGAGGGCCGTGACCATGATGATCGGCAGTAGCTGGGTCTCGGGGCGGGTCCGGAGCGTCCGGCAGACCTCGAACCCGGACATTTTCGGCATCATGACGTCGAGCAGCAGCAGGTCGGGCGGCCGCTCCTGGACGATCTGCAGCGCCTCGTCGCCGTCGTAGGCCTGCAGAACCGTGTAACCGTGGGTCCGCAGGATCGACTCGACCAGTCGGACGTTCCGCTGGTCGTCATCGACCACCAGGATGGTCGCGGCGGCGCCGCGCGACTCGGTCATCGTGCTCTCCTCATCCACGCGCCTCCACCGCCGGGGCGGACCGTCGGGGATCCGGCGCCAGCAGGGACGCGACCAACTCCAGGAACTCCGTCGTCCCGAACGGCTTGGTCAGGTATCCGCTGCACCCCGCCTCCCGCGCCCGCTCCTCGTCACCCTTCATCGCGTGGGCGGTGAGGGCGACGATCGGGATCTCCCGCGTCCCGGGCCTGGCCTTGAGTTGCCGGGCGACCTGCAGCCCATCCATGCCCGGGAGCTGGATGTCGATCAATATGAGACGGGGTTTGAGGAACTTCAAGGACTCGAGGGCTTCCTCGCCCGTGGATGCCGCAGCCACCCGGTGGCCGCGCGACTTCAGGAGATCGCGCACCAGGCGCAGGTTGGCGGCGTTGTCCTCGATGACGAAAACGAGATCACCGGCGGCCGGTGCAGCGGCGGGCAGCGTGTTGGGCGCCGCGTTCGCGGCGAGCATCGGTCCTGCGGCGATTGAGGCAGGCTCCAGGGGCGTGCCCGTGCCGTGGTGCTCCAGCGCCCACGCTTCCGCCGTGATCTCCTCCGCCGGACGCAGGCCCGGGATCTCGACCCCGAACCGGCTCCCCGTTCCGGGCGTGCTGGTCAGGCTCACACGCCCGCCGTGCATCTCGGCGAACCGTTTCACCAGGGTCAGGCCGAGCCCGGTCCCCTGGTACTGGCGCGCCAGCGAGCCGTCCACCTGCGTGAAGGCCTCGAAGATCCGCTGCTGGTCGTCCGGGTGGATGCCGATGCCGGTGTCCTCCACCTCGATCAACAGGCGGTCTCCGGCGCGCGACGCGGAGAGGGCGACGCGGCCGCCCGGCGGGGTGAATTTCACCGCGTTGCTGAGGAGGTTCGACATCACCTGCTTGACCTTGCTGCGATCGGCGTCGAGCAGCGCGTAGGGCTCGAGGATCTCCGACACGAGGTCGATCCCCTTCCGCCCCGCCTCGACACGCAGGAGCGCCATCGCCTCCTCGACGACGATGCCGACCTCGAACACCTCCCGCGCCAGGCGCATCTTGCCGGCCTCGATCTTGGACAGGTCGAGGATGTCGTTGATGAGCGCCAGCAGGTGCCGCCCGCTGCTCAGGATGTCGGTGGAATAACCGCGCTGGTCGGGCGTGAGGTCGCCGAAGGTGCGATCGAGGAGGAGCTCCGAGAAGCCGATGATGGCGTTGAGCGGTGTCCGCAACTCGTGCGACATGTTCGCCAGGAACTCGCTCTTCAGCGAGTTGGCGCGCTGCAGCTCCTCATTGGACGCCTGCATCTTCTGGTTGACGATTTCGAGCTCCTGGGTGCGCTCGCGCACCTTGCGCTCGAGGTCGGCGTTCATCTGCTCGATGTCCTTGAGGTGCTGCCGGCGCTCCTCGAGCTTCTCGAGGTACAGCTTGTACGAGTAGTAGATGAGGATGCAGAACGGCAGCGACAGGAGAAAGGAGCCGATACCGAACCGGTCGAGGAAGTAGGCCATGCCGAGCGCCACCGAGCCACCGGCCAGGAACGACGGCGCCGACCACAGGAAGCTCTGCTGCCAGACCGCGAACAGGTTCATGCGGTTCGACAGGCTCACCACACCGGAGATGCCGTAGGTGTTGGCCAGGTAGAAGACGAGAGTGGCCAGCATCAGGGGGACGATTGCCTCGCCCTCCCGGAGCCGGCCCGGGATCCCTCCGAACCCCAGGAAGCTCTCGGCGGTCAGCCAGGTCGTGATCACGAAGGACGAGATGTTGAACGCGGCGCGGTAGAGCGCCATGCGCGGCGTGCGGAACACGCACAGGCTGCCGATGCAGACGACCGACACCAGAACCGCCTCGCGCTCGCCGAACAGGATCAGCGTCGCGAGGATGAACGGATGGGAGATCGACATCTCCACCCGCATCCCCAGGTGGACGGCGTGCGGCGACACCACGGCGCCGATGACGGCCAGCGCCGCGAGGGTCGTGCTCCAGGCGATCGGGCCGCCGAGGACGAGGTGCAGGGCGATGGCGGCGGCCGCCGCCACGGTGGCGCCGATGTAGAGGATGACGCCCCGGTTCAGGTCGCGCATCGCACCCGGTGACCCCGCCCCGCCGCCGTGCGGCGGCGGGCGCGCGTGTTCAGTTGAGCGAGCTCCCCCGCGCGATCTCGTGCTTGCGGAGCTTGCTGTACAGGCTGCTCCGGTTGATGCCGAGGAGCGAAGCCGCGAGTTTCTTGTTCCATTTGCACTCGGCGAGCGTCCTGAGGATATAGAGGCGCTCGTGCTCGAGAAGCGACAGGCGCGAATCGCCCGCCGGCCCCGAGGTGTCGCGCAGGTTCGGCGGCAGGTCGGCGATCTCGATGCTGGCGCCCTTGGCCATGACGAGGGTGCGCTCGATGACGTTCTCGAGCTCGCGGACGTTGCCCGGCCACGAGTAACGGGTCAGCGCCTCGAGCGCCTCGTCGCTGAAGCCGCGCACCGGCTTGCCCACCTTCTGCGCGAAGCGATCAAGGAAATCCGCGGCGAGGATCGGGATGTCCTCGGCGCGCTCACGCAGCGGCGGGATCTGCAGCGGGATGACGTTCAGGCGGTAGAAGAGGTCGTTGCGGAAGCTGCCGCGCTCCATGCCCTCCTCCAGGTTCTTGTTGGTGGCGGCGATGACCCGCACGTCGACCTGCTGCGTCTCCTCGCCGCCGACCCGCTCGAAGCGGCGCTCCTGCAGGAAGCGCAGGAGCATGAGCTGGGTGGCCGGGGTCAGGTCGCCGATCTCGTCGAGGAAGATCGAGCCGCCGTCGGCCAGCTCGAAGCGCCCCTTCTTCTGCTTGAGGGCGCCGGTGAAGGCCCCTTTCTCGTGACCGAACAGCTCCGAGTGCAGGATCCCCTCGGAGTAGACGGCGCAGTTCGCCTCGACGAACGGACCCGCGGCGCGGGGCGAGTTGTAGTGCAGGATGCGCGCGATGAGCCCCTTGCCGGTGCCGCTCTCGCCCATGATCAGCACCGTCGAGTCGGTGGCCGTGACCTCGCGCAGGGTGTCGAGGATCTGCTGGATCTTCGCGCTGCTGCCGAGGACCGACGCGAATGCGTGCTGTCCCTGGATGTTGCGGCGCAGCTCGGCGTTGCGGGCGCGCTCCGACTGCAGCTCCTCGGCGGTGCGCCGGCGTTCGGAGCCGAGCTCCTTGATGCGGGCGGCGCGATCGGCGAGACGCACGATGTCGGCGGCGGCGATCGGCTTGCGCAGCACGTCCCAGGCGCCGCCGCGCATCGCTCCGATCACGAGATCCACGTCGAGGCGAGCCCCGACAACGGCCACCGGGGTTTCCTGCGAGGCGTTTTTCATCGCCTCGAGGAACTGCGGCCCCGAGCCGGGGCGATCGAGATCGACGACCGCCAGGTCGAAGGCCCGCGAACGCACCTGTTCGAGGGCGGCGCCCTCCTGCGCCACGGCGGTCACCTGGTGGCCGGCGGGCGCCAGGGCCACCTCGAGAAAATGCACGAACGCGGCATCGCCGTCGAGCACGAGAAGGTTCGCCTTGCGGGTCATCGCTGTCCTCCGGTCGTGGGCATCGTGTCCAGAAGTCAGGCAAGAAGCATTCCACGAACGAACCTGAGCCATCGGCGCAAATGCGGCAGCCACGGCACTTGCGCGCTGACGGAAGGGTGATCGGACGGACGTGTGGAGGATCGCGACAAAAGTGGCAGCGGCGGTGACGTGAATTGTAAGCCGATGGCAGATGGTTGCCGCGTCAGGCCGCGGGCAGATCGCCCGCGAACATCGCCGGCAGGCGCCGGAGATCGGCGATCGAGGCGTCGAAGGTGCGGCTCTCCTCCTTGCGGTAGGGACCCAGGCTGAAGACGCGCTCGATGCGGACGGCGGTCATGCCGAGGGCGCGCGCGCCGTCGAGCTCGCGGGAGTTGCCGTCGCCGACGAACAGGCAGCCGCCGGGGGCGATGCCGAGCGCCCGGCAGGCATCGAGATAGATGGCGGCCTCCGGCTTGGCCGCTCCGACCCTGAACGACCAGGCGGCGGCGTCGAAGTACGGCGCCAGGCCGAGGTGGCCGAAGAGCCCCTCGGCCGCGCTCGATGCGTTGCTGACCAGCGCCAGACCGAGGCCGGGCCGGGCGCGCAGGTCCTCGAGGACCGGTCGCGCGTCCGGGTGCAGCGTCGTCGCGGCGCGCAGCGTGGCCAGCTCGATGGATGTCACCCGGTCGAGGATGTCGGCCGACGGCTCGCGTCCGCCGAGCACGGCATTGACGTGGCGCACGCGCGCCGGGATGTCGGCCAGGCGGCCCACCTGCGCCTCGTCGCCCGAGGCGACCCAGGCGCGCATGAACGGCTCGTGCGCCAGGCCGAGCGCATCGGCCTCGCGGCGTTTGCCCTCCTGGTAGGCCTCCTCGTCGATGCGGCAGAGCGTATCGAAAAGGTCGAACAGGACGGCGCTGAACCTCGCCATTCTCCTCTCCCGCACTTGCCAGAGGGCCCGCCGGTCCCTAGAGTGAACCGGCATGAGCCGATCCGGGAGCCCCGAGCCCCGCCCCCGCCGACCCGGGCGCATGAGGCGCCCCTGCCCTGGCGCCATCGTGGCGGCCATGGCGGTCGTCGCCGCGCTCGGTGGCACCGCCTCGCCCGCGCCGGGCGCCGCCGGCTCCGGAGCGCGCCCGGCCACCGCGCCGCCGCAGGCCCCGGCGGAGCCCCCCCCCGTCGGCGAGGGGGCGATCGCGGCGGGCCTCCAAGCCATGCACCGCGGAGAGTACCGCCGCGCCCTCGACGACTTCAAGCGGGCCGCCGACGCCCTTCCCGGCTCGCCGGGGCCTCTCTTCTACCCGGTTTTCGCGCGCTGGTGGCAGGGTCTGTTCGCCGATGGCCCCGCCGGCCGCCCCGACAGCGCCTTTGACGACGCCTACGCCACCGCGGTGAACGTGTCGGCGGCGCGTCTCGATGAGATACCGCGCGATGTCGACGCTCTCGCCACACTGGGGGGCACTCAGATTCTCCGCGCGCATGTCGAGGCGGTGCGCGGCAACTACTGGCGGGCCGGCCAGGAGGCGCGCCGCGGCAAGAAGGCGCTCGAGCAGGCCCTGGCGATCGACCCGGCACGCGAGCCGGCCCTGTTCGCGATGGGCGCGCTCAATTACTACGCCGACCGTGTTCCGCTCATCGTCAAAGGGATTCGGGTCTTCTTCTTCATGCCGGGCGGAGACGCGCCTCTGGGTCTCACGCAGATACGCAAGGTCGCGGATGGCGGCGGGCCGCTGCGCACCGATGGCCGTCTCCTTCTCGGCATGGTCTGCTCCGACCGTTACCAGCACGCCTACGACGATGCCCTGGCGCACCTCCGGCAGGCACTGGACGAGACCGGTGGATCTTCCTTGATCCGCGCCGCGATCGGCGACCTGCAGATTCGCCTGGCGCGCTACGACGCCGCCGCCACGACTCTCGCGGGCGGACTGGCGGAGGCGGGCGGCGACGGGATCGAGGCGTCACGGCAGCGCCGCTGGCTCGCGCTCGGGCTGGCGGAGGCGCTGGCGGGCGACTGGCGCCTGGATGAGGCGGAGGCGGCGATCGCCCGTGCGTCGGGCGAGGAGGCGCCGGCGAGCGAGGGGCTGCAGCGCGCCGAACGTCGTCTCAGGGCCGAGATCGCCGGACGTCGCGCCGCCCTGACCGAGCCGCCGGCCGGACCGGCGGACGACAACGGCGACGGCGATGGCCGGGCGGCGGCCGGCCGCCTCCTCGCGGGCCGGCGGCTGATGGCCGCCGGCCGCGCCGCCGAGGCGCTGCCGATCCTCGAGGCCGCGCACGACCTGCTGCCGCGCGAGCCGCCACCGTGGCTGGCGGGGTCGATCCATCTCGAGCTCGGGCTGGCGCTCAAGAGATCGGGCGACCCCGCGGCCGCGCACGGCCACTTCGACAAGGCCATCGCCACGCGTCGCTTCCGCGCCGCCGATCGTGCCCGTCTCGAGCTGGGGAAGAAGGGGGAGGACGCCGCCCTGTGCGCGGTGATCGCGCCGGGCGCAGTCAGCGTCAGCGGCGCGCCAGCCGCTGCACCTTTCTGACGTAGTCGACGGTCTCGCGGTAGGGCGGTATGCCGCTGTGGCGCTCGACCGCCTCCTCGCCGGCGTTGTACGCCGCCAGCGCCAGCCGCACCTGGCCGCTGTAGCGATCGAGCAGCTCCTTGAGGTAACGCACGCCGCCGTCGACGTTCTGCTCCGGGTCGAAGGCGTTGTCCACTTCGAAGCGCGCGGCGGTCTTCGGCATCAGCTGCATCAGGCCCATGGCGCCGCGCGGCGACACGGCGAAGGGGTTGTAGCGCGACTCGATCGTGATCACGGCGTTCACCAGCGTCTCGTCGACTCCGTGCCGGCGAGCGATGGTCGCGGCCATCGATTCGAGGGCGCCGCGATCGAACACCCCGCCGATCGGCAGGAGCGGGGCGCCCCCGGCGTCCGTGCCGGTCGGCGCCGCGGTGGCGGCAGGCGCGGGATCCGTCGTCTCGGCGGGGCCGGCGTCGATGGCGACCGGGGCGGGCATCGGGACCGGGGTCACCGGGGCGCCCGGTTCCGGCAGCGCTCCGTCGCCCGCCGCCGCGCCCGGCTGGCGGCGGATTTCGATGATCTCGGAGACCGGCAGGGCCATCTCCCCGCCACCGCTCAGTTTCATGAGCAGGCGGTCGCCGTCGAGGCGGTACGCGGTCATCTCGATCGTGCGACCGTTGCGCAGGAAGGCGATCTCGGCGGCGACGGCACCGGCCGGCAGCGCCGCCAGCAGCGTGCCCGCGACTAGGACTGCGGGGAGAAACGATCTCGTCGTCATCGTTGGAGTGTCCGGATTATACGGCCGGCGGGGCGACCGGACAATGGTGCATTTCGCCGGCGACAATCCCGCAATCGCGTCGGTGCGCCGACACCGGGCACCATCGGCACGCTTCCGACCTAGACCACCCGGCCGAACAGGGCGCCGATACCGGCGGTCAACGCCATGGCCAGGGCCCCCCAGAAGGTCACCCGCAGGGCACCCGCGGCCGCCGGGGCGCCCCCGGCGCGCGCCGCCGTCGCGCCGAGCAGCGCCAGGAACCCCAGCGACGCCGCCGCGACCAGCGGCATGATCCGCGCCTCGGGCGCGATCACGACGGTCAAAAGCGGCAGCGCCGCGCCGACGGCGAAGGTGAGCGCGGAGGCCAGCGCCGCCTGCACCGGCCGGGCGCTCGTGACCTCGCTCATCCCCAGCTCGTCGCGGGCATGCGCTCCGAGCGCGTCGTGGGCCATGAGCTGCTCGGCCACCTGGCGGGCGAGCGCCGGGTCGAGACCGCGGCCGACGTAGATCGCCGTCAGCTCGCGGGTCTCGGCCGGCGCGTCGGCGGCCAGCTCGCGGCGCTCGCGCTCGAGGTCGGCCCGCTCGGTATCGGCCTGCGAGCTGACCGAGACATACTCGCCCGCGGCCATCGACATGGCGCCGGCGACCAGGCCGGCGACCCCCGCCAGCATGATCTCCGCCCGGCCGGCGGCCGCGGCGGCGACACCCACCACGAGGCTCGCGGTCGAGACGATGCCGTCGTTGGCGCCGAGGACCGCGGCGCGCAGCCAGCCGATGCGCTCGGTGCGGTGCGTTTCCCTGTGACGTCGGGGCATCGTGATT
>Ga0210377_10001291_pt1 | contig 22854 bp, 20 predicted proteins | sample PLM4_65_b1redo_FD_155480 | JGI IMG/M metagenome (GOLD analysis project Ga0210377, IMG submission 155480) | Groundwater sediment microbial communities from an aquifer in East River, Colorado, USA - PLM4_65_b1 redo | ecosystem: Environmental > Terrestrial > Soil > Riparian zone | place: USA: East...
AAGATGAGGAGAGGCTTCTTAAACGGGAGCAGGTTTCGGCTCCGGTTGGAAGCGTATCCCCGTCGTAATGATTTCACCACACATTCGTAAGGTTTCAAAAATCTCTTTTATGGTATATTGGCGGCACTATGAACGAAAAAATCACGATCATTGAGGGTCCCCCTCCTGTTTTTGAAGCCGTGAACGATGGCTGGGCGTTGGGATTGAACGAAAGCTCTCATTTATCGGTCCCTGCCCTGACCCGTTTGCGGACATTTAATGGTCCTGCGCTGGTGGAGCGTTGCTACCGGGCATGGCACACTAAATCGCCCATCTATCTGCATTATCGCAACGATGTAGGTGTGGAACAATCGGCTCCCATTTTGGCGGCACGCAATGTGGAAACGCCTGATGGGCACGTGCTTCTGCTGTGGGTCTATCTCGATCACGATAAAGTGGAATACGAGTTTGACAAGGGCGAAGACGAGTCAGACGAAGATAATCTGGAGTAAAAAAGAACCGGACGAAAGTCCGGTTTTCCTTTTATTTTCATTCATTTTTGTATTCATCAGGTAAAGGCTGAACAGTTTCATTTTTAGCGTTTTTAGATAATCTCGAACCAAATAAAGGGCGATTTCATCGCAAAAATTTCTCAAAGCGCCAGAGTTTGTGTTCGACCTATTCCTGACCAATACAATTTTCATTCATTTTCGTTGATTTTTGTCATATTGACGGGCATATGAGTCTCTGATAACGTTAAGGCGTGAAATGCCTTTATTGGGTAAATCCAAGATGAAACAATGTATAACATAAACCCGAGTTGAAAGCGGGCTCCCGTTCCGGGATGCCCGCTTATATTTTCTCTACATCCAAACCTCATTATAGGAGAACATTCAATGTCAGGACAAATCAATGCCTTTGAAATGGCGCAGAAGCAATTCGACGGTGTCGCCGAGAAGCTTAGCCTCGCCCCCGGCGTGCGCGAAGTACTGCGCTGGCCCATGCGGGAATACTCATTCCGTATTCCCATCCGCATGGATGACGGCTCGATCCGCGTCTTCCAGGGCTTCCGCGTTCAGCACAACGATGCGCGTGGTCCCAATAAGGGCGGCATCCGCTTCCACCCGGCTGAGACGTTCGACACCGTGCGCGCCCTCGCCACATGGATGACCTGGAAATGCGCTGTGGCAGATATCCCGCTCGGTGGCGGCAAGGGTGGCGTGATCTGTGATCCCTCCGAACTTTCCTCCACTGAAAAGGAACAGATCTGCCGCGGTTGGGTGGATGTGATGTGGAAGAATATCGGTCCTCGCAACGATGTGCCCGCTCCCGACGTTGGGACCACTCCTCAGATGATGGGCTGGATGATGGATGAGTATTCCCGCCTCGTTGGTCAATATACCCCGGGTGTCTTTACCGGCAAGCCGCTGGGCGGCGGTGGTTCCGAAGGCCGCACCGAAGCCACCGGCTATGGTGTGATCTATACAGTGCGTGAAGCACTCAAGCACCTCAAGATGGATTCCAAGAAAGCCGTTGCCGCCATCGAAGGCTTTGGCAATGTGGCGCAATATGCCGCCATCGGTTTCGTGGAACAACTCGGTGGCAAGGTCGCCTGCGTTTCCTGCTGGGACCGCCATGAGAAGAAATCCTTCACCTACAGTCACAAGCAGGGCGTCGATCCCCGCTTCCTGCTCACTATCGTGGATCAATACGGTACCGTCGATAAGAAAGCCGCCGAAGCAGCCGGTTATGTGATCGAAGACGGCGATGCCTGGATCACCAAGGAAGCTGATGTGTTGCTTCCCGCCGCCATCGAAGGTCATGTCAATGGCGATACCATCAAGAAAATGTCCAGCCGCGTGCGCGTTATTGCCGAAGGCGCCAACGGTCCCTGCACCCCAGAAGCAGACGACTTCTTCAAAGCCAACAAGATCTTCAACATCCCCGATTTCCTCTGCAATGCGGGTGGTGTGACGACCTCCTACTTCGAACAGGTCCAGAATGATATGAACTTCTACTGGACGAAGAACGAAGTGCTCGAGAAACTCGACACCAAGATGACGAATGCCTTCCACGGAGTCCTCGAGACCAGTGAAAAAGAAGGCGTGTATATGCGCGATGCAGCCTACATGGTCGCGATCACTCGTGTGGTCAAAGCCATGGAACTGCGCGGCTGGTTGAACGCGACCTGGTAATTGGTAAATAGCAATTAAAAAAAGGATGCATCCGCGATGATGCATCCTTTTTTGATTCAACGCTTCATTACAGGCTGGAGGTTGATTCCGCTATATCAATTTCTGTGTGCTTCCAAACAGACTACTCCCTGCGGACCGACCACTGCATCATGGACGGTTCCGGCTGGCAGGTCGAGCCGGTCACCGGCTTTCAAGGTGATTTGGTGACCGAGTTCGGGCATACCAAATGTGATCGAGCCGCGCACGACATAGATCACCTTGTCATACGAATGCATGTGTGCAGGGTAGACGTCATGCGGTCCGTTCGACCAGGGATAGGGATTCAGTCCTTCGTCGGCACAGAGCTGCCTCAGCGTGGACTCGGTCGGTGAAATGGGAGCAGACCAGGATGTAATAAGAGGCGTGTCCATGATTTCCTCCAGATGTGAGATGTTGTCCCGTCTTACAATTTTTCCATCAACTCAATTCGATTCCCAAAGGGGTCAAAGACGTGCGCGCGCTTGTATCCATCCAGTGGTGGTTGGGAAGTGTCCGTTTTACAGCGCGCCCTTTCGACTATGGCGATCATGGCATCAAGATCATCCACGATAAAGGCGGGGTGTGCCTTGCGTGCCGCATGAAACTCCAGTTCAATGCCCAGGTGTATTCTCACATTTTTCGATTCAAACCAGGCACCGCCGCGTTTGGCTAGTTCGGGAGGTTTGGGTACTTCAATGAAGCCAAGGACGCGGACGTAAAATGCCCGGGCTCGATCCTCTTCGCCGACGGGCATGGCAAGTTGAACGTGATCGATGGAAAGGATTGTCATGGGTTAAGTATACAGGGAAATTGGTATATAAGTCCACACGTGTCTACCTGTCTACTGTCCTTATGGCTCAAGCGGATATCTGGCATCGATCCAGGCTTGCAATCCGCCAAGGATGGGGTTGGCGCGGGTGTATCCATTTTGTAAAAGGAGGAACGCCGCACGGGCGCTCGTGTGCTCGTTTTGTCAGGTGCAGTAGGTGATGATCCACTGGTCTTTGTCGAGGTTCAATCCGGTTGGGTTTGCTTCCATATCTGTCAGCGAAATGGAAATCGATCCCGCAATGTGTTCTACATCATACAATGCCTTGTCGCGCACATCAACGATGATGGCAGCACCGCTTTCCATGGCGGCTTTGGCTTGCTCCGCTGATATGCGCGGCACATCTGCTTCGGTGAGCGGGATAATTCCCACTGTCGGCGTGGAAACAATTTCAACGATGGTGATTGGTATCGGTGTAGAGGTGGGTGAAGCCAGCGCGTTACATGCGAGCGTTGCCAGAAGCAGAATGGCTATGACAATAAGGAGTTTTGTTTTTTGCATGGGCAGATAATAGTAAAAAATATACAAGTAGACAAATACACACGTGTTTACGTGTCTGCCTGTCTACTTGTATACCGATGCTTTACAACTCGCAGTACCGTTCCACGCGCTTGCCGATGATGGCGAGGCTATCTGCCCAGAATTTCTTGGTGCGGATGTCGATGCCGAAGCGGTCGGCGAGGTCGGCGGCGGTGGCTTCGCCTGTGGAGGCAAGCAGTTGTTTGTAATCCTGTACGAAGGCTTCGCCACGTTCCTTGAAGATGGCGTACAAGCCGGTACCGAATAACAGACCGAACGCATACGGGAAGTTATAAAACGACAAGCCGACCGAGTAGTAATGCGGCTTCCAGGTCCACATATATTTTTGCAGGTAACGCTCGTCAAGCCCTTCGCCGTAGGTCGCTTTTTGCGCACGCTCCATGATGTCGCAGAAATCGTCGGAGGAAAGTTCCGATTTCTCGCGGCGTTCGAACACTTCCTTCTCGAAGAGGAAGCGGGAATAAATATCCACGATCACTTGTGAGGCGCCATTGAGTTGACCTTCGAGGATGGCAAGTTCCTCCTGCGGATCGCTGGTCTGTGCCAGCAGGGCTTCGGTCACGATGGTCTCGCAGAAGGTGCTGGCGGTTTCTGCCAGGGTCATCGGAGTATCCTGTTGCAGGTAGGTTTTATTGAATTGGTAGGCGCATTCATTATGAAAGGCGTGACCCAGCTCATGGGCGATGGTCGCGATCTGGTCCTGTGAGCCGTCGAAGTTGACGAAGATGCGGCTCTCTTTCTTCTTCTGGATTTCGGTGCAATAGCCGCCGGGACGTTTGCCATCGCGCATCTCTGCGTCGATCCAGTTGTTCTCGTAGGCGCGTTTGGCGAAGGCTGCCAGTTCTGGTGAGAAGTTCGTGAAATTCTTGAGAATGAAATCGCGCGCCGCCTCATAAGTAATGGTCTTGCCCGCGGAACCGACCGGAGCGAACAAATCCCACCAGGCGAGTTGTTCCTTGCCGATCAATTTTGCCTTGTGCTCAAAGTACCGGCGGAACATCGGGAAGGAATCCCTCATGGCTTCCAGCATGGCTTCGAGCGTCTTACGGTCGATGCGCGCCGCATCCAAAGCGGAATGGAGCGCATCATCGCGTCCGCGGCGTTTGTTCAGTGTGATGACTTCGCCCTTCACCCCATTCATGCACGCCGCCAACATCTCACGGACGGTATCCCAGGCTTTGTTCTCCGCCTCGTAGGCGCGGCGGCGGACGTCTTCATCGGCGTGAGTGCGCAGGTTGAGCAGGGCAGGCATGGGGAGTTTTTCCACCTTGCCGTCCAGTTCAAAGTCAACCGTGATCTGTGATGTGATGGTTCCCTGCAACTTACCCCAGGCACGTCCGCCGCTCAAGGTCAATTCGGCGGCGAGACCTTCCTCCGCCTGGCTCATCAAATACTTGCTTTGCTCGGCGGCTTCCTTCAAATTGAAGGCATGTGCTTTTGCGATCTCATTTTGCGGCATGGCTTCATCCAGCACCGGCTGGAGTTTGCCCATCCAATCCGTAAAACGGGTTCCGAGCTTGCGCAGAGGGACAGTCGCCTTCTGGAATTCCGATTGGATGCGGACGGCGGTCTTGTCACGTGAATTCGTATCCACCTGGCAGGAGATATAAGGCGACAGTGTGGCTGTCAATGTGTAGGCCCTGTTAAGTTTTTCGACCGTTTCACCGATCATGGCGCCGAGTTGTTGAGCTGGTTTACTGGCATCGGCTTTATCCACTACTTCCACGAAAAAATCTTCCAGGTCAGCGATCTGATTTTTGAGATTGGCAAAGGCTGCATTGAATTCATCCGACTCGAGGGATGGATAGATATTGGTCAGGTCCCAATGTGGGGCAGGGATGGTCATAGGTACTCCTTGTTTGAAATGAGGTGAGATAAGTATATCAAACTCAAAACTTCATGTACCCCCACGCCAGAAGGGTTTCTCAGCGGTAAATAACAGAGTACTGCCCCCTGCGCCGCCGGGGACGGCGGCTTGAGCGGATCAACGGCAGATAAACGTCGGTACTTTGGATTCCCGCAACATGTAATCGAGAGCGCTGCCGGTAAATACTTGCTGGAACATGGAGCCGCCATGACTGCCCATCAACACCAGGTCCAGGTTGCGCTGCTCAACTGTTTGATTCAAATAATCCGTGGCGCCTCGCTCACTCACGATGTAGTCTGCCTCCACTTCATGGAATTCGAGATAGCGGCGCACATAGTCCTGCACGTCTGATGTTGATTTTGCTCCATCGACGGCGGTAAAGATGATCAATTCAGTCTTCCATATTTCGGCGAGATAGGTGGCAACGAACAAAGCCTCTTTTGACTGGTCGCTTCCGTCATATGCCAGCAGGGCGCGCTTGAATTGGCTTGCACCCGCAGGCACGGTCAATAACGGACGCGATGCATCAGCGATGATCCGGCGAAATGGGGATTGCAAAGCAGCGATTCCAGCCCCAGGTGGATTCGTGATCTTTACCACGATCAGGTCGGTGAGCACGGCGCGCTCCGAGATGCGTTGCGTCACATCGCCGATATCCACCGCAAGTTCCCCTTCCACGTTCGCTTCTTTGCATGCCTGCTCGAAACGCGCTTTGACTCTCTGCGCATCATTACTCTCTGCATCATGGCGCGTTCTGACGATGTGCAAGCCATGCAGTCTGGCATTTTCGCGCTGGGCAATCAGGATAGCCTGGTCGAGAGCATCCCAGCCTTCTTTGAATCCGCTCAAGGGGACGAGAATATCGGCAAAGAGAGTGTCGGTGTAACGGGCGACCGTCCGCGCTTTGCGCCAACTGCCCGGTTCGGATTTCACGCCTCTTTCTAGGATCAGGTCCGTTGCCGCTATATTTGATTGCGTCTCCCATCCCAACTCTTTCTCCAATGCGGAGCGGTTCTCCGAGATCCACAAATACAGGTCCGTGACGGTGCGACTGGGGAACCAGTGCAGCAAGCCTCGGTCGCGAATTGCCTCAGCCAGGGGAATGTAGATCGCGTCGTACCAGTATGCGGCGGAGTCCTGAAGCGAAATGTCCTGCTTCTGATCTTCCACGAAGATGAACCTTTGCAGGTGGATCTGTGACATCAAGATGTCATATTGCCCCGGAACCGTCACACTCAAATCCACATTGGGACGCGCTTCACGCAGGCGCGTGGTATTGAGAAACTCGACATATTCTGCCTTGATGATCAGGTCATCGGGCTGCACATCGGGCGTGAGAGGAATGTCGGTCTGGAACTCGATCACGCGCGCTTCGATGGAGGTAAAGCCCTCCTGCCGTGCGATGGAGACGCGGTGGTTGCCATCCACCACGAAATACACGTCACCGACCTTGTACACTTCGATGGGCGGCAGGTTCCCCTCGATGAACGCGGTTTTGACGCCTGCCCAGCGTTCCTGGTCATCGGCGCGGCGTGGCAGGAAGGTGCGCGTGAAATCGGTGTAGCGCCCCACACTGCCCACGATGGCATCCAGTGGGATGTGTTGAACGCCGCGCTCCATGCGGGCACGGAGTTTAAGCTTTTCCGCCACTTCCTCATAGGATAATAACTGGTTCGATTTTCCTCGAACGCGCGCCAATACCTCCTGTATCAAAACGCGTTTCCGCGCGGATTGGAAGTCATGAACCGCCATCTGGAATTTGAGTGGATCGGGAGACATTTATTCTTCCAGCGCCAGAGCAATTGCCTGTTCGACTGTCATTGAACGACCTTCTGCGGAGAGACGTGTAAATTCAGTATCATTTATTTTAGAATGGATGATTGCTAAATCCTTTTCCACAGAAGCCTGCTCAATCGGCGGACGGTGATCGCCGATCTTTTCGCGCATGGTATCTGCCCAAGCGAAAAGTTGTGCGGCGCGTTCGAATTGTCCCTGATTTACATTCAGGCTGGCTAAACCCTCCACACCAAAGATCAAGGCAATCATCAAGTCCGCCTTTTGCGTGCGTCGGATGCTATTCTCGAACATTTCTCGCGCTTGTTGAATTTCTCCCTTCCGCAAAACTGGGTATGCCATAAAAACACAAGTCCAAAGGTTTAAATATTGATTCCCGGTTTTCTCATTCAACATAATTGTTTCTTCGTAGTATGCAAGCGCTCGTTGATAATCACCCTGCCAATATGCAATGTTTCCATAAACACTGAGAGTCTGAGCTTCATTTACCTGATCGCCAAGTTGTCGGGAAATGGAAAGTGCTTCTTCCAACCATGGGGCGGGAGAAGAAAAGTCTCCACTCCAAAAGGTTAATCGAGCTAAACTAATTAAGCTCGTAACGATATTGGATAGATTGCCCAATTCTCGATAGAGACTAAGACTTTCTTTGGCAAAATCTATGGCGCGTTCCGAGTCGGTACTAGTGATTGATAGCCACTCCATTGCATTTGCCTGACCGATTTTTTCCCCTAAGGCACGATATATTACCAGACTCTCTTGCAAAAGAAGAATACCATCTCCTACACTTCCTTGTGTTAAAGTAAACACGCCCAGAAAAGATAAGCTGAATGCTTCAGTTTGTTTATCTGATAAGGTGCGTGCCATTTGCAAACTCTGTTGGGCGGTTCTGATCGCATACAGAAAGACACCCATTCTAAAAATTGTAAAGGAGTAGACGGCTAACGCCTTTGAATGCAGAGTGTCAATTGTATTGTACTTTTCCAATAGTTGACTCAGCCAACCATTGATCTCTTGAAAATGACCGCGAACATCCCAAAACCGCCAAGGTAGGGTGGCGATTTGCAGACCTGCTCCAACATTGTTGATAAGTGCCCACTCTAAAGCCATGCGCAAGTTATCGAGTTCATCGTCCAAACGATTCAACCATCTTAATTGATTGGAGCGATACAGTTCAGGCTCAGCTTGTTCTACTAATTCTACAAAATAAATCAGATGCTTATCGCGAATATTCTCACTCCATCCTGCTTCAAGCAATTTCTCGCGCGCATACTGGCGGATGGTCTCCAACATGCGGTAGCGTGTCTCACCGCTTAATGAATGTTCCATAACAACAACCAATGATTTGTTGACGAGTTGGGAGAGTAAATCGAGTATGTCAGAGATCAGTAATCGGTGATCAGTCGCTTCTGACTGCCCACCGCTCACTGATGACTGGTCACTGCATACTTCTTCTGCCGCTTCGAGTGTCCAGCCGCCTGCAAAGACGGAGAGTCGGCGCAGAAGCAAGCGCTCATTTTCAGAAAGGATGTCGTAACTCCAGTCAATCAACGCGCGCAGAGTCTGTTGACGCGGCAGGGCTGTCCGTGCACCGCCCGTCAACAAGCGGAAGCGGTCATCAAGCCGCTTGGAGATCTGCTCCACAGACATCATCTTGATACGCGCCGCAGCGAGTTCAATTGCCAGAGGAATGCCGTCGAGACGGTAGCAGATTTGGGCGATGAAGGGTGCGTTGTCTTTATCCACGACAAAATGTGGAGCGATCAGCAAAACGCGGTCGATGAAGAGTCGCACGGCTTCATACTGTGAGAGTTGTTCGATGGTGGGGAGATGTTTTGGATCAGGAAGTGAAAGCGATGGGACGTGATAAGACACTTCGCCTTTGACACCAAGCGCCTCGCGGCTCGACGTCAGGACTTTGAGATCCGGTGCGGCATTCAATAAGGTGTTCACCACCCGGGCGCTGGCTGAGATGAGATGCTCGCAGTTATCAAGCACGATCAATGTTTTCTTTTCATGCAGATATTCCTGTAATATTTCAAGCGGCGTCTTATTCGGTTGCTCGCTGATACCAATGGTGGAAAGGATGGTCAGCGGAATTAAATCAGGGTCGGTGAGCGGCGCGAGTTCAATGAACCAGACACCATGATCGAAATGCTCGAGCAAATCCACCGCGACTTGCAGCGAGAGACGCGTCTTGCCGGTGCCGCCGGAACCGGTCAGCGTGACGAGGCGATGGGCATCCAATTCCTGTTTGAGTTCGGCGATTTCATTTTCACGACCCACAAAGGAAGTAAGTTGAACAGGAAGATTGTTTGGAAATAAATCAAGAGTCTTTAGCGGCGGAAATTTCGCAGGCAGACCAGCTATATTAAGTTGATAGATATGTTCGGGTCGCAACAGATCTTTGAGGCGTTTCTCCCCCAAATCCAGCAGTTCGGTATCCGCTGGCAAGATATCGCGGACAAGTTCGCGCGACGCGCCAGAAAGAAGGATCTGCCCGCCATGCCCCGCAGACATGATACGCTGGGTGGATGCCAATGTTGCGTAGCCTGAATAAGGATTATCCTTTGAATCGATCTGCAACTGCGCTGCGCCAGTATGAATCCCCATACGGACCTTGATGAGGGCGGGAGTCCATGCTTCGTTCTGCAGCTTTCGTTGCACATCCACCGCGGCATGTATCGCGTCGCTGGCGGAGTGAAAGGCGGCGGCGAAAGAATCACCCACCACTTGAAAGACATAGCCATTATGCGATTCAATTGCCTGGTGCAGGATCTGATTATGTCGCGCCAAGATGGCAGGCATGGCATCCCGGTATTGTTGGGATAGTTTCGTACTGCCTTCAATATCAGTAAAAAGAAAGGTGACAGTCCCGCTTGGCTTGGAATTCATGAAGAAAGTATACAGGTTTTGGGAGACAGATTCAAGCGTGAAACCATTTTGCTTGTCTTTTCGTCCTAAAAACACTACAATGAAATCTATCCTCGGAGGAGCCTATGAAACAGGATCGTTTCTTGACCGGCATTTTGATCGGGATCGGCATATTAGTGGTCATTGCCCTGACCGTGTTCTTTACCCGCAAGGATTCCCAGACCTACATTGCGGAAGATACGCCGGAAGGCGTGGTGCATAACTATGTGGTGGCGATCCTGAACAAGGATTATGAGCGAGCCTATGGCTATCTGGCGGACCTTGAGCACAAACCCACCTCTGACGATTTCCGGCAGTCGTTCCTGAACGGATTGGTCAACCCCAACAGCGGGGCGGTGGATATCGGCGGGTCGGAGATCAGTAACGATGAAGCCTCTGTGGAAGTAGTGATGGTCTACAACCCCAGCGACCCATTCTCGAGCGGATATCGCGATACTCAACGCGCGCTGCTGGTCAAACAAGACGGCGCATGGAAGATTTCTTCCATGCCGTCTTATTATTTCTGGGATTACAACTGGTACTCGGAACCGCCGAAGTAAAATATCACGTCATTGCGAGCCCGATAGGGCGAAGCAATCTCCTGCTTAGACGAGAGATTGTTTCGTCGGGCTAAAGCCCTCCTCGCAATGACGGGAGGACATTGATATGAAATCCATCCGTCGTTTGTATTTTTATCTCGTTGCCTTCATCAGCATCGAAGTCGTTACCTGGGGGTTGGTCGGTCTGCTCCGTTCGATCGTCGATGACAGCGTTTCAGGCGGGGGAGATGCACTGGCTCAGGCGCTTGCATTGATCCTCGTTGGGTTGCCGATTTTCCTCATCCATTGGTTATGGGCGCAACGTGCCTCTGCCCGTGAAGAGGAAGAGAAGACTGCCAGCCTGCGTGCCGTGTTCCTCTACGCCATCCTGCTAGCCACATTGATCCCGGTTGTACAAAATGTGCTGGCATTCATCAACCGTTCTTTCATTGGCATGGCTCACATTGACCGGTATCGTGCGCTGATCGGTGGCTCACAAACCCTGTCCGACAACCTGATCGCCATCGGTATGAATCTTATCGTCGCGGCATACTTCTGGAACATTCTGCGCCGTGAGTGGCAGACCATCCCCGACACAGAAAATTTTTCCGATGTCCGTCGCTTGTATCGTTACATCTGGATGCTCTACGGTCTGCTGATGGCGGTCTTTGGCGCACAACAGATCCTGCGTTTCCTCTTTTACATTCCTGGCGATGTGCTGGGCGAAATGGGACGCGAAACCGTGGTCAACGGGATCGCACTGCTCATGATCGGGACGCCGGTGTGGGTCTATTCGTGGCGCCTCATTCAGGACTCGCTGGTTGATCCCGCGGAAATGGGCTCGGTGCTGCGCCTGGGCATTCTCTACATCCTTGCCCTGGGCGGGGTTATTACCGTGGTCACTGCCGTATGGAATGTGGCGGATATTCTGTTGCCACGCTTGTTGGGACAGGCATCTACATTCCGTGAACTCATCGATGAGATCGGCGGACCCGTCTCCATCGGCGTGCCGCTGGGCATGATGTGGGCATACTACGGATACTGGCTCAACCGTCACATCGAAGCCACGGGCGATAAAGTCCGTGAAGCGGGCATGAAGCGCTTGTATTACTACATCCTTTCGTTCATTGGGTTGGTCGTCGCCTTCGTGGGCGTGACAACGCTCTTTTCCTTCATCATTGATGCATTGACAGGCTCATTCTTTTTTATGAATGATGTACACCGTTCGAGCCTTTCCAACTCCATTGCTTCATTGATCGTTGGTCTACCTCTCTGGTTGATGACCTGGCGACCGATGCAAGCCGAAGCGCTTGCCGAAGGCGAATTGGGCAACCATGCGCGCCGGTCGGTGATCCGCAAGTTCTATTTATATCTGGCGCTGTTTGCTTCCGTTATCGGCGGGATGGCAACCGCGGTGGGATTGGTCTATCAACTTATCAACGCACTGTTGGGCGGCGGTGGGAGCGATCTACTGCATACCGTTTTGAACCTTGGACAATTACTGTTCCTGTTCGTGGTGGTGCTGGTTTATCACTTGAACGTTTTACGACGCGATGGCGCCTCCATTTCTGATACGCTGGCAGAGAAGCAAAGTGGATATTCAGTGCTGGTGGTTGACTCTGGCAACGGCTTTGTGGAGTCGGTCAAGGCGGCGTTGATGAAGTCTGAGTCAAAGGTGCAGGTCACGGTGGCAACACCGGCGGAGAAGCCACAGGGTGATTTCAACGCCATCGTGCTGAGTGGGGATTTGGCGGTGGACCCTCCAGAGTGGATCCGCTTGTTTAACGGGAATAGGATCGTTATTCAGAATGAGACGCCGAATCTCGTGTGGGCAGATGACGCGGTGCAGGCGGCGCAATCGGTGCAGATGCTGGCGGAAGGTCAGGAAGTCCGATTGCAAAAACCGGGACGTTCCCCATGGATGACCGTGGTGTATGTTTTTGCGGCGCTGTTTGGGCTGATCGTGCTTTTGATAGTGGTTTCTCTCGGTATATCGCTTGTCGTAGGCTTTTAATGCAGTAAAATTGAACAACTATCATTCGATGATCGAGGAGACGTGACATGAAAGTAACTGTCCTTCAAGAGAATCTCGCCCGTGGTCTCGCCATTGTTTCAAAGGCTGTTTCACCGCGCAGCACGCTGCCTGTGCTGGCGAATATTTTGATCGCTTCCGATGAGGGGCGCCTGCGACTTTCCGCGACGAACCTTGAAATGGGCATTACCTGTTGGATCCCCGCCCGCATCGAAGATGAAGGCTCAACGACCGTGCCAGCACGCACGTTCAATGATCTCGTGAGCACACTGCCGAACGACCAGGTGATGTTGAAACTTGATGTGCAAACGCAGACCTTGAACCTACGCGGCGGTACTTCCACGAACGACATCAAGTGCATCGACGCGCAGGAGTTCCCTCCGCTGCCCGTGCCCGATTTCGACGGCGCCATTCAGATCAATGTTGGCGACTTCCGCGAGATGATCCATCAGGTGGCGTTTGCGGCTTCCTCCGATGAGGCTCGCCCCGTGTTGATGGGAGTTCTTGTTCAGGTGGACAAGGACAAATTGACGATGGCTGCCGCGGATGGATTCAGACTCTCTGTCCGGAAGGCGGTTCTTTCCACGCCTTCGTCTACTCCCGTTTCCGCGATCGTCCCATCCCAGGCGTTGAAAGAGTTGGCGCGCGTCGCCACGGATGGCGAAGAGCCAATCTACATGGTCATGCCCAAGGGACGTGGTCAGGTGGTCTTCCGTGTGAAAGATGTGGAAGTGGTTTCGCAGTTGATCGACGGCACCTTCCCCGATTACCAGCAGATCATTCCGCGCTCGTATAAGTCTCGCACGTTGGTTTCAACTTCTTCGTTATTGAAAGCCTGCAAACAGGCTGAGATCTTTGCACGCGAAGGTTCGAATGTGGCGCGTTTCAATATCAAGTCGTCTCAAGGTGAAATGCAGCCCAGCGAAGTGGAAATCTCTGCCACATCCGAAGAGACTGGCAAGAACGAAACCATCGTCGAAGCGACGGTGGATGGCGGTGGATTGCTGATCGCGTTCAACGTGAAGTTCCTGCGCGAAGCTCTGGAAGTCATACGTACACCGAATGTGGCATTGGAAACATCCGCGCCGAACGCGCCGGGAGTTGTCCGTCCTGTCGGTGATGACCAGTTCCTGCATGTGATCATGCCGATGCATTTGGGGTAGTTAGATAGTTGGTTAGTCGTTTAGTTTGATGGTCAAAAGAAGAAGCGCCCTGTCGAAACGACAAGGCGCTTTTTTGTTTTGGTCTTGATTTGTGTGGTTCAAAATTTGCCACTGAGTCACAGAGAAAACTTTTTAATTCTCTGCGCACTCAGTGTCTCTGTGGCAAAATCTTATGCTTTTGGCAGTATCACTTTGAAAGTTGAACCTTTGTCTGTGCCTTCGGATTCTACCCAGATCTTCCCACCCTGCACTTCAATTAATCCTTTTGCGATGGTGAGCCCAATTCCCAGCCCACCGTAGCGGCGGGTGTTGGGTGGCTCGATCTGATAGAACTCTTCGAAAACTTTTTGAAGTTTATCCACGGGGATGCCGATGCCGTGATCCTGCACCCATGCCATGATCTTGTCGCCCTGTTCGACGGCACCGATGACGATCTCGCTTCCTTCGGGCGAAAAGCGAATGGCGTTATTGAGCAGGTTGACGAATGCCAGCGTTGTCTTTTCCGGGTCTATATTGAGGTAGATGGGGTTATCGTCAAAAGCGAAGACCAGCGCCAGGTCCCGCCGTGCGGCGAAGTATTTGATCTCGTCACAGGCGAAGTTCAAAATATCCTGGATGGAAATCTTCATCGGTCGCATTTCCATCTCGTCTGCCTGGAGCAGGGTCAGGTTATTCATTTGGTCAAGCAGGGAACGCATCTGTGATGCGGCGTTCAGCACCTGCTGGGCATGGTCTGACAGTGCACCTTTGGCTTCCTCTTGTAAAAAGGTGGCGTACCCGATGACGATGCCCAACGGAGTCCGCAGCTCATGGGACGCCAGTGAGAGGAAGTTGCTTTTGATGCTGTTGACTTCCCTGACCTTCTCGAGCGCCTGCCGGGTCGTTGCCAGCAGGCGTGCATTGTTAATCGCAATGGCGGCATGGGCGGCAGTGACCGATAACAGCGCTATATCGCTTTCGGTAAAGACGCCATCCTTTTTGTTGACCGCCTCCAGGACGCCCACGGTGCGATCCTTGATGGGCATGGGCACACCGAGCAGGGTGTTGATCTTGAATTTGACGTGGTCCGAAACGTTCGAATAATGACGCGGGTCCTGTTCGGCATTGTTCAGGATGATGGGTTGGTTGGTGCGGAAGATCGTCCCGGCGAGGCTGCCTTCCATCGGCACGGGAATCTCTGCCAGCTTGGCAGGGTCCGAGCCGGTAGCGGCGGCGAAGTAGAGGCGTGGATTCTTCTCGTCGTACAGAAGAATGGACGCGGCTTCACAATCCAATAATTCGGTGGCTGTGGCGGTGATCTGTTGAAGCAGTTCGTCCAGATCGAGTGTTGAATTGAGTGTGACGCTCAACTCAACGAGACGCAGCAGCTGTTGATATCGTACAGAAAGATCGCGGAGTTGGCCTGTTTTTGTCATGATGGTAGTGTACTATTTTTAGATGTGAGATACAAGACCCTATTTCAGGATTTTATAGACTAGGAACCTGCGACTCTCAAATACATCCCGAAGGGGTATCCCACACTCATCCACTTCATCCTCGGGAACCTGACTGTTTTCTGCCAGCTTGTTGATGACCACGTAATCGCCGCGTGTCAGTTCGCCACAGGTCAGCGCCATATACGCATCACGGTCGGTGAACAGCCTCATGGCACGCGGCTTGAAGAACACGATGATGCTTTGGGGCGGGGTGTTCTCCCGGATGAATTCATACATGTCCATGCTATAGTGATCGAAGGCAGAGGAAGGTTCGCGGTCTTGTTTCAGATTTTCGTAACCGTAGACGCCTGATTGGAACAGGAATATCCCGATGATGACGATCCAAAACCCGGTAAATGCTCTTTGCCCCCAAACCTGATTCTTATCAGGAATTTTTTGAATGAGGTACTTCATGCCATGAAAGACAAAGTATATGAAGATCGGCAGAAGTGGGAATATGAAGCGCGGTCCCTGCCAGGCGGGCCAGGTGAGCAGCAGCAGCATCCAGACCACTGCGAAAACTATGAAGACCGTTTCTTTCTTTCGCCTGACCCACAGCCCAATCAAGAAGAAAATAAATAAGCCGTAATATATATTTTTCCATGTATTTGTCTTGCCAAAGAATTCACCGAACATACGGAAATACCCACTGGCAAACCCGCTGACCCTTCCTATTTGAAAATCCTTATACTGGTCAAAATACGTTTCGCCTCCACCCGGGAATACCAGCGCATATACCAGCCAGAGCAACCCAAAGCTGGTGCAGACCAATAAAAAACTCCAGATCGTTTTCTTCACTGTTTCGCGGTTGGTTCTGTTCTTCCAAAGATGGAAAAGCTCCACGACACCATAGCTTGCCAATAGAAGGATCCCTTGTGTACGGATGAAAAATGCGCAAGCAATAACGGTACCCAGGACCAGTGCGTCACGGGTTTCGTGTCGACTATCCCTGATCATTAACCATAGCGAAAGTGTTGAGAAAAATAAAAAGGGGATATCAGAGATGATCTGATTGTGGAAGTCCACCAGCAGTGGGTTGAACGCGAATAGGGAAACGATGAGCAGACTCTCGGTTCGTGTGAGGCGGTCCTTTGCAATTAAAAAGAGACAAACCAGAAATCCCAGAAAGAGAGCAAGTCCCGGCAATTTCAATGCAAGCGCACTTAATCCCTTCACTGCGTAGGCGGGAACCAATATCAGTGGGTAGCCCCAGGGATAGGCGATGGGTCCAAGCAGTATCGATGACTCTTCGACCGTGAAGCGGTTATGGTCAACAAATTCCTGTGTGGTGCCGGTCCATATACTTTTTGCCTGCATAATGTAAGAAGCAAAATCATCGCCCCAATCATGTCCACGGTTGAGCACTGCCAAGCCAAGCACCAGACTTAATACGATGATGACGATCAAAAGGGGATCGCGTAATGCTCGCATATCTCCATTGTATCGTGGATGGAAACACTGTGCTTATGATAATTTTCACAAATAAAATCATCCGCCCGACTCCTGTGAATCAAGCGGATGGCGATACGCTTCTTTCCGGAACCTATGTTTGATTCCGTTATGAAGATTTTTCTACGAAACTGATGCGCTTGGCTCTTCCGGTGAACTGGTTTCGTGCTGAGGAAACATCGGGCGCAATAAGAAAACGATCCAAATACTGAACACTGCAAAGAGAGCAATAATCCCTTCGACGGCGAGGATACCAACCTTCTGACTAACATATACAGCCACGGCATCAACGGTCGCGTGCCAGAGCAATGCCAGCCAGAACCAGACCGGCTTTTTACTTGCCAGAGCATAAATCACCATTACCGAGAGGCTTACATGCAGGTACATGGCGAAGATGCGCTCGACGAATCCCATTAATGCGATGTACGCTGGTGTGGCCCAATACGCTGCAACCTGTTGCTTTGCCAATTCGAGTTGATCTGCCGGTATGCTCGGCACTGTGGAGAGATCAACAGAACGATAACCAAGCATGGTCACAAATCCCACTGCCGCAAGGATACCAAGAAGGAGTGCCTCGGTTCCTCCATGCCCAAGCCCAACGAGAATGCTCTCCTTCCAGGATCGCGCTTTCTTCAGAATGAACTTGAAAAGAATGTAACGGGAAGTTTCCTCGAAAATTCCAGCCAGCAAGCCAAGGATGATGGCATTGACCAGCAATGAATTTTTTGCCATGAGAGATCCCATCGCCTGTACGAGAGGAATGTGCGGAATTTGTGAAGCGATGAATGTTAATCCACCGGCGAGAACCAACTTCCATGAAAGACTGAATTTACGCGTGAAGATGATCCACGCGATGATGGGCAACAGGATCATGCCCAGAAAACTAATAACATACGCGCTTGCAAGCATTACTTTCTCCTTTTGTTATTGTGATGGCATTGACCTTATGCAGCGCGCGCGGTCAGTCAATGGGCGTTTGGCAACGATGGTGATCTTGCCGCTCCCTTCCGGCGTAAAAACATTGATGGCTTCCCAGCCTTCCATGCCCCATTCATCCAATGTTGCTTGAATGTGTTCATCTTTGGTGCCGAACACACCTCCGATGGTTTGAACACGATACTCCCATAATTTGATTTCTTCTGTCATTTTGACCTCTCATAAATGTGCGATCAATGTGCTGCGTTTGAAATTGTGGACGCCGACATAGATCAAGACGGCATCAATGATCCATATTAAAGTACCAACCAACATGACGGTTCCTACACCGAGATATAGAACGCCTGTTGCTTGTCCGACTACCAACGCAAGCACCACCACCACCAGCGAGCCGGTTAGTTGATATGCTTCCATAAATGTTTTGACGCGGGAGGAGATCATCACAGTAGCTGAAACACCGAGCAGGGCAAAGGCAGGTGTCAACCAGAACATCATGGGCCACCACGTGGGAAGCGGGAACCAGATGCGTTGGAACAATCCATAACTGGCGACATTGACCACGACAATGTAAACAAGATAGGTCATCCACGAAAGAGCGATGGCAGGGATGATGGATGCCAGTATTTTTCCAAGGAAGAGTTCCATGTCAGAGGTGGGGGAGTACAAAAGTGCTTCCATGGTTTTTCGTTCACGCTCACCAACGAATGAGTCTGCACCCACCACCGATGAGAACATCAATGGCATGATCAGGAACAGTGGAGCGAACATAAATGCCGTCATATATAATACGAACATTTGTTCTAATTCCAAACCGTTGAAAACGGCTTGCATGGCTGGTGGCAGGTTTTTCAAGAGCGTCTCTATATCCCCCAGCTCACGTTGCACATCTTCCACGGGGATGAATTGGGGCACCAGTGAAAACAGGATGGGCATGGCGACAGCGAAGATCAATGGCAATGCCACTGCCGGTCCCCATGCTACCTTGTTCTGTTGTACTTCCTTTAGATCTTTACGGGCAATTGCCCAGATGGACCGCCAGTTCATGACTCACCTGCCTGAAGAGCAAAATAAATATCTTCCAATGTGTAATCGCGCGGGTTGACTTTGAGAACAGATTCGCCCTGTTCAACCAGATGACGGACCACTGCGGGAATGACATCATTGCTTTCCATTTGAACAGATAAGCTGTTGCATTTTGTATCCGTCTCTGTTTGTATGACGCCGCGCAGTGTCTTAAGTTTGTCTAGGGCGGCATCCGTCGGTTTCACGTGAAACATAATGTCGACCCACGTAACAGGCCATAATCTTCGTGACAGCTCATTCAGACTTCCTACTGCAAGGATATGCCCCTGGTTCATGATGGCAACGCGGTCACATAAACGTTGTGCTTCCAGTAGATTGTGTGTTGCCAGAATTACAGTTTGTCCATCTGTGCGCCCCAGCGTTGCAATGAGATCATCTACTTGCTGCGCAGCTTCGGGATCCAACCCGGATGTAGGTTCGTCTAGAAAGAGCAATGGCGGCTTATGAATGAGCGCGCGTGCAATGGCAAGGCGTTGTTTCATCCCTTTGCTATATGTTTCCACCTTGTCTTCTGCGCGCGAGGAAAGTTCAAAGAACTCGAACATTTCATCCACGTGTTGTTTTAAATCTTTGTTCGGAATTTCCTGGAGTGTTCCAAAGAATTCCAAATTTTCGCGTGCAGATAAACGTTCATACAAGGCAGGTGTTTCGGTCAATACACCAGTCTTGCGGCGGATCGCTTCGCCTTGGGTTGCAGGATCAAATCCGAAGACACGCGCAGTGCCAGCCGATGGTGGCAATATACCATTCAGTAGGCGGACAGTCGTTGTTTTGCCCGCGCCATTGGGCCCGAGCAATCCAAAGACTTCACCGGTCTCCACTGTGAAGGTCACACCGTCCACGGCTTTGTGATCGCCGAAGATGCGCTCCAGATTGTTGACTTCGATGATTGGCTTCATTTTTTTACTCTTTTGTTTCACGTGAAACGGAGCAGGGGTGCCTGCTCCGTTTTGAGTCATGCCTTTATCTCTCGTTGATAGAGGACATACGAGTAGACGAGCAGGAAGATGGTGGAACCGATCAACAGCACAAAGAGGAACCAAAAGGCGGTCGTTCCGCCAGCACGCCGGATGCCATGAAAAGGATCGAGCCAAGCCGATGTGTTTCATCCCAAACCCGGTCGCTGGAGAGCGTCCACGGGGTGCGGATGCCGATGAAGAAGTTTCGCTTTGCCTTGCGGAGCATAAAACCGATGAAGATGAACAGTAATCCCATAGCCGGGAGCATGGACGCGCTCATCCTGAAGCCGGTGTAGCCCAGGTTCCAGGCGAGCGACAGGGCGTGGATATAGAGCATGAACGCCACGATCAAAACGATGAACAGGTTGAACGCCTCTCGGAATTGCGCAATGTTTGCCTTGAGCGGGTCAATGGCTGGAACGACCAGGAACAGCAAAAACATTCCCAGCGTAATGAGCGGCACCATGAACACGCCCAAGGTCTTGGACATATATCCATCCACCTGATCGTTGACGTTCCAGTGCGAAGCCATTGAATCCGGCAGGCGATTCCAGAGCAACAGTCCTGCCAGTGTTGCTATGACAAGCAAGATTAATACGATAATAGTTGTGGTACGAGTAGACATTCTTTTCCTTTTCTTGAGCGAGTAGAGGCTCACATCACTTGTTTTCTTTCGGTATATTATTTTGTGCCAGGGAGACCATGCCACTCAAGCCGCCGAGATTCATTGTGTCTATTGCGGAGCTTGGGACGATCACCAAGGCGCCTTTTTCCTTCAAACCTTCAAAGAGCATGTTCATTGCGCGCAGGTGCAAGGCAGTCGGATTCGTAATGTAAGCTTGCGAAGCTTCTGCAAAGGAAGCCGCGATCTGTTTCTCCGATTCGCCCAGAATGACACGTGCCTGTCGCTCGCGTTCCGCCTGCGCTTGGCGGGACATGGCATCCTCAAGTACCTGCGGAATGACAATATCGCGGATCTCGACGGACTGTACGGTGATACCCCAGGGTGTTGTGCGTTCATCGATGATGTGCTGAAGCTCTTCATCAATTGCCGAGCGTCCCACAAGAATATCTGCCAGCATCATGCGACCGATAATGTCGCGCAGAGCTGTTTGAGCGGACCAGGAGATCGCGGCTTGATAATCCTTCACTTCGAGCGCGGCTTTCTCAGCGTCCCAGACAACCCAGAACAGCACGGCATCTACATCAACAGGCACCGTGTCCTTCGTCAGGGTTTTTTCTGCTGAGAAAGATGTCACGATCACACGATGATCGATCCAAGACGTCACGGTATCCATGACAGGGATAATCCAAAACATTCCGGGACCCCTCAAGCCGTGGAATTTTCCTAGGCGTAACACAACGGCTTTTTCCCATTGGTTGGCTACTTTCAACGCGAACATTAGATAAGTTCCTGCTAACGTCCAGATAACTACCCAGCCGCCAAGGATCGCATCGCCAAATCTTTTTTCGCCAATGACTGCGCCGAGTGCTGCAACGATCAGACAAACGGCAAACAAAAACCCAGCAATCGGCGATATGTGTAGGTCATCCTGCTGTGCTTTTTTCTTTTCTATTGCGGATTTTATAAACTTCGTGTCCATTCATTCTCCTTCTATTTACTCACTATCGGATGTACTCGATTCTTTCCAAACTTTGATCTGGTCGCTGACCATCTGGCGGATCTCACTCTTTGAGAATTCCAAGCGTGTGGCTTCGCTTATGTATCTCTGGGTCAATGCTTCCAGTGTCTCTCTGCGTAATTTCTCACTAATGTTTGGCGGTGGAATTTCTGTAATATATGTGCCTCGTCCTTGTTGTGTGGATATGATGCGGGCTTCATCCAGTATGCGATAGGCTCGAGCTACGGTGTTGAAGTTAACTCTTAACTCCTCGGCAAGTGCCCGCACGGTTGGCAATTGGTCGCCTGGTTCTATGATTCCTGTGGCAATCTGAGATTGCACCTGGTTGACGATTTGTGTATAGATGGGTAAACCTGAACGAAAATCAATTTGGAGCAGTAGCTTCTTATTTACCATAATTGTCTCTTTGTATCATTGTACTAATTGTATCATTGTCACAATTGTATCCCTTAAGGTCTTTTTGTCAAGAGGCGTGTAAAACATGCATTGCCGAATCGAAAAAACAGGCGTTCCCAAGAACGCCTGTAAAAGCTGCTTGATAAGACTGATCTATTTGTGGGCTTTTAGTTTACGAATCGCTACCCCCAACCGCTTGATACCTTCTTCAATATCCTCTACAGGTTGCGATACAAAATTGAGACGCATCCATTCATCGCCATGCAAATGATCGGTGAAAAAATATTTACCAGGTACAAACGCAACACCTTCTTTGCAAGCAAGAGGCAATAATTCATTTGCTGATATGGAATCAGGTAAACGCAGCCAGATGAATAATCCGCCGCTAGGCACATCGAAAGAGACTTTGGCTGGCAGATAACGGTCAATGGCTTTTAGCATGGCATCACGACGTTTGCGAAAGCTCTGACAGGAACGATGTAGATAGGTCTGATACCTACCCACCGTTACGAATGCATCCAGGGCACGTTGTATCAAAGTGGATGTTGCAAGGTCACTCAGCCGCTTGTAATTGAGCAGACTTCCGTAAACAGGTCCATCTGCCACGATGAAGCCCACTCGCAGCCCTGGCACCAGCATCTTGGAAAAGGTGCTGATATAGATCACCTGTCCTCCTGGATCCAGTGCTTTTAGCGAAGGTTGGGCATGCCCTTCGTAACGCAGATCGCCCACAAAATCATCCTCCAGGATTGGGATGTTATATCTTTCTGCCAAAACGATCAATTGACGACGACGGGCACTGCTAAGGCAGGTCCCTGTTGGATTGTGAAAATTCGGGATAGTGTAGATCAACTTGGGATGATGTTGCTGCAAAAGCTTCTCCAGATGATCGACTTGCATACCCTGATTGTCCATTGGAACGCCAACGACTTGGTATCCCAGCGTGCGGAACAGATCCAGGGCTGCGGAGTACGTGGGGTTTTCCACGAGGACAGTGTCATGCGGTTTCAGCAAAACCTGGGATGCCAGAAAAATTGCTTGCTGTGA
>Ga0210377_10001292_pt1 | contig 22838 bp, 24 predicted proteins | sample PLM4_65_b1redo_FD_155480 | JGI IMG/M metagenome (GOLD analysis project Ga0210377, IMG submission 155480) | Groundwater sediment microbial communities from an aquifer in East River, Colorado, USA - PLM4_65_b1 redo | ecosystem: Environmental > Terrestrial > Soil > Riparian zone | place: USA: East...
CGACTATGTCACCCAGAGCAATGACAGCTACTGGCTGACCAATCCGGCGAAACCGATGGAAGGCTACAGCCCGATCTTCGGCGACGAGCGCACGGCGCGCTCACTGCGTACCCAGCTCGGCCTCGATATCGTGCACGACCGCGTTGCAGGGACGGATGGGTTCGAGGGCAAGAAATTCGACCTGAAGTCGCTCGAACAGGTGCTGTTCAACGACCGGCATCTCGGCGCCGAGATGGTGCGCGACGATCTGGTGGCGACGTGCCGCAAATCGGAAAGCCCCAAACTGGCGCAAGCGTGCGAGGCGCTCGCCAAATGGGACCTCAAAGTGAACCTCGATAGCCGTGGCGCGCATCTCTTCCACCTGTTCGCGGAAGCCGGCGGCCTCAAGTTCAAGGTTCCCTTCAACGCCTCCGACCCGGCGCACACGCCCAATACGCTCGACACCGCCGATCCCAAAGTGATGGCGGCGCTGGAGAAGGCGGTCGACCAGCTCAACGGGCTGAAAATCCCGCTCGATGCGAAACTGGGCGACGTCCAGCGCGAGACGCGCAATGGCGAGCGCATTCCAATCCATGGCGGCGCAGGGCCTGAAGGCGTGTTCAATGTCATCACGGTTGAGAACCTCGAACCCGAACTCGGTTGGACCAGCATCCGTCACGGTTCGAGCTGGGTCATGGCGGTGGAGTTCACGCCGCAGGGTCCGAAAAGCGAGGGGGTGCTGACCTATTCGCAGTCAACCAACCCCAACTCGCCCTTCTATTCCGACCAGACCAAGCTCTACTCGAAGAAGGGTTGGGATGACCTGCGCTTCACCGAGGCTGCGGTCGACGCTGGAACGGTCTCGCGCAAGACCATCAGCGAACCAGCGGCGCGCTAACAAACCGGGACGATATCCGCAATGAAAGCGCTCACCTATCACGGCCCGCGCGACATACGCCACGAAGCTATTGGCGATCCGCAGATCGAGGCGCCACACGCGGCGATTGTGAGAGTTCGAGCCTGCGGCATCTGCGGCAGCGACCTGCACATCTATCAAGGCCACGGGTTCAGCGAAGACATCGGTTTCTGCGTCGGCCACGAAGCGGTCGGCGAGGTTGTCGAGGTCGGCCGCGGCGTTGAGCGTTTGAAGGTCGGCGATGAGGTGATGATCTCGGCCGCCGTGGGTTGTGGCCTGTGCGCGCCATGCCGGGCGGGCGATGTCGTGCGCTGCGAGCTGAATGGCACAGGCTGCTACGGCATCAGCGCGTCGCTGCAGGGGTGCCAGGCGGAGGCGGTGATGGTTCCGCACGCCGACAGCAACGCGGCCCGCATTCCCGAAGGCCTCACCGCCGAACAAGCGCTGATGCTGACCGACAACCTGCCGACCGCCTATCTGGGCACGCTCAATGCGGACATCAAGCCAGGCGGCATCGTGGCTGTCGTCGGCCTCGGCCCGATCGGACTGATGGCAGTGGAGATCGCCTTCGCGCTCGGCGCGTCGCAAGTCTATGCCGCCGATCTCGTTCCGGAGCGTCGGGCGAGAGCCGAAAAGCTGGGGGCTATCGCGCTGCCGCCTGGCGAGGAGAAGCCGGCGCTGAAACAACTCACGCGCGGACGCCTGGCCGAAAGCGTGGTGGAGGCCGTGGGCGCCGATGCGACCCTGAAGCTCGCCATCGATCTTGCCGGCAGGCAGGCCACCGTCTCGACCATCGGCGTCAGCCAGACGCGGAGTTTTCCGTTTCCGATGGCGCTTGCCTTCAACAAGGGCCTCACCTTCCGCACCAGCCTGTGCTCGGTGATGAAGCACTGGGGCGAGCTTGTGCCGCTGGTCCGCAGCGGGCGGCTGAAGCCCGAGCAGTTCATCTCCCACCGCCTGCTATTGAGCGAAGGGCCCCGCGCCTATGAAATGTTCGATGCTCGCAAGGACGGCGCCCTGAAAATGGTACTGAACTGCGCTTGACCTGAGAGGCGGCTTCGGGTCCATGCGCGCATGGCGTCAGGACCTCCCATTGCAGTTCTTCGCGGCGTCCAGCTGACGCTGGGCGGCGCGCCGCTGTTCACCGGCGTCGATCTCGCTCTCGCCAAGGGCGAGCGCATGGCGCTGGTCGGCCGGAATGGCGCGGGCAAATCGACCCTGATGCGGATCCTTGCGGGCGCGATCGAGCCGGATGGCGGCGAGATCTTCATGCAGCCCGGAACCGTCGCGCGCCACCTGCTGCAGGAACCGGATTTTTCCGGGTTCGCCACCGCCTACGACTATGTGTCGGAAGGGCTGGACCACGACATGCTTTACCGCGCCGAGACCGAACTCGACGCATGGGGCGTGCCGCATGGGCTCGATCTCATCAAGGCATCGGGCGGCCAGTCGAGGCGCATCGCGCTGGCTCATGCCTTCGCGCATGATCCCGACATTTTGCTGCTGGATGAGCCGACCAATCACCTCGACGTCCCCGCTATCGAGCTGCTCGAGGAAGAACTGCTCGCCTATCGCGGCGCGGCGTTGATCGTCAGCCACGACCGCCGCTTCCTCGAGAACGTGTCGACCTCGGTTGCGTGGCTGCGCCAGGGCGCGGTGCGAACGCTCGACAAGGGCTATGCGCATTTCGAGGAATGGGTGGAGGCGGTCGAAGCCGAGGAGGAAAAGTCCTTCGACAAGCTCAACGTCCAGCTCAAGGCCGAAGAGCGCTGGATGGCGCGTGGCGTCACGGCCCGCCGCCGGCGCAACATGGGCCGTGTGCGCAAGCTGCAGGAGATGCGTGCAGAAAAGCGGCAGAAGCGCATCGCGCTGGCCGAGGCGGCCAACACTGCAAACCTCGCACTCGACTCCGGCACGCAATCAAGCCGCCTGGTAGCCGAGGCCAAGGGCCTGTCGAAGACTTTCCACACACCCGAGGGCGACCTGCCGATCGTGCGCGGACTCAATCTGAGAGTGATGCGCGGCGACCGGTTGGGCCTGATCGGCCCCAATGGGGCCGGCAAGACGACGCTGCTGAAACTGATCCTCGGCCAGCTGACGCCGGATGCAGGCACGCTACGCCTCGCGAAGAATCTCGAGATCGCCTATCTCGACCAGACGCGCGTGAGCCTTAAGCCCAACGAGACGCTGTGGGACACGCTCACACCGCTGGGTGGCGACCAGGTGATGGTGCGCGGCCACCCCAGGCATGTCGCCGCCTACGCCAAGGACTTCATGTTCGAGTCCAAGCAGCTGCACCAACCCGTGAGTGCGCTGTCGGGCGGGGAGCGCAACCGTCTGACGCTGGCGCTGGCGCTCGCCAAGCCCTCCAACCTGCTGGTGCTGGACGAGCCGACCAACGATCTCGATATCGAGACCCTGGATCTGCTGGAGGACATGCTGGCCGAGTTCGACGGCACGCTCCTTCTGGTCAGTCACGACCGCGCCTTCGTAGACAACGTCGTTACCTCGATCCTGACGCCTGAGGGCGGCGGCGTATGGATGGAAACGCCGGGCGGGTATTCGGACTACGTCGCCCAGAAGAAATCCGGCCAGGCGACATCTTTCCGGTCGTCCGCACCCAGCGCTCCGCAGCGCGGAGGACCGAAGACGCCCGCGGCCAAGGCGCCGCCTGCCGCCGGCAAGCTGAGCTACAGGGACGCTCACCGTCTCCAGGAACTCAACCGGCTGATGCCGGAACGGCAGGCCGAGATCGTCGACCTGGAAGACGCCATGGCGGATGCGACCCTGTTTACGAAAGACCCCAAGGGCTTCCAGGCTCGCGCCAATCGCTTGACGGCCGCGCGCACCGAACTCGAAGGCTATGAACTCGAATGGCTGGCGCTTGAAGAAAAACGCGAGGCGCCGGCTAGGGGTTAACACCTAGAATCGGTGATTTCTGCGGCCTCCCGCCACGCTTTCGGGCCCAATTCCCTACGCCGTCCAAGCTTTTCGTTAACCGCCGGCGGGTACTTTCCCATACTGCCTGTGGAGAGTCTGGCATGGCGGCCGCGCCCACCAATTTTGCATTGCTGCTGGACCTCGCAAAGGAAGGCTCCAGCGAGAAACGCCGCGAATTGCTGCGCCAGATCACCGACGCATTCCTTGCGGACCCGCCGGACCGTTCAGACCGCGAATCTGCCCTTTTCGACGAGATTGTTGGCGCTGTCGCTTCCGACCTCGAAACTCAGGTGCGCATCGAACTCGCCCGCAAGGTCGCCGTGAGCAAGGTTCCGTTGCAGCGCACCGCCCGCCGCCTCGCCATGGACGTGATCGAAGTCGCCCGTCCAGTCATCGAGAGGTCGGTCGCTCTGTCCGAGGCGGACATCCTCGACGTCATCGACCAGAAATCGCAAGACCACATGCTGGCCGTGACCAAGCGTCCGGACATCGGGACGAACGTGTCGAGCGCCCTGGTGGCGAAGGGCGAAGACCGCGTCGTTGCCGCGCTGCTGGAAAACCGCTCGGCGCGCATCGATCGGCAGACCTTCGAGAGGGTGGCCGACCGCGCGCAGGTCAGCCCCGTGCTGCATGCCCCGTTCGTCCGCAACCAGCAGGTGCCGCTCGATCTCTTGAACAACGTCTATCTGAAAGTCGAGGGCGACCTCCGCCGGGAAATCATGCGCAAATTCCATGGCGTCTCTCCGGCCGAACTGGAAGCCGCACTGGAAGCGAGCCGCAATCACCTCTCCACCGCCTATGGCGCACTGCCCGACGATTTCCAGACGGCAAAGGATCATGTCGCTGCGTTGGACAAGAAGGGCCAGTTGAAACCCCCCATGCTGGTTCAACTGCTGCGTGAAAATCGCAAGACCGCTTTCCTGGTTGCCTTCGCTCAGCTTGTCGACATCGACTTCGATCTTGGCCGCCGCCTGGTCGACGCCAAGGATCTCGACGCGCTGGCCGTGCTGAGCCGCGGCGCCGGCTTCGACCGCGGGCTGTTCGTCACTATCTGCTTGCTTGTGGCGGGAGACAGCGCCGGCATCGGCAAGGCCGAGCAGTTCGGCAAACTCTACGAACAGGTGCCCGTCGCAGCGGCCCAGCGCGCCCTGCGCTTCTGGAAAGTCCGCGCGAAGTCCAACGGCGGCGCAAGCCAGGCGGCCTAGCCCACTTCCGCTTGTTGTAGGCCGCGGCTCCCGAAATCTGCGTGCCGCATGATTTCAGGCCGGAAACAGCGTCGACATTTACACCTTCCGAATTGACCCGTGTTCCCGCGCCGTCCTAGCTTTGGCTGCGGGATGTAGAGTTCATGCCAAATCCGATAGTTCGTTCACAGGTCGTGAGCATCGGCGAATTGTTGCGCAGCGGCGCGTTCGCCCCGGCCAACGTCCAGAGGGACTTTTGCTGGAAAGAGCCTCAGCAGCGGGGCCTCCTGGAAGACCTGATCGCGGCATTCGCGGAATTCGGCTTCGACCCGGAACCGGAAATTGACGCCGCCCCAGCCGACGCCGGCAAGGACAATGGCTGGGAGCCCGCATTCGCGCTGGCGGAACGCAACCCGGACATCGAGGCCACCGCTCCATTCAGCTTCCTCGGCGCCATCGTGCTCCACCCCGGCGATGGCGGATTCGAGGTCTATGACGGCTTGCAGCGCTTGACGACTCTGGTGGTGCTGTTTGCCGTCCTGCGCGACCTGCTCGGCGCAAGAACTGAAGACGAAATCAATTCGTTGCTGATCACCGAGGACGGTAAGCCGCGCCTCGTCATGCCGATGAAGCACGACACGCTGAAGGCCGACATTCTCTCCGCCGGAAGGACGACGAAGCGCTATCGGGCGCTCCCGGGCATCACTGAGGCGGGCGAGCGCTTGCGCGAGTGCGTCGGCGTGATGCGCGGCCTGCTGCACGGTTGGAGCGAAGCACGGCTGCGCGCCTTCGCGGAATTCGTTCGCGATGCTGTTCTGGTGTCGGTGATCCGCATTTCGGACCGGCGCATCGCTGGCCGGGCCTTCGTCAACATCAACAGTGGCGGGGTTCCGCTGAAGCCGGAGGAAATCCTCAAGGGCCAGCTGATCGACCTAGCCTCGACGGCGCCGCCCGGCATCGAGGATCCCGAGGCCCGCATCCTGTTCGTCTGGCAGGTGCTGCACGACGAGTTCGGCAAAGCCGGGTTCGATCAGTTCCTGCGCTCGGTCGATTTCATCGAGCGGCGCGCGCCGCAGTCGGCGGACTACGCGATCCAGCTGATGGAGCATATCCGCCGCCGCTATGCCGGCGCCGAGGGTTTCAAGTGGACCACCGACCGGCTTTTGCAATACCGCTCGGCGTTCAAATGGGTCCATGAAGGCGCCAACGAAGAGGTGGCTGCAGGCATTCACGCCAGCCTGCGCCGGCTGCAGCTGCTGAAATGGGATCAGTGGCGCGCCTTCGCCATGCTGCTGAAGATCAAGTCGCGCCCGCACGATCTCGACAAGCGGATCGACGTGCTCGACCGCGCCTGCTTCGCAATGACGGTGGCGACGCCCGACCCGCGGCGCTGTGCAGAGATGATCGGGCGCCGCCTCGAACGCTTCGCAAAAGGAGCATTCGGCCGCCAGGGCGGCTTTGTCTTCAAGCAATCGCAGCACCAGCGCATCATCCGCGCGCTGGAAAGTCCGCTGCCCGACAGCGGACGGCGCGGAACGCTGATGCGGTGGATGGAGGCGGCGCAACATGGTGACCGCGTGCCACGCTACATCAGCGATCCAAAATCATCGGTGGAGCATGTCTATCCCAAGAATCCCGGCGCCAACTGGACTGCATTCGAGAAAGGCCTGGACATCGAACTCGCAGCTACGCTTCGCGAAATGACGGGGAATCTCTGCGTGCTGCCGCAGGACGAGCTCGCCAACGCGCCGTTCGACGAAAAGCGCAAGGCCTATGCGCGGTTGCGCACCTGCAAGTTCGCCAGCGAAATCGCCAATGTGCGCAACTGGACGCCCGACGCCATACGTACCCGCACGCAGAAGCTGGCCGAGCAGACGCTCAAATTCCTCGATCTGGAGGTCGTGCCTGACTAGTCGCGTTCGCGCGCCAGGGCTTCGAAGGCGGAGACGATCACTGCATCGGTGAACTGCTCCGGCTCCATGAAGCGCGCGAACATCAGCCCGTCCGACAGTGCGTGCAATACGCGGATGAAGCGCCCGACTGGCATGGGCAGCTCGTCCTCCCGCACGAAGCGGAGAAACCCTTTCTCCATGCTGCGATAGATCTGCGCGTTCATCGCCGCCATCTGCGCGCGCATCTCCGGATGGGTGAGCGCATAGATCTGGAATGACAGCGCCCCGACCGCCATGGCGCGGCGCTCGTCGGCGGAGCGGATCAGCGTCCGGGCGATGATGCGCAGCTGCTCCTTCAGCGGCGCGCCCGGCTTCAGCGGAGGTGTGGCCGGTTTCCAGCGGCTTTCGACAAAGGCGAGCAGCAGCTCGTCCTTGCTGGAAAAATTTCCATAGATCGCCCCTCGCGTCATGCCGGCCCGCGCCGCGACTTCCTCGAGCGAGGTGCGCTCATAGCCCTTCTCGCCGATCACCTGGGCGGCTGCTTCGACCAGCGCCGCGCGCGTGCGGGCGCGCTTGTCGCCCTTTGGCTTGCCTTTCTGGGGGCTGGCTTTCCGCGGCGGGGCTTTTTGCCGGGATTTCAGGGTCGCTGCTGTCATGGCCGAATTATACACTTGCGTATTTTATACATCAATGTATTTTTTTTGATACCGAACAGGAGACGGCCATGCTGGATCTGGCGCTGCAAATCGGATGGATCGCAGCGATTGTCGCCGCCGCGATCATCGTCCTGCTGGTCCTCGGCATGATCTTCGAGACGCTGTCGCACCGGGCAGCCGCCAAACGCTTTCCGGCGCCCGGCCGCATCGTCGAGGCCAGCGGCCGCAAAATGCACATCCTCTGCAAGGGGAACGCGCCTGGACCGACGGTCGTGCTTGAAATGGGCGCCGCCGAGCCCTCGCCCTTCTGGTGGGCGATCCAGGACGCCGTCGCCGGTTTCGCCCGCGTCTGCTCATATGACCGCGCTGGCTTCGGCTGGAGCGAGAAGGCCAGAAGCCCGACCAGCCTCGAGAGCCGCGCCGCAGATCTTCACGCCGTGCTGAAGGCCGCCAATGTGCCCGGCCCTTATGTCCTGGTCGGACATTCGCTGGGCGGGCCGCTGATACGCCTCTTCGCGCGCGATCATCTCGACGAGACGGCCGGCCTGGTCTTCGTCGACACGCCGGATGAAGCGGGAATGTTCCGCGACGCCTATCAGGCCTTCGTGCGCAAGACGATGAAGCCGATGGTCCGCATGATGCGCTTCGCCCGGCGCTTCGGCATCACGCGCATCGTGGAAAGCCTGTCGCCGACGGGGGGACTTCCCCCGCAATTCAGCGCAGATGCGCGGCTCGCGGCCGCAGCGGTGCGCTCGCCAGCTCTGCTCGACACAGCCCTCGACGATTTCGATGCCGTACTCAACGCACCGGCGGAGCTGCGGCAGGCGTTTGGTTTGAGCGGGCCGGTGGGCGATCGCCCCATCGCGGTCATCAGCCATGGCCAGAAATTCCCGCCGCCCTTTGACGTGCTGGAATTCAATTGGGATGAAGGCCAGCAACGCCTTGCTGCGCTTTCAACCAACAGCGAACTGATCGTCGCCGAGAAGAGCAACCACATGATCCAGATCGACGAGCCCGATCTGGTGGTCGCCGCCATCCGCCGCGTCTGGCAGGCGGCGCGGGATGGCGCCCGGCTGCAGACAGTGAAGATTGCGCCGGCCGCCTGAAGCTCGATCAGCCCTGGCTGTCCTTCCAGACGCCGACGCCATGGCGATAGACCAGTTCACCGCCGAAAAAAGCGCCGGCCAGCAGGACTGCCGCGGCGAGAAAATCTGGAATCGCCACCCACATCGGCGGCGGATCGTTCAAGGACAAAGCTGGTAAGATCGCAGGGCTGATGGAGGAGCTGGGCTTTTCCGCGACTTCGGCCGACGAGACGATCGAAGCGAAGAACTGCATCTATCACAAGATGGCGCAGGTCGACCCGACCATCTGTACGATCGACCTCGCCCTGATTGGCGAACTCGCTGACGCCCAGGTCGACCACAAAGCCTGCATGGCGCGCGGCGATTCAAGCTGCCGGTTCTGTTTGAAGAAATAGGCTCAGGCGTTTCCGGTCTCGCGGCGCGCCTAAGCCCGTTCCTTCGTCTTCGTGAACCTGATCGCCGGGTTCTTTTCCGAGACGTAGCCGACATCCCAGGCGTTCTTGGCGAGATAGACAGGCGCGCCATCGAGGTCCTTGGCGATGGCGTTGCGGTTAGTCTCAAGGAAAGCTTCGAGCTTCCCTTTGTCGTCGCTGGCGATCCAGCGCGCCGCGGACCACGGACTCGCCTCGAACAGCACTTCGAGATTGTTCTCGGTGGCGATGCGCTCCGCCATCACCTCGATCTGCAGCTGGCCCACGGCGCCGACGATCATGTCGGAGCCGATCTCCGGCGTGAACAACTGCGTGACGCCCTCTTCGGCAAGGCCCTCCAGCGCCTTGCGCAGGTGCTTGGCCTTCATCGGGTCCTTCGCACGCACGCGGCGCAGGATTTCCGGCGCGAAGTTAGGGATGCCCTGGAACTGCACGTTGCCGCTTTCCGACAGCGCATCGCCCACGCGCAACGCGCCATGGTTCGGAATACCGATGACATCGCCGCCGAAAGCCTCGTCCGCGATCTCGCGGTCCTGCGCCATGAACATGACCGGCGAGGTGATGCCGATCTGCTTGCCCGACATCGTTTTAAGCCGCATGCCGCGCTGGAACCGTCCGGACACCATGCGGAAGAACGCAATCCTGTCGCGGTGGTTGGGATCCATGTTCGCCTGGATCTTGAACACGAAGCCGGTCACTTCCTTGTTCTCCGGCCCGACCAGCGCCGGCTCGCCTTTCAGCTTGGCTTTCTGCACGCGTGGCGCCGGCGCCTCCAGAAGGATGGTGTCGAGCAGCTCCTTTACGCCGAAATGGCGCAGCGCCGATCCAAAGATCACAGGCGTCATGTGGCCTTCGCGATAGGACTGGTGATCGTACGGCTTGCATACGCCGGTAGCCATCTCCGCGTGCCCCTCGAGTTCGGCTTGTTCGGCTGCATCCATCACTTCGTCGAGGCGATCGGCGCCGATCCGTTCGGTCACGAAGGTAACGGAGCTGTCTGGCGCGACGATCCGCTGATAGGTCACGAACTCGCCCGTGCGCAGGTCCTTCATGCCGCGCAGGCGTTCACCCGAACCCTGCGGCCAGTAGAGCGGCGAGGCCGTCATCGCCAGCTTCTGCTCGATCTCGTCCAGCAGCTGGAACGGATCCTGCGCCTCGCGGTCCATCTTGTTGATGTAGGTGATGATCGGAATGTCGCGCAGGCGGCATACTTCGAACAGCTTGAGCGTCTGCGGCTCGATGCCCTTGGCGGCGTCGAGCACCATGATGGCGGAGTCCGCCGCCGTCAGGGTGCGATAGGTATCTTCCGAAAAGTCCTCGTGGCCCGGCGTATCCAGCAGGTTGAACACGCAGTTCTCGTACTCGAACGTCATCACCGAGGCGGAGACCGAGATGCCCCGGTCGCGCTCGATCTTCATCCAGTCGGACATCGTGCGCCGCCGTTCGCCGCGCGCCTTCACCGCGCCGGCCATACGGATCGCGCCGCCCGCCAGCAGCAGATTCTCCGTCAGGGTGGTCTTGCCGGCGTCCGGGTGCGCAATGATCGCAAACGTGCGCCGGCGCGCCGCTTCGGCTTCAGGGGAAAGGCTCATGGGGCGCGCTGATACCACGTCGGAGGCGGAGGTCCACCTCCACAGGGCATATCCTGGCGCCAGTCCGTCTAACCCGGCTGGCTGGCGAGAATGTATTTCGTGACGTCGTCAATCTGATCGGGGGAAAGTATGCCCGTCATCGAGGGCATATTGCCGCCGTACACGATGGTTCCCCGAGTAATCGTCTCCTTGATGCCGGCATAGTCGCTACGGCTGATTGCGATTCCCCGCGAGCCTAGGCCTGCGCGGCCATGGCATTTCGTGCACATGTTGGCGAAGAGAAAACCGCCGACGGCGAGTTCGTTCTGCGTCGCGACCGGTTCGGGCTCTGGTTGCACCAGGATGAAAGGCGGCGACGTATTCTGAGTAGTGGCCGTCGCAGGCCCTCCGCCGGTTTCGGTCTTCGACGCACACGCGGTGGTCGCAGCAAGAAAGACGGCCGCGGCGACGAAACGGAAGCTCACGGACTGCCCTCCTTCATCGACGCGGCATCGCTTGGGCGGGGCATACAGGCGTGCGCCGCGCTGTTCGTGGAAGCTGCCCTGCAGGACTGATGCGTCAGCCCTGCGCCTGCGCCCGCACCATCTCGCCCATCAGCCGTTTGAGGTCCGTCTCCTCGGCCGCCATGCTGGACATCAGCTCCTCGGCCATTTTCTGCCGCCCCTGGAATCGCCTCGCGAGCCGCCCCAGCCGCGACGCGCGCCAGCTGAACCAGCCCGTCACCAGCGTCATCAGCACGGCGAGCCCCAGCGCCCCTCCGATCACCGCAAGGGCGATGAAGCCGACCCTCTCGTCCTGCAAATATGGGCCCAGCCAATTCATCTCAGCCGATCCACGTCTTCTCGGTGCGCCAGAACAACTGGCCCGCGGTCTTGTGCATAGTCTCCATCTCGGTGCGCCGTGCTTTCACGCCCTTTAGGCTGCCCTTGGCCTGCACCCGCGCTTCGTCAAGCTCCTTCCGGTTCTTGCCGATCGCATCCAGGGCGATCTTCAGCCTGGGTATGCACTTGATGATCCACATCAGGGACAGCAGCACGACCAGCAACGCTCCCGCAACCGAGGCGGTCGGCCAGTAGACCAGAAGGGCTTGCGCGTCCGTCACTGCCTTGCCCCAGTCCTATGCCGCCAGCGGCGTGTCGGCCGCATCCCCGCCCTTCGCCAGCACCGGCGCATTCATCAGATGCCAGTACCTGCGCGCAGCGTTTGCCAGCTGTTCGGCGCGCTTTGCGTCGCGCTCACGCCAGCCCTTGCTGCGGAACCGCTTCTTCGCAACCTGCTTCATGATCCAGGCGTGCTTGAACGCCTGGTAGCTGATCTCGGGCGTGATCTTCTCGATCTCCTCGCCGCGCGCGACAATGCGCTTGGCGCGCTCCGTGCGTTGTGCGAGCTCCTCGGTCTGCACTTTGACTTCCTGGCGCTTGGCCGCGAGCTTCTTGTTGCCGTGCAGGATGCCGCCGACGCTCCATCCGGCCAGCGCCCAGCCGACCGGCCCGGTGAAGTCGCCGATGAAATCGCCCAGCACATCCATCGCGCCGCCGATCTCGGCCACCGCGCCGCTGACGTCGTTGCCGACGAGACCAGCCGCATTCGAGATCAGTCCGTCGGCGCCGTTGGTGAGGCTGTCGATCCCGTCGACGTCCAGCGACTTGACGAGTTCGGTCGCGTCCTTGGCGGCATCCTGGTTGCCGAAGAAGTCGTCCACCTTGCCGACGCCACCCTCGGCTGCGTCGACGCCTTGCAGCAGCCCGCTATGCACGTCGTCGGCCGAGAGGCCCGTTGCGAGGTGTGCATCCTCATGGTGCGGCAGGCTTTCGAACGCCTTGTAGGCGCCCTGCGCGGCCAGCGAGCTGAGCAACGTCTCGGCGGAAGTGACCGGCGCGCCCTCCGGCAGCACAAGGTCTACCGCGATCAGGCTGGCGCTCAGGGTCAGCAAGGACTTGTGCGAGCGTCCGCCGAACCATCCCTCGCCCTTGAAGGCAGTCTCGTCGAGCCCGCGTTTGGCGCACAGTTGGGCAGCCTTGGCCGTATGGGGCAGAACACGGCGCATCGACTCGATTCGCTGGATGCCGATGCGCCCTATGCTGGCGCCCGCTTGCGCCTGTATCGCCATGCACTTTTCCTGCACCGCATCGCGTTCAAGCGAGGCGGCCTGGAAAACAGCGACGTGCTCGCTTTTCCTCTGTTTCGCGTAGTCCCGGGCTAGCTTCTTCGCCAGCCAGGATCCCGCAAATATCGCTAATGCGGAAACCGGTTCGACCATAGGCACAACCCCCGACGTGCCCGGGAATCTATCCGCGCGACCGGCCCCTTACAAGCGAGCCTAGCTGTGGAGACCGCAGCTGTGGCGCCCATGCCCTATGTCGCGGCGCCGGCGGAAGCTTCAGATCCCGCGAACCGCCTCGGTAAGAAAGTGGCGTCCCTCGCGGTCTTCTATCTCGATCACCCACAGGTCACGGTCGGCCTTGAGGCGTTTACCAATCAGGGTGTCTACCCCCGCCTCGTCCTCTACCGTCAGGCGCTCGAACTCGGCTGGCCCATCGGCCGCAAAGGCCGGCGCGTAAAGCCGCGCCTGCCCCCTGGCGCTGGTCACCTTCACCAGAACATCCCCCCGATCCTCGTCGCCCCGATGGACGATCGTGGCGAACGCCCCGCCCGCGCTGGCGCGGCGCAGCAGGGCCGAAACCCAGATGTGAGCGGGAATCTCTCGCGGCATGGCGGGGTCTTTACCACGATTTCGCCGGGTGGCGCCCGGTTTGCACCCCTGTCAGGAGAACCGCGTAAACCATTTGGGCGACTCCCGATGCTCGCAACCCTGGCCTCCTCAGTCTTCGACGCCGTCGCCACGGCGCCTACGGCCGAAGACCAGCGTATCGGCGTCTACGTCCTCGCAGGGATTTTCGGGCTCCTGGTCTCGGGCATCGTGTCCTGCATCAAGGAAATGCGGAACGAGACCGCGACGCGCCCTTAGGCTGATTGCCCCGTAAACCCATCCTCAACGCCAGGCGCCTAGGATTCAGGCCATGCCCGGGCGTGCGTTAACACTTCTCGCGATCGCTGTTTTCGCTGCGCCCTCCGCGTTCGGCGACAACTCGGCGCAAGTCGAGCGCATGTTCCTGGAGCGCACCGCCATCGCCGCGGCGGACAAATACTGCAACCTCTTCACCGAAGGCGAGCGCCTTGCGCTCAGATCCGGGCTCTACCAGGCCGAGGGAGAACTCCTGCGCGCCAACTATGATCCCGCCAAAATGGAGCGCCTGGCGAACGAGGTGCGCACGCATGCCAAGGCGCTGGGCTGCGACCACCCGTCGGTTCTTGAAGTCGCCGGCACGATCCGCTCCAGCTATCGCCAGTTCACCAAGACCAACGCCCTGGACTACCCTGCTTCCAATTCCACCTGGAGCGCCTCGCGCTCAGAACATGACGTCTGGGCCGTCATGCAGGTCGACAAAGCCAGTGACGTGATCTTCGGCCTGCGCCGCGAAGACAATGAGAAGCCCGACAAGCTTACCCTCGCCGTCGCGATTCCGTGGTCGAGCAAGCCGTCCTCGGCCGTGCAGCTCTACATCCGCGACGTCGCGAAGATGCGCGATCCCTGGCTCGGTCAGATCTTCGCCACCAACGCCGCCATTGCGCCTGCGCCACGCTCTATCTCCCGTCCCGAATGGACAGGGCGCGTCAAGGAGTGGGAGGATAATGTCGGCGACTGGTACCATGTCTACTATTTTGCGCCCTCGGCCGTCGAACGCCTCGAACTGCTCGACCCGCGCGAGGCGGTGCTGCTCGAGCTGACGCCGTCCCCCCTGGCGAAGGACAAGACGGCAGTGAAGATCCCCTTCGAAGTCGGCGACATCCGCGCCGCCCGCGCCTTTGCCATGATCCCCAAGCCGCCGGTCTCGACGATCGTAGCCGCGGCCGCTGCTGCTGCCCCTGCAGCGCCTGCGCACTAGGCTCGGCGCCTGGGGCGATTGCCCGCCCGTTAACCCTGTCCTAGAGTCCTTCCGTCCCCCGGGAGGTCTTGTCCATGCTCCGTCTGCATCATGCGCCGCGTTCGCGCTCGTCCCGCATTCTCTGGCTGCTCGAGGAACTCGGGGCCGACTACAAGGTGGTCTACACCAACATCGAGCGGCAGGATGGCTCCGGCGGCGAGGACGAAACCAACCCGCACCCCGACAAGAAGGTCCCCGCCCTCGTTCACGACGACGCGCTGATCACCGAATCCGCCGCGATCGTGCTCTACCTCACCGACCTTTATCCGCAGGCCGGCCTCGGCCCGCAGCCGGGCGATCCCAAGCGCGGCGAATACCTCGCCTGGCTGTTCTACTATTCCGGCGTGATCGAGCCGGTCGTCACCTTCGAGTTCGCCGGCCTTGGTGAAAATCCCGCCCTGGTGCGCACCTTCCGCGGCAAGGCCGAGATGGAGCGCCGCCTGCTCGATGCGCTGAAGGAAGGTCCCTACCTGTTGGGCGACAAGTTCTCCGGCGCGGACATCCTGGTCGCCAGCCTCGGCGCCTGGGCGCGCCCGATGTTGCCTACCGGCAAGCTGGTCGACGACTATCTCGCCCGCTGCAATTCCCGCCCCGCACTCAAGGCTTCCTTCGGCAAGGACTCTCCGCGTTAGTCTCGTTGGCGGCACGATCCGGCCTGGCCCGCTTCCTGCACCAATTTTCGTGGGGATGTACGAGCCCGGGCGCGGAGCCGGATTAACGTTGTCCAGCCAGTTCCCGGCTTCCACCATCCCCACCATTCCCTCTTCAATCACGCAGTCGCCCGGTTGACCTCGCCGCCTGATCGGTGAAGCTGGGATTCGCGCGTCCCGTCGCGCTCCAACCCAATGCAGGACAGCGCCGCGCTGATGGCCGACATCGTCAATCTCAACGAACGTCGCAAGCGCAGGGCCCGCGAGCAGAAGGAAGCGGACGCCGCCGCCAAGCGTCTTCTGTTTGGCCGTTCCAAAGGCGAAAAGAACCGCCAGGAGCAGGAGCACTCCGCCGACGTTCGCAAGCTCGACGGCGCGCGTCGCGAGAAGCGCAAGAAGGACGAGGAGCGGGACTAGGTTGGCGCCGCCTGCTGCGGCGTCACAGGCGCGACCGCCGGCTCCGGTGGAGCGGGTTCAGAAGCAGGCCCCGCGGGCGGCGGGGCGCACCAGTCGTGTGGCGGCATACCTCCGCCTTCGATGACGCCCTTCGCCGCAAGTCCTTCCGCGATCAGCGTGTCACCAACATCGGCGCCGTCCGCCGTGACGAATCCGTCGCAGTCCATGAATTGAAGGCATGACATTCCGGTCTTGCGGAACTGGACATCCTTGGCCGCCATCAGCAATCCGCCAAGCCGTTCTTCCGCGAGATCCGCGGCGGCCTTCTCGGCATCGCACTTCGGATTCTTCCCGTCAGGCGCATCGAGCTGGTGCAGCGTGATCTTGTGGCCCTTCACGATCACATGTTCGCCATCAACCACCGCGATCTTGTCCGCTGGCTCGCACGCAACAGCCAGCGCCACCACCGCAACGGTGCAGATCAATCCCCGCGACATGAAATGTCCTCCGGCTTCCCCGCGGGCACGGTCGGCTCGCCGGCGCTGGCTGTCAACGTAACGTGGCGAGAAGCTTCACGCCGGAAAGCGGCCCTGCGCGCGGAACTTCGCGACGAAAGGCGCATAATCCGCCGGCTGCTTCTCCGTCCGAAGTCCGCCCTCGACGAAGCGCACCCAGGGCTGCGCGCTGCTTGTCCAGATGTCGCCCACCGGCTCGACCCAGCTTGTATCATCCAGCGTCCCGGCGCGAAGACTCAGCACGCCCTTCGACGGCCTCGATCCCTGCGCGATCCGGCTGCCGCACCCGCCACAGAACCAGCCGAAGCGCGTCGTGCCGGCATCCGACGCCCATTCGATCCTCGCCGGCTCGCCCTTCGTGAATGCGAGGGACGACTCCTGGATCGTCACCGAGACGTTGAACGCCGATCCGCTGATCTTCTGGCAGAACTTGCAATGGCAGTTGTAGATCATGATCGGCGCCACACGGACCTGATAGCGCAGCGCTCCGCAATGACATCCGCCCTCGAGCGGCAGCTTCACCATCGCATCCTCCAAACTCCGTCAGCCAGCAGTACCGCGTGGAGAGCGCCGCAACACCGTTGGCCAGCAACACTGCTGACAGCCGCTGACAGCAATCTCTGCGCGTCAGCGGACGCTTTGTGAACTTCGTGTCTCCTTCGTGCCTTTGTGTTTAAGTCTTCAACACAAAGGCACGAAGCCAGCACAAAGGTCACCAAGGTTTTCGATCCCGGCCCGCCGTTCTAGCCCACACTCAGCGCAAGGATGCGGCTGATCTCGCGCACCGGCCGCTTGCTCTGCTCTCGCCATGTATTGAACGCCGCCTGCACCGCGGCGAGATCCTTCTTCGACGTCGGCTCTTTCCCGACCACGCCTTCGCGGATCAGCGCCTTCACCACATCTTGCGAGAGGATGAACGCATCCCATCCCTCGAAGCGCAGAAAATACTGCACCGTCGCGCCGCCCAACCTCGATGCATTCTTCTTGAGATGCGTCATCAGCCCGATCTGATCGGTTACCGGCCATCCAGCGAGGAATTTTCCGAACGAGCCATGCTCCTTCGCCGTCGCCACGATGAAACGCGCATTCTCGATCGTAGCCATGATCTTCGCGCCGTTGCGCACGATGCGCGTGTCCTTCAGCAGCCGGTCGACATCTTCATCGCCATAGGCCGCGACCCGCTTCGGCTCGAACTTCTCGAACGCAATCTCGAAGCCCGGCCACTTCTTCTCGATCACCTGCCAGGAGAAGCCCGAGGAAAAAACCGCCTTTGCCATGCCGGCCAGGAACCGGCTGTCCTTCTTCTTCAGAAGCTCCGTATCGACCTGCCATTCCCCAAGGGCGCGGGCGATTCCCTTGGGTCCGCCATGATGTTTCCCCGCCATCGCCTCGATCTTGTCGAACGATTTCATAAGACTTTCCCTGCACGCTTTCGTCCGGAGCTGCCCCCAAGAGGCTGCAATGATGCGCATCCGGCCTATCTCCACAAGACTCACGCTCGTGATGGCGGCAATCCTTTTCGCCGCGCCGTTGCTGGTGAATCTCCTCATCGCCCGCGCTTAGATCGAAGCGCCGTTCCCCCTGCTGCGCCACCCCCTCCGTCTCGACGCTTCGCGCCGATCCACCTTGTTTGTGAGGGCTCTGCTAGATTGAAGCGTCTTACGGGATTGTCCGCCTCCCCCAGTCCTTCGGACTGAGGGAGGCAATTCCCGCGACCGTTTTGACCTGAGTTCGACGTTCGGTTTGCCTCCCTCAGTTTTGAAAAAACTGGAGGGGTGAGCCGCGCAGCGGCGAACGCCAGCCGCGCTCTTGCGCGGCTGACGGAGGGGGTTCTCGCCACGAGGGGATCGTCGCGGAACTTCGCTGATGTCGAAAAGAGCGTCTCGAAGTGCAGGATAACTCCGCGCGTTCGATCGCTCCCCGATCCCGAAATTCCTGCAAACTCGCGAGAACCACAGCTTCCGCGCCGTGGGACAAAATAATCCCGGAATTATTCGCGCCTGGAAGTTATCCCACACCCCTTTCACCTGAGCGATAATGGCTGTGCCCTGACGGAGGGAGGTCTTGGAGACGTCCGAAGCTCAAGACGTCAGGGCGTTGGTCGGCGTGGCGTTTCTCGCACCGGGTCCTGGCGGCCGGCTCCCAGCTTCAAGGGAGACCGCAAACCCCCAGCCTGGCGAGCAAGCCATCGCGACTGGAGCGTGGCCCAGCAGTAAGTCCTGCAGACCCGTGCTGGTTGCGAGGCGAAGCGAACGAGGGATGCACGGCCTCCGGAGGCTTCAAACCGGAGGGTCCAGGGGCGGATCGGATGTCCCCTGACACGCGGAACCGGCACTAAGGCGTGGAGCTAAGGCCCCTGGCGGCTCTGTCGCTTGGTGTGCCGTTGCAACTCCACAGCCCGCGCCGGGAAAGAACGGCCGATCGGGGCGCGTGAGACACGCGCAACACCCCTCCGAAGCTCCGCAAGGAGCCAAGGCGGGGACAGGCACTACCCTTAGGCGCTGACCCACGCGCCCCGCTCCCTCATGCCTGAGGGACACGAGCTACAGCATCCCGCAGGGCGAGCGCGCCCGTGCGAATGCGGGCTTACGCCCGCTTGTCACGCCGAAGCTCGAAGAGCGAAGGCGGACGCGAACGAGACCTCATGCCTTCAAGGAGCAACGATGATCGATTTTAGAGAGAACTTCTTCCGCGCCTACATGCACGCAACTCGGGCGCTCCGGCGCGGCGACCTTCCCAACGCGGAGAAATGGATGCGGATGGCCGAACGCCACCTCGCCGCCGCCAGGCGCTTCTCCGACCTCCAGGGCCGCAAGCACCGGCCGGGGAAAGGCTAAAGGGTTGGACGCGAAGCATCCGCGCGGCGGAGTGAGCGGGAAGAACGCCGCTGGATTGTCGGTCGCATCGCGCCTAGGCTTCGCTTCAAACAAACCTCGGGGAAGAAGATGTTCGCAGGCCACTACGCCGCCGCCTTCGCCGTCAAGGCAGCCGAGCCCAAGGCGCCGCTGTGGACGCTGGTCGCCGGCTGCCAGCTCATCGACATCGGCTGGAGCATCTTCATCGCGACAGGCATCGAGCACGCCGAGGCTGATCCCTCTTTGCCCGGCAGCGCTTTCGTCCTCTCCGACATGCCATGGACCCACTCGCTGCCTGCAGCGATCGTCTGGTCGGTCGCCGCCGGACTGCTCGCGAGCGCGGCGCTGCGCCTCTCGACTCGCGCGGCTGTGCTGATCGGGGCCGTGGTGTTCTCGCACTGGCTGCTCGACCTGCTGGTGCACCGGCCAGACCTCGAACTTTTTCCCAACGGTCCGAAGGTCGGTCTCGGCTTGTGGAATCTCCCCGTGCCGGAACAAGCAGTCGAGATGGGCCTGCTGGCGGTCGCAGGAATCTTTTGGGGCGCCTCGCGCAAGAGCCTCGGCCAGAGCGCTTGGCCTGCCGCGCTCTTCATGGCCTTCCTCGTAGCTCTGCAAATCGTCGCGATGTTCTTTCCGATCCCGCCAGGACCGCTTGCGGCCCAGCAGGGGTTGTCGATCCTGGCCATCTACATCCTTGCGACGCTGCTTGCCATTCCGCTGGATGGAAAACGCGCCAGTTCGCCGCAAGCCTCGCCTTAGGCCAGCTACATTGACGAACCGAGTTCCACAGCCGAGATGTGAGCCAGGGCTCACCTCTCCGCTAGGCAGTTTCATGACCGACGTCTCTCCGCTGTTCCGGCCTTTCCGCATCCGCGGGATGGAGTTGAAGAACCGCATCGTCATGGCGCCGATGACCCGCTCGCGTTCGCCCGGCGCCTTTCCGAACGACGACAACGTCGCCTACTACCGCCGCCGCGCCGCGGCCGACGTCGGCCTCATCCTTTCCGAAGGCACGCTCAACCGCCGCAGAGGCGCATCCAACGACGCCAACATTCCTCTGTTCTGGGGCGAGAAGCCGCTCGAAGGCTGGAAGAAAGTCATCGACGCCGTGCACGCCGCCGGCGGCAAGATGGGTCCGCAGATCTGGCACCAGGGCATGAGCCGCAAGCCCGGCACCGGTCACTTCCCCGATGCCCCCTCGGATGGCCCGTCCGGCATCACGCTGATGGGCAAGCAGATCGCCGATGCCCCATCGGAAGAAGAAGTCCTCGACATGGCCCAGGCCTACGCCGACGCGGCGGGCGATGCGAAGCGCCTCGGCTTCGACTGCATCGAGCTGCACGGCGCCCACGCCTACCTGATCGATGAGTTCTTCTGGGAGCGCACCAACCAGCGCACCGACCGTTTCGGCGGCTCGATCGAGAAGCGCGCCGAGTTCGCCGCCGAAACCATCCGCCGCTGCCGCAAGGCAATCGGCGACCTGCCGCTCTTCATCCGCATCTCGCAGTGGAAGTCGGTCGACTACGCCGCCAAGATCGCCGTGACGCCGCAGGAGCTGGAACGCTGGGCGCGCGTGCTGGTCGATGCCGGCGTCGACGCCATCCACTGTTCGCAGCGCCGCATCCTCGAACCGGAATTCCCCGACATTGACGGCCCTAACGGCCTCAACCTCGCCGGCTGGGTGAAGAAGCTCACCGGCCTTCCGACCATCAGCGTCGGCTCGGTCGGCCTGTCGAGCGAATTCACCGGAGCGTTCCGCGGCGAGGGCTCGGCGGCAGGCAAGCTGGACGAAACCATCGCCCGCCTCGATCGCGGCGAATTCGACCTCGTCGCCGTCGGACGGGCGCTGCTGCAGGACCCCGACTGGGTCGTAAAGGTAAAGACCGGCCGGCTTAACGAATTGCGCGACTACGATGCCGAAGCGCTGAAAACTTACTATTGAAAGGCTTTCCGGCCGCAAACTCCGCAAATTCTCTTCGACCGGCTAATTCCATGGCAATGCCCTTGAGAGACGCTTTCCATGTTTGCGACAGCAGGCGGGGAAGTCATGAGCTTCGGAAAGCAGAGCGGCGGGAACACCGAGTCCCTGCGCCATCTGGTGCAACCGACATCATCGCCAAAGGCCGCCAAGAGCAGCGGCGGATTTGACGCCGCCTTCATCGCTCTCGCACTTGGTGTCGTGGCGCTGTCCGCCGGCGGCGCGATAGCCGCGCCTTCGGTCATCTCCTGGGTGCAAAGCGACGTATTCGGATCTGCGAAGGTCCGCCCGATCGAAACCGTCATCGCCGGCCTCGACCGCGACGGCATGAAAGCCGCGCTTGCCCGCGAAGCGTTCCCCGACAACCAGGGCCGTGAATTCATGGCAAGCCTGTCGACAAAATTCCCTCAGGAACACGACAACCTCCTGGGCAAGCTCGCGGATGCCGCAGCAAAGGGCGCTGATCGCAACGCCCTGATGCTCTCGCTAAGTGAATGGACGATGGAGTTCGCGCCCGGCAAGCTCGCGGCGATTGGCCGGACAGGCGCCGACGGCTTCGACAAGGTGCTGACGATCGCCGGCGACGCCCTCTCTCTTCTGGAAAGCGCCGGCGAGGGTCGCTGCAATCTCGAAGCGCTGCAGAGCCTGGCGAACAATCCTGCGAGTCTCGCCGAACTCGGCGCCTACGGTTCGGCGGGCTACAAACTCAACATGCGCGCCAGCCGCATGCTGGTCGACCTGTCGGCCGCCGGGGCCGACGCGCCTGAGCCGGACACCATGCTGAGGCCAGAGGACGAGCAAGCGGTGCAGTCCGCCTTCATGTCGATGATGCGCGACCCGCAGGTCATGTCGCTGATGCAGATGTCGATGACGCAGGCGTCGTCGCCCGGACAGGGCATGCAGAGCAACGCCGCCGCCAATCTCAACATTTGCGCGCTGGGCCGCACCGCAATCGGCAAGCTGAAGGGCCTTCCGTCGGGCACGAAGTCGCGGCTCTTCGGAATGGCGCTCTCGCAGGCGATGTCGCTGAAGCCTTCGTCCTGAGCCACGCTCGCCGTTGTCAGATCCGGCCCTCTCGGCCACCTTCCTGCCAGGCTCTCAGGGAGAACGGCCATGGAAGGCGGATGCGCCTGCAGCGCGGTACGTTACCGGCTCACGTCGAAACCGCTATTCGTCCACTGCTGCCATTGCACCTGGTGCCAGCGCGAAAGCGGCTCAGCCTTCGCAGTCAATGCGATGATCGAGACCGACCGCGTCCGGTTGTTCGGGAACGCGCCGGAATCGGTCCCTACGCCCTCCAATAGCGGGCGAGGCCAAATCTATCTGCGCTGCCCGGCATGCCACGTTGCTCTGTGGAGCCACTATTCCGGCGCCGGAATGAAGATCGCGTTCATTCGCGTGGGCACACTCGACCAACCGCACGACGTGAACCCGGACATCCACATCTTCACCTCGACCAAACGGCCATGGGTGATCCTGCCGCCGGATATTCCAGCCGTCGCCGAATACTACGACAGGGACAAATACTGGCCAGCTGATTCGCTGGCGCGCCGCGCCGCACTGCTGGAATCCTGACCGAAGGCGCCAGACGACCTAGGGCGCCATGGGCTGGACGAGCTGGCCGTTTTCCCAGCGGCCGGCCATCAGCACCTGCCCATCGTTCGACCATACCACGCCGACGCCATTGCGCACGCCATTGCGCAGCTCGCCCTCATAGCGCTGACCGTTGGAGAAGGACAGAACTCCCCGCGCCGCGCCGGTGCCGCCGGATTCGAGCCCGGCG